>Ga0335085_10003211_pt1 | contig 28752 bp, 40 predicted proteins | sample Lox_Sample_45_FD_206712 | JGI IMG/M metagenome (GOLD analysis project Ga0335085, IMG submission 206712) | Soil microbial communities from Loxahatchee National Wildlife Refuge, Florida, United States - Lox_Sample_4.5 | ecosystem: Environmental > Terrestrial > Soil > Wetlands | place: USA... | reverse complement strand
ATCCCAGGTCTGGGACAATACAGGCGGAGCCGTCCTGAAGGCAGCGGCGAACCTGGCACTTAACGGCATAGAGGGCCTGGTAAACGGCGCGCTGAACCATATCCCCGGCGGCGGCCCTGTTCCCCAGCTCGCCAAGACCGTAATGGACCAGATAATCACCGCCGCGAAGAACAAGCTGACCGGCAACCAGAACAACTACCAGTACACCACGGGCGCAGCGACCGGGCCGGCCGGAGTAGGCACCAGCGCCGGCGAGATGGCCAACGGCAAGCAGCTCTACAACTACCTGCTGAAGAACCTGTTCGACGGCAACAAGATAGCGGCGGCCGGAGCCACTGCATCGATATGGGGAGAATCCCTCTGGAACCCCTATGCCCAGGGAACAGGCGGCCGGGGCCTTATCGGCTGGACCCCGCCGTCTGCAATCTCGAATGCGGCATTCCAGGGCGGAATGGCCACCCAGCTGCCCGCGATTATCCAGTTCGTAGCCAACAGCGGCGACTGGCCTGCTATAGCCGCCATGGAAAAGGCAGGCACGGTAACTGCGGCGGCGAATATCTGGGGCAAGCAGGTAGAGCGCTACGGCATCAACGACGTTCACCCTGAAGGCATTACCCTGGCCACGTCCTTCATGAGGAACGGCGGGATGGTTCCCTCGCACGTATTCGACAAAGGCGGCACGCTCGCGCCCGGAATCAACACCGTGTACAACCTGACAGGCCGGCCGGAGCACCTGAGGCCCGTTACCGGCCACGGGAACGAAAGCCACAATGTCGTACTCGAAGTACACGGCGGTGATACAGAATTCGAGCAGTTCATGGTGCAGGCTCTCCGCCGCTGGGTTAGGGTGAAAGGCGCAGGAAACGTCCAGAAGGCGTTCGGAAGGAACCGCTGAGCGATGGCAACTCTTAACGGCGCGGCAGTCGCCACGATTACCGCCGGGGCTGCCGCTGCGCCTATAAAGAAAATCGCAGGCTTTCCCAACCACGCGCTCAACGTCAAAGTCGAACTGCTCCTGAACGGCACCTGGACCGATGTAACGCGCTACGTGCTGGTCCGCGACGACGTTGTGATATCCCCGTTCGGGCGTACCGACGAAACGTCCCAGATGGACACGTCGTCCCTGTCGCTGACCCTGAAGAACACAGACGGCCGGTTCAGCCCTGACAATACTTCCGGCGCCTACTACCCGTATATCCAGCTGAATACCCAGATCAGGGTAAGCGTCAACGACACCTCCGTTTCAGGCGTCACCTACACGGGGTACCGTTTCTGGGGCGAGGTAAGCGAGTGGCCTCCGCAGTGGGACGTGACAGGCCGCGATGTTTACTGCCAGGTTACCGCGTCCGGTGTCTGGCGGAGGCTCAGCCAGGCTACGGTAACCCTCGGATCGCCGTACACCAGGTACAACAACAACCTGAATGCCCTCTACAACCTGGCCGCCTACTGGCCGATGGAAGACGGCACCGGCAGCCAGTACTTCGTGACCACCACGCCGTCCACTGCCGCGAACATGACAGCGCCGACCAGCGGAACCAACGTCCCGACGCTGGCATCGGCAACGGGATACCTGGGGTCTGACGCACTTCCGGTGCTGAACAAGGGCGAGTGGGACGCCACGATCACCACCAGCAGCCACCCGACGACAGTTCAGTTCCGTTTTCTCCTGTTCGTTCCCGCCGGCGGCGACACCGGCCGCCCGGCCGGCCCGGTCGCCCGCCTGCACACCAACGGATCGGTAGCCTCGGTGGACGTTTCGCTGGGCGCCAACGGCACCGGCCCGCTGGTGGTCACGGGTTACAACAGCGGCGGCGGGACACTGTTCACCAGCAGCTCCACACTGACAACGTGGGGCAATCCCATGCTGGTGGTGGTGAACCTCACGAAATCCGGCGGCAACGTCATCTGGACGATGAACACCATCGTCCCCGGCGGGACCACCTGGCAGAGCACTACCAGCGGAACAGTTGCCGGCACCGTAGACGACGCGACCAGCGTTATCTTCAACCCCGGCGGCAGTTTCAGCGCGACATCGGTGGGCCACGCGGCCGTTTACTACGGAAACCCGCCCATCCTCGCCACTGCCGACGCCCTGAACGGGTGGGTCGGGGAAAACGCCATGAACCGCTTCAGGCGCATCTGCACTGAACAGGGGATTGCCGTTGAAACGATCGGTTCTTCCGCCACTCCCATGGGAGCGCAGGCCGACGACACGTTCACCAATATCCTCCAGGAGATAGAGAACACAGACGGGGGCCTTCTCTACGAAACCCGGGACCAGTTCGGGCTCGGCTACCGCAGCATGGCCAGCCTCCAGAACCAGACTGTGGCCACGACGCTCAACTACGCCTTGCAGCAGGTCGGGCAGCCTCTCCAGCCGGTACTTGACGACGCACTGGTCAGCAACGACATCACCCTGACCAGTAACTACGACGGCTACAGCGTACGGGTCTACCTGGCCAGCGGCGCACGGTCCCTCCAGAACCCGCCTGCCGGGGTAGGAAGCGGCTACGAAGCCAGCATCACCGTCAACAGCACCAGCCACACCCAGATAAACAACCTGGGAATCCAGCGCCTCAACTGCGGAACCGTAGCCACCAGCCGGTACCCGGTTATTACCGTCAACCTGGCGCGCACTACCACCGGGCCTCTGTTCGCGGCTCTGCCGGCGCTGCGCCAGGGAGACTACCTCCAGGTCGTCAACCTGCCTTCGTTCGGCGGCCAGGCAACGCAGAAGCAGCTCGTATGGGGCTGGACCGAAACCCTCAACAACTTCAACTGGACGCTGGCCTTCAACACCATTCCCGAAGCCCCGTGGGAATCCAGCTTCAACCCCGGAACTTCTGTCACCGGGGCGGTCCCCGCCACTCCGACTACGCAGGGAGGCGCCGGGGGAACCGGGTCGGTTACCTCCGCCATGATCGCAGAGGGCGCGGTCGTCGGCACGAACCTGGCACAGGGCGCGGTGCAGGGCGGCAACATCGCAAGCGCCACCATTACCGGCAGCAACATCGCGAGTGCCACCATTACCGGCGATCTCGTCGGCAGCGCCACCATTACCGGCGCGAACATAGCAGCTGCGACTGTCAGCGGCAGCAACATAGTTTCCGGTTCCATCACCGGAGGCCAGATCGCCAGTGCGACCATCACCGGGTCGAACATCGTCAGCGGCACGATCACCGGAACGCAGATCGGGTCCGGTACGATCACCGGCACCAACATCGGCACAGGCACGATCAGCGGGTCGAACCTGACTGACAACACCATCACGGCGCAGCAGATCGCGAACGCGTCCATTACATCGACGCAGATCTCCGGCTCTGCGGGCATTTCCGGTAACCAGCTCGCCAGCGGCACGATTACCGCGACCAACATCGCAAACGGAACTATCACTGCCAGCCAGATTTCCAGCTCTGCTGGTATTACCGGATCGCAGATCGCAGGCGGTACTATCCAGGCCGCCAATATCCAGAATGCGACCATCACCAACACGCAGATCGCAGCCGGCTCGATCACCGGCAGCAATATCGGCTCAGGTACCATCACCGGGGCCAACCTGACTAACGCCACGATCACCAGCGTCCAGATCTCCAACGGCACGATCACCACCACGCAGATCTCCAACTCTGCCAACATCACCGGCACGCAGATCGCGAGCGGTACCGTAGCCGGGTCGAATATCGCCGCAGGCACCATCACCGCTTCCAACATCGCCGCAGGAACTATCACCGCCACGCAGATCGCGGCCAACACCATCACCGCCGGAAAACTGGCAGCGGGAATAGTAGTTGCGGGAATCGTAGACGCCACCACGATTACGGGTTCGTCGCTGGTCCTGGACGGTACCAGCGGGCAGCTTCTCATCTATGCAGGCACTCCCGGCAGCGGCAACCTGATCGGTTCGTGGTCCGGAACCGACGGCACAGACAGCCACGGAAACGCCTATGCCGCCGGACTCAATGTCAGCCAGGGGGCTATCACCGGAATAGACATCGACTCGGTGACTATTACCAACGCGAAACTCCAGGGCGATGTCCTGACCGGATCTACCATCGCGGCACCTGCTATTACCGGCGGTTCGATGACGGAGACGAGTGTCGTATTCGACCAGTCCGGCGGCAATCTGCTCGTGTACACGTCGTCCACTACTACGGTTACCCAGACAACCGCAGGCGCCTATACCTGGACTGTGCCTTCGGGTGTCAGCTCTGCCGCTATCACGTGCGTGGGAGCCGGGGCCGGCGGAGACGGCGGCCTCACCAGCGAGGGCGGCAACGGCGGCGGAGGCGGCGGCTACGGCTACACGCCCGCTTACGCGGTAACCGCCGGACAGGTGCTGAACTACCAGGTTGGCGCAGGCGGCGCCGGAAACCGCACAGGAGGCGGCCACGGCACCGACGGAGGAGACTCGTTCTTCGACATAGCAAACCAGGGTGTGTGGGCTCAGGGCGGCTTCGGGGACGGTACAGGCGGTATCTCCAGCGGCAACAGCGTCAACTACAACGGCGGCCACGGCGGCAACAGCAACGGCGGCACGGGCGCAGGAGGCGGCGGTGCGTCGGGAGGCAACCCCGGCAACGGCCTGAACGGAGCCAGCCCCAGCGGCTCGACAGGAGGCGCCGGCGGCAACTACGGGAACGTAGGCGGCGGCGGAAACGGCGGCAACAACGGCGCGAACGGCGGTAGCGGCGGGTCTCCCGGCGGCGGAGGCGGCGGTGCGGGAGCGGGCACGTCGTCCACCGTTCAGTCGATATCGTACGCTCCGATATGGACAGGCTCCTACTACGGACCCGACTCGGCGGGCGGGAACGCCGACGGCCTGCGGTCTACGTCGATTATGTACCAGGGAGGCGAGACAGCCAGCGGCGGGGCCAACAACGGCAACCAGCGGTGCGTGTTCGCGTTCAACGCCGCGCAGATGCAGTCCGACTTCGCCGGGTACTCGCTTATCTCCTGTGAACTCCAGCTCAAGAACCTGCACTCGTGGTACAGCACGGGCATGACGTTCACCCTGGACGAGTACACGAGCGTCGCCGGCTCGGTGCCGTCCACGTACCCGTCAGGAGCCTACCGCAGCACCGACGCAACCGGCACCATCGGCGAGGGCGAAACGCACGTCTACTCCCTTAGCACGACGATAGCCGGCCGGTTCATCGACGGCACGAGCCACAGCAACGCCCTGGGCCTGGGCGCTACGGTGCACACGAGCTTCCCCTACAACCTCAACTACTACGGGTTCTTCGACCCCAGTCAGATCCGCTTCAAGATCACCGGAACTATCGGAAGCGGATCGGAACTGGCCGGAAACGGCTCAGACGGCGAAGTGCAGATCGTCTACACCTCCGGGCGCACGTTCCTCGCGGCGCTCGCCCCGGCATCCGGAACTGACTCCGGCAGCAATGCGTTCGCCGCCGGGTACACAGGGCCTGTAAACGTAGTACAGCCGGGAAGCAGCCCTGCTGCCGTGGAAACCTGGCACAGCCTGTCCCTCGTTAACGGCTGGGCTACACAGGGATTCGCACGCTACAAGCTAATCGGCTACAACCTCATGCTGCTGCAAATACAGCTGAACAGCGGCTCCGCTACGAGCGGAACTTTCGCCAACATGCCTACCAACTACGTAGCTACCCAGAGTACCTTCCATCCTCTGATGCAGTACGAGAACACTCCCTCCGGTACTCACGCCGATATATGGGTAGTACAGGTAGGTACAGGCGCAGGCGGATCACTGAACCTGCTAAACTGGACTAGCGGCGCGCAGAACAGCAAACAGCTGGTCGGAAGTATCTACATTCCTCTGGATTAAGGAACTAAATGGCTATCAACGTCCCGAATCCGGGCATTTACCAGGGAGTACTGGGCCAGCACTGCGTAGACCTGCGCAATGCGCTCCAGGAACTCCTCGATGACAGCGCGTACATCACGGCAATGGGCGGCGCGAGTTTCCTGACCGCCAGCATGGGCCTTTCCTCGGCGGACGCCACGGTCATCATGAACACTGTCGGAGCCGTGACCCCGCAGAACAGCGTCGTGCAGTCGCTACAGGCGTGGATCGCCTCTACGGCCCCTATCTGGGGCGGTCAGTAAAGTAACCGCCTGCTCTTGCCGGAAGGGAATATACTACCGCCATGACCAAGACCCTCTCTGCTAAGACCTGCACGTCCTGCGACGGCAAGTTCGTGCCGAAGTCGGCTAAGCACAAGTACTGCTCGAAGGAATGCCGCAACGGCAAGAAGCCTGACACCGAGGACGCTCCGCTGCGGTTCACGCTGACCGACGAGTCCAACCACCTGCTGTCCACCGGCCCGTCGGCTATGAGCTGCGGCCTGACTAAGCTCCAGGACGAAACCGTTCTCCTGATGACGGTCCGCACCTCTTCTGCGACGGTTACGGTTGCGCTGAACGGCAAGGAAGCGGCAGCGTGGCTCACGGAGTTCGCGTACAAGGTGAAGGAAATGCAGGACAGCGCTGAAGCCGCCGCTGATTAGGCAGTTTGGGTAGTTCGGTTAGGCAGTTCGGGGCGCGTAGTTGGAATCCGGCGGGAAGTACTTCACCATGTCGTCCTGGTCGCAGAAAATCTTCGCACCCGGGTAGCTCTCGGCCAGTATAGTTTCCACGGTTGCGAACCGGAAAAGCCGGGTAGCCTCGCCGGCAGGCGCTACGTACTCGGTACCGTTGCTGACACGGCCGCCGGAGGCGTACGGGGTGCCCCACATACTGCCGCGCAGCGCTGAACGCAGTACACTCATCCGGTCATCCGGACGGCTGGGTTCGCTGTACCTTCCTATAGTAGAAAAGGTCCACTTCAGCATGTCCTTGGCGGCGTCTGCCACGCAGAGTCCGACTATCTCGGCGTACTGGGACCTGAATCCCTTCTCCCCGATGATTACGCGTCCCGTTCCCCTGACCACGCCGAAGACGGGAATCTGCGCTTCGCCCCTGTGACGCACCGGAATCTGCCCGCTCATGCCCCCGAGCACGGCATCTACCTGGAGCATAGGATCGAAGTACGCCCAGAAACCGCAGCCGCAAGGTTTACGGTACTCAGGCGGCTCGTGCCGCAACGGCGGCCTGCCTGCCAGCAGATCGTCCCAGCCGGGATACGGCGCTGACGAAGTGCACTCGGCTTCCTGCCGGCCGCTGCCCCAGGACTGGTTGTTCGCGCCTGTAAGCCTTCCGGATATCGGGCCGCCGGCAGCCTCTTCCCATCCGCACAGTGAGGCGGGCACAGTCAGTTTCCACCAGCGGTAGCCGTACACTTCGCCGATTGCCATGTCCCACTCGGCGGGTATTCCCTCTTCAGAGAACCCCTGCATCCCGCTGGACCTGATACCGCTGCTCACCGCAATCCTGTTCGTGGTAGGAGAGACCGACGTATGCAGTCTAAGGTAAGACGACGCCGATGTTACCAGGGCTTCCTCCAGTGCTTTGATGTAAGCCCTGATAGCAGCGTCGTCGCTGAATCCCTGTGCCATTATGCCTGCATTCCGTAGTTAGCGTCAGGCGGGCACGCGTCCAGCAGCTCTGCCGGGTTCCGGTACCAGGTGATATCCAGCCCGAGGATTTTCACTGCGGTTTCCCAGACCGCAGACATAAAGGCGTCCGGATGGACACCTAGCTCGCGGTTCACGAAAGAGCAGAAATTTCCCCCGTTGCGGGGATTCCACCTTGTTATGACAGGCGGGCCGGCCGTAACGAAGTCTTCACTGAGCAGAGACGTACGCTGCCGCTCGTCGTAGTACACGCAGTCGCCCTCTACGGCAAATGCCATGTCGGTGATGCGCGCGTACTCGGACCTGAACCCTTTGTCCCCGATAACCGTCTTGCCGCTGCCTTCGATCACCCCGGCGACCGGAATGGTAACCAGGTAGTCGTTCTGCTGGTACGCACGCGGGTCAAGGCGCCTGACGTACGGGATGCACGCGTCCCATTCAACCGGGAGATCCCGCCAGTACGCCCAGAAGCCGCACCCGCATCCGGGGGCAAGGATCTCCCGCGAAGGCGGCACGGCCATAATGGCGCTAGGACTGGCTCTGCACTCAGCCTTGTACTTCCCGCCGTTGTTATGAGTAAGACCGCGTGTCCAGCGGCCTCCGTGCATTCCCTGGACCGTGCACCTGTACGGGTCCGGTATCCACCCGTCAGACCACGTGACGTGCGCGGGGAGCCGCCGGGTAAGAAAAGGATCGGTCAGTTCCAGGTGGTTGCGAAAACCTGCCGGCACCAGCGGTGCGGCTACAGTCCACCAGCGGTATCCCCTGACCGTTCCGGCGGCCATGTCCCAGTTGTCAGGATTGCGGTCGCTGAATCCCTGCATCATCGTCTTCTGTCCGTTCCCTGAGCAGGACGAATTTCCAGAGGACCGACAGGCAGTCCTCCGCCTGAAGCACCGCTCCGGAAGGGAGATCGCTGGTACGCACCAGGGTCTCCAGCTTCCGGAGCGCTGCGTGCGGTCCCATCGTTACGCAGGTACGGGTTCGGCTGCCGGCACCACTTCCGGCGACGGCTCCTGGACAGGGGCGTCGGCCGGCTCCTCAAGGGGTACCAGCTCGATCCTCTTCCGCTCGATGCCGATGTCTCCGATCGTACTCACCTCTTTTTCTTGGTGGCCTGCGCTTCACCGTAAGAGCGCCGACCTTTTTCGGTCATGTCTTCTAGGTTCTCTGCCTGCGTGCCGTCCCACAAGTGAACGGGGTTGCAGCAGGGAGGGTTGTCACAAGTATGACACGCATTAGCTGAAGGCCAGAAGCCGTTGATGAGACGAAACGCTACACGGTGTGCGCCGCGCGCCTCAGTCCGTTCCATCTCAAGCTGTCCGGCTGTCAGCTTGAACTTGCCGTACCCGTTCTTGTAACAACCAGCCGTCCACGGCCAGCATTCCCTGGGAGAACGACGAAGTACCTTGGACCAGAACCTCTCTTCGAGGCTAGCCGTCCAGCGCGGCATCGTTCTCCTTGGTCCGTATGTACTTGCAGTCGGAGAACAAGAGCTGGTCCGGTTGTATTCCGAGGGCTGTCACGAGCCTCCGGAAGGCGCTCTCGCGCGGGAACCTGCAGCCCAGTTCGTACGACTTCACCGATACTACCGACATCCTGGCCAGGTCGGCCAGCTGCTGCCGGGTCATGAACCGCACGTGCCTCCAGTACCTCAGCTGCGCCGGGTCGATGATCACCCTGCCGCCCCTGGGCATGCGCGCGTACTCCGGGACCATGCCCCGGTACCCGGAGCGCCGGTCCTTGCCGTTTTCCTCGTCCAGCAGCGCCATACCTGCTAGCCTACCGCCATGCTGTATTCCGAGACCCGGCCGGACGGGAAGATTTACCGTGCCCGCAAGGAACCTTTCGTGGAGTTCTTCGACGGCGGCTGGCCGGACGAGAGTTCTGCCTGCGTGCTGCGCATCGACAGCGAGCACGGAGAAGAAGCACGGCAGATGGTAGTCGAAGAGGGAAAGAAACTCGGCGTGGAACTGGTCAACAGCGGCACGTTCGGATGGTGGCGCGAATCTGTACGGGACGGTGAAAGGTGCTGGGTCTACGATTCCGTCAAGGGAATGCCCGGCTGGTTCTTCAACGTGGAGTAAGATATCCAGCATGAGTACTTACTTCCGCGTGCACCCCGACAAGAGCAACCGCGATATCTTCGACGAAGACAGCAGGCTTTACAACGCCGACCTCGAAGAAGTCGAACCGGAAGAGGTGCACGGCAATGACATCCTCGTCTGTGCCACCCCTGAGGAATTCAACACCATCCTGGCAGCCCGCCAGTAGGAGTACGGCGTGACTACAAAAGCCAAGCGCGGCCGTAAGAAGACCAACCGGGAGAAAGGCCGTATCGAGAAGCTGGCCCGGCTGGCTGACGATGCACTGGCGCACGCAGACGACGATGTACCCGCAAAGGACGCGGGACGCCCGGAATCGGAGAAGGCAGCGGCGATGTCCGCGCTGGCAGCGGCCAGGAAGCTCAGGAAGAAGTTCACGCGTGACAGCTGAGATCGTATTCCGCGACGACATGAGCGTGGAGCTGGTCAGTTCGATGGCTCACGATTACCGGGTTGCGGACGCCGCGCGTATTTCCACTGCAACCTGGCACGGCATGACGGGTCACCACGACCGTGAGAAAGACGCCGGGCTCATCGGCTACCTGATGAAGAACAGGCACGCTACACCTTTCGAGCACAATGTCTTCACGTTCCGGGTTGAGTGCCCGATCTTCGTAGCCCGTGAGTTTATGCGCCACCGTCTGGCCAGCTACAACGAGGAATCTGCGCGGTACAAGCAGCTGAAAGGCGTTTTCTGGGTTCCGGCTCCGGCACGGGGCCTGGTACAGGAAGGCAAGCCCGGCCACTACATCATGAAGCCGGGGACTAAGTTCCAGTACGACTTCGCCGTGGATTCCCTCCAGCAGACAGCCGGTTTCTGCTATGCCCGGTACACGGAGATGCTCGACGCGGGGATCTGCCGCGAGGTAGCGAGGGCCGCACTGCCCGTCGCCGTGTACACCTCGTTCTACGTCACGGTGAACGCGCGGTCGCTGATGAATTTCCTGTCACTGCGCATTGACGACCCTGACAACACGTTCACTACGAAGCCGCAGTACGAGATCGAACAGGCTGCACTGGCCATGCAGGACCATTTCTCCCGTGCCATGCCCCTTACGTTCACAGCGTGGGAGAATAACGGGAGAATAGCGCCGTAAGCAGTGGAATAACGCGCATGTACGACTTGACAGGTCAAATTTTCGGTAAGCTCACAGTAGTCCGCAGAGTAGCCGGCAAGACTACGAATATACGCTGGCTATGCAACTGCTCTTGCGGTAACGCAACTGAGGTTGACTCGCACCATCTACGCAAAGGCGACATCATAAGTTGCGGTTGTGCCCGCACAGATGCTGCCAGGCGTAGGAGCGCAGTGCATCCGCGAGGACACGCAAGCCGAAGGTTTATAGCGACTGACGGTTACGCTCGCATATACAAGCCTGCGCACCCTAACTCCTGGCCTAACGGACAGATGCTCGAACATATATACGTCATGAGCCAGATCATAGGCAGACCCCTTCTCAAGGAAGAAAACGTCCACCACAAGAACGGTATCCGAGACGATAACCGTCCTGAAAACCTAGAGCTGTGGAGCACGAGCCAACCCGCCGGCCAGCGAATACAGGACAAGGTATCCTGGGCTAAAGAAATCCTCGCTTTGTACGGGGACCTATGCCCGGAGGATTGAAATTTCCAGGACACACCATGCGACCTGTGCTTTCCGGCTTAGCTGCGGCTGCATAGCCGAATACAATTCTTTTCCTGAAGCTAAGCGACCTACGGTCCTGTGCGGGAACTGCGGGGAATCCGCCACTATCGACTTCCGCTACCCGGACGACAGCATCTCGTGTCACGTAACATGCCGCACGGACAGGCCGGCTGGTGGTAACGTACGCGTACGGTGCAGCAGGAGCAGGGACCACGGCGGCAGGCACTACGACGAGTCGGTGAACCTGAAGTTCTCCGTGCCGCAGAGGCTGAAGACCGGAAGGCAGGGCAGCACGTAATGCCGAAAGTGCTGATTGCGTGATACACTATGCGTGTGGGCGACAAGAACATATGTGGTAAGTGGATGCCTCGCGCAAAGGACTACTGCGGCCTATATGAAGATCACACACGTAAGTGCCTTAGTACCAGAGCTGTGGCTACTAGGCGGGAACGTCAAGCGGGCTATACCGAAAAGTACCGGCAAAAGTATCCCGGTCGGATTGAGGCTGCACAGAAGGCTAGCAAGGACAAGAACCGCACGCGAGAACGCAAGCGCACTCTAGAGCACGACACGAGTATCCGCTCTTGGCTAGCCACCGTCAAACTGACCGCAGGGTGTGCCGATTGCGGGTACAAGGACCATGCAGTAGCGCTAGATTTTGACCATCTTCCGGGATTCGAAAAATCCTTCAACATCGCACGGTCCACATGGCGAGCGCGGCATCTGATAGAAGCGGAAGTAGCGAAATGTGAAGTGGTGTGCGCAAACTGTCACCGTATTCGTAGCTACAATCGTCTGATGGAGAAATTGCGATGCCCCGTTGCTTGATCGCTTGTGAAATGTCGGGCCGTGTCCGCACTCAGTTTGCCCTCCGGGGGTGGGAAGCGTGGTCAGCCGACCTGCTGGACGACGAGTCTCCCCAGTGGTGCGGGACCACGGCCGGGCAGCATTACAAGGGCGACGTACTCGACATCATCCGCGAAGACTGGGACCTTGTTATCGCCCACCCGCCGTGCGACCACCTTTCTCAGGCAGGAGCCCGGTACTGGGCGCAGAAGCAGGCCGACGGGCGCCAGCGGGCGGCAGCAGAATTCTTTATGCAGATGTACCGGCTGCCGCCGGACAAGGCGTACGTAGTCGTGGAGAACCCCGTGGGCTTCATGGGCCTGAAAGACGGCGTGTTCCGCGAGCCTGACCAGGTAGTCCAGCCGTGGTGGTTCGGCGACCCGCTGGCTAAGAAGACCTGCCTCTGGTACCGGCCTGCCGTCCTGCCCCTGCCTCCTGCCGGCTACGACTCCCCTGAGTACAAGCTGGACCGCCTCCCCCTGCTGAAAGCAACGCACACCCTGTCCGACTACCCGGACGGTGTGGGGCGCACGTGCACAGGCGGCGGCTCCTGGCGCACGGACAAGAAGAACGGCAAGGCAGGCATGAACAAGAACTGGGAAGACAGTCAGGGGCGCGCGAGGCGGCACATCCTGCGGTCGCTGACACCCCAGGGCTTCGCATTCCAGGCCGCTACCCAGTGGGGGAGCCATATTGAAGGCCGTGCCGCCTGACCCGGGAATGGAAACAGGTACAGGAGAGGTTACGGGTAGCATGGACAGATTTACCGTGAGCACGCCGGAAGCCGCCCTGAGCGCTCTGGACACGCGCAGGCCCCTGCTGTACAGCGAACTTTACCGGGTCGTCTACAGCCTGTGGGAAGCCGGGCTCCGCGAAGGAAAGAAGCAGGCTGCTTCCCCGGGCGGGCACAGCGAGTACCAGGACCCGACTACGGCTATCCGGCGGCGGCTCGAAGAACAGCAGCGGGCCTCGCGCGAGCAGTGAGAGTCTACATAGGGATCGACCCGGGGCCGTCCACGGGGATCGTCGTCCTTATCGTCCGCGACGACACCTGGCAGTGGGCAGCGTTCCAGGTCAACGGCGAAGCCGCATTCTGGCTGATCGAGTGCATCTTCCGCGACTACGGCCCGCGCGTGGTAGCGATCGAGGAGTTCATCCCGACGAGCAAGGCGGGAACGGCAGGCAGGGACGCGCAGCTCACCCGCCGCATAGCCGAGCATGCCTACCAGCTGGTGCTCACGGTCCCGGGTGCGCACGCACGCAAGCGGAATGCCGGGCAGGTCAAGCCGTGGGCCAGCGACCACCGGCTCAGGAAGACGAAATTCCCGATGGGCGCCAAGTTCCTGGACGCACGGGACGCTGCCCGGCACGCAATGTACGCCGCTGTCTACGACGGAAAGGAACGTGACCCCCTGGCATGAGTTACGTCATCGCGAAATGGTACCTGTACATCATGGTATACCGCCGCACCGGCAAATGGCCGGACAGGAACTGGCGAAGGTGGGTAAGACAGTCTCTCAGGGTGCAGATCCAGGCTGAACGGGCAGCTGCGGTGCTGGAGAAAAAACGTGACCTCAATTAGGACCGGAAGTATCTGCTGCCCGGTGTGCCGGGCGTGGTTCTACCCTTGCGACCGCCGCCAGAAATTCTGCACGCCTGCGCACGCACGGCTCGCCAGGTCGATCGCTGCCGCTAAGCGCCGGCAGGAGACAAAGAGAAGAGTGCCGGCGTAAAATACCCTTAGAGTACCTGGCTGCTAGGGAGTGATCCGTGTTCGCTATGACAGTAATTATCGCCGTGGCATCAGTACTCGGCATTCTCGCTTTCGCGGCAACTGTATTCCGGTGGATCGGCAAGATAGACGCCAACACCACGGCGACGGATAAGCTGACAGTCACCTTCGAAAGCTTCGTGAACAGGGTCGGGCACACGCTGGAGGACCACGGCGTACGGCTTACCAAGCTGGAAACGATTTCAAGCATGCGGCACGAGCAGCGGCGGAACAGCCGTTCTGATGACGAGTGCTAAGCCGAAAGGCAGGACGTGCGAGCGCTGCGGGACGTGGTACCGGCCGAGCAGATTCCGCAGCGCTGGCAGCCAGCTGGAATTCTGCTCGGTGAAATGCAAGAAGAAAGCAGCGGCTGAAGCCGCCGTCAGGCAGGAAACAAGGCGCGACTGGTAAAATGTCCCGCAGGAGGTGACCCTGTGGACGCGAGTGCCTACCACGGAACGCTTACCAGCAAGCTCAGGCCGATAGTGACCATGCTGACGGATGCCCTGGTCAGGGATTTCTGTCCCGCTTACCGCCCGGTCGGCCCGCCCTACCCCGGCAATGTGTGGATTCGCACCGACGAAGCCGGAAACGAATCCCTGGTCGATGAAAAGCAGCTCTGGCAGGACGTGCACGACTGGCTGTTCAACCTGGAACACGAACTGGAAGATGCGAACGACCGCGAGTTCGCCCGGATGTGCGCGCACATGATACGGAAGAACAAAGGCTGGGTGTCGCTGCTGACCGCCCGCGTGAAGAAAAGGCTCGAACCGTGAAGTGGTACTGGATCGGCGGAATTGCCGTCCTGGGCATCGTTTCCGTGTTCTTCCCGCATTTCGTGCCGTGGGTCCTCGGCGTGTGGCCCGTGCCCGGCGGAACGTCGCCGTTCTACCAGTTCTGGTCCGGGTTCTTCATCGTCGGCCTGTCGGCTGCCACGTCTTCCATCCTGCGCAAGCAGAACTGTCACGTCCGGTGGTGCTGGCGGCTGGGTCGCTTCCCCGTACCGGGCACCACTTTCAGCACGTGCCGCCGCCACCACCCCAATCCGGACATCCGGCACAACAAGGTTACGTTCGAACATATCAGGCAGCTCTACGAACAGGACAAGACCGGGGAATAACCGTGGAATATCTGCTAACCCGACGTGGTTAACTTAGGCATGACTACGACACCCATCGTCACCGTACTCAACCGCGCCTGGAGCGCGATCCAGCGCAACACCTGCGACGTGCCCGCTGTCATGATCGTCACTGGCCGGCGGCGCCACAAGTCGGAGAACACTACGCGGGGCTCTCACTGCGCCGACACCTGGCACGCAGACGGGCACGACGCGAAGCTGGCAGAGGTATGGATCTCGGGCGAGCGGCTGGCTGAAGGCGGCACTGCGGTTATGCAGACCCTGATCCACGAAGCCGCCCACGCTCTCGCCAAGGCACGCGAGATCAAGGACACGTCGAACCGGGGCCGCTACCACAACAGGGAGTTCGTGAAGCTCGCGGAGGAACTGGGCCTGGAAGGACCGGATTCGAGCGGCGGCCCGACACTGGGCTACTCCGACTGCCAGATCACCCGGAAGACCACCGAGTCCTACGACTACGAGATAAAGCAGCTGGAAGAAGCGTGCAAGAGCTTCGTCGCCGCATCGGTGCCTGACGAGAAGGTGCCCCGGAAACCGAGCATCAAGGCAAGGTGCCAGTGCCCGGACGACAACGAGATCACCTGGACCAAGAAGTTCGAGAAGAAACTTCAGGATACAGGCGTCGCGCCGGTCCTGTGCGGGATATGCCGGCAGGCATTCGTACCGGAAGACCAGGAGATGTAAATGGAACTGCGTGAAATCCACCCGTCGCACGACATGGAGTGCAACGACTACGGTTCCGACGACCACGACGACTACAACTGCAGGACCTGTAAACTGAGCACGTGCATCATGTGCCGCCAGGGCAGCGGCCTGGACGACGACGAACTGGCGAAGCCGTGCACAGGCTACCCGTGGTACAACGGAGTCTACGACGGCGACGGCAAGCTTATCGGGCGCAAGTCCGGGACAGGATGGGTCTAATGCCTGTACGCATCTGCTGCGGGCAAGATCATGACGGCCCTGTCTGCCCCGACGGCCTGGTGATGTGCTGCCTGTGCTTCTCCCGGTTCGAGCCGGAATACCTGTGGACAGACAGCGAAAACCAGAAATGGGACATCTGCCGGGGCTGCGGAACTACTACCTAACCGGGCATGCTCCATTTCGACAAGCCTCGTCTGTTGAGTCTTCTACCGTAGTTGCGACAGCGGATTCGTACTGCTCACGGGTAATGCGCGTGTACGGGGCCTGCGGCCTGCTCGCGTCCACCATGACCGTGGTGCCCTTGAGGTCGGGCAGGAATTCCGCCAGGATAACGGCCAGTTCCTGCTCTGTCACCTTTCCCTCCGGGATATTGACCGTGTACGACACAGCATTGTCCGCCCAGAATTTCTGGTAAACGCGCTGCACGCTGAGCATCTGCCTTACCGTCAGCTCGTCGGCCGACTGCACCACGCTGTCATCGAACCCCAGGTAGCGGACCTGGCTCAGCAGGATATCTTCAGTCGGGTACACGACGATCTTGGTCATGCCCGTGGAATCGTACTGGTCGTCCTCTACCTCGAATCCTTTGGCCATTGCCTGCGCCACCGTTTCGAACTGCGCCTCGTCGCGCATGCTGAACCGGACGCGCCTTTCGAAGTGCCGGCTGTAGACCGGGTGAATGCCCTCGGAAACACCGGGGAGTTTGGCTACGGAACCTGTCGGGGCAACTGTCGTCACCTTTACCGGCTCGGGAATACGAAGCTGGAAAGCGTAGTCGCGGGCCTCAGTGCGCACGACATGGTAAAGCCGCTGGAGGAAACCGGGTGCCTCGGAAGCTATGTCGCTGTACCTGACACCTTTCTTGGCCCAGTAGCCCTGCACTCCGAGATGTCCTACGCCGATTCGCCTGTTTTTCGCGAGAACCTTAGCCTGGCGTCCGTCATTCACGTCGCCGTACGTCGCGCGCATGAGGAAACGCGTCATGAGCCGGTGAGCCTCTGCCAGTTCCGTCCAGGGGCGGTGCGCGAAGTAATCCAGGTTGACGTGCCCGAGATTGCAGTTCTCCCAGGGAGTCAGCGGGATTTCACCGCAGGGATTAGTCGCGATTACCTCTTCGATTTCCCCCTCGTTGGACAGTGAGGAATTCCAGTAGCCCGGCTCGCCGTTAGCCAGGGCTGCCTTGCAGACTTCGTTATGAATAGTCCACGCGCTGTAAGATCCCTGCTCCAGCAGCCGGAGGAATTCATCGTCGATCTCCACGGAGATATTCGTAGTCCAGTGAAGGCCGGTGTCGCTCTTGCAGTTGATGAAGTCGTAGATGTAAGGGTCGTTCCAGTGCACGATGGACATGCGGGCCGAGCGCCTGTTGCCGCCGGAAACGACGCACTCCGCGATAGCGTGATCGATAAGCATCGCGTCCATCGGCGTGAGCACGCCGCGTTCGTGCGCGCCGTTGAGAACCTTCGCTACCTCGTGCATCATCCGGGCGAAGGGAGCCGGCCCGCTAGCCGTTCCGCCGAAGGTGTTGAGCTTAGATCCGGACTGCCGCACGCCGCCCACGTCGTAGACGCGAACCAGCAGACCCTCAGGGTGGGAATCGGACATCGCCGTGCTGATCAGGTCTACGAGGGCTTCCGCCCATCCCTCGCGGCTGTCGTCAACCAGCATGTTGGAGTCGCCGGGGCTGTACCGCAGGATGTACGGCTCGTTCTGGTCGTACTGCCACCCGGTGCTGGGACGGATCGACGGCGCGGCGAGTTCAGGTTCCAGCTCAGCGATGTCCGGGTGGTTAGGATCGCAGGTAATCCACGCGTTGACAGGACGCCGGGGCACGCCGAACCTGGAGATGTACTTCGTGGAGTAGTTGGCACCGACGCCGCCGCCCTCCATGAGCCTCATGAAACTGAACTCGTAGTGCTCCGCGAGGTAGTTTCCCCAGCCCGCCACGTGGCAGTTGAACAGGTGCTGGCGGGAATCCGCTCCCGTGGCCCAGAGATGCCTTCCAGCGGGCAGGAGCGCGAACCTGAGCATGTACTCCCGGAGCCTCTGAAACTCGCTCTGCGTGGCTCCTGACCACCTGGAGCGGTCCTTCCCGTGGACGAGGGCGATGTTGCCCGCCGCAACGCGCTCTACCGTGTCCGGCCAGGTCTCCCGGGTGCCGTCTGCCTTCTCCCTGCTGTACGTCCTCTGGTAGACAACTTCCCCTGTGGGACCGAAAGGCACAGCAGCATCCATGCAACACACTCCATCGTCGGGCATCAGCTGTCACACCGCTAAGGGGGCGAGTGACTTATCCTATGATGGCGCGGCAGGCTCCTGTCAGGTAGATCTGGAAACTTCCCGGACAAAGTGGTAGGCCCCGGCGTACAAAAGAACCCCCTCCGAACGGCTGTTCGAAGAGGGCTCTCTGTACTAGAAGGAAAACTCAGAAGTCGCCCCGGCTGAAGCCGGAGATTACCGCCGGCGTGTCGGCGTCGAAGCCGGCTACGTCCAGGGTCAGCGGGTCACCGGGGTCAGCGATCGTGAACCCGGTGGAAGCCATCCCCACGACTACCTGGCGGGCCTGGATTCCGGTCGCCTGGCGGTACTGGCGGAGTGCTTCGTGCGGATGCACCTGGCCGGCCCACGTCTCGTTGTCCGTGTAGACGACGAACACGTCGAACTGCTTGCCCAGTTCCTTCGCCCAGAGCATCGGCAGGGCGCAGTCGGTGCCGCCCGCCCACAGCTCGCCGACCGTCCGCAGGTTGTCGTCCAGGCGGCGGCGCGGCGACAGGTCCACGGGCATGATGCCCCCGGCGTGAGTACCGCGCAGGCTGTAGTCCCGCACGGTGCCGTTCGCGAACGCGACGACCTCGGACTCCGGCTCGGAAGCCAGTGTCACCATCGCCATCGCCGCAGACGCCTCGCGGGCCGTCAGGATGCCGCACTTCGAGCTGTCCCAGGTCATGGAACCGGAAACGTCCAGCGCGATCAGCGTCCGCTTGCCCGCAGGCTCGACTGCCTTGAACGAAGCGTAGAACGCGGCGTCCAGCGCGTCGGTAACCTGCCGGACCGGAGTCCAGACGGACCTGCCCTTCTCGCCGTGGCCCTGCGCGTACGTCTTGAGCGCGTAGAGAACCTTCACCGGGTGGACACGGGCCTTGCGCAGCGCGTCGTGGCTGGTGAGCACCGACGTTACCTTGTCCAGGCGCGATCCTGTCAGCACGCCGTGCGCCGTCATCTTGGACAGGTTGCGGAGCAGCGCACCGACAGGCATGCCGTTGTCCAGCAGCGCCTCCCAGGTCTCCGGGTACGTCAGCGCGATGTCGGGCAGGGCCTCCCACGGCAGGCCGGGGTGCTCGCGGATGACCTGCGCGTAAACGGACTTGTCAGCCGCCGGGAGCTTCCCGAATCCCTGTACCGCCTCGTACGGCATTACCCAGCCGGGACGGACGGCAGCGCCGTCGCCACGGAACAGCTTGTTCTTGCCGCACGCCCAGCCGAACAGCGCGTCCTGCTCAGCGTCTACGGGGACAGGGTGCACCGAGCGCAGGATGTCGGCGTCGGTCCAGCCGTGGCGCTGGCGGTACTTCACCATCTGGTAGGACAGGTCGTCAATGTTCTTGCCGGTGTACCAGGAGGCGACCGCGCGCTTGACACCACGACCCCAGCCGCGAAGCTGCTCGGTGTACGTGACGAACATCTTCAGGTGCTCGCCCGTGCGGACGATGCGGCTGAAGACTTCCTGCGCCGACTTCTTGGCCTCGGCGTCGCCGAACGCGAAGACCACTGCAAGCGCGAACAGCACCGGGTTCTGGCGCGGCGCGCGGCCGGCCTCGGAGATGTCCAGGAGCATGTGCACGAGCTTCACGCCGTGGTTCTTCGCGAAGTCGATGACCGTCTTGGCGTTCTCGGTCGTGTACGCGCGCTCGCGCTGGTAGTACGTGCCGCCGTCGGTGCCGAGCATGAGGAAGCGCCTGATCCGGTCTTCGCCGCTGACCTCGAAGACGAAGCCGCCTGCGTTGTTCTTCACCTGGCGCTCGTCGGCCTGCTCCGACTGGGGAGTGGCCGTGTTCCTGGTACGGAACTGCGAGAGTGCGTCTGTCATCTTAACCTCCTGTGGTTAACGCCCTGGGCAGCAGAAAAGGCTCTGACGGGCAAATTAGTGAGTACCGGGTTGCGTGCTTTTACCGTTCGTCGCACTCCGTTCCCGGGGGAACAGCCGGGATTTGAACCCGGATTTCTCTTTTTGTAAGAAAGGTAACCGACACTGCGTCCGGCCCGTCAGGGCCTTCGCTGTACCGGACGAACAAAAAATCTGGCGGTGCCGGGTTCGTTTTTTCTTGAAAGGAAAATGATAACCGACTGGTGCCGTCCGGCTCGTCCTGAGTATTCAATTGTGATACCGAGCAAATTTACTGCGACCGGAGTATGCAAACCGCTGCTCTGCCCCTGAGCTACCCACGGCGGTTAAGCCCTGGGGCGGGATTCGAACCCGCGACCCGCAGTACCTGAGATAACCGAAAGCATCCGGCTCGGTATGAAATTATCGGTGCGAGCAAATAGTGGGAACCGGATGCCCCGAAGGGCTTGCCATAGCAGGGGGATGTTAGCCCGCCCGCCTCGGATTCGAACCAAGATAACCGACTCCGCGTCCGGCTCGCACCGGAAGTATTCAGTTTGCAGTGGGGGCCGCGAGCAAGTGAGCTGGCACCGGGTTGTCGTAACCAGATAACCGACACCATCCGGCTCGCGGTTCAGTTGTCACACTAGCACAGGCTGTCAAGTGCGCTGTCCGGCTGCTCCTGGCTTCCTCGTGCTCTGGAAGGAACACTACCACGGCCGGGTCTATTCCGTGAGCTTCCTGAGAATTTTGCAGGCGCACTGTTCGGGATCGGTGTGCCGGCAGGAGCACAGGGGGTCGTGCGACGGGGAGTCCGGGTGCTTCCCGGCGTAAGCCTGCCAGCAATTGCACCCGGACATGTACTTCTGCACGTACTCCTGGTCTTTCCAGTCCCACAGAGCGGGCCTGCGCACGCCCGTGTAAGCCGGGTGCCAGCTGCACCGGGGAGCGGGCCTGTCTCTGAACTCGCCCGTTACGTCGGCCCAGGGGATGTCGGCGGGATTGATCGCCTCCACCTTCAGGATGTCCGGCCTCTTGCCGTCAGCGTAGCTGCCCCGGGCGAACATCGCACTGACCTGCGTGCGGCTGGCGTACTTGACGTTCTGCCTCCGGTAACCCTGCTTGGTTACCCGGAAGATCCGTTCATCCTTCGGCACTGGTATACTCCTGTGCTGCCCGTTCAAGGTACTTCTCCACCTCGCGGAACTGCACCCGCGTGCAGACGAGCTGCCGGACGAACGCCCTGATGTGCGGGGGCATGTCATTGGGCAGGTCGGTCATCTCAAGGTCGCGCACGAAGACCATGGCGGCCAGCCCGCCGCACATTCCCGCTTCCCACGCCATCTCGGCGCTGTGCGCGAACCTCATGACCTTCGCGTCTCCGTGCCGCTGCTGTTCCACTGGCCGTTGCCGCCGCCCCCGGCGCCCGCACTGCCGGCGTAGTGCGAGCCGTTGGTCCCGCTGGTAACCGGCGTAACGGGAACGGCCCCGACGTTCGGCAGGGAAGGGAAGGGAGAGTACGGCTGCGCGAGAGGTGCGCGCTGTTCCGCGTTCTTCAGTTCGATAACCAGGTACGCGATCACGGAGCAGACGCCTGCCGGCACCCGGCACGTGTGCACTTCGTGAGTGTTGGCGTAGTAACTGGCAGCGCATGCGCCGGCGTTAGCGTGGTCGCTGAGGTACTGCGCGATGCTGCTCATGCCTGTTTTCCTTCTGTTTCTTCGACCAGTTTGCGGAAACGGTCCGGCCCGTTCTTGTAATCGAACCATATCCTGCCGTCCACCGCAGGCACGCTGCCTGTGTAACCGTAGAACGCGTCTTGTCTGGTCATGCCCAGGAGCATCTGCGCCTCGTTGGCTTCGAAATCCACGCTGGTGCCGTCCGGGCGAACGTACACCTCGTCCCGGTCCAGTTTGTAGCCCGACTGCAGCAGCGTCCACCCTGCCAGGCAGGCAACTGTGCGGCAGCTGCCGTCTGCGCGGGGGAAGTGCCGCCCGAAGGTGCTCATTTCGAGCTTTTCCGGATGCGCGTCGATGATATCGAGGATCTTGCGGCCCAGTACTGCGTCCATGTTCCCGGTTACCTCCTGTACTTCAGGCGGATCTGGGGCACCGCACCCAGCCGGACCAGCCGCTGGTATGCTTGCCCGTACTGCTGTTCCAGACCGGAAGTCATCTTCCCGGCTTTGGACTCCCTGATTTTCCTGAGCGCGGTATCGGCGTCCTGACGCGCCCTGCGGATCTCGTCGGACCTGTCCATAAGTCCTGCTGCTTTCCTTCGCTTTCTTCGACCAGCTTGCGGAACCTGTCCGGTCCGTCCTCGAAGTCGAACCACACCGAGATGCCGTCTTCGTTCCCGGCCTGTGCCTCTCCGGTTGTCATGCCCAGGAGCATCTGTGCCTCGTCGGCGTAACTTCCGGGCACCGTGGTGCCGTCGGGACGGCGGTAGCAGTCTGGGCCGGCCAGCGTGTAACCGGACAGGATCATCGCCCAGCCTCCGAGACACGCTGCGGTGCCGCATTCGTTCGGTGCGCCCGGCTGGCCCCAGTACATCATCTCACCGTATCCCTGGTCGAACTTGTCGAGGATCTTACGGCCGAGTGCTGCGTTCTTCACTTGCCCTCCTGGTAAAACGGGTTCGGTACGGATATGGTAACGCGGACCTGGGTCTCGTCATCGTCGTCCCAGTCCCAATACGCAGGCCCGGCGTACAGGAACTTGCCCTCGTACGCTACCTGGACCTGCAAGTCAGTGTCGTAACCTGGCATTCCTGCTTCCTTTACCTAAGATCCGTATCCGCTGGCCGCCCAGGAAGTCCCGGACGATCCGGGGGTCCCTCACCAGGTCGCTGAGCTGCGCGGCCTTGTCCTTCAGAGCCTCGCGCACCCGGGACTCGATAGTGTTGACGGCTACGATGTCGATAACCGACACGGGCTCTGTCTGCCCGCGCCTGTGCGCCCTGTCCTCCGACTGGTCGGCCCGCCAGTAGGCCCACGGCCTCTGGAGGAACACGACCGTGCGGCTCCTGGTCAGTGTCAATCCTACGCCGCCGGCGGAAGTGTTCGCGCACAGCAGGTCCAGCTCGCCGTTCTGGAATGCCAGCCGGGTCCTGGTGCGCACGGTGTGGGTCTGGCCGCCGACTATATAGCCGGTGCGGTAGCCCTCTTTCTCGGCCCTGGCCCCGGCGAGCCTGACAAGCTGCGTGTACGGCGCGAAAGCGATGACCGGCTCTCCGCCGGACTCGCTCAGGATCTGCATCAGCTCGTCAACCTTCCACGACGGCTCGCGCATCGTCACCTTGTAGTGCGGGATCGTCTCCCCGTACGTTACGCTGCCTTCCACTTCGTCAACTACGTACACGATCTCGACATCGCAGGCAGAGCTTGCCAGCTGGGCCAGCCGCTGCATCTGTGCCAGGGTGTTCATCACCGGCAGCGGCTCGTCCGTGTCGGGGATGTGCGCGATCATGTCCTCTTCCATCTCGTCGTACGCCTTGCGGTAGGCGGGCGGGACGGTGACCGCGCGGGTCGAATAGGTTTTCGGCGGCAGGTCTTTCAGCACGTCCTGCTTCGCCGTCCACCGCATCGTGCCCTGCATCAGGGTGTAGAACTCTTCGCGGTTGACAGTGGTGAGCCCGGTTACCTCCGGGCGGCCGGCGTAGCTCTGGTACCTGTCGGAGTAGCGCGCGTTGTAGCGTTCCTGGTCGGGGAAGCTGCGGATGTCGAGCACCTGCATGGCAGTCCAGAAACCGGACACGTCGTTGGTGATCGGGGTGCCGGACATCGGGAAGGCGTACTCCGCTACCCGCGCGATGCGCTTGGCCGCGACCGCCTGCTTGGTCTTGGTGTTGCAGAGGGCGTGAGCTTCATCGAGGACAACCGTCCGGGGAACGCAGAACCGCAGCAGCGGCGGAAGCCTTTTCCTGTCCTCTGCGGTGTCCTGCGGATGGAACACGTTCCCGCACTGAGCGCACTTGAACGGCTGGAACGACCCGGGGGCCAGGAGATGCTGCTTGTAGGCACTCTGCGCTTTGCGGTCCCACTTGATCTCCTCGCCGCAGCCGCATGCTCCGACGGGCTCGGGGTACATGTCGGTGCGGAAGGTGTCCCAGCTCATGACGTAGACCTGGTAACGGCTGCTCAGCCGGCTCCGGGCAGGGCCACGGTAGGCGGTGAACGCCCAGCCGGGGAAGCACTCCTGGAGTTCTTCGAGCCAGGGGTCCACGACGGACGCGGGGGTGACTACGAATGCCGGGAACGGCTGGAGACCGCGTGCGTCCAGCTCCGCCAGGGTCATCAGGGCCGTCATCGTCTTACCGGTGCCTGCCGCGTCTCCGAAGAAGAACCGCTTGTGCAGCGTGCCCAGGAACGCCCCGGTAAACTGGTGGGGCATGGGCTCGCGTTCCAGCTGCCGGAAGTCGAACGCGTAGTCTTCGGCCCTGAGGCCGGGCTCGGTGAACCTGCGGGTGAACTCGGCGGTGATCCACTCAGTCAGGCTGCCGTCAGGCTTCCACTTGAAGCCGTACTGTTCCGCGAGCCTCGCGCACTGGGTGACAAGAGCCCAGGTCAGCGGCAGCGACAGCTCACCGGAGCCGTCTTTCGTCTTCCTGGGGAGCGCGGTCAGGTTCTTCAGCGCCGGGGCCACTTCCTGCGCCTGCCACTCTCCGCCCACCCAGATGCGCATCTCTTTCGCCGACGCGGCGCGCCCGTGCAGCACAGCCGTGTCGTAGCGGCCGTCACTGCCGGTAATGAGAGGTGAAACCGTCACAGCGTTCCTAACAGAGGATCAGGCCGGCCACCGGGGCGGGAGCATCACAACCGGAACAGAGCGATTTAGATTCCCGGTGGCCGGCCTGGCTTTCAGGCTCCGGTGCCGTGCAGGCGCGCGAGCAGTTCTGCCTTGTCAGGCACGCCGGTCACCGCAGGAGCCTGGAACGTCACAGCAGGAGGACTAGCAGCCCCCGCAGGCACAGGGGGATTCGGGATCGACGGGCCCGGAGCAGGGGGCGGTGCCTGTACAGCCGAAGTGGCAGTCGCAGGGGGCACCGATGTAGCCGTCGCAGCCGAAGGGACCGGAGCCGTCGCAGACGGGATCTGGGTAGTAGGGTTTGCGAACCCCGAAGCTGCCTGGGCAACGGCCTGGAGGTCTGCCTGCGAGTTCGCGACAGCCTCTGCCGCCATGCCGGCCGGGCCGGCGTACTGGAAGTTGAACAGCTTGGTAGCGCTGTAGCCCGGGGTACGGGACGGCTTCTCGCCGGCGGACTGCATGACGATCTGCGCGCCGCCCTTGGGGTAGCCGCTGGGGTCGCCTGCCTGGGCCATCGCCGTACGGAGGGAGTCCGCCATCTCACCCGGCTTGAGCCAGACAGCTGCCTCGCCGTCGGGGAAGATGCCTGCGTGGCTGCCGTCGCTGGAGCCGAGTACGCGGACCTTGACAACGAGCACGAGCTTCGGCCTGGTGAGGTCGTCCTGCCCGTTCTTCTTGTAGTAGCTGAGCTTGCCGCCCGGTTCCTTCTGGTGCACTACGTCCGCGTTGGTCACGTCGCTGACCACTTCGAGCTGGAGCCAGGAACCCTGCTGCCGCTGATTGAAGAACTTGGAGGTGACGGAAGGACCGCCGCCGCCGGTCTGCTGGTTGAAGAAGTCTTCGAGAGTTCCGCGAGCCGCTGGCTGGGGCTGGGCAGCGAGAGCGGCGGGGTTCGAGAAGAACGTTCCCTGCTGGGGCTGTGCCTGGGGGAGGGGCGGGGCTGCGGCAGGCTGGGCTGCGGCAGTGAGGTACGCCTGCGCAGCGGCGGGGTCTACTGACGCCAGTGTCGCGTAAACATTCGGGTCGAACGGCATTCTGTTGTTCTCCAGTTGTGATTGTGCTCGGTGCGGTAACGTCCAGGGCTTCAGGTTTATTCCGGTTACAGAGAAGTTTTTCGTTGCTGCCTGGTACTTCCCCAGTATACCAGCTAGGCGTCCAGCGCGGCGTCGATCAGCGCGCAGAGTTCACCGAAAGAGCCGGCTTCCCACCAGGTATCGCTTCCGTGCACGGCAGTGAACACCGCCTTGTCCCCTGCGTACAGGGTGCAGATGCCGTATCCCCTGTAGTGCGGTGCTTGCTGGAAGATACGCAGTATTCCCAGTTCCAGGGCATCATGCAGCAGCATCGTGGTGCACTTCCAGCGCGCAGTTGCCGGGGCAGCAGAAGTGGAACCTCCGCATGCACTGCCCGGCTGTGCAGTACGCCCAGTAGTGTCCCTGGACGGTGTTGCCGGTGTGCCTGCCGCAGCGTGCGCAGACCAGGCAGTTGCAGTCGCCCGTGCGCGGGTCGAATGCTGCCGAAGGGTGGCCGCAGTGCGAGCGCGTGAAGAACCTGGCGGGGTGCAGCGGGATAAGCTCGGTGGCAGTGCGGTCGAAGGACTCAGTAGGGTTCTCGCTCATTTCTTCCTGGCTCCCGGGTTGGAACGTGCCCCCGGCCTGGGCTCTACCATGACAACAAGCCGGTGCACCTGGAGATGGAAGCTGAAAAGACCGCCGCCGAACTTCAGGAACAGCTCGAACGGCCTGCGCCTGTCCAGCAGCACCTTGCCCGGGTTCGCAGGCCGCCTGGGCTTGTACTCTTTCATGCTTGCGTCAACTGCGCGACCGCCCGTTTTGTTCCCGCCGGCAGACGGCGGCAAAGGCGGCGGCATGGTCCCCTGGCACGGGTAGCAGGGATCGCACCAGCAGTGCTCGCACTGCCAGTAGGTACCGGAACCCGGGGGCGAGTACTTCATGTACGGCTTGATGCCCCAGTAGCTCACCGGATTACTCCCGTCCTTCCGTGTTCCCTGATGCGACCGCGATCCCGTCTTCCCTCATTTCCCATGCTCCGGGTTCCATCGAGGGGTCTTCGTACACCGGGCACGGGTTCAGGTCGTAGTAGTTCCACAGCCTGGACCGGCTGGCCGGTGCCCGCCATGTTTCCTCGCGCAACCGCATGACTACGAGCGGGTGACACCTCAGCTCGCGCTTCGGAAGTTCTGTCATGTCTTCGCCGCCGTACCAGGGCAGCCCTTGACCTTCGGGTTGAACGCGGCATCCGGCCGATAGAACGGGCAAAATTGACAATCCTCGTCACTCGGAGTGGCGGGTATTTCCTTCCAGTCCATTCCGCCTCCGGCGACAATGAGCGCAAGCTGCTCGCGCACTTCTGTCTTCTCGATAAGGCTGACTACGGAAGCTATGTCCTCAGGAGTGATCACGTGCTCCCACACGTACATATCGTCCAGGGTGGAATGGGTACGCGGCCAGGAAACCAGGCTGATGCGGTCAACCCGGAAACCCTCGTGCATGTAGCCGACCGCGTACAGGAGCATCTGCATGAAGTAGTGGGCCGGCGGCCCGTGCCTGCGAAGTTTGTCCCTGACTCCCTCGCTCTGGCATTTGTGGTCGTTCAGCGTGAAGGTGCGCGCGTCGTACAAGTCGGCGGTTCCAGGATGCGGGACAGAGCTGCCGGGGTCAGGGGTGACGCGCCTTTCGGTGTGCCAGCGGGCAGTACTCTCCCCGACCTCGCGGACAAGCCGCGCCGATTCCCACTTGAACGCCTCTTCGAGGAACGCATGGATCGCCGTGCCCACAATGGAAGCCCACGGATCGTGGAGATTGTTGGAGTCGCCACGGGAAAGCGATACGCCGGCCATCTTCCCGACGAGCTGACGGTCGCAGAGGTGCCCCAGTTCGCTAGGCCCGAGATGGCGCTGCACGTTACGCGGGAGCCTGTCGGCGTACCTGACAACGACTTCCCTGAGTTCCTGGGAATAGCGCTGCGCCCATGCGGAATTGCCGTTCATCGCCAGCAGCGCGCCCGCTGTTTTCGACTGCGCCGACCATGCTTCGAGGCTAAGCTGGCCGGTCACGGCTGCTCTCCCAGCGCCTCAAGCTTCTCGCGGGTACTGGCTATGCCGTCCGTCGCTATCTGCAGTTCGCGCACCCAGAAGTCGTAATGCCGGCGGAGAACGGCAACCCTTTCCCGCTTTTCCTCGTCGGTCACGGTCCCCACAGCCCGTTCCTGAATACGTAGCACAGCCACGCTATTCCGATAACCACTGCGACGGCCAGCCCGATGACCACGCCGATGATCAGGTTTATCATGCTGCCTTCTTCCAGACAACATCCTTAATGGACAGATCGCGGCTGCCGCAGGCTGAGAGAAGACGGCGGGTAGCGACGGCAATAGCCATGTCGCTGTCGTTTGCGTAAACCTCGGTAACAAGAGTTCCGGCGAACGCAGGGCAGCCCGCAGAGTCCGCGAAGCCGACTTCGAATGTCACGGCGTACTTGTTCTGGCTCACCGCTTCACCCGGTTTCGCCTTACCCGGCTCAGCTCCCAGTACGGTGCGCCCTTGACTGCCCATTTCACGTACGTCTCGGGGTCCTGGGCCTTCATCGCGTCGGTGTTCAGCCGCCATGCGCCTTCGCGGGCAGACAGGTTGTAGGCAGGGTACGCGCCGTTAGGGTCGGCGGGAATGTGGAAAACGTCGGGCATGTCGTCAGGGTTCACGACCGTCTTCGCGACCTCTGCCTGAATGGCCCGTTTGTGCGCGGCGAGTGCTTCCTCGGCGTCTTTCTTGGCGGCCTCAAGCTCAGGGAGCCGGGTGAAAAGCAGCGACAGCCTGGACCCGGACTCAGGTTCAAGCTTCTGCTTCTTCTTTATCTTCGGCTGTTCAGCTGGAGCCGTGCCGTCAGACGGCGGTGGCGTGGTCA
>Ga0335085_10003210_pt1 | contig 28755 bp, 27 predicted proteins | sample Lox_Sample_45_FD_206712 | JGI IMG/M metagenome (GOLD analysis project Ga0335085, IMG submission 206712) | Soil microbial communities from Loxahatchee National Wildlife Refuge, Florida, United States - Lox_Sample_4.5 | ecosystem: Environmental > Terrestrial > Soil > Wetlands | place: USA... | reverse complement strand
GCGCATCTTCCGCGGCAGCGATGAGTCGGATGCACGATCGACTTCGCATTGCGAAGCTGAAGGGTGCGATCGCGTCCGGTCCGTCTGGTCGCGCATGGCCGGCCGGGAAGGAACCTCAGGTTCGGTACGTGTTCTAACCCGCGTACACGGCGGCGCGTCTCGGCAGAGCGATCTTCACCTGACGCGTGCAAGGCGGCGCCGCGCGCAATGACTGAAGCAGTGGCCGTGGCGCCATGCGTCCGGAGCGACCTTTCGCGTGCCTTATCGATCCACGAATCCCACTAGGAGACTGTCATGACGCATGAGCTTCCCGCTCTGCCGTACGCGACCGATGCGCTGCAACCCCACATCTCGAAGGAGACGATCGAATTTCACTACGGCAAGCATCATGCGGCCTACCTAGCCAACTTGAATGCGCTCATCAAGGGCACCGAGTTCGACCGGTCGAGCTTGGAAGACATCGTCCGCAACTCCTCGGGCGCGATCTTCAACAACGCCGCGCAGGTCTGGAATCACACGTTCTACTGGAACAGTCTCTCGCCCAGGGGCGGGGGACGCCCGACCGGGCATCTGGAGGCCGCCCTGCGCGCGAAGTGGGGCAGCTTCGACGGCTTCAAGGAAGTGTTCACCAAATCGGCGGCCGGGAACTTCGGTTCGGGATGGACCTGGCTCGTCAAGAAGCCCGACGGCTCTTTGGATCTCGCCAATACCAGCAACGCTGCGACGCCGCTGACCGGTGCCGACAAGCCGCTGCTCACCTGCGATGTCTGGGAGCACGCCTATTACATCGACTATCGCAATCGCCGTGCCGACTACATCATGGCGTTCTGGAACGTGGTGAACTGGCAGTTCGCCAGCCAGAACCTGGGTTGAAGCTCAATCCGAGGGGTTCGTCCGCGTCGCTTGCGAGAGCGTTGCGCGGCCAGGCTGACTCGAGCAGATGACACGCGCGGCGCCCCCGAGCCGGAGAGCGGCGACGCCGAAGCGCTGAGCCCCTCAGGCTTGTGCGTGTTCGCTGCGTGATCGATTGGGGCTGGCAGTCCACTCGCGGCGGCGTCCGAGCCGGCCGCGAGCGGTCCGCCGCAGCGACGTCAGTGGCCGTCCTGCGGGAAGCTGAACATATCGAACAGATCGCCGATCGCCGGCATGTTCACCGGAACATACGGGTTGCCGCCCTGGGGCGTGATGGGGTTCGGCAGGTTGTCGCGGCTGCGATGCGTGAGCGCCTTGAGCTCCCAGTTGCGCTCGATGAACTTCAGGATCGACGCATGGTCCGCGTACGTGTGACTGACGCGGCCGCCCTTCGAGAAGGGCGACACCACGATTAGCGGGATGCGCGGGCCGTCGCCGAAGAAATCGATCGGCTGGAAGAAGCCCGAATCCCAGTAGCCGCCGCCTTCATCGAAGGTGATGAGGAACGCGGTCTCGGCGAACAGCTGCGGCTGCGCCTGCAGCTTATCGAGGATCTTGTCCGTCATGGCTTCGAAGATGTCGAGCTTCGAGCTCGCCGGGTGCCCGTCGTCGAAGCTGTCCGGCTTCACGTACGAGACTGCGGGAAGACGGCCATGGTCCAACCCGTCGAAGAAGTCGATCACGTCTTTGATGTGCTCCTGGCGTTGTGCGGGGTCGCCCATGATCGAGGCCGCGTACTGGAACGGGTTGCAGATGTCGCAGTACCAGTCGCCTCCGGTGCCGATCAGCACATCGATCGGGTCGGTCGAGCCGTTGTCGAAACGGGCCGCGGCGTTGAACCCGCCTCCGAAGTATGCCCAGCTGATGCTCTTCTCGTTCAGCGCATCGCCGATGGTGCGTACCGACGAGGGCGGCATCGCGGTGCCGGCCTGAATGCCGGCGGTATTGATCTGGCCGTTGGACAGGTAGCCGGGGCGCGTGTTATTGATCATGTAGTAGCGACCCGGCGCGCAGTTGGATGCGGTCAAATCGGGCCGCCAGGGCAGAGACCGGAGATAGGTCTTGATCGCCAGGATGCCGGGCTGCGTGTCGTCGCCGCACATCGTGAAGCGCCCGTCGATCTGGAACGCAGGGTTGGTCGTGCTCTGCGGATCGGGATTGGCGATGCGGCTCGCCGGCGGCTGTGACGGCAGCGTGCCCGACTGCTCCCAGAAGATCTGATCGCCTGTGCCGAGCATGACATGCTGCACGGCGGTGCCGCCCATGACCGGCTGATGGTAGTTGTCGCTGATCGTGTATTCGTCGGCGAGACGTTTCAAGAGCGGTGCGTCGCCGGCTTGCATGTTGTAGAACCCCATCGAATTGCTGCCGGAATCGTCGCCGCGCGCGATGCCGACGAACGGGTACAGATCGTTGCGGCAGCCGGAAGGGTTGGCTCGCGTCGCATGCGCGACGTCGCAGTCCGATTGCTGCCACATGTGGAAGAGCCGGTGCACCATGTCGCCGGTGTAGCTGTCATACGGCAGCTTGGGTCCGGTCAGCGGAAACACGGTGTTGGGGAGGCTCATGAAGTTGGCCACGCGAGTGTCGGGCTCCGCGCACGCGGAAGGCGGTTCTGTGGAGTCGGCCGTGCAATTGGTGAGCCCGGTAGCACCCGTGGTAAGCAGGTGCAGATCATGCTGCTCGAGCCCCTGGGTGATCATGCCCAGCTCGCTGAGCGAAAAGGCGTTCGCGTCGAACGGCGGTGCAGCGACTGCCGGATCCTTCTGCAGCTGCGCCAGCGTCACCGCCAGCGGCGGTGCGCTGCCCGCCTCGGGGGTGGGGAGATAGGGCTTGTAAGGCGCCTTGTTCGGATGGGTCAGCTTGTCGGTGCTGATGAAGTACTTGGGCGGATTGACCGCGTCGAGCTTGAACTGTCTGGCCAGATTCCGATGCGGTCCCGGAGAGCCGTCGGCGTTGACGATGCCCAGCGAGAAGAGATTCGAAACGCTCTGGCCGTGTCTGGGAACGTAAGTGCCATAGATGTTATCGAACGTTCGATTCTCACCGATCAGGACGATCATGTGTTTGATCGGCGTGCGGGTGGGCGCATGCTTGTCGTGTCCATCGCGAGCGTGCTCGGCGTCTGCTCCAGCGTACGCGACGCCTGTGGTGAAGGCAGCAGTCGCAGCCAGCGCGGCGAGAGTTGCTCTCCAATCGATCGTCTGTCGGTAGATCACTAGTGCTCCTCCTCGTGGGTGTCGCAGAAAGGGCCCGCAGCAGAGCGGCAACGGTGCGGGCGCTTGCGATCGGGTGTGAGCCGCGAAGATGGCGAGGTCTGCGACGTCGCTCGATCGCGGCGGGGCGAACAAAAAAAGGTGAGCGCGACAGCCCCAGCGACAGGGCTTCTCCACGGCACGGTCGAACACGGCGGCAGCAGCCGAGTCGCTTGCGTCCGAGAGTCGTCGCGCGCACCTGCTCTCCGGTGCGGAACTGTACGCGCCGATTGCGACGAACCTCGGTCAATGGCGTTGCGTGGATGTGAAGGAGGTAGTCTGGCTGGCACTCCGTCGCTGAACTGAAGGCGCCTTTGACTCGGTCGGGTGATTCACGCGGAAGCTTGCGCTGGGCTTACAGCGCTATGCCGCGAGCGCCAGGGTCCCAGGGTTGCCGCTGGGGTCGAGCTGGAGCGGTGTCATCCCGCGCGGCGACGCTTCGTAGAGGCGAAGCGCGGAACCGCCATCGACGACGGCCCGCGCCGAAAATACTCGAGGCGGCTCGCCTCTCCGGACGGCACGGTCCGCTTCGTGATGCGTGTGTCCGTGCACGACGTGAAGATGCGGGCAGCGGTCGAACAGGTCCGAGAGAACCATGTGCTCGCTCAGACCGTCGACCCATTGATGGAGCGGGGTGAACAGAGAGCCCGGCGCATGGTGCTGCGCGAAGACGAGCGGCCGTCCATCGAGGCGCGGATCGGTTGCGATGTCCCCGAGAGACGCGAGCTCGCGTGGGGCGATCGCGCCGGCGGAGCGCAGCGGCGATTGGTGAAAAGCGGTCGACACGGGAACGACCGTCACATCCGAGAAGCACAGGGCGGTGCCGGTCGCGCTGGTGGCGGCATAGGCTTTGAGTGGACCGTCCATGGCTTGCGCGAAGGCGCCGCCGTCGATGTAGGCATCGTGGTTGCCCGGAACGAGAGTGATGCGTTCGGCCGGGATTCGCGACTCCGCCAGAAGCTCGGCGAGCACCTCGAACTGCTCGAGATGGCCATCCTCGGTCAAGTCACCCGTGACAAGCAGGTGATCCACGCTTCTCGCCTTGACCTCCTCCAGCGCGTCGGCAACGCGTTTTCTTCTCTCGCCCGGATCGAGGCGCCTGCCGAAGCTCAAGTACGAGAGGCGGGCGCGAGGCCCGAACGGCCGCTCCGCATAACTATCCTCGATGAGGTGCAGGTCGGTGAGCTGCGCGATCGTCGCCATGTCCGGGCTCGACCGGGGACGGGAATGCGGGCGGGATGACGCTCATGCGCGCGCCGTGGCGCGGGCGCACCGCACGGCGCCCGGCCGGACAGACATGATGGCCGAGTCGCGGCCAAGCTCGATGTCGTGGCCGCGCCAGTTGACGCGCCGGCTCGCGCATGCCCTGAGCCAGCACAGGAACAAGACGTACGCCCGCACGATCTCGAGAGGCGCCCAGTACCAGCGCAGCGTGCCGCGGAGCGCGCGGGCCGTGATGGCGGCGCATGTCGTCTGAAGAAGCAGAGCGGACAGGTAGGCGCACAAGATCAGCTTCGTCGGCGAAGCCAGGCAGGCGAGCGTCGTGATCGCAACCGGCGAGAGCAACGGCTCGAAGGCGAACTCCATCGGCGCGACAACACGCCTGATCTTTGCCCAGCGCGTGTGCCGCTCCAGCGTTCGCTCGAGCGAGCAATTGACGTTGCGATTCTCCACCGGCCAGCGCGACACGCGCACCTCGTAGCCGGCATGCTCGAAGGCCCGCCCCAAGATATCGTCGTCGGACAGGACATGCGCGACGCGCGAGAAGCCGCCGATACGCCGCAGCGGCTCGCGCCACATCGCCATCGACTTGCCGAGCGTGATGATCCTCCCCATGATCGTGGCGGACGCGACGATGCCGGGTGCAATGACGGCGCACAGTTGCAGGTTCTCCAGCGCCGCACCGAGCGTTCGCTCTCCGGTGCCGGCGACGATGTTCGACACCGCGCCGACGCGCGGGAGCGACAGCTCGGAGACGAGCGCATCCAGGTACCCGGGCGTGACACGCACGTTCGAATCGGAGATCACGATGACCTCGCCGGTAGCGGCGCGCTCGAGCGAGATGAGCTGCGCGACCTTCGGGTTGGCGGCGGCGCCGGGATCGGTGACGATCAGCCGGACCTTGTCATGGCCCACGCGCTCGGCGAACTTGCGTGCGACGGGGTACGCGCAATCTTCTACCGAGGCCACGCCCAGGAGGATTTCGTAGTCCGGGTAGGCGAGCGCGGCGAACGAAGAGAGGTTCTCCTCCAGCGCGTCGTCGAGGCCGGCCAGGGGCTTCAGGATCGACACGCGTGGCCGGGCCGACGGCGGTCGTGCCGGCTTCCGGCCGCGCATCGCGAGAAGGAACGATATGACCAGCGTGAGGTAGAGCGCGATCGAAGCCGCGGCGAGCGCGAGCAAGAGGCCTTCCAACGCGTGCATGGCGGCCTAGCTTGACTCCGGAAGGTGACAAGTTCTGGACAAGCTCGTGAAGGTTTTGCGCGGATCGGGTCTCGGAGTAGTCCGGGCCGAACAGGTCCACCGCGGCAGGGCGGCGACGGCACGCTCATGTGAACGTCATGCCAGGTCGCGACCATGCCGGCGGTGCGGAGTTGGTCCCAGGACGAATCCGCCCGGGTTGGGCGGTTCTGCCGTAGACTGCGAATCTCCCGGTGTCGCGGGAGCGACGATCCCAGCCGAAAGGACGGAGACGGATGAAGGTTCATCTCGCAGTGGCGGCCAGCTCGCTCGTTGCCTTCGGGTGGGCGCACGCGTACGAAACGGGCAGCCTCAGCTGCGACAATATCGGGGAGATGGCGGCTCAGACGCTGATGTCGAAGCAGTCGGGCGTGCCGCTCGGCGAGCAGTTGACGAAGCTCGGAGCGCGGCTGCCCCCGGGCGCCGACACCGAGCGAACGCTGATCGAGAACCTGGTGCGGATCATCTACGAGAACGATCTGCTGGTCGGGATGAAGCCGTCGGACGCCTATGCCGTGTTCTCGCGAGACTGCATGAGAGGCCAGGCCGGTGGCGCAGAGCGCTGAGGCGAGCGCAGCCGCACGACGACCTATCGCGGCCGCGAGTTGTTACAAGAGTAGTGCTTGCCGGCAGGCGCTCGCAGACGCCTCGCATGGCCCGGCGATCGGCACAGGCGCGAGACGCTCCGCAGCGTTGCCCGCGCTACACGACGGTTCCGAGCGCCCGTCGGCGATCCGACCGCGCTCGAGCTTATCGGCGCAGAAACTGGAGGAGCAGCTCCGTTACCTTCTCCGGCTGCTCTTGCTGCACCCAGTGTCCGGCCCCCTCGATCAGGTGGCAGCCTAGCATCTGCGTGCATGCACTGTTTTGCATGCTCTCCAGCTCGCCGGGCTTCTGGTAGCTTCCCCAATCGCTCTTCCCGGCGATGAAGCAGGACGGCACGTCGATCGTGCGGCCGGAAAAGGTCTGCAGCTCGGCGGTGTACTTGCCGCTCGTGCGGCAGCGGTACCATTGCAGGCCGCCCTGGAATCCGGTCCTCGCGTACTCCGTGCTGTAGACAGCGAGCTCGGCTTCGGGAAGCCACTTGCACGCGGCGATCGCGGACTCGGACGGCATCTCCGGCGCGACGGTCTCGGCCATTCCCTTGTCGCGCTCCATGACATAGTAGGTGGGCAGTTGCGCCAGCTCGGCCGCGGACCACGACTTGAGCCGGAACGGTTTGTTCTGCTTCCAATCGGCGCTCTTGTAGTGGTAGTACGCGCGCAGGAACGCATGGACCCCTTGCGGGCAATTGCGCATGTTGTCCGCGGCCTCGCGCGTCGAGTAATACCAGTGGTAGTGCTTGCGAGGTGGGCGCAGCGCCGCCAGTTCGGCGTTGACCTCGTCGATCGATGGGCTGGCCGCAGCACCTGCCTCTGGCACCTCGCCGGCGGTGTTGAACGGCAGCGCCGGAGGTCCGGGAAATGGGGCGCTCATCATCACCACCGAGCGGAACACGTCCGGCCGGATTAGCGCGCAATACGCTGCGACAGGAGAGCCGAAGTCGTGGCCCACCACGCAGGAGACATTGCGATACCCGAGAGCCGACACGAGCCCCAGTGCGTCGCGCACCACGTTGAGCAGGCGGAACGAGCCGAGATCGCCGTCGTAGTCTGCGTCCCAGCCCGTGGTGCGCCCGTAGCCCCTCTGATCGGGTGCGACGACGTGATAGCCCGCTGCCGCGATCGGCAGCATCACCTTCCTCCAACTGTATGCGAGCTCCGGGAAGCCGTGGAGCAGCAGGACGCAGGGCCTGCCCTTGGTCTCGAAGCCGGCTTCCAGCGCGTGCATGGTGAGGCCGTTGATGCCGCTCACGATGCGCGAGCGGATCCCGGCGGGAAGAACAGCCTTCTCGTATGCAACCATCTCGGTCATCCTCGTCTAACTCGCGTTTGTCTGCCGCCTGCGCTCGTGCGCGAGCGATCGCACGACATCCTCGCCGCTGCGTGTCCGGTCCCGGTTCTCGGGCGTCTCCTTTGCGAGCGCCGTGTCGGCGACGAACCGGTAGATCTCCGCCGCTCCCTGAAACACTTTCGGAGTGATGCCGGCAGCCGCGAGCGTCTTCGAGATCTCGAGCATCTCGGGCACCCACCGGTACGCCTTGGGCGGCATCCGGGGAAGCTGGCCTAGCACCAGATCGTAGAACTCTGCGCGTGACTGCCGCAACTGCTCATCCAGCAGATCCGCCACGCCGAGGTGTTGTGCCGCGATCAGGACCTCCAGCCACAGCGCTTGCGTGCCCTTGTTGAGCGCGCCGTAGCACATCTTGAGCGCGCTCGCGTCGCCGACCCGATCGCTCACGACGTGCACGGCAAGCTGCGGCCTGGCGAGCGATTCGAGATCGGCTGCGCCGGGCCCCGAGACGTACAGATCGGTCTTCACGCCGCCCCGCGGCGGCGGGCCGATGATCCCGGCGTCGAGGAATCGCCCGCCCGCTCGTTCGACCAGACGCGCGATCTCGCGCGCAGTATCCGGCGCCACGGCGTTGCAGTCCACGATCAGCGTAGATTGGCCGGTCGCGCGCAGCGCATCGGCCGCCTCGCGTGCGAAGTCGAGCGCGGCACCGGGGTTCATGATCGAGAGCACCACATCGCATTCGCCGATGAGCCGCGCAACTGTACCGACATCTGTGAGGCCCGCTTCGCGCGCCAGCGCCCGGCTGCGCTCGCTGCGATTGTTGAGCGCGGTGCACACGCTCACGCCCTTGGCCCGGATCTGCATGGCCACCGCCTGCCCCATGTCTCCGGGGCTCATCAATCCGACACGCTCGATCCGCATGGACTCGCCTCTGGAGTGAGTTGTGAGAGATGGGCCTGCTCACCGGGCCGGGGCTCGCCCGGTCCGGAGATCGCGTCACGTGCGTCAGCTCTTGCGGCCATAGCTCAAGAGGCCCCCATGTTCCTTCGGCGGGTGCGCGCGAATCGCCGCCTCGTTCGGTTCCGTGCCCCAGCCGGGCCGGTCCGGCACGACGAGGTGACCGTCCACGATTTCCGGGACATGGGTGACCAGCTCGTGGTCCCAAGCGATGCGGTCCACATCGGTCTCCATGATGCGCAGGTTCGGCACCGCCGCGGCGAAGTGCGCATTCATCATCGTGCACAGGTGGCCGTAGAAATTGTGTGGGGCCACGTTGACCTCGTGCGCCTCGGCGGCGGCGGCGACCTTCATCGACTGCCACACTCCGTTCCAAGGCGTGTCGACGATCGCGACATCCACCGACTGCTGGCGGAAATAGGGCAGGAACTCCCGCAGGCCGAGCAGCGTCTCGCAGGAGCTGATGGGATGGGGGCTCTGCCGGCGGATGAACCCCAGCGCCGCCGGGTCGTAGGTATCGATCTCGACCCAGAACATGTCCAGGTCCGCGATGGCGCGCAGGATCTTGAGATAGCCCTCGGTCTTGGCGTTGAAGTTCAGATCGAGCAGGATGTCGACACTGCGGCCGGCGCCCTCACGCAGCGCCTCGAGGTGCATGAGCAGATTGGTGAGCACCGGGCGCTCGACGTTGATCTCGGGCGAGAAGGGGACTCCGAAGCCCGGCCGCCAGCCGCGCGGGTTCTTCTTGTACGCGTCGTAGAGGAAGAGGTTGGTCTTCAACGCGCCGAAGCCCTTCTCGCGCACCTCGCGGCCGATGGCCTTGACGCCGTCGAGATCGGTGATCGCGGGCGGGTAGTGGGCCGGATGGTTGATCCGCCACGTCGCGCAATGAGACCAATACACGCGGATGCGGTCCCGGATCTTGCCCCCGAGCAGCTCGTAGACCGGCACGCCCAGTCCTCTGGCTTTGGCGTCGAGCAGCGCGTTTTCGATCGCGCCCAACGCGAGCGCGACGATCCCCCCGGCGGCGGGGCGGGTTGCGCAATACAGCTCGGCGTAGATGCGTTCGTGTGGGCCGACGGGCTGCCCGACGACGCGGGGCGAAACCCGCTCGATGACCGTGGCTACGCCCGGCGCGCCGAACCCCTCGTCGAACTCGCTCCAGCCGACGATGCCGGTGTCGGTCGTGAGCTTGACGAAGTGGTAGTTGCGCCAGCCGGCGTCGCAGGCCAGCGTCTCGATGCTCTTGACCTTCATCCTCTCCTCCCTTGGACGGCGCGCTGGCGGTCGGACCACCGCCGAGCAAGCGATGGTAGACCATTCGCCGGCCTGCCGTTCACGGGCGCAACCGAGCCGGCCCATACGTTGAGATCGTCGCGCCGGTGAGCGAGAATCTTGCGTGAGCGGGCGCGGAAAGCAGGTGTCGGGCATCGCTGCGGGGATACTCCGATGACGAGACTACTCGATCTACTCGGCACGCAACTGCCGATCGTCCAGGCGCCCATGGCGGGCGTGCAGGGCAGCGCGCTGGCGGCAGCAGTGTGCAATGCCGGCGGCCTGGGCTCGTTGCCGTGTGCGATGCTGAGCCCTGCCGCCATGCGCGAGGAGCTAGCGGCGATCCAGCGACAGACCGCCAAGCCCTACAACGTCAACTTCTTCTGTCACACGCCGCCGGTTCCCAATGCCGAACGTGAGGCGGCTTGGCGAGCAGCGCTGTCGCCTTTCTATCGCAAGCACGGAATCGATCCGGAAGGCATCCCGGCAGGCCCGGGACGCTTGCCCTTCAGCGCCGAAGCCGCCGACGTGCTGAGTGAATTCAAGCCGGCGATCGTCAGCTTTCACTTCGGCTTGCCGTCGGCCGAGCTGGTGGCGCGAGTCAAAGCGATGGGCGCGAAGATCCTCTGTTCCGCGACCACCGTCGAGGAGGCGCTCTGGCTGGAAGCGCGCGGAGTGGACGCCATCATCGCCCAGGGGTTGGAGGCGGGCGGACATCGTGGGATCTTCTTGTCGGAGGATCTGACCACGCAGCTCGGCACGTTTGCGTTGCTGCCGCAGATCGTGCGTGCGGTGAAGCTGCCGGTCATCGCTGCGGGCGGGATCGCGGATGCGCGCGGCCTTGCGGCCGCCATGGCGCTTGGTGCGGCCGGTGTTCAGGCCGGGACCGCGTATCTGCTTTGTCCGGAGGCCACGACCAGCGCAGTGCATCGCGCAGCGTTGAAGAGCGAAGCCGCGCGCCACACCGCGCTCACGAACGTCTTCACGGGCCGGCCGGCGCGCGGGATCATGAATGAGGTGATGCGACAGCTTGGTCCGATCACCAACGCTGCGCCGGCGTTCCCGCTAGCGGCCGCGGCGATCGCTCCGTTGCGCGCGAAAGCGGAAAGCGAAGGCTCCGGCGATTTCTCTCCACTGTGGTCGGGCGAGAACGCCAGCGGATGCAAAGAGGTGCCGGCCGGGCAGCTCACGCGCGAGTTGGCTGCCGGGCTCTAGGGCCGCCGCGCGGTCACGACGCGAGCGCGGGTTTGCGACGGAACCAGGGTCGCGCCGATTCGAGCTGAGCCCCGAGGCGGAACAACGTCGCCTCGTCGCCGTAACGCGCCACGAGCTGGACCGCGACCGGCAGCCCGCCAGAGGTCTCACCGAGCGGCAGCATCAACGCCGGCTGGCCGGCCAGATTGAACCAGACCGTGAACGGCGAAAACGCAAATACCCGCCGCCAGTACTCGTCCACGTCGTCCAGCATCGGGTCGATCCAGCCGAGCTTGACGGGTGGCGTGGCCAGTCCCGGCGTCAACAGCACATCCCATTCCGAGTGGAATGCGGCCATCTGTCGTCCCAGCCGATGCGCGGCTTGTGTCGCTCTTACGTAGTCGGGGCCCTTCACGTTCTCGCCGCGCTTCGCGGTAAGCCAGGTGATCCGCTCCACCTCGTTTTCTCGGGCCGCTCGCCCGGCGCTCGGGTGGCTCGCAAGGTTGACGACCGTATTTGCGGAGACGAGCGTGAGGAAGGTCGGCACGACCGCTGTGGGCTCGATCTCGGGGTCGCGCTCTTCGACGCGGTGGCCCAGATCGGCACAGAGGCGGACCGTGTCGGCGAGCGCTCTCAGGCACTGCGGGTCGATGCTGACGCCATTCGGCGCCGCGGCGGTCCACGCGATGCGCAGCTTCCCCGGGTCCGTGCCGACCTGGCTCAGGTAGGAGTCTGCGGGCGGCGGCGCGACATACGGATCGCCGGGACCGGGGCCGCATGTCGCGTCGAGCAGCGCGGCGCTGTCGCGCACCGTGAGCGTCACGGCGTGCTCGGTCGCAAGCCCGCCCAGGCCTTCGCCGGAGAAGGGCGCGAAGGTGTTGCGCCCGCGCGTGGGTTTGAGGCCGACCAATCCGCAGCACGCCGCCGGAGCCCGGATCGAGCCGAAGCCATCCGAAGCATGCGCGACCGGAACCATGCGGGCGGCAACGGCAGCCGCCGCCCCGCCGCTCGAGCCGCCTGAGACGCGGGCGAGGTCCCAAGGGTTGCGCGTGGGCCCATAGAGCCGCGGCTCGCAGGTCAGCGAAAGCCCGAGCTCGGGAGTGTTGGTCAGCCCGAAGATCACCAGTCCGGCGGCTCGGAGCCGCTTCACATGCTCGCTGTCAGTCGCGGCCGGCGGCGTGTCGGCGAAGAACCGGGATCCTCGCGTCATCTTCACGCCAGCGACCGGCGAAGTGAGGTCCTTCATGAGAAAAGGCACGCCACGCAACGGCCCGTCGGGCAGGCCGCGCGCGATGGCTTGTCTGCCGTAGTCGTACAGCTTCATGACCACGGCGTTCACCGCCGGGTTGCGCGCCTCGACGCGCCCGATCGCGGTTTCGAGAAGCTCGTCGGGTGCGACCTCCTTACGCCGCACCAGATCGGCGAGTCCCAGCGCGTCGTATTGTTCGTATTCGACGAATCCGCTCATCCCAGCTTCTCCTTTGCGCCGGGTTCGCTACGCATCTGTCGCGCTCCCTGGCATTCCGGGCGAGCGTCCAGCACGTTGAGCGCTCGCACGAGGCGTGATACGGTGGCGCCTGGCCCCGACCTGGATGATCGACAGCCCATGACGCAACCCATCAGAGTCCTCTACATCGGCCCCGCCAAGAGCGAGGCCTTCGACATCTCCTCGCTCGAGCAGCAGAGCCGCGCGATCCGGCTCGCCGGCGGCACGCTCGTCCGCTACGAGGGCCGCGACACCTCCGCGCTGGCGCAGGCGCTGCGCGACGTGGACGTCGCGATGCTCCAGGGCCACGGCTTCGATCGGGCCGCCTTCGCGCACATGGGTCTGCACGGCCGCTGCAAGGGCCTGGTCTCCTTCGGCCACGGCTACGACCATCTGGACCTGGACGCGGCCACGCGGAACGGCGTCATCCTGGCCAACACGGCGTCGTTCGGCACGGAGGAGGTGTCCAACCATACCATGATGCACTTCCTCGTCTGCTCGCGGAAGTTCGTCCTGCACGACAAGCTGGTGCGAAGCGGCGTGTGGACCCGCAAGCACCTCGCACCGATGGGCCACGTCGCCGGTCAGGTCTTCGGCATCATCGGACTGGGCGACATCGGGCGCGCGGTGGCGCGCAAGGCCAAGGCCTTCGACCTGCACGTCATCGCGTACGACCCGTACGTTGCGTCCTGGGACGCGCTCGAGTACGGAGTCGAGATGACGGGCTCGCTGGAGGAGTTGTGCCGCCGCTCCGACTACATCACCGTTCACGTCTACCTGAACGAGGAGACCCGCCACCTCGTGAGCGGCGCGCAGTTCGCCGTCATGAAGCCCACTGCCTACCTGATCAACTGCGCTCGCGGCGGCGTGGTCGACGAGGCCGCACTGATCGAAGCTCTCGAGCAGAAGCGGATCGCCGGAGCGGGGGTCGATGTCTTCGAAAAGGAGCCGGTCGACCCGGCCAATCCTCTGCTCAAGATGGACAACGTGTCCGTCACGAACCACTACGCCAGCTACTCCGAGGTCGCATGGGAGCGCGCACAGACGCAGCTCGGCGAAGAGGCCGTACGCATCGCCAGCGGGATGTGGCCGATGTCGCTGATCAACCCCGAGGTGCGCCACGTCGTGCCTCCGCGCGCGGCAGCCCGGTCGTGGGAGGTCTACGCGCGGGAGCTCACGGCCGGACGGCACCGCTGAGGCGTGCCGTCGTGCCTGAGGGATATTCGCCCATTACGTGTACAGACCAAGACTTGATCTGAAGGACAGCGTCGGACTGCCTTAGCAACACTGGCAGAGACCGGCCCCTTTGCGACATGCAGATCCCGGAACGCAGAGGCCGAGACCTATCCGTGTCACGCCCGCACCGGACAGGAGTGCTGCGCTCGTATCGTGCTCGGAAAATCGATTCGGTTATGCCTGATAGCGCCAAGTTTTGGCCCACTTCCTTGCCGCGTGCGAGATGACTGAGCCAGATAATCCTTATCGCGCCCCGCACGCCCGCGTCGCAGATATCCCGCCGCTGGAGTCGGGACGTCCCCGGTTTGTTCCGCGTGGCCGGTCGGTACCCGCCAGGCACGCGACCCGGTGGATATCCTCCGGATGGGTCTTGTTCAAGAAGAGCCCTGGCGTCTGGGCGGGGCTCTTCCTGACCTATCTGCTCATTCAGTTGCTGATCGAGGCTCTGAGCCGTGCAATCCCGCTGGTCGGCCTGTTCTTGAGGCCGGTATTGCAAACTCCGCTGCAGGGCGGCGTCATGCTGGGATGCGCCGCGCAGGAGCGCAACGAACCGTTGCGACTCTCGCATCTGTTCGCTGGCTTCAGCTGGGAGTTTGGGCCACTGGTTCGCCTGGGGTTTCTTTTTCTGGTGCCTGCCATAGCCGCTGGGCTTGTGGTCGGGATCGCACTGATGGCACTGAGCGGCGGGACTGCGCCGGCTGGCCTGCCTGGTGGCCCGGGTCGAGGCATCCAACTGGTGATCGTTGGCGTGGTCACGGTGCCGGTTAGTATCGGAATGCTGATGGCGGGGCTGTTCTCGCCGGCTCTGGTTGTGTTTCACGATCTCCCGCCGTTTGAGGCCATGAAGAGCAGTTTCTTTGCATGCTTGCGCAATTACCGCCCGATCCTGAGCTATGCGGCCATCGGGATGGCCCTGACCATCCTAGGCCTGATCCCGTTCGGCTTGGGCTTGTTGGTAGTGGGCCCGGTGGTGACGGCTGCGGCCTACTACGGTTATCGCGACATCTTTTTCTCATCGGAACCTGATTGACCCAGCGCGTATTCGACACCGACGGCGCGAAACGGCAGTGTCGCGCTTCGGACCGGATCGGGCAGATTCGCCCGTTGCCACGTCCTTAGTTCCCGCGGGCCTGGCCTTCATCGCTTGTTCTCCGCCGGAGTGTCGGAGTCCGGCCGCCCGGTTGCGGGCCGTGCTGCGGTCTCGAGGAGGCGTGCCACTTCTTTGCATCCATGCGATACAGAGCCAGGCGGCGCAGGCGTGCCTGATTTCGCCGATTGGCCGAGTTGCTTGACAACATCCTGCGTTTACTTCGACTGAAGATACGTGGCTACCGCGACGATTTCGGTGTCGCTGAGTTCCCCGATGACACTGTGCATCTTTCGCGAGGTTCGCTCCGTTTCACGCATCCTTTGCATCTGCTTCACCAGGTAATCCGCGTGCTGGCCCGCCAAGCGCGGGAAGATCTCGAGTCCTTGAGCGTTGTCGCCGTGACAGTCCGAGCAGGGGAGTATCCTCGGAGAGCTGCCTCTCTCATACAGCCGCTTTCCGTTGGCCGTTATCGCTGGGTCGCCAGGCTTGCCGGGCGGGGCTGCCTGTAAGGAAAAATACTCCGCGATCCCGGCAACAACCTGATCGTTGAGCAGCCATTTGGAGCTGACCTCCCGCATGAACTCGTGGCCCTTGGGCTCTTCGCGGCCTTGGTTGCGAAATGCCTTGAGCTGCAGCTCGACATAAGGCTGCTGCTGCGCGGCAATGATCGGTACGGCCGGATCCGTGCTGCGCCCTTCAGCACCGTGGCAACCCTCGCATTCCGACGTCGCTAGGGTTCGAGCGGCCCGTTTGACAGACGCACCTGGGGGAGTCTGCTCCCCACACGCCACAAGAACGCTCAGCATCGCAAGCCATAGAGCGATCCGGGCCGTTGTTGATGCATTCTCGCCGGTGTCCATATGATGCTCCTCTAGACGTTCTCATCAAGCGAGTACGAGTTTCAACGTAACCCGCCCAGTATCTTTTATGCTCTGGGGGTGCGCTGCGTTGACCTACGTCAAACTTATGAGCGACGGCGAAACCGGCCTCGATCTTGTCGCGACCCTCTCAACCCAGCGGCGGTTCGTGGCCTAGGTGCAGCTGGTTGTTGGACTCTGCTCAGTTCTTCCGAGCATGGTTGCGCACCTTCAGGCGGCCGGCTGTGTTGCGTTTCTCCCGTCTCGCCCAATCGTATCGGTGCCACCTCTCCGGCTTCTTGCGTCCGTAGCTCGTATACGGCGCCGAACGTCAGCTTAGGAAGCGGCTGATCGTCCGATCTGAGTCGAACTCGGTCACTGCCTGGCTCGTTCGGAGTTGATTGGGCGGCGTCTGCTTGATCGAATACCGTTCAGGCCACGTTGCATGCTCGACTCCGCAGCGCTCGAAGAGCCGAACGCGACCGACGGTGGCGCTGCACTTCCAGCGGCTTACGAGCGCCTCCAGCTCATAGCGCCGCCACCTCCACCGCCGCTCCGAAGTCTGCCTGCCCGGCCGAGAACGCGAAGAGATCGACCGCCGCGTCGGGCAGCACTGGAGCGCCCGATGTCAACCCATTCAGGCCGGGCCAGCCGTCGTGCATCCACACGACGCCCGCCGGGATGCGCTCGCTCACATGCGCGCGGGCCTGCATCTCGCCGCGCTCATTGAACACGCGGATCGCGGCGCGATCCGCGAGGCCGCGCGCATTCGCATCGGCGGACGAGATCCACAGCTCCGGCTCGGTCTCCCGCCGCGCGAGCGTCGGCAGTTCGCGGCCGCTGTTGTAGAACGAGTGGAAGTGCGCGAGGGTCCGGCCATGCGCCAGCGCGAGCGGCGCGCCGGCCTGCGGTCGCTCCTCGTACGCCGGGAGCGCGGGAAGGCCGAGACGGGCGGCGCGCTCGCTGTAGAGCTCGATCTTGCGCGACGGTGTGTCGAAGTCGAGCGTCGGGTGCGCGACGTGCGAGACGTTCAACGCCCGGATGCCGCCTTCGGCGCGGAGCTCCTCCACGCTGGCGTGACCCGTGCAGGGATGATCGAGCACCGCGTTCAGCACCGCCTCGTCCGATCCCCAGGGGTCGTAGCCCTCCAGCCCTAGCCTCGCTGCAAGCTCCGTCAGCAGCCTATACACGGTTCGGGTCTCGCCGGGTGGTTGCAGCGCGCGCTCCATCAGGTACAGATGCGTGTTGGATGCCTTGGACCCGAGCTCTTCGAGCCATGCGGTCGATGGCAATACGACGTCGGCGAAGCGCCGTGCAGTCTCGTTCAGGAAGAGGTCGTAGCTCACCACGAGCGCGGTGTGATCGAGGCCTTCTGCCAGCGCGTTCGTATCGGCGAACGAGGACATCATGTTGGTACCCAAGAGCAGCAGCGTGGAGATGCGGCCTTCGCGCAAGGCGCTCGTGATCGCCGACATCTGGTTGGGCATCGCGGTTCCGGCCGTGCGGCGCTCGGGTGCGGTGATGTTACCCATCCCACGGCCGTGGCCGGCGCCGCCGTGCCGTGGGCCGAAGCCGCCACCGGGAATGCCGACGTTCCCGGTGAGCGCCGGCAGACAGGCGATCGCTCGGCTTGCCTGCCAGCTATTCGCGCCTTTGTGCATCGAGCTGCCGCCGAGCACGATCATCGCAGGCTTGCTACGGGCGTAGCGACGCGCGAGCGCTACGATGCGCTCGGCAGCAATGCCTGTTCGCGCCTCGGCCCAGGCGGGCGAGAAGGCCTCCACGTGCTCGCGCAGCCTGTCGAAGCCGACGCTGTGCCGCGCGATGAACGCGGCATCGTGCAGGCCTTCGCCGCAGATCACGTGCAGCAATGCGAGCGCCAGCGCGCAGTCGGCGCCGGGACGAACGAGTAGCACATCGTCGGCTTTCGCCGTGGCCTCGGTCTCGCGCACGTCGACGGCGACGATATACGCTCCGCGGTTCTTGGCCTCCACGACATGCCGCGCGGTGTTGGGTTGGCTCGCGAAGTTCGCGCCCCACAACAGAATCAGCGAGGAGTGGGCGCCCATGTCCTCCTTCGTGTTCGTCTCGATGAGGCCAGTGAGCGCGAGTCCGAATGCGCCCAAGCCCCAGCAGATCATCGCTGGATTCCAGAACTGGCTGCCGTGGAAGTTGGCAAGGCGCGCCATGAGCTGCGCGTTGACGCGGGTGCCGTAGCTCGCGGTGAACGTGCCGTGGCCTGGCCAGAGCGCGGTCGATGCGGCCGGGGCACTTCGGATCGAAGCCGCGATACGCGCCATCGCCTCGTCCCAGCTTGCGGGGCGGAAGGCGTCGGTGCGGCGATCTCGCATCAGCGGGTGCAGCAGGCGGGCCGGATTGTCGATGACCTCGCGAGAGGCCTGCCCACGGATGCAAAGGAAGCCGCGGCTGTCCGGGTTCGCGTCGTCGCCCTTCACCGCGGTGAGTCGGCCATCTCGCACGTCCGCCAGCATGCCGCACAGCGTGGGATGGCAGTTCATGGGGCACATCGTGCGTACGGCCTTCGAGACGGTGCTTTCCATCCGGATTCCTCTCGCGCGGTCTGCCGACGGATCGTCATTGCAACCGTATCACACGCGCCCCGACGGCTCAAATCGGATGCGCGTTCGCTTAGACTGCCCGGCGATGCGTTCCGGCCATCTATGTTGCCTCTGCGCGGATGCGCGACACCTGTGCGACAGCCGGTGAAGACCTGCTCCACCTCCCTTACAATCTGCCTGGATAGAGTCGTCGATTGAACGCCCACCACATCACGAGGAAGGCTTGACCGAATCGGGAACGGCTGGGGCATAAACGCGAGGAGAGGGCGATGCGGGTGAACAAGGCGGTCGAGCTGCTCGAGCAGCGCCAGCCGGTGTACTTCGAGTTCGTCGACGCGATGAGCGCAGGCGGCTACGACGGAGGCCGCGCGCTGGCGCAGACCTGGGCCGACTACATCACGTACGACATGGAACATAGCGCGTTCGACGCGCAGGCGCTCTGGCAATTCATGCGCGGCCTCGCGGATGGCGGCCCGACCAGGAGCGCGCACCGGACACCCGCCGCGATCGTGACGCTTCCCATGGACGGGATCGACGCGCCGACGGTTCGCGCGAACGGATGGATGATCAAGCAGGCGCTCGCGGCCGGTGTGCACGGCCTGCTTCTGTGTCATGCCGAAAGCGTGGAAGCGGTGCGCGCGTTCGTCGAAGCGGCGCGCTACTCGTTTACCGCGCCCGCGGGCTCCGATCTCGGAGCCGGGCGCCGCGGGCACGGCGGCCAGGTCCGCGCGGCGGAGGTCTGGGGCGTTTCCATCGGCGAGTACTTCGATCGAGCCGATCCCTGGCCGCTCAACCCGCGCGGCGAACTGTTGCTCGGGATCAAAGTCGAGAACACACGCGCGCTCGCCAACGTGGAGCGGACCACGCGCGTCCCAGGGCTCGCCTTCGCCGAATGGGGTCCTGGAGACATGGGCATGTCGATGGGATACCCGGACCAGCACGACGAGCCCTATCCGCCGCAGATGCAGGCCGCTCGTGCTCAGGTCATGGCCGCGTGCAGGGCCGCCGGTCTCGCCTTCCTCGAGCAAGTCACACCGGAAAACGTCACCAGCCGGATCGAGCAGGGCGTGATGATCGGCTCCGGTCCGAGGGCGCGCGAGGCCGCGGAGATCGGGCGAAGGCACACCGGCCGGAAACTGCCCTGGTAAGCGCGGTTGCGATCCGCCGCAGCGCTGACGCAGTCAGGGGTGGAACAGCGCGGCCTCGCGGATCACCCTTGCGCGAGTCGTAGCCCCGGCCAATCTGCCGCGGCGCCCGCAAGTCGCCGCTTCGAGCCCGCGCTAGGGAGCTGCGCTCGCGGTTTGCGGTTCACCGCCTGCCCGAGCGCATCAGCAACGCGAGCGCTGTGCTCGCCAGCCCGAAGAGGCAGGCGACAAGCACGATCTTCGTCGCCAGCTCACCGAGGGCGTCGCGCGGAACGACATCCAGCACGACGAGCACTCCGAGCAGGGCCAGCACGAGGATCGCGATCGCCCCGATGAGCTTCAGCACGTTCACCAGTCCGGACCGGGCGCCCCCGGAGTCATCAGGACGTTCTGTCATAAGCCGTTGCCCTCCTTTGGGGTCACGAGGTGTTCCGGACTGCGTTCGAGAGCGTCGTCCGGCTCGGGCCGCTGCACAGCACAATGTTGCCGCGGCTCCGTCCACGCTCGTTTCGTAAGCATGCTTCAAGCCTATGGGGTGGACGGCGCGGTGACTCCGGATCGCGAGCGAAGTAGGGACGACGCGATGGGTTCCTCGCTCGCCCGGGCAGGGCGTGAGGGTGGAGGGAGACCTCGCGTCCGAGCTCACCCGGTGCTCGGTGTCACCGACCGGCCAATGGGCGAGGGGCTCCCGACGCACCCGGTTCACCGGCACACGCCGTCCCTGGATATAATCGCGGCTCCTATGCCGCCGGTCTCCACCTCGAGTTCGCGCATCATCTACGACGCGTTGAAGGCGTGCGGTGTGCGGCTGATCTCCGCGCTGCCCGAAACCTGGCTCGTGCACCTGATCCGCATGGCGGACGAGGATCCGGAGATGACGCTGGTGCGGCTCGCGAAGGAAGAAGAAGGCGTGGGCATCTCCGCGGGTGCGCACCTCGCCGGCGTCAAGTCGGCGATGCTCATGCAGAACCACGGCTTGCTCGCGGCGGTCAACGGCATCGTCTCTTGCGCGCAGCTGTATCGGATCCCCCTGCTCATGCTGATCAGCCACCGCGGATCGTTCGGCGAACGCGATCCATGGCAGACCGAAGGCGGGGGCGTGACCGAGGACTTGCTTCACGCGCTGCGCATCGCTTACCAGCACCTGGAGGACCCGTTGCACGTCGCGCACCGCATCGCCGAAGCGCAGACGCTGGCCTACTCCTCGAACAAGCCGGTCGCGCTTTTGCTGTGTCGCGATCTGATGTGGGAGCCATGACGCGCCTCGAAGCACTCCGTGCGGTCTATGACAAGCTCGCGGACCGAGTGGTCGTCACGATCATGGGCGCGGTAGCGGCCGAGCTGCAGTCGCTCGGGCATCGGCCCAACTTCTTCTATCTGCAGCACGCGATGGGGTTGGCCTCCTCGATGGGGCTGGGGATCGCGCTGTCACGTCCGGAGCTGTCCGTGATCGTGCTCGATGGCGACGGGTCCGTGCTCATGAACCTGGGCGGGCTCACGACACTCGCCCGGTATCGGCCGAAGAACCTTCTGCACATCGTCTTCGACAACGAGAGCCTGCTCTCCGTGGGCGGCTTTCCCACGGCGACATCGACCGGGAGCGACATCGCGGGCATCGCGCGCGCGGCGGGCGTCCCGCGCACGGCTGCTGTCCAGTCGATCGACGAATTCTCCCGCACCTTCGACGAAGCGCTGGCGGCGCGGGAGTTGACGACGGTCGTGGCCAAGGTCGAGGCGGTGGGCCCGTCCGGGTACGTCACCGACCTCGCGCTGCTGGAAAACCGATTCCAGTTCCAGCGCTATCTGAAGAGCGCGGCTCGCACTGCGTGACTGCGGAGCGATCGCGTGCGCGTCAGCGCAAGATCAGCGCGTTGCGCGCGATCTGATCGATCGCATCCTTCACCGCTGCGGTGTTGGGAAATTTGCCCGACGTCGCTGAGCCAGGTGCGGTCGCCGCCGCACAGATCTCTTCGATCGTGCGGCTGCCGTCCAGCAGCGGAAGCAGCGCGCGAATCGGCTCGGGCACGGGGATCGACTCATGGCGCAGCGTCGAGATGCGCGGTCCGCGCGGGGCCTGGTGGCGAGCCAGAGGATTGGCTCGCGGCCGCTCTCCCGGCTCGACGCGGAAGGGTGAATCCCCAGTGTGCAGCTCCGCGATGCCGGCGGCGAAGCAATACATCAGGTCTGAGCAGAGCGTGTTGACGTCGTCCTCGGTCGGCGACTTCCCGGCCAACGGGTGCAGGCGCGAATAGGCGGAAGCCAGCACGTCCGCGAACGGCACGGCGGCCGGCCAGCGCGCGGCCAGCGTGACCAGCGCGGACTTGGTGATCGACCTGGGCACGTTCACGCACATGCCGGTAGGAGTACAGAATCTCTCGATGGCCCCTTCGGCCAAGTTCGGCTTCGCGCTCGGCGGACGAGCCCCGCTCGCGATCCACAGGTCCTTCACGCGCCCAGGCGTGACGGTGCGGTCGATGGGCTGGTCCGCGTGCGTGAGCAGGGTCTGGCGAAAGGTGCGGTTCACCAGAAAGTCTCCGAGCTGCTCCTCCTCGATCCGATCGCGCGCCATGGAGTGCACCGCGTCCGCAACATGCATGGGGAAGCGGGTCGTGGGCGCGTTCGCGAGATCGGCGTCGGCGAGATACTGCAACCCGTGGCGGGCGGCATGCTGCATGAACTGATGAAAATAGACCGGCTCGTTCAGATCCTCCAGGTGCTCGTGGAAGATGTAGTAGTCGGGAGCGCGGCGCAATAGCTCCAACTCGGCGCGCAGCAGCTGAGCATACGGGCCGCTCTCGTCGGGGACCGCCCGAGCCAGGAGGTCGAGCATCGCTCGCGCCTGCGCTATGCGCTTGTCCGGCTCGGCGAACTGCATCGCGCGGTAGCGCATGGCATCGCGGATCGTCCCGCGCATACCCCAGCCCGGTAGCGTGTTGTAGCTTACGTAGGCGATGCCCTCCGGCGCCAGGTTTCGGCTGCACACCTCCAGCAGCTTGTCCTGCACGGCGCTGGGGACCCAGGAGTACAGCCCGTGCGCGACGACATAGTCGAACCGGCCCAGGCTGTCGTCGAGGTCCATCACGCTGGCCCCGATCAGACGCACGTTGCCGAGCCCCAGTGCGCGGATCAGCGCATCGCCTTCCGCCACCTGGACCGCAGACAGGTCCACGCCGACGAACTGCGCGCCGGGTAGCTCAATCGCCATCGGGATGAGATTCCCGCCGGCCGCGCACCCGAGCTCGAGAACCCGGCAGCTTTCCAGCGCGGGCGGCTTCAGGCCGGCCAGGCGCGCCAGCGTTGCCAGGCGATCGGGCTGCGTCAGCGGGATGGGAAAGCTCTCGTAGGGAACTTCGTCGTAGCTGGTCTTCGAGGTCTCGTGCATCGTGGTCGCGCTTCTACGCCATGCTCGGCTGGACTCTCAGTCGCGGATCGCGCTCAAAGTGGTCGGGGGTTGCAAGCGCGATTGTGCCAGCATACTCCCGCGCGCACTTCTCGCGCATTGCACTGAGCCAGATCGCGTGCAGCTTTCGTTGTACGATGCTTCCGTAACCAACGCAGGAGGAGGTGGGCGATGCAGCTACGAGGAACGGTCGCGATCGTCACCGGGGGCAACGGCGGTCTAGGACAGCGCATCTGTCATGCGCTCGCCCGCGCGGGCAGCAACGTGGCAGTCGTCTATGCCCAGAGCCGCGAGAGCGCTCAGGCGGTGGCCGCGGAGTTGAAGGGCGCCGGAGTGCGCGCGGAGGCGATGGCGTGCGATGTAACCAGCCCCTCACAGGTACAGGACCTGGTGTCTCGGGTGCTGGACACCTTCGGGCGCCTGGACATCTTGGTCAACGACGCGGCGTACAACAAATGGATCGCGTTCCAGGACCTCGACGCGCTGACCTATGACGAATGGCAGAAGATCCTCGCCGTGAACCTGACCGGCCCCATGCTCTGCATCAAGGCCGTAGCGCCGGCAATGCGGAAGCAAGGCGCAGGTCGAATCGTGAATATCGCCTCCATCGCGGGACTTTCGCCTTCGGGGTCTTCCATTCCCTACGCCGTCTCCAAGGCGGGGCTGATCCATCTCACGCGTTGCATGGCGGTCGGTCTGGCGCCCGCGATCCTGGTGAACTGCATTGCGCCGGGATATCTCGAGGGCACTCGGGCGACCGCCAATCTCAATCCGGCGTACCAAGAACGCGCCAGAGAGGGGGCGCTGCTCAAGCGGGCGGCGGACAAGGACGATGTCGCCGATCAGGTGGTGGCGATGTGTCAGACCGACAGCATCACGGGGCAGACGTTGGTGATCGATGCGGGACGCTTCTTCCACTAGCGGGCGCGCGAGCGCGGCAGCTTTGCTGCGGGACGGCTACGCTTTCGTGAGCGGCGCGTTCTTGTCGAGCACGCGCAGCATCTCGTCACGACCCACGTCGGGTGCCTCGAGCAGCACGCGCTGGATGCCGGCCTCACGATAGACCGCGAGTGCAGCCGGGTCGGCAGGCGCGGCGAACACCGTGATCGACAGCGTCGCCGGGTCGCGGCCAGCCGCTTCCGCGGCCTGGTGAAGGCGGGCAACTGCGCTCTTCGGTTCCCAGCCGCCGCGCGCCCTTGGAAACCACCCGTCGCAGAACTCGACTACGCGCTTCAGGGTGTGGTCGGTCTCGCCACCGAGAAACATCGGCGGATGCGGCTTCTGCTTCGGCTTGGGGTAGAGCCAGACCGGATCGAAGTTGACGAACTCGCCGTGAAACTCGGCCTGCTCCTGGGTCCAGAGCGCCTTCATGGCGAGCGCACGTTCGCGCAGCAGCTTGAAGCGCGTGTCGTAGCGCGCACCGTGGTTCTCCATCTCCTCGACATTCCATCCTCCGCCCATGGCGAAGATGACGCGGCCGTCCGAGAACTGGTCCAGGCTGGCGACCGATTTGGCGGTGATGATCGGGTCGCGCTGCGGCACCAATGCGATGCCCGTGCCGATCTTGAGCGTGCGCGTCGCCGCCGCGGCGAACGAGAGCGCGACGAAAGGGTCGTGGGTGTGCGAGTAGCGCTTGGGCAGCGGGCCGCCGCTCGGAAACGGCGTGCGCCGGCTCACCGGGATGTGGGTGTGTTCGCACACGAAGAGCGACTCGAAGCCGCGCGCTTCGAGCGCTCGCGCGAGCTCGCCGATCTCGATCCCGTAGTCGGTCGGAAAGTGGTAGACCCCAACCAGCATGGCAAGTCCTCCTCACGTTCACTGCGTCCCACATCCACTGCGGCGCATGCTGGAGCCAAGCAGCCCCCTGACCGCGGAGCGGCCTAACCCGCTTCCACCACGGACAGGTTGCCCCAACTCGTCGTGCGTTCGACGCGCACGGCGATCACCGGGTGCTGCGCGATCTGCATCGCCTCTAGCTGCCGGTACCGGGTACGCAGCAGCGCCTGCGCGTCGTCGTGCTCCGTCCCCCCGGTCAGGATCTCGGCATGCCCATGCAGCAAGATCCAGCCGAGCCGAGCCCAATCTTCGTCGTAGCGATCGACCAGTACGGCGACCGCGGGATTCTCGGCGATGTTCCTCAGGCGCTTCAGCGCGGCGCTCGAGCCTCGCTTCGGCTTTTCGTCGATCGTGATGTACAGGGTGCGCTCCGAGACCACGAAGCACACCGGCACCACATGGGGCACTGCGCCGCGGTCGGCGGTGGCGAAGTGAGCGATCCTTCGCTGTGCAAGAAAGCGGCGCTCGTCGTCCGACAGCATGCTCGCCTCGACCCGCCACGCCCTCCGACTTTGACTGGGCGAAGTATTGTGCAGGAAGCGCAGATGGGGGTCAAACGGCCTCGGTGGCGCACTTCGGTCCGCGGCCCCGTCTGTACCTGCTCGCGTTGCCGCTACGCGGCCTTGCGCTTGGGCTGCCATGCCTCCGGCTTGAATTGATCGTTCAGCGGCAGATGGCCGATGTGGTCGACGTAATTGTTGTATGTCTTCATGCCCACACCCATCAATACTTCGATCAGCTGGGCCTTGGCATAGCCTGCGGCGAGGAACGCGGCAACGTCGGGATCCGCTACCCAGCCGCGCTGATCGACCACTTTGCGCACGAACGACACGAGCGCGTCGAGCTTCGCGTCCGACAGCGGGGCACGCTCACGGACCGCTGCGACGATCTCGGGCTCGACGCGCGCAAAGCGCTTCGCGATCGTTGAGTGCGCGGCGACGCAGAACGGGCAATCGTTCGCCTCGGAAACGGCAAGCGCGACGAGTTGCTGCTCTCCGGGCGACAGAGAAGATTTCGAGAACGCCTCGGCGATGGCCAGTGCACCCTGCAAGGCCGCCGGTGATTCGGCGAACGCCGCGAACAGGTTGGGGATGAAGCCGAAGTTCTTCTGCAGCGCCTCGAGCAACGGCTTGCTGCCCGCAGGCGCGGAATCGACGGTGTGAATCGTGAGTGCGGTCATGGTGATCTCCTGGATGTGGACCGGCGGCGCCGATCTGGGCTAGCATATTGGTCCATCCTCCTCGGACCTGTAAGTCCAGAAAGGCGTCATTTCATGTCCGAAACCCCGGATTTCGATCTACTGTCGGACGTCCTGCGCAGCCTCAAACTGCGCGTGAGCCTGTTCAAGCACGGCACCTATCGCGGCGCCTGGGCGCTGGATTCGAAAGGGATCACCCGCGCGACGTTCCATTTCATCGGGCGCGGTCAGGTCTGGCTACACCGCAAGGGAGTGCGGGAGCCGCTCGTGCTCCGCGGCGGAGACCTCGTCATGTTTCCCCACGCCGACTGGCACCAGCTCTCGGGCACGCCCAGACGCCTGCCCGGGATGCGCCTCGTCTGTGACGGGGACGGTCCGCCCAGCACGGTGCTCTGCGCCATGGTGGAGCTGGAGCCAGGCGCGGCGAACCCGGTCATGAGCACGCTCCCGCCGGTGCTGGTCGTGAGCAGCGAGGACAGCGCGGCCTCGGCGCAGCTCCACGGGATCGCTCGGGTGATGCTGGCGGAATATGACGCCGGCGCCCCCGGCCGGCAGGGTGTCCTCGACCGTCTCGCGGAGGTCTTGTTCGTCCTCGTCCTGCGCCAACATATGCGGCAGGCACACACGCTCACCGGTTTCCTCGCAGCGCTGCGGGACGAGCGGATCGCTCGCTCGCTCGCCGCGCTCCACCGGCAGCCCGGCGCACCCTGGCGAGTGGAGGCTCTGGCGCGCGAAGCGGGGATGTCGCGTACGGTATTCGCGGAGCGCTTCGCACAACTGCTCGGGCAGACGCCGATCCAATACCTCACCGCATGGCGCATGCAGCTCGCGGAAGATCTGCTGCGAGAGGACCGCCGCTCCGTAGCACAGGTCGCCGACCGGCTCGGGTATCAGACGGAGGCTGCATTTCGGCGCGCATTCAAGCGGGTGCGCAGCGTAGCCCCCGGCGCGGTGCGACGTAACCCGCGCGTCTCCCGAGAGCCGGCGCGCGACTGAGGTCGCGATCCGATGGCGAAAATCGGCCTGAGCCGCCTGGTCGCGAGCGCGGTCGCTCTCGTCGGGGTGACCTACGTGGGCTTCTGTGCCTATCTTTGGACGCAGCAGCGCGCGCTGATCTTCCAGCCGCAGCCGGTGGTTCGACGGACACCGAGGGACGTCGGGGTCGCGTTCGCGGAGCTCGATATTCCCGTCGCGGACGGCGGGGCCAGCCATGCATGGTGGCTGCCGGCGAATGCGAGCCCACCGGCCGCAGCCACACTGTTCTACCTGCGTGGCAACGACGGGAATCTGGGAGAGGAGGTCGAGCGGTTAGCCGCGCTGCGCCGGCATCGGCTCCCCATCCTCGCGATCGACTATCGCGGCTTCGGGAAGAGCAGCGGCCCGGCGCCATCGGAAGCACAAGTCTATGCCGACGCCATGGCGGCGTGGGACCACCTGGTCCGATCGCAGGGAGTCGAGCCCGGGCGCATCATCGTTTACGGCCACTCGCTGGGCGGTGCGGTGGCCGTGGAGCTGGCGCGGCGCCGTGCGCCGATGTGCGGCATCGTCCTCGAGAGCACCTTCACCTCGATCGCGGAGATGGGGCGGCGGCAGTACCCGATCGTCCCGGTGCGCTGGTTTCTCACGGAGCGTTTCGACACCTTGAGCAAGATCGGCCGCCTGGGCGTGCCGATCGTGCTCATACACGGCACGTCGGATGACGTGGTCCCGGCCACCATGGCACAGCGCCTGTACGAGGCCGCAAGCGCACCGAAGCAACTGATCCTGGTCGCAGGTGCAGGGCATGAGGACGCGATGCCAACTGGCGGGAAGCCGGTGTCGGAAGCGATTGCCGAGCTGGCGAGCCGGTGCGGCGGCGGCCGGTAAGGGCGGAGATGAACCGTTGGCAATCGGTCGACGCTACCACTGTCAACGGTGACGCCAGCCGGCAACCGGTGCGCGGCGGGACGTTTCGCTTGTGGGGGGTTCTGCGATCGAGGGTCCAGAGGGAGGCAGAGCAACAAAAAGGGGGCACGCGATTGCGTGCCCCCGGCGACCTGCATCAGGATGGCTTTTTCTGGCCCGCCGTCCCGAATGCGACGCTCCTCGCGTCGCGGTCCCACAATTCGTAGTAGCCGGCGATCTTTCCGTCTCTCACCGTGACGCGGGCGAGGTACACCTGCTCGTACATGCGCCGGGTTTCAGGGACATACGCCTTCGCTTTGTACGCGACGAAGAAGATATCGGGATGCGGCGTCTCGAACAGCTTCAGGTCGCTGAAGGTCCAGTCCGTTGCTTCGAGCGGCAGGCGGCGCAGGGCCGCCGCCACGGCTGCTCGGCCTTCGACGTGGCGAAGCGACGCGTCGTCGTCGTACGGGTACTCGAACACCGCATCCTCGGTGACGAGCTGTTCAACCGGGTAGCGGCTGCGATCGGGAGCCAGCCAGATCCCGAGATGCGCGCTCATGAGCTGCATCACTTCGTCCTGCTGCTGCTGGGTTGTGGTGCCAGGGATGTTGGGATCCCGCTGAAGCGTGTACGTCAGCGGGGCCGACTGAGCGTCGGCCTGACCCCATGCAGCGACGCTGAGCGCGACGATCAGCGCACCGAGTATCACAGGTATCTTGTTCATCGTGGTTCCTTTCCATTCCAGTTTGAAGGGCGAATCACTGAAACGTACTGTATGCGCGTTCGTGCGCGGGAAACAGCACCTTTCCGGAATGGGACTCATGCCGGCCCGTCATGAATCGGGCCGGCGACGCGGACGGGCCGGGCGCGTCCCCGGCTCGGTTGAAGCGACGTCGCGTCAGACTATGCTGACACGGGGCGGACCGGACACGATCTCGCCGATGACGGCAGCACCATCGAAGCCATCGGCATGGAACAGCGCAAGCACGTCGCCGACCGCCTCCGGGGCACAACTCACGAGCAGCCCGCCGCTCGTCTGCGGATCGGTCAGCAAGACCCGTTCGACGTCGCGGTCGGCACCGAGGTCAACCA
>Ga0335085_10003209_pt1 | contig 28777 bp, 27 predicted proteins | sample Lox_Sample_45_FD_206712 | JGI IMG/M metagenome (GOLD analysis project Ga0335085, IMG submission 206712) | Soil microbial communities from Loxahatchee National Wildlife Refuge, Florida, United States - Lox_Sample_4.5 | ecosystem: Environmental > Terrestrial > Soil > Wetlands | place: USA... | reverse complement strand
GCACGGCCACCACCGCCGATATTCTCAAGAGTAACGGCAGATTCGCAGGCGGGGTCATTCTTCCAGGGCTCGATCTGATGAAGCGATCGCTCTTCGAGAACACCGCTGGGCTTCCACAGACCCCGGGGCGTTTTTCTGCCTGGCCGAGGAGGACTGCGGACGCGATGGAAACGGGCTGTCTCCTCGCCCAAGCCGGGGCGATCGAGCGCATATTCGCCACTTTGGACCGGGGCGCCAAGTGCCTGCTTGCAGGAGGCGCGGCGGCGCGCATAGCGCCACACCTTCGCATTCGGGTGCGCAAGGCGGAGAACCTGGTGCTGGAAGGCCTGGTCAGAATTGCAGTATCGGAGTAGGTCGGGGCCACCGTGAGAATCGTGTTCTTCCTGTTGCTGCTTGCCAACCTCGGCTACTTCGCCTGGAACAATTTCGGCCCCGGTGCGGCACCCGACGACCAGCAGCTCACCGAGCAGGAGCTCAACCCTCAGGCAATCCGACTGCTCAGTTCCCAGCAGGTGGCGGCGCTGGCAGCCGAGCGCCCGAAGCAGGCCCCCGAGCGTCCGAAACCGCCGCCCGCCCCGAGACCGGCGACGACCGCGTGTCTGGAGTTTGGAGCCTTCAACCTGGCCGATGTCCCGCGTGCCGAGCAAGCGCTCGAGCCTCTGGCGCTGGGCACAAGACTCGGGCAACGCCGTACCGACGAAGTCGCGAGCTATTGGGTGTTCATACCACCGCAGCCGACCCGCCAAGGGGCGAACCGAAAATACGCGGAGCTCAAGAAGCTCGGCGTGGAAGATTTCTTCATCGTCCAGGAGGATCCCAAATTCAGGCTCGCAATTTCCCTGGGGGTCTTCAAGACTGAAGAGGCGGCAAAGGCGCGGCTCGGGGAATTGCGCGCACGCGGCGTACGCACGGCACGCGTGGGTCCCAAGGAGACGCCGGTACAGAGGGTCTACTTCGTCATTCGTGAGGTCCCCGATTCGCTGGTCGCCAAATTGGCCGCGGTTCGCCAGGGATTCCCGGGCACCGAGCTGAAGGCGTGCCCTCCCGAGGAGAAGCGGGCTGGAAAGTGACGCGCTGCCGGGTGTCGCGTGCACCGCTGCGACAAGTTTCTTCGAGCTAGACGCCCCGGATCTTCCGCAGCAGTGCCGTGGTCGATCTCTGGTGCTCGAATGGAATCGACCGGACGCTTCCGCCCCAGGCGCGCACCTCCGCCCCCCCGACGATCGCTTCGGGTTTCCAGTCGCCACCCTTGACCAGTATTTCCGGCCGGCAGGAGAGAACGAGCGCGAGCGGCGTGTCCTCTTCGAACCATGTGACGACCTGCACGGATTCGAGTGCCGCAACCACGGCCATACGGTCGGCAAGCGCGTTCAGCGGCCGATCCTCGCCCTTACCGAGACGTTTGGCGGAGGCGTCGCTGTTGACCGCAACCAGAAGCGTCGCCCCCAGCGCGCGTGCCCGAGCGAGATAAGTAACGTGGCCGCGATGCAATATGTCGAACACGCCGTTGGTGAACACCAGTGGGCGCGCGTGAGAGGGCAGCCGTGCTGCAAGTTGCTGCGGAGGACAGATCTTCTGTTCGAATGGGGCACCCATCTGGAGTTTCGGTCGCCGGAATCCTTTCCGCGTCGGGGCCATATTATCGACGGTTCTGAAACACCCGGCAGGTTTTGACAGAAGCGCACATGCCGGAGTAAGTTCGCCGAAGCCTTAGTTCCCGATCCGACAATGCCGACGATGCGCTTCCACTGCCTGCTGCTTCTTGCGCTGTCGGGGCCAGTTCTCGCGGACTGCCCGGCGCTGCTCAAGCACAGCTTTCCGACTCTCATGGATCAGGATACCCCCCTTTGCAGTTTTCAGGGCAAGGTGCTGCTGGTGGTGAACACTGCCAGTTACTGCGGATACACGCCGCAATACGCAGGCCTCGAGGCGCTGTATCGGCGATACCGGGAAAAGGGCCTCGTGGTGCTCGGCTTTCCAGCCAACGACTTCGGCGCCCAGGAGCCGGGGAGCAGTCGGGAGATCGCAAACTTTTGCGAGGTCAACTACGGCGTGAGTTTTCCTGTTTTCGCGAAATCGGGTGTTTCTGCGGGCAACGCCAATCCGTTCTATGCGGCGCTCGCGGCGAAGACAGGCGAGCGGCCTCAATGGAACTTTCACAAATACCTGGTTGACCGTTCCGGTGACAAAGTGCTGTCCTTCCGCAGCGCTGTGACGCCGGAAGATCGCAAGCTCACCGAGGCAATAGAACGCATGCTCGCCGCGCCCCAGCCTTAGGAGCCGGATTAGTCACTTCTTCGTCACAGGGGGCGTGACCTTGGGCGCCTGGGTCGGGGCTACGTACTCGAACACGCGGACGACTTTCTGTACGCCTCCCGTGCCGCGCGCGATCTCGGTCGCGGCGTCTGCCTCCTCACGGGTGACAAGGCCGAGCAGGTACACGACGCCCGCTTCGGTCACGACTTTGATGCTGGTGGGACCGACCTTATCGGCGCCGAGGAGATTGCTCTTGACCTTGCTGGTGATGTAGCTGTCGTTGCTCCGGGATGCCATCGAGCTCGCACCCGCGATCTGCAGCTCGTTGATCACGGTCTTCACCTGCGGGACTTCGCTCGCAATTCTTTCCGTATTGGCCTTGACCTGGGCGCTCGGGACCTCCCCGGTGAGAAGGACCATGTAGTTGTAGCTTGTGATGTTCACGTGCCCTTGGCCGGCAAGCGCGTCGCCGATGCGGTTGGCCGCGACAACTTCAATGCGTTGGTCGCCAAAGATGACTTCGGGCTGCCGCCGGTCCGCGGCCACGACCACGCCCGTTGCGACGCCTCCGATGATGAGGCTCTCGATGCACGCCTGCAGCGAGAGCGCGCAGGCCGCGGCCAGGACAACCGTGGCCCAGCGTCCCGCTGCCGAGCGGCGCCTCATTCCGCCCCCAGCAGCATCGAATCGATCCCGTCGCACAGGCAATGCAGAGTCAGCAGATGGACTTCCTGGATGCGCGTGGTCTGCGAATGCGGCACGCAAATGTTGACGTCCTCCGTTCCCAGAAGTTTCGCGATTTCGCCTCCGCCCCGCCCCGTCAGAGCCACCACGCGCATCTCCCGCTCCTTCGCGGCAGCGATGGCGCGCACCACGTTCTTCGAATTGCCGCTCGTGGAAATGGCAAGAAGCACGTCGTCGGCCTGGCCCAGGGCGCTGACTTGTTTTGAAAACACCTGCTCGTAGTCGTAGTCGTTCGCAATCGCGGTCAGGGTGGATGTGTCGGTGCTCAGCGCCATCGCAGCCAATCCGGGCCGTTCACGCTCGAAGCGGTTGAGGAGCTCTGCTGAGAAATGTTGGGAATCGGCGGCAGAGCCGCCGTTGCCGCAGGCGAGGATCTTGCCGTTGGCGAGCAGGCAGCGAACCATGATCTCGGTGGCGCGGGCGATCGGCCCGGTAAGCTCGTCGACCGCTTTGAGCTTCAGCTGCGCGCTGTCGTTGAACTGGCGGCGTATGCGCGCCGGCAGGTCCACGTTTTCCTCCGAAGGGCGGGTGGCGGCTTTCATCGAAGACTCATTCTAGCGCATCCTTCTCCAGCCATTCGCGTCCCTGACCGCTTGCCGCGCGCGATGGGGAGTTTTCAAGCCGAAAACGCATCCCGTATCCATTCGATGCGCAGCGGGTCGAGGCATTCGAGCAACACCACGTCGAACCGGCATTGCGTTTCTTTCTGCCTGGCGAGATAGTGGCGCGCGGCCGCAATGATTCGTTCCTGCTTGCGCGGCCCGACACTGTATGCCGTGCCGCCAAAGCTGTCGGAGCGCCGCAATTTTACCTCCGCAAATACCACCGTCCGCCGATCGCGAAGCACGAGGTCGATCTCGCCCCAGCGGCATCGGTAGTTGGCTTCGATCAGTTGCAGGCCCTTTCGCCGGAGGTAATCCGCCGCGACACGCTCGGCTCGCTCTCCGATATTCATCGCTGGTCTTCGACCGACACCCCGGCTCCGTCGCGGAACACCGCCTGAACCGGCTCCCGCTGCAGAGCATTGCCTCCGCGAAGCGAAACGCGCCCGGTTACCCCATCGAGATTGATGCGCTGGTGACCGGCGAGCAGGTCCGCCGCGATCCGGCAGGAATCGATTCCGAGGGCATACAGGCGCTGAAGCTCCGTCGAAAATCCCTCAAGGCGCGGATAGACCATCACCGCGGCGTGATCGGGCTGGACGATCCAGGGCATATCGACGAAGCGGATGCCGTTCAAATCGCTATTCAGCAGATAGCCCGTCTTGCCGTCGTTCACCTGTGAGGTCGCGAATACCGGAATCTGATTGTTGAGATAAGGCCGTACCAGGCGGGCCTGCTGTGCATCGGCGGAAAGAAAGACCATCTGTGCTTCGGAATCGGCGAGATGCCGACGCAGCTCGACCAGGTTGGTCTGTGGACTGAACTCGCGTACATCCCCGATTCTTCCGCCGAGCGCGAACCATTCGTCAGCGAAAGCGCGGCTCACGCGCCGCGCGAGAAACGTACCGGCCTGCACAACCACCGCGTCGCGCAGTCCGCGGGCATAGGCGATGCGGGCCACGAGGCGGGCTTCGGGCTCGACCGAGAGTCCGAACGTGTACAGGCGCGGCGGGAGCGGCAGGTCGTTGTCGGTCACGTTGAGTGCCAGCGTGACCACGCTGATACGGCCAGCGGATGCGAGCGCGGTCACGCCCGAGCGGGTCAGCGGGCCCACGACAACCGCCGCACCGCGCTGCACGGCAGCTTCGTACTCGGCGAGTATGTTTTCCGGCGTCGCGTCGGTGCGCACAACCTGCACCGACTGGCGGTTATCCGCGAAAGCCAGCGCGGCCTGACAACCCAGGCGGACGGCCTCAGCCGCCGGGGCGAATTCGGGGGCATTCAGCGGAAGCAGCAGGCCGATGAAGGGTTTCTCGCCGCCGGGCCGGCTTGCCGGATCGTCGGCGGCCGCGCACAATGCCGGACTCAATAAGGCGAGCAGGGCGAAGCAGATTTGGGCGCGAGGACCGGGAAGCATGTCGGGAGCCCGAAAGGGGCAGGTCAATTATATGTGGTGGCCACGCCCATTGGAAACCTCGAGGACATCAGCTTGCGCGCGGTGAATACCCTCGCCCTTGTCGACATGATCGCGGCGGAAGACACCCGCATTACGGCACGGCTGCTCGAGCACCACCGTGTGCACGGGAACCTGAAAGCGGTGCACAAGCACAACGAGCAGCGCTCGGCCGACTGGATCGTCGAGATGCTTGCCCAAGGCAAGTCCGTAGCGCTCGTAACCGATGCCGGCACGCCGGCGATTTCCGATCCCGGCGCCATGGTTGTCGCGAGAGTCCGCGCTTCCGGATTCAGGGTAGTTCCCATACCCGGCCCGAACGCCGCAATCACCGCCTTGTCGGCGGCAGGCATCGCCGACAGCCCCTTCCTTTTCGCCGGTTTTCTGCCGCCGAAGTCCGCTGCGCGGCGCAAAGCGCTTGCAGCCCTCAGAGAGCTGCCCTGCACGCTGGTATTTTACGAGGCGCCGCACCGCATCGTGGAGTGCGTCGAGGACATTGCGGGAGTGCTCGGTGCCGAGCGCAAGATCGTGATCGCGCGCGAACTGACCAAGCTCTTCGAGCAGACTCATCATTGCGCCTTGGCCGACGCCGCAGCCTGGCTGCGGGCGGACCCCGACCGCCAACGCGGCGAGTTCGTGCTGATGGTCCCCGACTCGGCGTCCCCGAGGAAGGCGGCGGAGACCGACTGGGAGCGCGTGCTCGCCGTCCTTCTGGATGAGCTTCCGCTTGCACACGCCGTGAAGCTCACCTGCAGACTTACCGGCGCGAAAAGGAAGGCGGCCTATGAACGCGCCCTGCAGCTTGCCCATCGCCTGAAGCCTCGGCACAGCTGACCGTGCAAACCCTTACCCTGGCGCGCCCCGACGACTGCCATCTGCACCTTCGCGACGGCGCTCAGCTCGCGAGCGTGCTTGGGCACACCGTTCGCACCTTCGCGCGTGCAGTGGTCATGCCCAATCTCAAGCCCCCGGTCACGAGCACGGCGCTTGCAGCGGCCTATCGCAGCCGAATTCTGGAAGCCCTGCCCAAGGGCTCCAAGTTCGAGCCGCTGATGACCCTGTACCTGACCGACGACACGAGCGCCGACGAGGTCGCTGCTGCCCGGCGGTCCGGGTTCGTGTGCGGCGTGAAATACTATCCGGCGGGCGCCACCACGAATTCCGCGGCGGGGGTCACGCGCATCGACAGAGCCTATGCGGCCCTCGCGGCGATGGAGGAGCACGATCTGCCCTTGCTCGTCCATGGAGAAGTCACCGCCGCCGGCGTGGACGCGTTCGACCGCGAGCGCGTATTCATCGAAACGATCCTTGTCGAAGTCGCGCGGCGCTTTCCCCGGCTGCGGATCGTGGTCGAGCACGCTACGACCTGCGAGGCGGTGGATTTCGTGCTCGCGGGCGGTCGGCGCATCGCTGCCACGATCACCGCGCACCACCTGCTCTATAGCCGCAACGCGATGTTCGCCGGAGGCCTTCGGCCGCACTACTACTGTCTGCCTGTGTTGAAGCGGGAAGAGCATCGTGAGGCACTGGTGCGGGCTGCAACGAGCGGCAGTCCGAAGTTCTTCCTGGGCTCCGACAGCGCGCCCCACGCCCGAGCCGACAAGGAGACGGCGTGCGGACACGCGGGTATCTACACTGCGCATGCTGCAATCGAGCTTTACGCGGAAGCGTTCGAAAGAGCCGGAGCACTCGACAAGCTGGAGGCCTTCGCAAGTTTTCACGGGGCGGATTTCTACGGCCTGCCGCGCAATCGCGATTCGATCAGGCTGCGCAAGGAGGAGTGGCGGGTGCCCGCCGAAATGCCTTTCGGCGGGGCGACGCTCGTGCCGCTGCGGGCAGGTGAGCTCGTCGGGTGGAAGCTCGCCTGAGGCGGACTTGCGACAAGTGGGCGCGCCTGTGCGATGCGCCGATCTTCGCGACGCTTGCCCACCTGCTCGAGCGTCTGCCGCCGGACCGCTTTCCCGGGCACGATGAGCTCAACGCCTTGGCCACGCCGGCGCTCGCGAGCGGAGGCGGCGCGCCGATCCGCTTTGTTCCCCCGGCTGCCCCCTCCAGGGAATTCTCCGCGCAATACGAAGTGCGTATCTTCGAAACCGGGGAAGTGCAGACTCGCCCGGACAACCGGCACGACCTGTTCAATGCGCTCGTGTGGCTCGCGTTCCCGAAAACCAAGGCCGTCCTCAACGGGCACCACTACCGGGAGATCCGTTCGCGCCGCGGCGAGCGCTCAAGGGGGACCGCCCGCGATGTGCTGACCCTCTTCGACGAGGGCGGGATCGTCGTTGCGTCGGCCGACAGGGGATTGGCTGATCTGCTGCGGGACTTCAAGTGGAAGGACTTGTTCTGGGCGCGGCGGGCCGACGTGCTTCGAGGCATGCAATTTTCCGTTTTCGGTCACGCCATCTACGAGAAGGCACTCGAGCCCTACCGGGGCGTGACCGCGAAAGCGCTGATCCTCGAGGTGGAACCCGCCTGGCTCGATACCTCATCCGAGCGCCGGCTCGCGGAAATCGACGCGCGCGCGGCGGAACATTTCCGGGGAACCGGGGCGCTCGCTTCGACGCGAGGGTTGCCGCCGCTTCCGGTTCTCGGCGTTCCGGGCTGGGATCCGGCCAACGAGCGCGAGGGGTATTACGACGACGCCTCGCAGTTTCGCCCGAGGCGCGCTTGATCTCTAGGGGAAGGCCGGGATGGTCGGCTCGATGCCGTGAGCGCTTGCTTCGGGATGGCGCCTTCCCACCAGTTCGCGGATTTCGTCAATGCGCGAGGACGGTACGTCCACCATGAGCAGAATCTTGCCGGCATCGATTTCTTTCTGGAAAGGCTTCAGACGCGAGTTCGGCACGGACATCGCCACCAGGCTGGCCGCCCAGGCGCCAAAGATCGCGCCGATTACGGTGCCGATCAGCACTGTGACCAGTTGAAGCGTGACGCCGTCGGGCGGGGTCAGATAGATGTAGATCCCGATCAGGAAACCGCCCAAGCCGCCGATCACGAAGCCGAGCTCGGCACCGTGCACGGCATCGGATTTTTGCAGCGGGTTCGCCTCGTGCAACGCGCCCAGAGACATTCCGCGCCTGGCGAGGAAGTGCATGTACCGATCTTCGAGCCGCGCAAGCAGCAGATCGTTGGCTGTCTGGATGGCGCTGCCCAGATCGGGCAAAAGGAAATACAGTCTGCGTCTCATGCGTCCTCCTTTAGCAACACGACTGCGCGATTTGCTCTTCTATGCCGCTGCACCTTCGAAGTCAAGCCGCCGATCTCGCGATGCGATAAAATTGCAGTCGAAGCTGGCTAGACAGTCGCTGGCAAGTGTTTCAACTGCCAGAGGAAAGTCCGGGCTCCATAGAGCAGGGTGCTGGGTAACGCCCAGGCGCCGCGAGGCGACGAACAGGGCCACAGAGACGAGTCTTGTCGGACCTGGCGCAGCGCGCGAGCGCTGCGCCAAAGTCTCGTGCCGCAGTCGGGGTGCGAGACCTGTTCGACAAGGGTGAAACGGTGCGGCAGTAACGCACCGCCGCCGCGGCAACGCGGCCGGCGCGGCAACCTCCACCCGGAGCAACATCAAATAGGCGGACGACGACGCGGCTCGCCGAGTCCGCGGGTAGATGGCTCGAGCCCCGGGGCAACCCGGGGCCTAGAGGAATGACTGTCCACGACAGAACCCGGCTTATCGGCCGGCTTCACTTTTTCAGGATGCGGTGCCGCGAATCCACCCCGTGATCGCCGCGACGATTTCCGGCGCCTCGCCGAGCGCGGGGGTCACGCGGAACTCGGTCTTTGCGTGACGCCTGCGGATCTTTTCCACCATCGCAGGCAGATCGCGCTTCAAGTGCCCGCCTTGCGCGAGGAAAAGCGGGACGATCGTCACCGTCTCTGCGCCCTTTCCCGCCAGCCGCGCCGCGGCTTCCTCCAGTGACGGAGACATGATCTCCAGGAAAGCCAGCTCGACCGTCAGCCCGGCCGCGCGCAGCCGGTCGCGGATACTCTCGAACGGCTGCGCCCACTCGGGCTCACGGGCGCCGTGGGCGAAGAGAATGACGGCGGGCTCGCTCATGGGAGGTCCAGCTTAGCCGCGAGCGGGTGCGGGGTCAAAGCGGAACGGGGTGCGCTCGGCGCACGGGTGACCGAGTCGTAGCGGCAGTGCTGCACCGGCATTCGGTCGGGTGGTAGAGTTCGGTTGGGCATGGACAACATCATCCTCACCGCCAAGAACGACATGCGCGTCGAGTTCTACGACGCTGCAACCCACGCTAGGCTCGCGGCGCTAGACATGCCGGCGCCGGTGCACGAGCTCGCGCTCACGCCCGAACGGGCCTACGGCACGGTGTACGGCGGCGGCATATTCGGCAAGAACAAGGACCCCGACCATCGCGTGGTGGTGGTCGATCTCGCGGCGCGGGAGGTCGATGGCTTCATCGACGCCGGCGCCTACCTCGCGCCGCACGGGCTCATGTTCGGCGCCGACGGCCTGCTGTGGGTGACCGCAGAGCTGAACAATGCGATTCTCGGGATCGACGTCCGCCGGCGCAAGGTCGCCGCCGTCATCGACACCGGCGGGGCGGCGCACTGGCTGACTGTTTCGCCCGACGGCGCTCGCGCCTACGTTTCGCACAAGCAGACGCCCTGCCTCGCCATCGTCGATCTGCTCAACCGGCGCGTGGCCGGCCAGGTGGATATCCCGAACCGCTGCGAAGGGGTCGCTTTGTCGAAAGACGGTGCCCGGCTGTACGTCGCTTCGCACACCGCGGCGGAACTCAACGTGGTCGACACGAAGAGGGACAAGCTGATCCGGAGCATCCGCGTCGAGGGCGGTGGCGAGGACCGCACGCAGCTGCGCCGCGTGCGCGTCTCGCCGGACGAACGCTGGCTGCTGCTCTCCTCGCACGTCGACGGCGAGGTGGCGATCTTCCGCCTGCCCGACCTCGAACAGACCGCGCTCATCAAAGTCGGCAAGGCGCCGATGGGGTTCGGGTTCCCGGCCGCCGCGGACCGGGCGCTGGTGTGCAATCACGACGACGGTGTCGTGTCCGTGCTCGACCTGGCGGCCGGCGCGGTCACCGCTTCCTTTGCCACCGGCAAGGGTTGCGAATTCGTCGAGTACTACTGAGGCTTTCGGTCGGCTTGAGGGCGGGCCGTCCCCACCGCGTCGATTTCCCGCAGCACGCGCTCGGGCAGAAGCTCGTTCATGCACTTGAAATGCCCGAGCGGACACTCGCGCGCGAAGCACGGGCTGCATTCGATTCCGGTCTTGACTAGGCGCGCGTTCGGCGAGAGCGGCGGCGTGTGCTCGGGGCTGGAGGAGCCGTAGAGCGCGACGACGGGAACGCCGACCGCTGCGGCGACGTGCATCAATCCCGAATCGTTGCTGACTGCGACTTCTGCGAGCGAGAGCAGATCGATGGCGCTCGCCAGGTCGGTCTTGCCGCACAGGTTATTCGCGGCGCCCCCGCTCAGGCGCAAGATTTCTTCGCCGATTTCCGCGTCCTTGCCCGAGCCGAACAGCCAGATCGCTCGTCCCCGGGCCGCAAGCCTCCTCGCCAGCTCGGCGAAATGCCGGGCCGGCCAACGCTTGGACGGTCCGTATTCAGCGCCGGGGCAGAACGCCGCCACCGGTTTCGCGCGCGAGAGCCCGAGCCGGCCGAGCGCGGTGGCAAGGTTCGCCTCGTCCACGCGAAGCCGCACCCGCGGAAGCGGGAGCGCGGGGCGGGTCCCCGGTACCTCCGCCAGCTGAGCGTAGCGCCCGGCCATGAGCGGCAGAGCCTTTTCGTCCAGCCTGTGCGTCCGGGTGAGGACACCGTAGCGGAGCTCGCCGACGAATCCGGTTCGGTGCGGAATCCCCGCGAAGAACGGCACGAGCGCGGACTTGAAAGTGTTCGGGAGCACGACCGCTTCGTCGTAGCCGCGCAGGCGCAAGGCTCGCCCGATCCGCCAGCGCTCGGCGAGCGCGAGCTCGCCGTGCCTGAAGGGCGTCTCGATCACTTCGGCGACCTCGGGCATGCGGGCGAGCACCGGCGCGGTCCACTCCGGCGCCAGCGCGTCGATGACGGCGCCGGGACGCTTCTCGCGCAGGCGGGCGAGAAGCGGCTGCGCGAGCAAGGCGTCGCCGATCCAGTTCGGCGAGACGATCAGGATCTTCGCCACGGAAAAGGGCTCAGTGCCCTTTGGGTGGGGCGCCCTTGTATACGTAGCGCGTGCCGCAGTAGGGGCAGAGCATCTGTCCCGCCTTGGCGACGTCGAGGAAGACGCGCGGGTGCATGCTCCACACCGGCGATTTCGGCGTCGGGCAGTGCAGCGGCAGATCGGCCTCGGTAACCTCGACGGTGCGGCTCGCCCGCTCGTTCGCGCCCATCAGACCCTGGCCTTCCTCGCCGCCGGCTCCTTGGCTTCCACAAGCGTGAGCCAGTCCTTGTGCTTGGCCACCTTGCCTGCGACGACGTCGAAAAAGAGCTTCTGGATCTTCGTCGTGACCGGGCCGCGCATGCCCGCGCCGATGGTGCGGCCGTCGAGCTCGCGGATCGGGGTGACTTCCGCCGCCGTGCCGGTGAAGAAGGCTTCGTCGGCGATGTAGACGTCGTCGCGGGTGATGCGGCGCGAGATCACCTCGTAGCCGAGCTCCTTCGCGAGCTCGATCACCGAAGCGCGGGTGATGCCGGACAGGGCGGAAGTCAGCTCCGGCTCGTGCAGCTTGCCGTCCTTGACGAGGAACAGGTTCTCGCCCGAGCCTTCGGCGACGAAGCCGTCCACGTCGAGAAGCAGCCCTTCGTCGTAGCCGTGCTGGGTCGCCTCGAGGTTGGCGAGGATCGAGTTCGGGTAAGTGCCGGCCATCTTCGCGCGCGCCATCGTGACGTTGATGTGATGCCGCGCATACGATGAGGTCTTGACACGGATGCCTTTCTCGATCGCCTCCGCGCCGAGGTACGCACCCCAGGGCCAGGCGGCGATCGCGACGTGCACCGTCGCGCCGATCGGCGACACGCCCATCTTCTCCGAGCCGTAGAACGCGATCGGGCGGATGTAGCAGGAATCGTGCTGGTTCACCCGCACCACTTCCTTTTGCGCCTCGACCAGCGTCTCGCGGCTGAACGGGATCTTCATCATGTAGATGTGCGCGGAGTTGAACAGGCGCTCGGTGTGCTCGGGCAGGCGGAAGATCGCCGTGCCGTCCACGGTCTTGTAGGCGCGCACGCCTTCGAAGACGGACAGGCCGTAGTGCAGCGAATGCGTGAGGACGTGTGTGGTCGCGGAGCGCCAGGGCACGAGCTTGCCGTCGTACCAGATCATTCCGTCGCGATCGGCCATCGACATGGTGAGTCTCCGGAGGAGCTTTCAAAGATGCTATTTTAGCGGAAAGCGCTCTCGATCAAAGGTGCCCCGCGGCATGATCAGCAACCCGAAGGCCCGCTTCCCGGACGTCTGGAGAGACTTCGTAGTCGTCGTCGCCGTCCCGCTGCTGGTTGTGATCGCCGTCGTGGTCGTGGCGATCCAGTTCGTGAATCCGGCTCCGCCGCGCCGCATCGCGATCTCGACCAGCGCCGCAGAGGGCGGTTATCACTTTTTCGCCGGGGAATACCAGAAGATCCTTGCGCGCGACGGCATCACGCTCGAGCTCCGCACCTCCGCGGGGTCCGCCGAGAACCTCGCGCGGCTGAGCAATCCCGATTCGGGCGTGGATCTCGGTCTCGTGCAGGACGGTCTCGCAGCGGCCTCCGATTACCCGGGCCTGGTGTCGCTCGGCAGCCTGTACTACGAGCCGGTGTGGGTCTTCCATCGCCAGCGCAGGGAGCTTTCGCGCCTCGGCGAGCTGAAAGGCCTGCGGATCGCCACCGGCGGCGAGGGCAGCGGCACGCGCGCCCTGGCGCTCGAGCTGCTTTCGGCCAACGGGATCTCGGACGAGAACGCGCGCCTCGTGACGCTCGGAACCGACGCGGCGGCGAAGGCGCTGTCGGCCGGCGAGGTCGATGTCGCTTTCTTCGTCGGCGCGCCCGGCGTGCCGGTCATCCAGCGGCTGCTGCGCGACCCCGGCGTGCGGGTGATGAGCTTAGCTCAGGCCGAAGCCCTCACCCGCCGCTTTCCCTACCTGCATCACCTGGTGCTGCCCGAGGGCGCGATCGACATGGTGAAGAACGTTCCCGCCCGGGATCTCGACCTGGTCGCGCCGACGGCGACCCTGGTCGCGCGCGATTCGCTGCATCCGGCGCTCATGTATCTGCTGCTGCAGGCGGCCACCGAGGTCCACTCCTCCGCGAGGCTCCTCAGCAGGAAGAACGAGTTTCCCTCCGACCGCGACTCCGGCCTCCCGCTCGCGGAGCAGGCCCAGCGCTACTACAAGTCCGGTCCGCCCTTTCTCATACGGGTGCTGCCGTTCTGGCTGGCGACTTTCCTCGACCGCATGCTGATACTGATCATTCCGCTCATCGCGGTGCTGATGCCGTTTTCGCGGGTCCTCCCCGGCCTGTACGGCTGGCGCTTCCGCTCCAGGGTGTTCCGCTGGTACGGACAGCTGGGCGCCCTCGAAGCGGAAATCCGCGGCGGCGCCGGACCGGAAGCGCGCGCCCGATGCCTGGAGAAGCTCGACTGGATCGAAGGCGAGGTCGAGCGCATACGGCTGCCGCTCGCCTTCGTGCAGCACCGCTACATCCTGCTCGAGCACGTCGATCTCGTGCGCCGCCGCCTGCGGGGCGAGCAGGCCCCCGGTGCGTCCGTGCGAGCCGGGACGCAAGCGCCGACCCGGGTCCGCGCTCGCTAGTTTTCGCCGAACACGCGCCGCCAGAGCGCAATCGTCGCCTCGATCCCATTCTTCACGTCCTCGCGCGGCACCCGCGCATAGCGCGCCCCGTCGAGCCGGAGCGCGTGCTGCCGCCGCCTGAATTCGCGGTAGGCGGAGGCGGTCCGCTCGGCATCCTCCGGCGGGATGAGGCCGAGCGTCGCGGCGAGCGCGAGCAGCGCGATGTTCCCGGCGTTCGCGACGAGCTCCGGGTGCTCGTGGGCGTGCGCGAGCACCAGGTATTGCACGATGAACTCGATGTCGATCATCCCGCCGCGGTCGTGCTTAAGATCGAAAAGAGCGCTGGTGTTCGGGTGGCCTTCGAAGAGCTTCTCGCGCATCGCGCGCACCTCCTCGCGCAGCTTCGCCGGATCGCGGCGCATTCGCAGGATCGCGCGCCGCTCCTCCTCGAAGGCCGCGCCGACGGCCGCGTCGCCCGCGCAGTAGCGCGCGCGGGTGAGCGCCTGGTGCTCCCACACCCAGGCGGTCTCGCGCTGATACTTGCGGAACGCCTCGACCGAGCTCACCATGAGCCCGCTCGCCCCGTCCGGCCGCAGCCGGAGGTCGGTGTCGAAGAGCACGCCCGCCGCCGTGCGCGTGGTGAGCCAGTGGTTCAGCCTTTGCGCGAGCCGCTGGTAGTTCGCCTGGGCCTGCTCGTCGTTCTCGTCGTGGAGAAAAATGAGGTCGAGGTCGGAGGCGTAGCCGAGCTCCTTTCCCCCGAGCTTGCCGTAACCGATGATGGCGAAGCGCGGCTGCTCGCGGTGCCGTCCGGGCAGCTGGGACCAGACGCACTCGAGCGTCGCCTGCAGCGTCGCGTCGGCGAGATCGGAGAGGTGGTCGGCGAGCCGCTCGACGGTGAGCGTGCCGGCGAGATCCAGCGCGAGCAGGCGGAACACCTGCGCGTGATGCGCTTCGCGCAGCGCGTCCATCTGCCGCTCGATGTCGCCGGCCCGGTGCGCGAGCTCCCGCCGGAGCGACCGGCCGAACTCGTTCCAGTCGGGCGGCGCGAGCAGCAGTCGCGCGTCGAGCAGCTCGTCGAGCACGATGGGATGGCGGTTCAGATACTCGGCGGTCCAGCTCGATGCGCTCATCAGCTTCGCCACCTGCGCGAGCGCCTCGGGATGCTCGTCGAGCAGCGCCAGATAGGCGGCCCGGCGGCTGACCGTCTCCAGGAGATCCAGGCATCGTCCGAGCGCCGCATCCGGATTGGGCTGGCGCGCCGACTGCTCGATCAGCGGCGGGACGAGCGCGTCGAAGCGCTCGCGGCTCGCCTGCGGGAGCGCCGCGTAGCGGGCGCTCTTCCTCGTGGCCTCGAGCCGCGCGGCCGTGGCGGCCGGGTCCCTGAAGCCCAGGCCGGAGAGCTTCGGCTCCAGCTCGTCGCGGGCGCTTTCCCGCCACAGCGGCGCGAGCGGATGGCGCGGCGGCTCTTTCGTGGAGAACACCTCCTCGAAATGCCCGGTGACGCGCGCGCGGTGCGCGTCGAGCGCGGCGCTGAAGGCGGGCCAGGACGGAAATCCCATGCTCTGCGCAACCCGGGCGCGGTCGCCGGCGTCGCCCGGCAGCTCGAAGGTCTGCGCGTCGTCGAGGTACTGCAGCCGGTGCTCGAGCCGCCGCAGGAAGACGTAGGCCTCGCTGAGCTCGGCGACGGCACGCTGCGGGAGCAGGTCCCTGCGCCCGAGCAGGGCGAGCACGGCGAGCGTCGGGCGCAGCTGCAGCGAAGCATCGCGCCCCCCGCGGATCAGCTGGAAGGCCTGCGCGATGAACTCGATCTCGCGTATGCCGCCGGGACCGAGCTTCACGTGATCGGCGAGATCGCGGCGCGCCACCTCGGCGCGTATCTGGGCGTGCAGCTCGCGCATCGCCGCGATGGCGCCGTAATCCAGGTACTTGCGGAACACGAATGGCCTCACGCTCGCCTCGAGCGCGGCGGCCTGATCGCCCGAGAGCGCCCGCGCCTTGATCCACGCATAGCGCTCCCACTCCCGTCCCTGGGTGACGAAGTAGTGCTCAAGGGAGTCGAAACTCGCCGCGAGCGGCCCGTCGTTGCCCCACGGCCGCAGGCGCATGTCGACGCGGAACACCCGGCCGTCCTCGGTCGGCTCGTCCAGCATCGCGACGAGCCTGCGGCCGAGCCTATCGAAGAACTCGTGATGGCTCACCGGACGGCGCCCACGGGTCTCGCCCTCTTCCGGATAGACGAACACGAGGTCCACGTCGGAGGACACATTCAGCTCGCCTCCGCCGAGCTTGCCCATCGCCACGACGATGAGCTTCTGCACCCGGCCGCCGGCGACGGGCGCGCCGTGCTCCGCCTCAAGCGCGGGTTCGAGCGCTTTCAGCGCCGCAGCCACCGAAACCTCGGCGAGGCCGGTCATCGTGGCGCACACCTCCCCGAGGTCCGCGATCCCGCCGAGGTCGCGCGCGAGAACCCGCAGCATCACGCGCTGTCTCAATTGTCTGAGCGCCGCGCGCAGGGTGGCTTCATCCCCGGCCTTGCGCGCCGTCAGGAAATCCTGCATCGAGGCGCTTGTCCATTGGCCACGCGCCGCCTGCTGCAATTCCTCATGAAGTTCCGGGCGCGCTGCGAGCAGTCGCTGCGCGAAGCGGGAAAACTTCGACGGATTCGGGAAATCGCCGGGGTCTTTTTTCACTGGGGCCTGAGGCTTGCGGGTAGAATGCAGCGGAAAGGCGATACCTGTCGTCGCGGAGGGGCGGCCCGGCGCTCACCTGCATTGAGCGGGGCTTCGCTATTCTAAGACAGGCTCCACCGGATCAGAGGGCATGTTGTCCGCCGACACCATCCGACGTGAAAGTTGAAACCGTCCTGAAGGAGCTCGAGCTGCCGCAGCAGGGCCCGTGGCGGGCGGTCGCGCGCTTCGTCGGCTGGGCTTTGGTCGCCCTCTATTTCGTTTTCGCCGCGGCGGTTCTCGCTCTGCGCTACTGGGTCCTTCCCAATGTCGGCGCCCACGCAGGCCAGATCGAGCGCTCGGTGTCGGAAGCGCTCGGCCTGCGCGTGACGATCGGCACGATCGAGGCCGGCTGGCAGGGTCTGCGCCCCGAGCTGTACCTGGGCAGCGTTACCGTTCACGATCGCGACGGCCGGGCGGCCCTGTCTCTTCCGTCGGTGGAGGCCACCTTTGCTTGGAAGTCGGTTCTCGTCGGGTCACCGCGGTTCTACTCGCTCGCATTCGAGCGGCCGAGGCTGGAAATCCGTCGCGACCCGGCGGGGAAATTCCATGTTGCGGGGATCGAGCTGGAGGGCGGGCAGGGAGCCGGAGCGGGGATCGCCCAATGGGTGCTTTCCCAGCGTGAAATCGAGATCCGCGACGCGGGCATTACCTGGGTCGACGAGCGGCGCGGCGCGCCCGCGCTTCCGCTCTCCGACGTCAATCTGCAGTTGCGCGATGGCGGAAGCCACCGGTTTGCCCTGCGCGCCAAGGCGCCTCCCGAGCTCGCCTCGATGCTCGACATCCGCGGCGAGCTGCGCGGCGGCGATCTCGACGAGCTCCACAAGTGGACCGGGAGGCTCTACGTCGAGCTCGGGTACACGGATCTGACGGCGTGGCGGTCCTGGGTCGACTATCCGCTCGCGCTCCAGTCGGGAAGGGGCGGAGTGCGCCTTTGGCTGAGCATCGGGGAAGACGGGGTGAACGAGGTCACCGCCGACGTGGCGCTTTCTCAGGTGAGCACGCGGCTCGCCAAGAATCTGCCCCTGCTCGAGCTGGAATACCTGCAGGGCAGGCTCGGTGCCAAGCAGACGGCGCAGAACATTCTCGAGTTCTCCGGGCGCAAGCTCACGCTGAGGACGGGAAGGGGGGTCGCGCTTCCCCCGGCGGATTTCCGCGTGCGCTGGCAGCGCGCCGAGGGCGGGGCGGAGCAGGAAGTGGAGCTCGAGGCCGACCGGATCGAGCTTGCGCCTTTGGCGAGCCTCGCCGAGTACCTGCCGTTTCCGCGCCCGGCTCGCGCGCGGCTTGCGGCGACCGCGCCGCGCGGGAGCGTCCGCAACCTGAAGCTCGCCTGGACCGGAGAGCCGGACAACCCGCAGCACTACAGCATGCGGGGAGGCTTCGCCAATCTCGCCGTGCGCGCGGGGACCGGGCAGCCTGGATTCGCGGGGCTCACGGGCCGGGTGGAAGCGAGCGAAAAGGGCGGCATGCTGACGCTGGGCTCCACGCAGCTGACCATCGACCTCCCGGGCATCCTCCCCGAAAACTCGGCGCGGCTCGATTCGCTCAACGCCCAGATCGGCTGGAAGATCGCCGAGGGCCATTTCGACCTGGATTTCAGCAACCTCTCGATCGCCAACCCCGACGTCGCCGGGACCCTGTTCGGCACTTATTCGAGCCGCGAGGGCGGTCCCGGCGTGATCGACCTCACCGGACGGTTTTCGCGCGCCGACGGCAGGGCCGTGTACCGGTACATACCGCGCCTGCCCGAGACCGTGACCGAGTATCTCAAGGCCGCGATCCGCGCAGGCCGGTCGAACGACGTGCGCCTGCGCCTGAAGGGCGACCTCGCGAAGTTCCCGTTCAACGACCCCTCCGCGGGAACCTTCCAGATCGTCGCAAAAGTGGAAAACGCCGAATTCCGTTTCGCCGACGGCTGGCCGCAGGCGGGCGATCTTTCGGGCGATCTCGTCTTCGACGGCAAGAGCATGCGCATCGCGGCCACCAAGGCGAGCATCCTCGGCGTCAGGTCGGGCAATGTGCGCGTGGCCATACCCGACCTCTTTCACGGGGACGAGCACGTGGAGCTCAATCTCCGCGCCGAGGGACAGACAGGCGATTTTCTCAGGTTCGTCTCGCAGAGCCCGGTCACGGGGTACCTGGACGGGTTCACGGAAGGAATCCAGGCGAGCGGCGCGGGGCGCCTCGCGCTGCAGTTCGACCTGCCGATACGGCGCGCGAGCCAGGTGAAAGTGAGCGGCGAATACCAGTTCGCCGGCAACCAGCTCCGGCTGGACGCCGAGACCCCTCCGTTTTCACAGGTGAACGGGCAAATCGAGTTCACGGGCTCGGGCTTGACGGCGCGCGCGCTGAGCGCGCAGTTCCTCGGGGGAGCGACGACGATTTCCGTTGCCACCCGTTCCGACGGAACGATCGTCGCGGACGCCCGGGGAACGGCCAATGTCAGGCAATTCCCGCAGTCGTGGGACGGAGCGCTGATGCGGCGCTTGTCCGGGGCCGCGCCCTGGCAGGCAACGGTGACCGGTGTCCGGGGTCGCGCGGTGACGCTTTCGCTGCGCTCGCCGCTCACCGGCATCTCGGCGGATCTCCCTCCGCCGCTCGGAAAAGAGGCGGCCCGGCCCATGCCGCTGGCGCTCACGATCGAACGCCGGATCGGCGCAGGGGCGCGCCGCGGGGAGACCATCAAGGCGTCGCTCTCCGACTCGGTCGATGTCCAGATCGAGCGGCGGCGGGATGGGGACCGCTACGTGCTCGAGCGCGGCGCTATCGGCCTGAACGCGCCCGCCGCGCTCCCCGACGGCGCCGGAATGCTGGTGACGGGAAAGCTCGATTACGTCGATGCGGATCGATGGCGCGAGCTGTTCGGCGGCGAGGACGACCGGGGCCCGATCCTCCCCGACGCGGCCTTCGATCTGAAGATGAAGGAGCTCGATTTCGGCGGAAGGCGGTTCAACGATGTCGCCCTGCGGGCCGGGGCGAGCGGGTCCGACTGGATCGCCGACATTTCGGCAAAGGAACTCTCCGGAAAGGTTACCTGGCGCCCGGAAGGCCATGGGCGGATCATCGCGCGACTGAAGCACTTCAGCCTGCCCGAATCCACTCCCGACAGGGCCAAGCGGGAGCCGCCGCGGAATCTGCCCGCGCTCGATATCGTCGCCGACAACCTCGTCGTCGGCGACAACAGCCTGGGCAAGCTCGAGTTGATGGCCGTGAACGAGGCGCTCGACTGGCGCATCGAGTCCCTGGTACTGACCGGGCCCGAGAGCCTGCTGACGGCGCGGGGCACCTGGGAGAACTGGGCGCTCCGGCCCACCGTGAACGTCGCCGTCTCGCTCGATGTCAGGGACGCCGGCAAGTATCTGGAACGGATCGGCTACCCGCGGACCATGCAGCATGGGGCGGCGAAGCTCACGGGAACGCTCAGCTGGTCGGGAAGCCCGCAGGCGCTCGATCTTGCCACGCTGACGGGCGACCTGGAGCTCAAGGCGGAGAAAGGGCAGTTTCTCAGAGCCGAGCCCGGCGTGGCCCGCCTGCTCGGCATTCTCAGCATGCAGTCCTGGGTGACGCTGGATTTCCGCGATCTGTTCGGGCAGGGATTCGCCTTCGACACCATCCGCGGCAAGGCCGGCATCGTCGACGGGGTCATGAGCACGCGCGAGTTCGAGATGCGCGGCCCCTCGGCGCGCGTGACCATGGACGGCCGCATCGATCTCGCGAACGAGACCCAGGACCTGCACGCGCGCGTCGAGCCCTCGGTGGACAGCATTCCCTCGGCCTTGATCGTCCTGGCGAGCCCCGTCTGGGGGGTCGCGACCTATCTGCTGCAGAAGATTCTCAAGAACCCTCTTGGCCAGGTATTCGCGTTCGAGTACAAGGTCACGGGAACCTGGACCGAGCCCAAAGTGGACCGCCTCAAGGCGGACGTGCGCACCGCGGAGGGCCTGCCGCTTCCCCAATGAACCCGACTGCTTCCTTTCGCGCGGCCGCGATCCAGATGGTCTCGACGCCGGTGGTCGAAGAGAACCTCGCCGAGGCGGGGAAGCTCGTCGCGCGCGCGGCGGCCGAGGGCGCGAAGCTGGTGGCGCTCCCCGAGTACTTCTGCATTTTCGGGATGCGCGACGGCGACAAGGTCGCGGTCCGTGAGCAGGACGGGAGCGGGCCGATCCAGGATTTTCTCGCGGAGACGGCGGCGCGACGCGAGGTATGGCTCGTCGGCGGCTCGGTTCCGCTCGCGTGCGCGGATCCGAACAAGGTGAGGAACAGCTGCCTCGTGTACGACGCGGGCGGAAAGCGCGTGGCGCGCTACGACAAGATCCACCTCTTCGGCCTGGAGCTCGGCGGAGAGCGGTTCAACGAGTCGAGGACGATCGAGCCCGGGGCGGAGCCGAAGGCGATCGACTCGCCCTTCGGGCGCATCGCGCTCTCGGTGTGCTACGACGTGCGCTTCCCCGAGCTGTACCGCGCGCTCGCCCCGATGGACATCATTCTCGTGCCCTCCGCGTTCACCGCGACGACCGGACGCGCGCACTGGGAAACGCTGCTGCGCGCGCGCGCGATCGAGAACCTCGCCTGGGTCATCGCGCCGGCCCAAGGGGGGCGGCACGTCAACGGCCGCCAGACGCACGGCCACAGCATGATCGTCGATCCCTGGGGCAAGGTGGTCGCCGAGCGCGCCGCCGAGCCCGGCGTCGTGCTCGCGGACATCGATCCGGGATTCCAGCAAAGGATGCGCGCCAGCCTGCCGGTGCTGGAGCACAGAAGGATATGAGAGCTGGGGTAGGCCCTTTCGCCTCGCTCCTGATGCGGCAAACGACGCGCTACGGGTACCCGGCCGCTCGCGCCTCCAATGAAGCGGTCGGCGCGCGGCCACCCGTAACGTGCGTCGCCGCACAAGTCGCTTAGGCGAAAGGGCCCACGCCAGCCCGGGCATGCTTGAATTGCCCGTTTCCCGCAGGCATATTGGCTAATCTCGGAACGAAATTCCTATGAACGCACCCGACCCCTTGCTCTCCACCGCGCAGTCCTTCCTGCTCGCGCCGCACGACCTCGAGGCGGCAAAGCTGTCGCGGGTGTTCGGTTCGCTGCTCTCGCACCGGCTCGACTATGCCGACCTGTATTTCCAGTACACGCGCTCGGAGGGCTGGAGCCTCGAGGAAGGCATCGTCAAGTCCGGAAGCTTCAGCATCGACCAGGGCGTGGGCGTGCGCGCGATCGCAGGCGAGAAGACCGCGTTCGCGTATTCCGACGAGATCAGCCTGCCTGCGCTCGAGGACGCGGCCCGCGCCACCCGCGCCATCGCGAGCTCCGGAGGGAGCCGCCGCGCGGTCAAGGCGCGCCGCGGCTCAGGGCTGGCGCTCTACCAGCCCCTGGATCCACTTGTTTCGCTCGCCGACACGGAGAAGGTGAAGCTGCTCGAGCGGCTCGAGCAGATGTGCCGCGCCCGCGACCCGCGGGTCGTGCAGGTGATGGCGACGCTCGCCTCGGAATACGACGTGGTGCTGGTGGCGCGCTCCGACGGAATGCTCGCCGCCGACGTCCGGCCGCTCGTGAGGCTCTCGGTCCAGGTGATCGCCGAGCAGGACGGCCGGCGCGAGCAGGGTTCCTCGGGCGGCGGCGCCCGCAGCGACTACGCGCATTTCACCGAGGAGAAGCTGAAGGAATACGCCGACCGGGCGGTCGACCAGGCGCTCGTGAATCTCCAGTCGCGTCCCGCTCCCGCGGGAACGATGACGGTGGTGCTCGGGCCCGGCTGGCCCGGGGTGCTGCTGCACGAGGCGATCGGGCACGGGCTGGAAGGCGACTTCAACCGCAAGGGCTCCTCGGCCTTCTCCGGAAGGATCGGCGAACGGGTGGCGGCGAAAGGCGTGACGGTCGTGGATGACGGCACGCTGCCGCAGCGCCGCGGCTCGCTCAATATCGACGACGAGGGCAACCCCACGCGCCGCAATACCTTGATCGAGGACGGCGTGCTGCGCGGCTACATGCAGGACAGCCTGAACGCGCGCCTGATGGGCGTTCCGGTCACGGGCAACGGCCGGCGCGAGTCGTACGCGCATGTGGTGATGCCGCGCATGACCAATACCTACATGCTGAACGGCGAGCGCGACCCGAAGGAAATTCTCGCCTCGGTGAAGAAGGGGCTCTACGCGGTGAATTTCGGCGGCGGGCAGGTGGACATCACCAACGGCAAGTTCGTGTTCTCCGCCTCCGAGGCGTACCTGATCGAGGACGGAAAAGTCACCTATCCGGTGAAGGGCGCGACGCTGACCGGAAACGGCCCGGATGCGCTCACGCGCGTTTCCATGATCGGCAACGACCTCGAGCTCGACTCGGGCGTGGGCACCTGCGGCAAGGAGGGGCAGAGCGTTCCGGTGGGCGTGGGGCAGCCGACGCTGCGGATCGACGGGCTCACCGTGGGGGGGACCGGGTAGCATTCCAAGCGCCGGCGAAAGCTGGCACAATCAAGTGCGAGGGAGGGAGACGCCATGAGCATGAGACCGGTTGCGCTGTTCGCATGGCTTTGCATCACCGTGGGGGCCCTCGTCCCCGGCGCGGCACAGGCCCAGAGCACTTTTCGCGTGTACGCCGGGATCGCGCCGACCAACTACAAGATCTCGTTCGACAACAATGCTCCGTATGCGGGGCAGACGGCCAAGTCGAAATACAACGCTGCCAACGTCGGGGTCACGTGGATATCACCCCAGGGAATCTATGTTGACTTCTTCGCTTCGCAGAGCCTCAGCGCCACGCACGATTTGTGGGACTCCATCGGCTTCGGGTCGCAGGATTTTTCGCACGACTACTACACGCTGACGGGCGGCTACAACCATCCGTTTTCCAGCGGTGCGAGCGTTACGGGCTTCGGCGGTGTCATATCGAGCCACACGACACTCAATGCACCGCCCCAGGCCGGTTTCGGTTTTACCAAGGACACGTTCGACGCCCGGGGCATTTTCGTCGGAGTCGGTGGCGGGATGCCCGCGCTCGGAGGGCAGATCACGGGAAGCCTCGCCATCGCCGGCATGGGCGGCACGTGGAAAGACGATTCAGGGTTCAGGAACGATGCTCAGACGACCTTCGGCTTCAGCCTCGGTGCCGCCTACACGTACAAGTTCAGCCCGGCCTGGGGAATCACCGCAGATCTGAAAGGGCAAAGCTACAAGTACAACTTCGGGGCGTACCAGACCGAGCCGCCTTACACGGTGACCGAGAAAATCACGAGCGTCGGCGTCAGGCTGAGCTACCAGTTCTGAGTCGACCCATCCTTCGTGCGTGGCCTGCCGGGCGGGTTTCCGCACGCACAAGGCTATGGCTGATATCGAACTCCCGTCCGGACAGATCCTGTTCCGCGAAGGCGCGGCCAGCCGGTACATCTACCGTGTCGTCTCGGGAGGGATCGAGGTCAGCCGCCGGATGGCGGAGCGCATCGCCGTGCTCGGACGCGTGGGGCCCGGCAGCTTCGTCGGCGAAATGGGCACCCTGGTCTGGGCGCCGCGCAACGGCACGGCGCGGGCCGTCTCGCACACGGTTCTGAGACGCTACCGTCGCAGCGAGTTTCTTGCGGAACTCGTGCGTGACCCGGATCTCGCCGCACAGGTGTTGAACGGCCTCTCCCTCCGCACGCGCTCGCAGGTCGAGCTTCTGCGCGGGGCTCCGGCGCACAAGCCGCCCTCGGCGCTTCAGCGCGCGATCGAGGCCTTGCGCTCGCTCCTCAAGCGGGTGCCGCGGCAGGGCGCGCTGCGCGCCGCCATCGGTCGTTCCGGATTCGCGCGCTGCGAGTTCGAACCGGGGTGCATCCTGTTCGAGGAAGGCGCGGCCAGCGATGGCGTCTTCTGGATCGAATCGGGCCGGGTCCTCGTCCGCACCCGCGACGCGAGCGGCGCCGAGCGCCGCGCAGGACACGCCGGCGCCGGCGAATTCCTGGGCGAGATGGGGGTGCTCGAATCGCTGCCGCGCTCGGCCACCGCCGTCGCGGTGACGCGGGCGGCGGTCTCGAGGATGTCCCCCGAGGAATTCGCCGAACTTCTGCGGCGCTCGCCCGCGGCCGTGCTGACCGTGATCGACGCCCTGTGCGAGCGCGCGCGCCGTACCCACGCGCTCGGCGCTGCGGCCTGGGACGGCCGCGCGCGCAACCTGCTCGACGCCCTGCGCTCGGTGGACAGCATGGCGCAGCTGGCCGAACAGCGGTTCGTGGACGAGGCGCAGCGCGTCCGAACCTACTTCGCGGCGCAATGGGGCCGGGGAAAAGTCATGACCGCGACCTACCAGAACTACCTGCGGGGCACGGCGACCCGGGAGGAGATGGAACGGGCGAACGCCGTGCTGCGCGACTACCTCAAGATGGCGGGCATTGGCACCCTGCTCGTCCTTCCCGGCGCGCCGCTCACGATTCCCCTCGTCGCGAAGCTCGGCAAGGCGCTGGGCGTGGACATCTTTCCCTCGAACGTCGAGGCGACGTTGACCTGAGCGCTCAGCGCGGCAGGTAGAGGCCGAAGTAGGCGGCGACGGCAGCGCCCGCCTTCTTTGCCGCCTCTCCGGCGAAGTCCTTGGCGAGCTTTGCGAAACTCTCCCTCAGCTTCTCGGCCTTCTGTTCCTTCGTCGCCTTCTCGAACTGCTCCTTGAAGCGCTCGGTCAGCTTCGCGTCGAAGAACTGGCCGAGCAGCTTGAAGAGGCCCTTCGAATCGACCTTCAGGATCTCCGCGTTGAAGGAATGGTCGAAGACCAGGCCGTGCTGCTTCAACTGCCCCTGCAGCCAGTTCTTCGCCAGGACGTCCTCGACGATGAGGTGAATCTTCTTCGAGTCCACGTCGAGAACCGCGGCGTTCAGCGCCGCGAGCAGACGGGCGAGGGCCTTGTCCTCGACCCGCCCGCCGTATTTCAGGCCGGCTTCGTAGCGCAACTGCTTGATCTTCGAAACCGTCGCCTTCAGCAGCACGCTCGTCTCCTGGTTCGGATACTTGTTCAGGGAGCCCGTGCCGGGAATGCCGTACTTGTCGAGGAGATACATGACGAGCGCGTCGATGTCCTTCTTGGTCATGCCCCCGATGCCTTGTGCGAGGTAGTGAGTCAGAAATTCGGATTCGAAGGTGTCGGGCTTGGATGTGGGTGGCACGGCGTCAGCCTCGGTGCTTTGAATGCTAGGGCTCTCGCTCAGGCCCGCGCGTTGCTGCTCGTACCAGAGAAACGCGTCCTCGACGTCCGCCGCGGCTGCCGGACGGACGGGTACCTGCGCTGAAGTATACGCGCTCCCCGAGCTGGACGCGCGCGGCGTGTGCGCGGTGCCGGGCGTGCAGCCTTAGAACGGCGCGGGATCGATGAATGCCCAACTACTCCCAGCAATTCCAGCCGATGTTTTGTATGCTGAACGGCCTCCAAGGGACGGACTCAACGTTCATGACAAACGACTCCCTGCAGCAGCGCATTCTGCGATACGCGCTCCTTGATCCGATCGAGGACACACTCGCCGTCCTGCGACGGGCACAGAACAATGAGGCGTTCCGGCAATATCTGCTGGAGCGCAGGCTGCAGGCGCTGCTGCTCGTCGTGGGGATCGTGCTCGCGAGCCTCGCGTTTGCCGGAGCGACGGCGGTGTCCATCATCGGCGTCGGTACCTTGCTCGCGGTGCTGGCGGCGCTGGTCACTGCGCCGATCCTCCTGATTGCGAGTTTATGGGTGCAGGCGCGCGTGCTTCTCTCCTGGCTCGAGGGGCGCGCGCTCGCAAAGCTCCAGGAGCACCGCCGCCCGCGTCACCGCGGACCGATCGGCCGATGGTTCGTGCGGAGCTTTCGCATCGACATGGGGCCCTTTCCTCGGGTCCCGCCGATTCCCGCGCTGCTGTTCTTCCTGCTGCCCGCCGTGCTGCTCGCCCGAGTCGCGGCTCCGGTCGCCGCGGGGCTTTTCGCTTTTCAGACTGTCGCCGCGATTGTCTACGCCAGACGAGACCCTGTTTCCGGTGTCGAGCGTTCTCTCGCGCGGCGCGGCGTCGAAGCGCCCAGGTCTTTCGCGGCAGCTCCGCAGGCGGCGGCACCCCTGCGGAGGCCGCCGCTTTCCAGGGACACAAACGACCTGGATTTCGCCCCCTCGGCCCCTCGAGCGAGCACCGGAAGCCTGACCCGCAGCCTTCGTTCCTTCGCGCGATCCGCCTTCCGCTACCTTGGCTCGCTCTTTGCGCTGTGCCTAGATAACTTTCTTCCCTTCGTCGAATACTGCGCGCTCATCGCCGGCATCTACGCCGTCGCGGCGGGGCGGCGGTCCGCCTCCGAACAGGACGTTGCGCTGGGAATGCTTGTCATCGGCGCCGCGTTCCTGCTCGCCGGACTGGCGGCGATCGTCACACAGCGCATGAGTTTCCGCTTTTACGGCAGCGCGCACAGGGGCTATACCAGAGCGGCGCGGATCGCGGGCGTGATGCAGTTAATCGTAAGCGGCCTCGCCCTCGCAGCCGCTCACGCCCTTGCGACGCACGCATGGCAGGCGAGGCTGGATGCCCTCCTCGTGAATCCGTGGCCCTTGCTCATTCCGCTCGGGCTGCTGCTGATTGGCGCCGGGCTGTTGCTGCTGCGTCCCTCCGGCAGTTACGTCGGTCCTCTCGGGACCGTGCTTTTCATCGTGCCGAAGACGCTGACGGGCGTGGCCGCACTCGGGGCCGGCGCAGTCATCCTCGCCGGCTGGGCCTGGAGCATCTACGACCCGCAGGCGTTTCGCAGCTTCATCCGCGTCCTCCCGGATGAGTACATGAGTCTCCTCGAGAAGGGGTGGAGCGCAGCGATCGCGTTGCTGCGCTGAAGGCGAACGCCTGGAGCCGGCTCAAGGCGGAGCCGAAGTACGTCGCGCAGGCGGCCGCAGGGGTGGGGTTTGCGGAGGTGGGGCATTTGCTTCAGGGCCAGTTGATCAGCTGACTGCTTTCGGCCAATAAGCAGCGCGCTACGCTGTGTCGTTCGACAGCGACATGACGTCGCTCGATGACGACAAAATTAGCTGGAACGTGCCCTCGTTCGAGGTGTCATAGGGGGGTCGTACCACGACGAAGGAGGCACAATCATGAAAGCGAAACTGCGCAGCATTGCTGTCGTGTTTCTGTTGATGTTGCCGGTCGGCCACGCTCTCGCCGACGCGTACGAGGACACGATCAAGCTCTACCGCGACGCGAACGAGAGCCGGCAGTTCTTCAACAAGAGCTATGGCTATGCCGTGTTTCCGTTCATCGGAAAAGGCGGCTACCTCCTCGGCGCCGCATTCGGCAAAGGCCGGGTGTACCGGGGCGGCTCTTACGTCGGCGACAGCAGGATGGGTCAGATCACCGTCGGCTTCCAGCTGGGCGGGCAGGGCTACAGCCAGATCGTCTTCTTCGAGGACAAGCGCGCCTTCGACGATTTCACCAAAGGCGACTTCGATCTCGGCGTCCAGGCCAACGCCGTAGCGATCACCGCGGGCGCCTCGGCGCAGGCGGGCACCGGCGGAGCGACCGCGAGCGCGAGCGGCACCCAGTACCATGCCGCAAACGCCGCCAAGTACCACCAGGGCGTGGCGCTATTCACGATCACGAAGGGCGGCCTGTTGTACGAAGCCAGCGTCGGCGGGCAGTTCTTCGATTACACGCCGAAGGGCGAGCAACTGGCGCGACGCGCGACGACCCCGCAAGACACGGCCCGGTGGCAGTAAGTGGGGTTTGAGCAGTCGAGCAATTGAGTAGCGAGTGACGGGTCTGGCGCCCACCGCCAGGCCCGTCACGATTTCTGCCTGCAAGAGGCCGCGCGATTCTAGACTGCGCCTGGTTCAGGTTTGCTGGTACTCTCCATGCCGGCGATGCCTAAAGCCAAGCCCAAAACCCGCGCCAAGTCCAAACCCAAGCCTAAGTCCAAGGCCTCGGCGGCCAAGCTCCGCAAGAAGGCTGCCAAGGTTCCGGACACTCAGGCTCCCGAGACGAAAGCCGCCGGCGCAAAGCCAGCCAAGCCCCCTGCAACCCTCTCCGCCGTCGAGATGGGGGCCCGGCAGCGGGAGATCTCGGTCTCCGAGTTCTTCACCAAGAACCGCCACCTGCTCGGCTTCGACAACCCGCGCAAGGCGCTCCTCACCTGCGTCAAGGAAGCCGTGGACAACGCGCTCGACGCGGCGGAGGAAGCCGGGATCCTGCCCGACGTCCTGGTGAACGTGGAGGTCGCGGCGGGCAGCGGGGCTCCACCACCGCCGGCGAGCCAGGCGACGCGCTTCCGCATCACCGTCATCGACAACGGCCCGGGCATCGTCCGGCATCAGATTCCGCCGATCT
>Ga0335085_10003208_pt1 | contig 28782 bp, 33 predicted proteins | sample Lox_Sample_45_FD_206712 | JGI IMG/M metagenome (GOLD analysis project Ga0335085, IMG submission 206712) | Soil microbial communities from Loxahatchee National Wildlife Refuge, Florida, United States - Lox_Sample_4.5 | ecosystem: Environmental > Terrestrial > Soil > Wetlands | place: USA... | reverse complement strand
GCGTTGCCTCGACCAAGGCTTTCACCTGCCAGCTCACCGCGCTCGCTATTCTGGCGCTTTATCTGGCACAGGTGCGCGGCAGTCTCACCGAGGAGTGCGCCCGCACTTTCGTGCATGAGCTGGTGCGCATCCCCGGCAAACTCGAAACCATTCTCGCCCACGACCAGCAGTACGAAGATCTCGGCCGCAAACTTTTCCGCGCCAACGATTTTCTCTACCTCGGCCGCGGCATTCATTTCCCCATCGCGCTCGAAGGCGCTCTCAAGCTCAAGGAAATTTCTTACATTCACGCCGAAGGCTATCCCGCGGGCGAAATGAAGCACGGACCTAACGCGCTGATCGATGAAAATCTTCCGGTCGTCGTCCTCGCCACCCACGACCCTTCGAACCCCGAAAGCACGCTGCTTTACGAGAAGACGCTTTCAAACATTCAGGAAGTGAAAGCGCGCGAGGGCAAAGTGGTCGCAATCGTGACCGAAGGCGATACCGAAGTTCGCAAAGTTGCCGACCACGTGATCGAAATTCCGGCGGCGCCCGACATTCTGACGCCGATTCTCGAAGTCGTCCCGCTGCAGCTGCTCGCGTATCACATTGCCGTCCGCCGCGGCTGCGACGTCGACCAGCCGCGCAACCTGGCGAAAAGCGTCACCGTCGAATAGTAACGGATCGCCGAAAAGGGCTGTCCGTTTTTCACGCCGTAAAGCCTCTGATGAATCAATGAACCAGTCTCACGGCGACCTTCGTATCTCTACCCGCGGCAAAGGCCTGTACGAAATCACGCGCGAGGTCTGCAAATGGATCGCGGCTCAGAAAATCGATAACGGCCTTTGCACCGTCTTCATCCGCCACACTTCCGCGTCGCTCATCATCCAGGAAAACGCCGATCCCGACGTGCGCCGCGACCTCTCCGAATTCTTCGAGCGCCTCGTCCCCGAAGAAACGCCCTGGTTCCGCCACACCACCGAAGGTCCTGACGACATGCCCTCCCACATCCGCGCCGCGCTGACATCGACCCAGCTTTCGATACCCGTTCGCGATGCCCGGCCCGCCCTCGGCATGTGGCAGGGTATTTATGTGTTCGAACACCGCTCCGAGCCGCAGCAGCGCCACATCCTGCTCCACCTGATGGGCGAATAGCCGCAACCCGCCCCGCAAAATCTCCGTCCCACCACCCATGGGAAAACTACTGCTTCTCGCTTCGCTCTGTGCGATTCCCGCCTTTCCCGCAGGTATTTTTTCAGCAGGGGTATTGGGCGGCGCACCGTTCACTGACGTGGTCAACAATACCAGCGGTGGCGGTTATGCTTTCAACGCCAGGAGTTCCAACTACACCGTCGGTCCATCCATTCAGATCAATCTTCCGCTGAATCTTCGTTTTGAATTCGACGCCCTTTATCGTCCGTACCGTTTCGCCGCGACTTCCAACGTTCCCGCTCCGCTCGCCACCGGTCTGGCTCCGGCCAATGTTTCCGCCAGCCAATGGGCCTTCCCGATGCTCGCTCAGTATCGCTTCAAATTCCCCGTCGTCAGTCCTTTCCTCGAAGCCGGCCTTTCGGTGAATCATCTCTCGGGCGTTTCGGACGTGGGGGCCGACATCATAGCCGGTCCGGGTACTTCCGGAGCTTCGGTAACTCCCGCTTCGCTGATTCGCCGGACCAACGCGGGTGTTGTGATCGGCGGCGGCGTCGATCTGAAGCTGCCGATCGTTCGGATCAGCGGCGAGCTTCGCTACACGCGCGAAAGTCAGCCTTACTTCGCCAACGTCTCAAACCTGAATCAGGCTGAGCTCCTGGTCGGCATTCATTTCTAAAACACGGGCGATAGCCAGCGCGACATCCTCGCGCCACGGATTGGCTGCGACCTGCACGCCGATCGGCAGGCCACTGGCCGATGTCCCGCAGCGCACCACAGCCGCCGGCCATCCACAGACGTTGTACGTCATTGTGTAGCTGAAGCCGCGGAACACTTCGTCGTCGATCGACATTCCGTGCGCAACCGCGGGCCGGCTCGCGACAGGCGACAAAACAGCATCGAATCGATTCCCGAACGCATACATCCTGTCGCGGAACTTATCCAGACTCGCCCAGCAATCCGCGAATCCCGCCACATCGGTGCGATACGCCTCCAGCTTGCTCAGCCATCCTTCGAGCAGCGGATGAATCCGCGTGCTGCCGATGTCTTTCAGGTAATCGCGCAGCCCGTCGCCGCCGTCCGGTCCGATCATCTTCATCTCGAGTTCGTAGCTCTCCTCAATCCCCCCGGGCCTGCATTCCTCGACCGAACGCACCTCGCTCGCCAGCGCCTTCGCGGCCGCCTCTACAACCGAACGCGTCTCCGCATCCGGCGTCGCAGCGCCGTTATCCGTGAAATACGCGATGCGCAGGTCGCCCAGAGGCACCTGCGCGGGATCGCCATAGGGCATCGGCACCACCGTCCGATCCAGCCCGTCGAGGCCCGCCAGGATCGGCATCAAGGTCCACAGGTCCTCTACCCGCCGCGCCATCGGTCCGATCTGCCACACCATTTCGAGCCATCCGCCCGCTCCCGGCACATGACCAGTGCGCGCCAGCCGTCCCGAAGTCGGCTTGAGACTGGCGATCCCGCAGTAGTGCGCCGGCAACCGCACGCTGCCCGCCGCATCGCTGCCCAGGCCGAACGGCGACCCGCACGACGCTATCAGCGCTGCCTCGCCTCCGCTTGAGCCGCCGCACGTCCGCGTCAGATCGTAAGGATTATTCGTGCGCCCGAAAATCAGGTTGTCGCTTTCGAATGCGAACAGCAGATCGGGCAGATTCGTGCGCGCCAGAGGAATCGCCCCCGCATCGCGCAGGCGCGCCACCAGCGTTGCGTCTTTCACTGATCTCGCCCGCTGCCGAAATCCCAGCGTCCCCGCCGAACAAATCGTGCCCTCAACTTCGATCGAATCTTTGATTGAAAACGGCACTCCCTCCAGGGGACGCATCGTTTCACCCGCCGCGCGCCGCCGGTCCACTTCCTCCGCCGCGCGTATCGCCCCCTCCCGCAGAATTTCCACCGCCGCATTCAGCTTCGGATTCACCTCATCGATGCGCTCCAGATGCGCTCGCACCAGTTCGCCCGACGAAATCGTTCCTTCACGGATCAGCTCGGCCTGCCGCGTCCCCGACTCCCGCAGAATCTTTCTGATCAAACCTCCGCCTCCGCCAAAGCCAGCGCTCCCAGCACGCCGGACATCTCGCCCAGTCCCGGAGGCACGATCTCCGGAATTTTCTCCACGTAATCCGCCAGAACCGCCGCCACCTCGGCGCGAATCATTTCGTATAGCTGCTTTTGCCGCATCACTCCTCCGCCCATCACAATCCTTTCCGGCGACAGCATGCAGATAAAATTCGCGATCCCCAGCCCGAGGTATTTCGCCTCCATCGCCCATGCCGGATGATCTCCCGGCAGCTTCTCCCCAGGGTCGCCCCACCGTCCTTCAATTGCGGGCCCCGACGCCAGTCCTTCGAGGCAATCGCCGTGATAAGGGCACGCGCCGCGATACGGATCTGCGGCGCGATCGTGCGGAATGCGAATATGCCCCATCTCGGTATGCGTCAGGCCGTGGACCAGTTTCCAGTTCGCGATAACCCCGCCGCCGATGCCGGTCCCCACTGTCAGATAAATGCAGTTCGCCACACCGCGCGCCGCGCCCCACCGCGCTTCACTCAGTACTGCCCCATTCACATCGGTATCGAACCGGACCGGCACATTGAGCGCTTTCTCCACCGCGCGCGCCAGATCGAAATTCCGCCAGGCCGCCTTCGGTGTTGACGTGATACGTCCGCGCTGCAGATCCACCGGCCCGAACGACCCGATTCCCACCGCGCGCAGATCGCTACCGGCGGTCTCCCGAATCCACTGCACCGCCGCCGCCACAGTTGGTTCCGGTGAGCTGGTCTGAATCTGCGCCGTGCGAAGATCGTCGGGCCCCGTCCCGACGCCGCATACAAATTTCGTTCCGCCCGCCTCAATGGCGCCCAGCAGAGCCATAACCCCGTCAGTGTTTCATACGGCCGGTCACAGTTTTCGAAAATAATTTTTACTCGTTCATTCACTGTTGTTTACGCGGGATCCGCCCGGACTCGCGATCCGGATTTTCGCAGGCCCATGCTACTTTCCTGCCAGGAACCGGATGTTTGGCGGCATCTGGTTCCTCAGGCGCGACTCCTGAGTCAGCCACGCTCAGTGGAATCGCGCATCCTGTACCACCGGCGTTGGTGGGGCGCCGGTGCGTACAGGCCTATGCTTCTGCCCCGCGCTAAAATACTCTGATGGCCGAAGGTCAGGAGTCCCCGCATCCTGTCGCGAACTTCGAATCCTCTCTCGACGAACTGGAAAAGGTCGTCAAAGAGCTGGAGTCGGGAGACCTCCCTCTCGACCGTTCGCTCGAGCTGTTCTCGCGCGGCATGCAGCTCAGCGAGTCCTGCCGCAAACGTCTGGAAGACGCCGAAACGCGCGTCGAACAGCTGATCCGCAAACAGGGCGCGTATCAGCCCGAGCCGTTTCTCCCCGAAAAATAATGTCGCTCAAAGAATTCCTGGCCGCGGAAACCGCGCGCATCGATGCCGCGCTCGATCGCCTGACGCCCGCCGAATCCACCGCTCCCGCCACCATCCACCGCGCCATGCGCTACAGCCTGTTCGCCGGCGGCAAGCGCATCCGTCCCATCCTTTGCCTGCAGGCCGCCGCTGCCGTCTCCGATCACGCCCATGGGTCCGCGAAAGCCGCGCTCGAAGCCGGGTGCGCGCTCGAAATGATCCACACTTATTCGCTCATCCACGACGACCTTCCCGCCCTCGATAACGACGATTTCCGCCGCGGCAAACCGACAAACCACAAAGTATTCGGCGAAGCGATGGCCATCCTCGCCGGCGACGCGCTCTTCACCCTCGCCATGCAGACGCTCATTCGCATCGAAGGCCTCGCGCCCGAGGCGAAAAATGCGCTGGTCGAGGAACTCTCATTCGCCGGCGGCACCGTCGGCGGCATGATCGGCGGACAGGTTGCCGACATCGAAGGTGAGCGCCAGCCTCCCACCCCCGCGCTTCTCGAAAGCATTCACCGCGCCAAGACCGGCGCGCTTCTCAAAGCCAGCGTGCGCATGGGCGGCCTCTGCGCCGGCGCCGGTCCCTGGCAGCTTGACGCGCTCTCACAGTACGGCGAGCATGTCGGCCTCGCCTTCCAGATCGTTGACGACATCCTCGACGTCGAAGAATCCACCGAAGCCCTCGGCAAGACCGCGGGCAAAGACGCCGCCCAGGGCAAGATCACTTTTCCCGCCGTTTACGGCCTTGAAGAATCGCGCTGCATGGCGCAGGCCGAATGCACCCGCGCCCACGAAGCGCTCCAGCCCTTCGGCGAGCCCGCCCGCCGGCTGCACGAGATCGCCGATCTCATCGTCTATCGAAAGTCTTGAAGCAGCGACTCGATCGAGCTATGGTGGAACGCAGCCTCGCCGAATCCCGCGAGAAAGCTCAGGCCCTGATCATGGCCGGCGAAGTTTTCCTCGATGGCCGGAAAGCCGCCAAGCCCGGCCAGCTCATCGCCCCCGGCGCGCGCATCGAACTCACTTCGAAACTCCGCTACGTGGGCCGCGGTGGCCTCAAGCTCGAAGCCGCCCTGCGAGATTTCGCCATCGATCCCACCGGCCTTGTCTGCGCCGATTTCGGCTCTTCCACCGGCGGCTTCACCGATTGTCTGCTGCAGTCCGGCGCAGCCCGCGTCCACGCCATCGACGTCGGCACCAATCAACTCGACTGGCGTCTGCGCAGCGACCCCCGCGTCGTCGTTCACGAAAACGTCAACGCCCGCTATATTGAACTCACGGATCTGGGTGAGCCGGTCGATCTGGCTGTATGTGACGTAAGCTTCATCTCCGCCACTCTGATCCTGCCCGCCATGTCAAAGGTTCTGAAACCGCACGGCAGTATGGTCGTCCTGATTAAGCCGCAGTTTGAAGCGGGCAAAGGCGAGGTCGGCAAAGGCGGCATCGTCCGCGACCCGGCCATCCATGCAGCCGCCTGCGCGAAAGTAAAAGCAGCCGCTGAAGAACTCGGCTTCTCCACTCAGATGATGGACAGCCCTATCACCGGCGCCGAAGGCAACAGGGAGTTCCTGCTCTATGCGCGCCGTTAAGAAAGTCGGTATCTTCTCCAAACCGAACGCCGCCGCCGCAACCGCGCTCGTTCCCGAACTCCTCCGCTGGCTGGCCGATCGCAGTATCGAATCCCGCATTGACAACGAAACCGCGCGCTATGCCGGCCAGGCGTCAGGCCTGCAGCGCGACGACGTCCCCCAGGGCTGCGATCTGGCCGTCGTTCTCGGCGGCGACGGCACGCTTCTTTCCGCCGCCCGCGCCGTTGGCAATCGCGCCATCCCCCTGCTCGCCGTCAATCTCGGCGGCCTCGGCTTCCTGACCTCCATCACCATCGACGATCTCTTCCCCCAGCTCGAGCGCGCGCTTGCCGGCATGCAGGAAGTCACGCGCCGCCGCATGCTGCACGTTTCCCTCAGCCGCGGAAGCGCATCCATCGCGCACTACGACGCTCTGAACGACGTTGTCATCGCCAAGTCCGCCATCGCGCGCATTGTCGATCTTGAAGCCTGGGCCGGCGACAGTTTCATCTGCGAATACAAAGCCGACGGCCTCATCATCTCCACGCCGACCGGTTCCACTGCTTACTCGCTCTCCGCCGGGGGCCCCATCGTTTACCCCACCGTCAACGCCGTCTGCCTCACCCCGATCTGTCCGCATATGCTGACCAACCGGCCGCTCATCGTTCCTTCCGAAATGCCGATTCGCATCGTGAGCCGCGCGGTTGATGAAGAGGCCTTCCTCACCATCGACGGCCAGATCGGTGAACCGCTCCGCGCCGGTGATGCTGTTGAATGCAGCAGCGGCGATTTCGAAGTCCTGCTCATCCGCCCGCCCGACAAAACTTTCTTCGATGTCCTTCGTCAGAAGCTGAAATGGGGCGAACGATAGAATAGGATTCAACTCAATGGCAGCTGAAACCACACTGGCGCAGGAGCAGTCGAAGCCCATCAGCGCCTGGATCGTTCCCGTTCTCGCCGGCTGGATCGTCCCCGGCGGCGGGCACTTTCTTCAGAAAAAAACCGGCCGCGGCGCCCTGCTTTTTGTCTCCGTTGCGGGCATGTTCCTGTTCGGCATCTTCATGCAGGGCATGATGTACACCCCGGAAAAAGGCGACATTCTCACGACGCTGATCAATTACGGCGGATTTCTTTGCGATCTGTGCTCGGGCGTTTTTTACTTCGCGGCGCAGATTTTCGGATACTCGGTCCCCGACCTGCCCGGCGACGTCCACGATTACGGCACCAAGTTTCTCGTAACTGCCGGCCTGCTCAACATTCTCGCCATGGTCGATGCGTACGAAATCGCCATCGGGAAGAAGGACTGACGATGCCCAGGATCAACCTTTCCCATTTCGAAGCCGCGTTCCTCTTCTCGCTCTTCACCTCGGTCGTGATGGGCATCACGTCGAAGAAGACCGACAAAGAGCGTCTCAACTACGGTGGCTACTGTTTCCTCTGTTTCCTGGTCGCACTATTCGCGATCGGCTGGCTCGAACGCCTCGGCCACGGCTAGCGGTACGGCAGCCTTTCCAGGCTGCAGTCTCGCATTGCCGCCACTGGGTCGGTCTCACTCGAAGATTCGATCTTATCTGTGGCTGAAGGTCTTTTCCCTTAAGCCACCGCCGAATCCACCTTCTCCGGATCGATCCCCAATTCCCCTAACGCCTTCGCGGCCTTCTTCGCATCAAACTTCCCGTCGCGCGCCAGCCGCGACAGCGCCGCGCCCGCAATCGAGGCCGCATCCACCTCGAAGTGCCTTCTGAGATAAGTCCGGTTATCGCTGCGCCCGAACCCATCCGTCCCCAGCGCGGCGAACCGCCCCGGCAGCCACGGCGCAACCTGATCCTGCACTGCCTTCATGTAATCCGACGCCGCGATAATCGGCCCTTCCGTCCCTTCCATGACCTGCGCGATATGCGGCACCTTCGCCGCCTCCGCCGGATGCAGCCGATTCCACCGCTCCACCTTCAGCGCCTCGCGCCGCAGTTCGTTGTAGCTGGTCACGCTCCACACATCCGCCGCCACGCCATACTTCTCCGCCAGAATCCCGGCAGCCTTGATGGCCTCGGTCAGAATCGATCCGCTCCCGAACAACTGCACGCGCGCCTTCGGTTTCGCCACGTCCGACTTCCTGAACAGGTAAATCCCCTTCAGAATGCCTTCCTCGCAGCCCTCCGGCATCGCCGCCTGCGGATAATTTTCGTTGTACAGCGTCAGGTAATAGAACACGTCCTCGCGCGCTTCAAACATCCGCCGGATGCCCTCGCGCACAATCACCGCAATTTCATATGCGAATCCCGGATCATACGCCGCGCATGTCGGAATCGTCGCCGCCTGCAGGAGCGAATGTCCGTCCTGATGCTGCAGCCCTTCGCCCGACAGCGTCGTCCGCCCCGCCGTTCCGCCCAGCAAAAATCCTTTGCCGCGCGAATCCGCGAACGCCCAGATCAGGTCGCCCACGCGCTGGAATCCGAACATCGAATAATAGATGTAGAACGGAATCGCATCCACGCCGTAGTTCGAGTAAGCCGTCCCGGCGGCCGTGAACTCCGCCATCGACCCGCCTTCGGTGATGCCCTCTTCGAGCACCTGCCCGTCCTTGGCTTCCTTATAGAACAGCAGCACGTCGGCGTCTTCCGGCTTATACAACTGCCCCGCCGACGCATAAATCCCATGCGACCGGAACATCGATTCCATCCCGAACGTGCGCGCCTCGTCCGGCACGATCGGCACGATGCGCTTGCCGATTTCCGGATGCTTCAGCAGCTTGCTCAGCAGCCGCACGAACGCCATCGTCGTCGAAGGATGCGGCTCCTTCGATCCGCCACGAAACTCATCCACCACATCCGCGCCCGGCGCTTTCGTCTGCGACGGCCCCGGCTTCCTCTGCGGCAGATATCCGCCCAGCACTTTCCGCCGCTCATGCAGATACGCAATCTCCGGGCTCGACTCCGGCGGACGATACAGCGCCCCGTCCCTCGCCGCTTCATCCGGAATCGGAATCTCAAACCGCTGCCGGAACGATGCGATCATCTCCTCATTCAGCTTCTTCTGCTGATGCGTCGAATTGCGCCCTTCAAACTTGCTCAGCCCGTATCCCTTCACGGTCTTCGCCAGAATCACCGTCGGGCCGCCCTTGTGCTCCACCGCGCGCTTATAAGCGTTAAAAACCTTCTGCGGATCGTGACCGCCGCGATGCAGGCTTCCGACCTCTTCGTCGGTCATGTCCTCCACCAGCGCCGCCGTCTCCGGATACCGCCCGAAGAACTCCTTCCGCACATACGCTCCGCCGCGCGCCTTGAACGCCTGATAATCGCCGTCCACGCATTCGTTCATCAGCTGCACCAGCCGGCCCGTGGTGTCTTTCGCAAACAGCCGGTCCCAGTCGCCGCCCCACACGCACTTGATCACGTTCCAGCCCGACCCGCGGAACAGTCCCTCCAGCTCCTGAATGATCTTTCCGTTGCCGCGCACCGGTCCGTCCAGCCGCTGCAGATTGCAGTTGATCACCCAGATCAGATTGTCGAGCTTCTCCCTCACAGCCACGCCGATTGCGCCTGTCGATTCCGGCTCATCCATCTCGCCGTCGCCCAGAAACGCCCAGACCTTGCGCGGAGTTTCGGATATCAGCTTCCGGTTTTCCAGATACCGCATAAACCGCGCGTTGTAAATCGAATTGATCGGCGCCAGACCCATCGACACCGTCGGGAACTGCCAGAAATCCTTCATCAGCCACGGATGCGGATACGAACTAAGCCCCGGCCCTTCGCGCAGTTCATGCCGGAAATTATTCAGATGCCCCTCGGTCAGCCGGCCTTCCAGAAACGCCCGCGCATAAACGCCCGGCGAGGCGTGTCCCTGGAAATAAATCAGGTCGCCCGGCTGGTCGTCATAACTGCCGTGGAAGAAATGATTGAACCCCACCTCGAGCAGCGTCGCCAGCGACGAATACGTCGAAATGTGCCCCCCAATACCGTCGTCGTACTTGTTCTGGTGCGACACCATCGCCATCGCGTTCCACCGCGTCAGGCTCTTGATGCGCCGCTCCAGCGCCCGATCTCCCGGGTACGGCACTTCCTCATCCGGCGTGATCGTGTTGATGTAATCTGTTGTCGTGCGGTTCGGAACCTGCACGCCGTTTTCGCGAGCACGTGCCGTCAGCTTATCGAGGAGGAAATTGACCCGGTCGGATCCTGCTTCCTCAACGACCTGGTCGAGAGCTTCGAGCCATTCCGCGGTTTCGCGCGGATCGAGATCGACCGAACGTTCGGTGAGTTGTTGGTGCATTGTGGTGTAACCCTATTATAGGCCGATGGGTCAAAACGGACCAGGTAAATCCGGACCTGAAATCACCGCAGCCAGGCTCTCAGCCCGGTTCGTGACATTTTCTAACCTCGTGCGTCCATCCGGGTGGGAAAACTCTGGCCCATGCCGTATGCTGCAGCAGAAACGGTGAGTGCCCCTTTGGCGGCGCCTTTAGATGATGAAGCAAGCTTAATCCGCGAAGCCCAGCGTGGCGACCAGGAAGCCTTCGAGCGCCTGGTCCGCGAGTACGACCGAAGTGTGCTCCGCCTCGCCGTCAATCTCCTGCACTCGCCCGACGAGGCGCGCGACGTCTATCAGGAGGCGTTTCTCAAGGTTTATAAAAACCTTGGCTCGTTCCGCTTCGACTGTTCTTTTCACACGTGGCTCTATCGCATCGTGACCAACGTCTGTCTCGACCACCTGCGCCGGCGCAAAGTGCGCAAAGAAGAATCTACAGTGGTGGACACGCCGGAAGGGCCGGTCGATCAGGCGACGAAAGTCGTCGAAGAAGGCGCCACCGGCAACCCCGAGCGCCAGACGTGGAATCGCGAGCTGAGTGCCGGAATCAAAGCCGCGCTGGATGGACTGACGCCGCGCGAGCGAACCGTATTTGAACTCCGCCACTATGAAGGATTACGCTTGCGCGCGATAGGCGAAATTCTGGGCACCACCGAAGAAGCCGCAAAAAACTGCCTCTTCCGTGCGACTCAAAAAATGCGCGCCAGCCTGGAAACATTCGTATGACTGTAGCCCGAAATTCCTTTCCCAACTGAGATCCGTATATGACCTGCTCTGAAACAATCGAAAACTTCCCCCTTTACACCTACGGCGAACTCTCGCCGGAGATGGAAGAATCCGTCGAATCCCATCTCTCCGCCTGCGCCGCCTGCCGCGCCGCTTTCGACAAACACCGCCTCTTCATGGAAGCGCTCGATCAGCGCGAATCCGGCGCCGAAGACGCCATCCTCACCCAGGCCCGCCTCGACCTGCGCCGCCAGCTCGCCGCCGAAAAAACCCGTCCATCGCAAAACTGGCTGCACGACTTCTGGCATTTCCACATCCCCTTCCGCGTTCCCGTCGGCGCCATGGCTCTGCTCGCCGTTGGCTTCTTCGCCGCCCGCTATGTTCCCGAAAACTTCGGCGGGGTCCGCGCCGGCATGACGCCGATGTTCTCCAACGTCCAGTCGATCCAGCCGTCCGACTCCGGTAGAGTCCAGCTGACGGTCGATGAAGTCAACCGCCACGTTGTCACCGGCTCTCTCGATGAGCCCCGCATCCAGCAGCTTCTGCTCGAAGCCGCCCGCGAAGAATCCAATCCCGGCCTGCGCGTCGAATCCATCGGCGTGCTCAGGAACAGCGCCGACTCCGCGGATGTCCGCCGCGCCCTCGTCGACGCCCTTTCCCGCGACCCCAACGCCGGAGTTCGCCTCAAAGCTCTCGAAGGCCTCACGCCCTACGCCGGCGATCCCCTGGTGCGCAAAACTCTGTCCAACGTGCTGCTCAAAGACGACAACGCAGGCGTGCGCGTCAAAGCCATCGATCTCTTAACTTCGCAGCACGACGACTCCATCGTCGGCGTTCTGCAGAAGGTCGTCCGCACCGACGACGACAACTATATTCGCGCCCGCGCCGTCAATCTGCTGCAGACCATGAAAGCTTCGGTCGGGACGTATTGATGTGCAGTTCGTCTAAAACAGTATGAAGTGGGTGATCACACTCCTGTGCCTCGGTTGCCTCGCCGGAGGAAGTGCTTTCGGGCAGTCCACGCGCTCCGCCACGTTCCGTCAGATCGCCAATCGCGGTTACCTCGGAGTCGGTGTCGTGGAACTGACTGATGATCGCGTCAAAGCTCTCAACCTCAAAAACGACCAGGGTGTCGAAGTCAAGCTGGTCGATCCCAACAGCCCCGCTGCCCGGACGGGCCTGCGGGAAAACGACGTCATTCTGGAAGTTAACGGCAAGCCCGTCGACGGTATCGATCAGTTCCAGAATCTGATCGGGGATGCCGGACCGGGCGTCAAACTCAACCTCACCGTCTGGCGTAACGGCGCAAAGCAGACTCTGACTGCGACCCTCCAATTGCGCCCGTTCTTCGTTTATGGACAGCAGATGCCGGCCCTGGTAATGCCGCCTCTGCCGCCGATTCCTCCCAACGCCGTCGCTCCGTTTCCCGTTATTCCGACCGACAGCCCCATGGTTGGTTTTCTCGGCGAACCCCTGACTCCTCAGCTGGCCGAGTACTTCGGCGTGAAGAATGGTGTGCTGGTGCAGAGCGTGAATCCGAATACTCCCGCATCGCACGCCGGTCTCAAAGCCGGCGATGTAGTCACGAAAGTGAACGGCACCCAGGTCACCTCCCCGCACGAAATCACTGGACTCGTTCGCTCGTCAGGCAAAAAGGTCATCTCGTTCACCGTCGTCCGCAACAAAAAGGAAATAACGCTGAACATCGAAATCGCCGCCATCGCATCCGACCGCGCCGATCTCTAAGCGTTCTGTTCCGCTTTTATCCGTTTTCGTCCATCCATTTGCATCCGGGCGCGGTCCGGTGTAGTCTCCTGACAGGCGGTATTCATGCGCAGGACGATCTTGACGGGGACGTTCGCGGCGGCTGTGCTCTTTTTCTGGGGTCTGAATGCGCACTCCGCTGAATCCGATCCGATTCTCGGCACGTGGAAGCTCAATCTGTCCCGATCGAAATACGTGCCCGGTCCGGCCCCTCGCAGCCAGACACGCACTTATCGCCAGACGCCCGCCGGAATCTTCGTGACCATCCAGACAGTCGACGCCCAGGGCCGCACACTTCCTCCGATCGAATTTGAAGAGAAATATGACGGCAAGGACTACCCTGTCAGCGGCAGCACCGTTGGCGATGCACTCGCCCTGACGCGCGTCAACGATTATCTGTCTGAAGCCACCATGAAGCACGCCGGAATCGTCGTCGCCACCACCCGGCGCATCATCACCGATGAGGGCAAAACGCTCATGCTGATTTATCGTGAGGTCAGCGCCGAGCACCCGGTCGATAACGTCATCGTTTACGAGCGCCAGTGAAGCTTAATCCGCCGCGTTAGCCCGCCCGCTCTCTTTGTTGACCCCGATCTGATGCAGCACGTCCTCCGCCTGCTCCGCGGTGAAACCCTCGATTTTATTCGAATGGTTCATCGAACAGAACTTCGGTCCGCACATCGAACAAAACGCCGCGTCTTTGAACCCCTCTTCGGGCAGCGTCTCATCATGCATCGACCGCGCCGTCTCCGGATCGAGCGACAGCTCAAACTGCCGGTTCCAGTCGAAGTTGTAGCGCGCGCGTGACAGCTCGTCGTCGCGGTCCCGCGCTCCAGGCCGGTGCCGCGCTACGTCCGCCGCGTGCGCCGCAATCTTGTACGCGATGATGCCCTGCTTCACATCCTCGCGGTTCGGCAGCCCCAGGTGTTCCTTCGGCGTCACGTAACACAGCATCGACGCCCCGTGCCATCCGATCATCGCCGCCCCGATCGCCGACGTGATGTGGTCATACCCCGGCGCAATATCTGTCACCAGCGGCCCCAGCGTGTAGAAAGGCGCGTCGAAGCACATCTCGCGCTCTTTAACGACCTGCAGTTCGATCTGGTCCAGCGGAATGTGCCCCGGACCTTCGATCATCACCTGCACGTCGTACTCCCATGCTTTCTTCGTCAGCTCGCCCAGCGTCTTCAGCTCCGCGAACTGCGCATCATCGCTCGCATCGGCAATGCAGCCCGGCCGCAGCCCGTCGCCCAGCGAAAAGCTGACATCGTATTTCTGAAAAATTTTGCAGATCGCCTCGAAGTTCTCATACAGCAGATTCTGCCGATGATTCTTCACCATCCACTCCGCCAGAATCGCCCCGCCGCGGCTCACGATTCCGGTAATGCGCTTCGTCGCCATCGGCACATACTGCACCAGCACGCCCGCATGGATTGTCATGTAATCGACGCCCTGCTCGGCCTGCTCCTCGATGACTTCGAGCATCACGTTGATGTTCAGGTCTTCCACCCGCCGCACCCGCGACAGCGCTTCATAAATCGGCACGGTCCCGATCGGCACCGGCGAGTGGTTGATGATGGCTTTGCGAATCTCAGGAATGTCGCCGCCGGTCGACAGGTCCATCACGGTATCCGCGCCGAACTTGACCGAGTACCGCAGCTTCTCCAGTTCTTCTTCGATATTCGACGTGGTAGCCGAGTTTCCGATGTTGGCGTTGATCTTGCACTTCGACGCGACGCCAATCGCCATCGGCTCCAGATTCGTGTGCCGGATATTGGCGGGAATAATCATCCGCCCCCGCGCGACCTCGTCGCGGACCAGCTCAGCCGAAATCTTCTCGATCCGGGCGATGTACTCCATCTCCTCCGTCACCACGCCCCTGCGGGCATAATGCATCTGTGTCCGGACTGAATCGGACATTCGCTTCTCAACCCATTGCGTTCGCATCTTAAGGTCAGTGTATATCCGCCGGGGCGGTGCGGCATCGAGACGAATGCCGCTGCCGAGCCGCGACGACGAGTGTGCGGTAACATGCCTGGGTGATCCGGTGGCTTCTCCGCACCACCATGTTGCAGCGGCTATCGATGGTTTTGGTCGCTGCATTGTCTGTTCTGGCAGTCTATCTCCGGACTCGGGGGAACTCGATCAGCGGCGTGTTGATTCTGGCGTTGCTCCTGGCGGGCTTCGCCTTCAGAAAGCAGCTGTTGTGGCGCGTGCGCAACCGGCTGATACTTTCGTACGTTCTGTTCGGGGTCGTTCCCATTGTTTTGATCAGCCTGCTCATCGTCCTGACTCTTCAGTTGGGCCTCGGACCGCTTGGCGCAGATCGGGTGAGACGTGTTCTGGACGCCCGGATTCACGAAGTCGGGGCTGCCGCCCAGGACATCGACGGAATGCCACCGGCAATGCGTTCATATCTCGTCGAACGGGTGCTTGCGCGGTTTCCACGGCTGGGCGTGGTAATTGAGTCAGACGGCACAACTCTGGTGGATCCACCCAACGGACCATTTCGCGAAGCTCCGGCCTGGGTGGAACCGCGTTTCCAGGGGCTGATCGAGGTCGACAATAGCCTTTACATCGCGGCCAGGACCAACTCCGTCTTTGCCTTCTTTCCTCTCACATTGGAAGAACTGAACACGTTAACAGGTGAGGCCATTAACGTTGCCGGCATCGCAATGGGAGCTGATGATCTTAATCTCCAGACGGATTCGCGTGGGCGCGGGGTCACGATCACCACGAGAGGAGTGAGACGCGTCGTTCAGCCGCGCCTGCGGCCACCGCGCGGGTTTTGGGACATTGTAGTCGCAGGCGGTGTGCCGTGGAACGCGCCCTCTGAGACAAAACGCAGGAATCAGGTTGCTCTCGTTGCGTTCACCCGGCCATCGCTTTTGTTTCAGGGGACAGTTTCCGGGGGCATAGCCTATGCGATACGCGTAATTTTTGTCTTCGTTACCAGCGTGCTTGTGATTGTCGAGTTGGTGTCGCTGGTCTGGAGTGTTGGTTTGACTCGTACCATCACCCGATCGGTTCACGAACTCTATGCGGGAACCCAGCGCGTGTCGAAAGGCGAGTTCTCCGTGCCGATCCCCGTTCGTGGCCAGCATCAGTTGAGCGAATTGGCAGGCTCGTTCAACGGTATGACCACGCAGGTCGTGAAACTATTGGGCGAAGCGCGCAAGAAGGAGAAACTCGAATCGGAACTGGCGATCGCTCGGGAAGTCCAAAATCGGTTATTTCCACGTACAGTTCCCAGGCTCAAGTCTCTGGAACTCGCGGGCATCTGTATTCCGGGACGCTATGTGAGCGGCGACTACTATGATTTCGTTCGTTTGGATATGCGATGGACCGCTATTGCTTTGGGCGACGTATCGGGCAAAGGGGTGTCCGCCGCACTTCTGATGGCAAGCATACAGAGCGCCCTGCACGCTCAACTGAAGTTTCACCCCGGAGCGACAGGTCCTGTATTGTCAACAGCCGCGCTCATGGAATTATTGAGCCAGCAACTCTATGAAAATACCCCGCCCGAGAAATACGCAACCTTCTTCTGCTCGGTCTACGACGATGAGACAGGAAGGCTGATCTACACCAATGCCGGCCACCTGAAACCGATCTTGGTTCGCGGGGGGAATGCGTCCGGCCTCGAAGGCGACGGCGTGGTTGCGGGACTCTTACCCAATGTCACGTACGAGCAGCAGGAGATTCAACTCGAGCGGTCGGACCTGCTCGCCATTTTCTCGGACGGCATCCCCGAAGCGGAAGATCAGGAGGGCAAGGAGTTTGGGGAGGATCGCCTTATGGCGCTGCTCGTCGAGAACGCAAATAAGCCGCTCGATGAAATCATCCGGATTGTGACGCAAGGCGTCGATAACTGGGCGGCAGACCCGGAAACGCGCGACGACACAACCATTGTGTTGGCCAGGCGAGTCTAAAGAGTCCCTGACACTTTGATTTTCCATGCGCGTTCATCGGCCAGCCTCCGTGAGCAACCTCCACCTGACAAGGATGTCCTCGGTAATCGGCAGGATACGGCCGGCGAACGAGGGCCGCAAACTCCCTCTCAGCCATTCGCTCAGGGCGGCCCGTCGGGCCACGTCCTCCTGCTGCTCGATGCCAAACCGAAGTTCTGCCATGTTCACGACACTGATGAAAAGGTCGCTTTGCAGTTGCTTGCGGAAAAACGCAACCACCCGCGCGTCTGGGTTACGCTTGCGGCCTTCTGAGATGACATTCGTGTCCAGCAGCCACGCCATCAGAACTCGACGTCACGCACCCTGGTCAGGGGCACGCGCGGCGGCGTGATGTCGATGTCAGGAAACGGCGATGCCTGCAACGCTTCAAGGATTACGGCGCCGGTCTCGGTCGATGGCGTGGGCGCAACGTGGGCTTTCTCGTCGAGCGCGTCCAGCGCCTTCTCGATCATTTGATCCATGTCATGAAACTGACCGGTGCGCATGTGCTCGTGCATCCGCTGGACGAGCTCAGGGTCATGAATTTCGATATTGATGGGACCGTCCCTCCAGCGACCAATTCAAGGTTACTGCGACACGCATCCTGACCGCACAGGCGTGCCCTCAACGGCACATAGCCTCCGGCCGGTGTACATTGGTACACAACTGATTCGATTTATGACGCGGCCAGGCTTATGAAGAAGAAGTACGACTTCAGCAAAGGCAGACGCGGACCGGTCGTCCGCGTGCCGCCGGAGAAGGTCCGCGTCACAATCCGCCTTGACAAAGACATCCTCGACTCGTTTCGCCGGCAGGTCGACGAAGCGGGTGGCGGCAACTATCAAACGCTGATCAACGGCGCTCTTCGCGCCGCGATCGAACGCAAACAGGAAGCGCTCGAGTCCACGCTGCGCCGCGTCATCCTTGACGAACTGAAACGCACCGGGTAGCCCTTGCGACGGTTGTTCGCATTGGAGACTTGACGAATATGACCGATAATCCCCCAATTCGAATCGATTCCGAAACTGGCAACCCCGACTTCGAGGGCTGGCAACTGACCGAAATCGAAGCCGGCATCGCCGAACTGGACTCCGGACGGGGTGTCGGCCACGACAAGGTCTCGGAGTGGCTCAAATCCTGGGGAAAACCCGGTGAGTCGCGCGCGCCTCGTCAGCGCGCCCGCCGCGACGGCTGACTCTCCATCGCCGCCCGGAGGATGTGGTTAATTCGCGTGTGATAGCCCTTCCCGGTCGTTCTCAGCCATTCGAGCACATCTTTGTCTATGCGGATGGTGAGCTGCTCCTTCGCCGGAGGCAGCGCCGCCGCCGCCTTCCTGAAGAATTCTTCGCCCAGCGGCGGAATATCGGAATAGTCGATAGGCAGCGTCTCAAGCCGCCGCGTTTCGGCCTGCGTCAGCCGCCGCGGCTTCTTCGGGTCAAGCCGATAGCGTTCCGTAGTATTGCTTCTGCTCGCGTTCATTGGCTTTCCTTGCCGAAATCAGTCGGACGACTTTCTCACGCATCGTATAGGCGACGGCATAAATCCTGCCTTCGATCTCGCCGAGCGTAAGCCGCCGCTCTTCGCCATAATCGTGGCGGGCGTCCGGCGCATCAAGCCGGTGTTCGTCGCGAAACACCCGCGCGGCATACTCAAACGGGACGCCGTGCTTAACCACATTCTGCTCGGCCTTCGCTCCGTCCCACTCAAACGTCATTTTATCCTATAGCTACGTTCGTAGCTACACGAGAAGTTTCGTATAGTGCTGATTATTTTGTGGCGGCGATCTCGAAACTTCTCAGACTCCGCCGCGCACCTGCCAGCCACCCAACCCGCCCCCACCGAGGCACCCCAAGCCAACGATCCCGCCAGCTCATGTCAAGAGAAGCTCGTCCTCCGACAGCCGACAGCCGACAGCCTCTTCTCAAAACCCAGTCACAGCGATCTTCCGCTGATTCCAAATAACTTAACCTCCTGACCCCCAATCTCCGCGCCTATACTGTGGCCGCATATGAGCTCTCAGCTTCAAATCCAATCTGCCCGCAAAAATGGGGCGAAATCCCGCGGGCCTGTCACGCCCGAAGGCAAAGCTATCTCCTCGGCCAACTCCCGCAAGCACGGCCTTCTCGCCGAAGCCATCGTCATCCGCGGCGAAGCGGCGGACCATCTCGCCGCCCTCTCTGCGCGCTTTCACGGCGAGTTCCGTCCCCGCACTGAGACCGAAACCCATCATGTCGAAACCATGATTCTGTGCCGCTGGCGTCTGCTGCGCGTCTGGGAATTCGAAAGCGCCAGCTTCAATCAGGAGATCGAAAAGCTCGCCGCCGCCAACGGACAAGATCACCGCACGCGCGCCTCCCAGTCGTTCAAAAATCTCGCAGACCACTCTCGTTTGCTCGATCTTCTGAACCGCTACGAGACGAGGTTCGCCCGCGACTTCATCCGCGCCCACAACGCTCTGATGGAACTCAAAGCAAAACCCGTCTCCGACTGGAGCGATGAGGAAGAACACTCTGTCCCCGACGACGCCGCCCCGCAACCCACGCCCGGCTCCGCTCAAATTTTGCCAAACGAACCGGATTGCTGATTAAACAGTTCAGTTTCAACGTCATCGGCGCAGCCCTCGCCGCGTCGGGGAAGACCGGCGGCATAATCAAACGGCACGCCGTGCTTTACCACTGCTGCGCCGCCTTCGCATCGTTCCATGCAAAGGTCATTTACCCAACAGCTACGATCGTAGCTTCGGCCGGAGAAGCATCATCCTTATTCCTGGGCGGCGAAACGAAAATTCTCACGAGCGGGTCTGCCTCGTGATACGGTGGCGGCCAGGAAGAAATCACCTATGTGTCTGAAACTTTGCGGAGTCGTGCTGGCAATCGCAGGCCTTGCCCATTCGCAGAGCACTGCGCCACCAACCTCTGAGTTCGAAGTTGCGACCATTAAACCGAGCAGTTCCGAGCCCGGCCCGAGGTGGTTTCGTTTCATTGACGCGCATCGCTGGACGGCCTTCAACCAAACGTTGAAACAATGCGTCGCGCAGGCATACGGCATCCCGGCCGAATTGGTTTCCGGGGGTCCCGCATGGGTCGATTCGGACCGCTACGAAATCGTCGCGCTCGAACCCGGCGATTCCCGGCCTTCGGCTGAGCTGAACATGCTGAGGTTTCGGAGCCTTCTGGCGGACCGTTTCCGCCTCCGCTTCCACCGGGAGCGCAAACGAATGGCCGTCTACAATCTCACCGTCGGAAAGTCCGGTCCGAAAATGACCGAAAGCACGCTGGCGCCTGAGAAAGGCAATCTCCTGATCGGTCCTTCGCCGAGGGGCGGGCCGCTCCTCCCGGCGCGCTCTGTCACGATGGGGCGGTTTGCCTCGGCTTTGCAGGATATCCTCGATCGACCTGTAATCGACAGGACCGGACTGACGAAGAGATACGATTTCGATTTGGAGTTTTCACCCGAAGGCACACATCTCGCGCCGCCCGGAGAATCTGCCCGCCATGTCGATAGTCCCGATATTTTCACAGCGATCCGGCAGATCGGACTGAAACTGGAACCTGCAGACGGCGAGGTCGAGGTGATGGTTATCGATCACGTCGAGAAACCGACCGGCAATTAGCGGTTGTTCCCGATGTGGCTTCGGGTGCGTTTTCAGAATGGCCGATGACAGCACTTCCAAATTTTTAACCTGTTGACCCCAGGGAAGTTGCACGATCGGCAATGCCCGTCCGCTTTTCGCCGGGTGTATAAGGTTGGCCGATGGAACCTTTGCTTACAGCAGCTCTCCGCAACACGCCCGCCTGCACGCCTGCGATCGCCCAAAGCGGGAAGGAAGCGAGAACAGTGCTTTTTCCAAACGAACCCCGGAGCGCTCTGCGCCCTTCCGAATCCACAATTGATGCCCCGCGCAAATTGATACAATCTCTCACCAGAATGCCGCGCCCCGATTTGCAGGCCCGCCGACGTTTTCTCAAATTCCTCGCCGCCAGCCCGCTCGCCGCGGTTGCATCGGCCCAGGCCCCCAACTACGGCCCCAACTCCGAATACTTCGTCCCGCTCACCAGCCCCAAAGATGCCTTCAGCGTGATGGATTTCGAAGACGCCGCCCGCCGCGCTCTTCCCACCGCGCACTTCGGCTACATGGAATCCGGCGTCGACGACGATCTCACCGTCAAAGCCAATCACGAAGCCTACCAGCACATCGAACTGCGCACCCGCCGTCTCATCGACGTCAGCCGTGTCGACACGAAGGTCGAACTCTTCGGCACAACTTTCGACTTCCCGATCTTCATCTGCCCCACCGGCGCCCAGCGCATGTTCCATCCCGACGCCGAAGCCGCCACCGCCCGCGCCGCCAAGTCTCGTAACGCCCTGCAGATTCTCTCCACGGTGACGTCCGTCTCTTACGAGGACATCGCCAAAGCCCGCGGCGGCCCTGTCTGGTATCAGCTCTACGCCCCCGCCAAATGGGAGCAGGCCGAGCACATCATCAAGCGCGTCGAAGCCGCTGGCTGCCCTGCGCTGGCCCTCACCGTCGACCTGCTCGGCGGCCGCAACACGGAAACCTTCAATCGCGCCCGCCGCGCCGACAAGCGCGAATGCTCCGAATGCCACAACGGCGCACCCGGCTCCGATCTCTCCATCCGCCCCATGTTCAAGGGCCTCGACCTCACCGGCTTCCAGATGAATCCCTCCTCGCTCACCTGGGATTTCGTTGATCGCGTCAAGAAAACCACCCGGATGAAGTTTCTGCTCAAGGGCCTCGAGTCGCGCGAAGACGCTAAGCTCGCCGTCGAACACGGTGTCGACGGCATCATCGTCTCCAACCACGGCGGCCGCTCGATGGAAACGATGAAGCCCACCATCGAATCGCTCCCCGAAGTTCTCGACGCTGTCAACGGCCGCATCCCGGTCTTTGTCGACGGCGGCATCCGCCGCGGCTCCGACGCCATCAAAGCCCTCGCCATGGGCGCAAAAGCGGTAGGCATCGGCCGCCCCTACCTATGGGGTCTCAGCGCCTTCGGCCAGCCCGGCGTAGAGCGCGTCTTAGACATTCTGAAAGCGGAACTCGCCCTCGCCATGCGCCAATGCGGCAAAACATCGCTCGCCCAACTCAACAAAGATGTAATCCAGGTGAAGCGGGCATGATTCTTATCTGTGTTCTTCTGCGTCCATCTGTGGCTAATCGTTTTTAAGTGAAGGAGTCATCCATGTCCAAACCCAACCGCCGCGGTTTCCTCAAAGGCGCAGCCACCGGTGCCGCCGCCACTCTCGTCGGAAGCGCGCCCGTCGAAGCCCAGGCCCCCGCCGCGCCCGCGGTCCGCCCGCCCAACGCCGCCGAGCGCGCCGTCGAAACCGGCGCCACTCCCAACCCCGCCGACATTCAGATCGTCGATCGCCCCGGCTCCGACTACATGGTCGACGTCCTCAAATCCCTCCCCTTCGAATACATCTTCGCCAGCCCCGGCTCCAGCTTCCGCTCTCTCCACGAATCGGTCGTTAACTACGGCGGCAACAAGCCCGAGTTCATCACCACCACTCACGAAGAAATCGGCGTCGCCATGGGCAACGGTTACGCCAAGATCGAAGGCAAGCCCGCGCTCTCCATGGCTCACGGCACCGTCGGCTGCCAGCACGCCGCCATGGCGGTCTACAACGCCTATTGCGATCAGGTGCCGAACATGCTTATCCTCGGCAACATTTCGAATGCCGACGCGCGCCGCGGTTCCGTTGAATGGCTGCACAGCGTGCAGGATGCCGCCGCCATGATCCGCGAATTCACCAAGTGGGACGACAATCCTGCCTCCCTCCAGCACTTCGGTGAATCCACCGTCCGCGCCTATCAGCTTTCGATGACGCCGCCGCAGATGCCCGTCGTGATCGTTGCCGATGGCGAGCTCCAGGAAAATCCCATCCCCGCCGGCGAAAATCCGCGCGTTCCGAAATACGTCGTTCCCTCGCCGCCCGCCGGCGATGAATCCGCCGTGAAACAGCTTGCGAAGATGCTCGTTGCCGCGGAGAATCCGGTGATCGTCACTTCACGTTCCGCGCGCACGCCAGCCGGTCTCGCATCACTCGTCGAACTCGCGGAACTCCTCCAGGCCCCGGTAATCGACCAGCATCGCCGCATGAATTTCCCGTCACGGCATCCGCTGAACGTCTCCTGGAACTCGCGCCCCTTCGTCACCAATGCCGACCTTATCCTCGGCCTCGAAACCTACGACTTCTTCGGCGTCGTCCACCAGCTCTCCGGACAAACCAGTGTCATCGCACGTTCCATCATCAAGCCCGGCACGAAGCTCGCCACCATCAGCTCACAGGATCTCTTCTACAAATCGAACTATCAGAATTTCCAGCGCTTCCAGGACGCTGACCTCGCCATCGCCGCCGATGCCGAAGCCACGCTGCCCTCTCTCATCGAAGAAGTGAAGAAGCAGATAACCGACGATCGCAGGCGCGCCTTCGCCGCCCGCGGTCAGAAGGTCGCAGCCGCCAGCGCGCAGGCTCTCGCGCAAAATCGTACCAACGCCACTTACGCCTGGGACGCCAGTCCCATCAGCACAGCGCGCATGTCCGCCGAACTCTGGGCGCAGATCAAAGATGAAGACTGGTCGCTTGTCTCCGACACCATCTGGATCAGCTACTGGCCGCTCCGTCTCTGGGACATGAAGAAGCATTACCACTACATCGGCGGTGCGGGCGGCGAGGGCGTCGGCTACATGGCCCCGGCCGCGTTAGGCGCTGCCGTCGCGAACAAAAAGCACGGACGCCTCAGCGTCTGCATCCAGTGTGATGGCGATCTGATGATGGCCCCCGGCACGCTCTGGACTGCCGCGCATCACAAAATTCCCATGCTGACTCTGATGCACAACAACCGCGCGTATCACATGGAGATCATGCAGCTCCAGCGTATGGCCAATCAGCACAATCGCGGCATCGATACCTGTGACATCGGCACCACCATCAAGGAACCGAACATCGACTACGCGCAGCTCGCCCGCAGCATGGGCGTGGCCGCCGAAGGCCCGATCTCGGATCCCGCGCAACTGGCGCCCGCAATAAAGCGCGGCATCGCCGAAGTCAAGCGCGGCAACCCCTATCTGATCGATGTGATCACGCAGCCGAGGTAAGTATGAGAATCCTGATCCTATGCATGATCCTGCCGATCGCTTTATTGGCGCAGGACGGCAACGCGGCGAATGGCAAGAAGCTTTATCTCAAAGACGGTTGCTACGAATGCCACGGCTATAACGGACAAGGCGGAGCCGGTGCCCGCATCGCTCCGAAGCCGCTCGCGACCGCGGCGCTGATCAAATACGTGCGCCACCCTGCGGGCGCCATGCCGCCCTACACCGCGAAAGTCGCTTCCGATCAGGACCTCGCCGATATCCGCGCCTTCCTCGCGACGATCGCTGAACCACCGCCCCTGAAGAGCATCCCGATCCTCAATCAATAACCTGGATCCTCAGCCCGTCCGGATCGAGAAACTCCGCGACGTTCGGCGTCTCAGGCTTCTGCGTCGTCGCCCCCATCGCCGCCAGCGTGATGATCGCGCCGCCATACTGATACGTCTTAGCCGAAACACCGATGCGATACACGCCGGGCTTCGCACTCTGCATCAACCCGATCCTCGATCGTCCGACCCGAAACCCGTTGCCCTGCGACACCGGCCCCAGTATCTTCTCGTAAAACCCGACCGACCTCTCCACGTCCGAGACATTCAGCAGAATATGATCGATCCCTGTCGGCTGAAAAATCGAATCACCATTGAACGTCCCCTTCTCCGGCGACGCCGTATTCACTGACAGCGGCCCCCACGTGTTGTCCGCCGAAAGCTGCAGACGCATCCCATCCGGATCGGTGACGTTCAGATCCTTCCCGCTCGGATAATCGCGATACGCAATCCCGCGCGTCTCGAGAAACCTGTGAATGTCTGCAATCTGGTAGTCAGCGATGCCAACGGAGAAATGATCGACTCCAAACGGCTCTCCCTGCTCAATCGCAATATACGCCGGGCCGAGCCGCACATATCGACGCTCCGTCTTGTTGTTCTTCCACCCCGGCCCGCCGAACGCACGCGCATAAAACGCCGCCGTCTTCGCCGAATCGTGCACCGAGGTTTCCACATGATCGAGCGCGGTAAATCGCAGCGGCCAGTCTTCGGCACGCAAACGCGCAGCCACAGCCCCAGCCCCAATCACGCGAATTGCGTCGCGCCTGTGTATCATCAATACCCCGCTCTTTTATCAACCAAATTCTTCAGCCTCTCGCCCCTTCTCCATCTCCCGAATTGTTCCACAAAAAACACCACCGCCGATTCCACCCACCCATCCACATGATCCGCACAATGCGAAGTCATAAAGACGTTGTCGAGATCCCACAGCGGATTCTCCGCCGGCAGCGGTTCCACATCGAACACATCGAGCGCCGCACCTCGAATGCGTCTGGTACGCAGCGCCTCCACCATCGCCGCTTCGTCAATCACCGGCCCGCGCCCCACATTCAGAATCACCGCTGAAGGTTTCATCAACTCGAACTCACGCGCCCCGATCATCCCCCGCGTCTCTTCGGTCAGCGGCGCAGTCACCGCCACGTAATCGCACTCTGGCAGCATCGCATGCAGTTCGCTCGCCGGATACACCCGGTCCACATCTTCATCGCCCGCCCGCGACGCCGTATTCCTCCGCAGAGCCAGCACCCGCATCCCCATCCCCTTCGCCCGCCGCGACACCGCGCGTCCGATGTCCCCGTGCGCCACAATCCCCACCGTCTGTCGGCTGATCTCCGCGTTGTCGAACACATCCCACTTGTGCTCCGCCTTCGACCGCACCCGCCGCGGCACATCCTTCGCGAAATACAGAATCCCCAGCATCACGAACTCGCCCAGCGACTGGCTGAACACGCCCGAGCCATTCGTCAGCGGAATCGGGCTCTCCACCAGTTCCGCAAACAGCGACCGGTCCAGCCCCGCATACATCGCATGAATCCACTCCAGTTTCGGCGCGGTCTGCAGTACTTTGCCCACTTCCGTCTTCGATCCCGTCCAGTTGAACAGAACGCGTGCCTCCCGCACCGCATCGCCCAGATCTGCAGCCGTTTTCCCGATCTTCGCCGTCACCCCGGGCCCCAGCCGTTCCAGTTCCCGCAGCGCCGGCGCGGCCGGGTCTGCCATCACCAAAACCGTGATATTGTCCATGAAGAGCAAAACTACCACGCGCGTTACGATCCTGCGAACCTGTGTGCCTGTTCGTGCGTAATGGGATTAGGAGTCTATATGAAACGTCAATGCGGGGGCATCCTCAGCGCCCTGCTGTTAACCGGGGTTGCTATTATCTGCCTGGTTGTGGTGGCGGGCGTATTTGTCGCTCGCAACATCCACGTGACCACCACTGCGCGCAATGGCGGCGATGACGTATCCATCGACACTCCCGCCGGACATCTCGACATCCGCGCGCACGAAAAAGCCGGTACTGCCGTCAGGGACATTCCGTTTTATCCCGGCGCACGCAACCTGAAGGACAACGGTGGCGATGCCGTCATCCAGTGGACATCCAACCACGACAAAGCCGACGGCGGCATCTCCGTCTCAGCTTCCGAAATGGTGACCTCCGACTCATTCGACAAGGTCGTCGACTGGTATCGCGGCCAATTGCCCAACTGGATTCTTGCCAAACGCGCGTTCGGCCACGTGGATTTCGAGCTGCGCCAGGGTGGCTACAAGCGGATCATCGGTATCAGTGAACATTCCGACGGCACTCACATCGGAGTTGCCACCATCGGCGAGCCTGCGTCAAACTAGAAGTACGTCCGACCAACCCACTCCCGAATACTGCACATGCGGTGCGAGGCTGGCCGAGAGAGCGCGCTTCTGTCATCTCTGCGGCCGCCCGGTGTTTGACCTCGGCATTCAGGAAACTGCGGAGGCCCCCCCGGCCATCCCGCTGCCTCCCCCTCTGCCTCCGCGCGTCTCGATTCCCGTCAGTTTCAGCAACCCCATCGCGCTGCGCGTCGCGTTTCTGATGTCGCTCATCACGATGCTGCTGACGATGATTCCTGTCGTGAATTTTCTTTTTCCGGTCTGGTGGCTCGCGGCCGGCTCCTCGGCGGTGATCCTCTATCGCAGGCTGACCGGCCTCTCGCTGAGCGTTGGCGCCGGCGCGCGGCTTGGCTCCATCACCGGCGTGCTGGCTTTTCTGAGCCTCGTCGTGATCATCGCTCTTACCTTGACCTTTGGCGGTAAAGAAGTGTTTCAGGAAATCGCGAAGCAGAACCCCAATGCCTCGCAGGTGCTGAACAGCCCGCCCCTGCTCGCGTTCGGAACGGCAGTGTTCCTGGTCTTCCTGTTCGCAGTCGTTGTCGGTATCTGCACCGCGGGCGGCGCTCTGGGCGCGCGCCTCGCCAACCGCAATGCGAAGGTCTGACCGTCTTCTGCTGGCGATCACCTTCGCAGCCGGAATCCTCGCCGCCCAGGACAACACGGTCGACCAGGGTTTTACCGACACGCCCATCCTCCCGGGACTTCCCTGGCACGTTCACGATCCCGCGCGTCCGCATCCGAAGGTCGTCACCCCAGGCGCACAACCCGGCCAGGCGTCGTCCGACGCCGTGGTTCTTTTCGACGGCAAAGACCTCTCGAAATGGTCCGCCGCGAAGCTGGGCACCGCCGCCTTCACCGTCAGTTCCAATCCCGCGCCCTGGAAAGTTGCAAACGGATACTTCGAAGTCGTGCCGCGCACCGGCGATATCGCCACCAAAGAAAAGTTCGGCGACGTGCAGCTTCACGTCGAATGGCAGGAACCGCCGGACATCTCCGGCTCCAGTCAGAACCGCGGCAACAGCGGCATATTCCTTATGGGGCTTTTCGAAATTCAGGTGCTCGATTCGTACCGCGCGCGCACCTACGCCGATGGCCAGGCCGGCGCGATGTACGGGCAATGGCCGCCGCTGGTGAACGCAGTCCGTCCGCCGGGCGAATGGCAGACGTATGACATCGCATTCGAAGCGCCGCAATACTCCGGCGATCAACTCAGGCGCCCCGCGTCGATGACGGTGTTTCTCAACGGCGTGCTTCTTCACAACCACAAAGCCGAAATGGGACCGACCATCTACCGTCAGCTACCGAAGTACGCAGCCGGTCCTTCCGAAGGCCCAATCATTCTTCAGGACCACGGCTCACCCGTGCGCTACCGCAACATCTGGGCGCGCCACCTCGCCGATTACGACAATTAGCGGGGCCAGGCCTGCCGCCGGGTTTCTGCCCGGCGCCTCCTGCTAAAAATTCGGCATTGATCCGGGCAGCGTGTACCGAATATCCATGAAGATCGTGTCGTCGTGTGCGCCCTTGGGCCCGGCGGCAACATACCAGAGGCTCCGCTGCGCCCAGTAGTATTGCCCCATCAGATTGATCGCTCCGTACCGCGGATTCCGCCACATCGTTTGGTTGAATCCGAATGTAATTTCATTGATCGCGCGATTCATGGTGTTAGGCGCGCCTTTAAATCCGAATCCGACGAGCGAACCATTGGTATCTATCGCCGTGTTTCGCCGGGCCACAATCCCGCCCCAATAGCCGTAAAGCAGCGTGTTCTTCACCACGGCTTCAAATCCGTCTACCGACCCGTCCGCCTTTACCGGGCTGATCGACCCGTTCGGGCGCACGATGAAATCCGGAGCCTGTCCCGTCAGATAACGACCTCCGCCGTCGCTCCAGAAATTGGTTGAGATGATGCGCAGCGTCCTCCACACATCCACGTTCATTCCGAAGAGCAGCCCGGCGCCTTTATTCGTGGAATGCTGGGTCAGCCCTGGACTCTCGATTTTGAAAGTACGCTCGACGCCTCCGATTTCGAAATGCGCCCGCGTGCCGGGGTCGTACGCGATCTTCGCAATGAAATCCGGATTGACAGTCGGC
>Ga0335085_10003207_pt1 | contig 28800 bp, 24 predicted proteins | sample Lox_Sample_45_FD_206712 | JGI IMG/M metagenome (GOLD analysis project Ga0335085, IMG submission 206712) | Soil microbial communities from Loxahatchee National Wildlife Refuge, Florida, United States - Lox_Sample_4.5 | ecosystem: Environmental > Terrestrial > Soil > Wetlands | place: USA... | reverse complement strand
CCGCCCGTGCTCTGGCCTGTCAATCCTCTTCGAGGTGAACCACCGACCGGAGAGCCGGATGCGGGAAACCCGCCCGTCCGGTTCGGAGGGAGGGGGAGCGTTCACCCGCTCCTCCTACCCCTATAGCGCTAGTTTTCACACAAACTCTGAAGCCCCTTTCATCCCGTGGTGAGAGATGCTGGTTACCAGTGCCGCTAGCGGAGTCAGCCGACAAGTTCATAACGAAATTACTATGATAGCAACAGGGCAAAACAAGCAAAATTACCGAGCGAAACCGTTAGGTGTATGAAAACAAAGGACCGGGTAGTGAGAAAAGTGAGAAACCGGTTGGGGGCTCCTGGCGGTAAACCTTCGCTTCGCTCAAGGGCAGGCAGGGCCATCTTGACCACGCTTTAAATGTACAAACCTGAGGGGGCGGAACGCCTACGTCCGTACCCGAAGCAGCAGATAGATGCCACCGACACCGAAGAGCACATCCGGTGACCAGGCGGCGATGGCGGGAGGAAGCTGACCGAGGTTGCCCATCGCTTCGAACAGACTCGACACGGCCCAGTAGACAATAGCGATTCCAATACTGACCGCGACCCCGGTCAGCGCACCTTTGCGCCCCGCAGTGAAGGAGAACGGAATCCCGATGAGTCCGACGACGAGAGCGATGAGCGGGTAGGAGAACTTGCGATCGAGCTGAACAGCGAGCGGGACTACGTCAAAGCCGCTCTGCTTCAACTCGCGAATGTAATTGCGAAGCTCGACAGCGCTCATTTGGGCAGAAGTTTTCACCTCTTTTTTGAAGTATTCCGGAGGCTCAACGAGTTCGCTAAAGGTCGCCACCGGAAAAGTGCGGTAGGATGTAACCTTACCGCCTTCGAGATTGCGCACCCAGCCATCCTCAAGAACCCATCCGGGCAGATGGGGTTCCCAGAGCGCTCGCGTCGCGTAAATGCGCCGGGTAAGTTGGAAGCTGGCGGGATCGAACTCAAACACAGACAGATTGGCGAAGACGTTGTGATCGGGATCGAAAAATCGATAGTTGTAAATGCTGCCCGACCCGCCGAAAATCCACTGGAGGTCAGGTGTACGGTAGGTTTGTGCCGGGCGGCCTTTGATCTCATTGCGATAGGCGCTCTGCTGCTGGTTAGTCTCGGGAAGGTACTGATCTCCGAGCACGAACATTCCCGCGCTCAAAAGGCCTGCGGCGGCCAGCACGGGAAGCGAAAGCCGGTACAGGCTTACGCCCGCGGCCTTAATAGCGGTAATCTGGCTGGTCTTCGTCAGCAGGCTGAAGTTCACGAGCGTGGCCATCAGCACGGTTAGGGGCAGCATGAGATACACGACGTAAGGGCACAGGTAGCGGAAGTAGTCCAGAACCAGCGCCAGCCGGGCGTGGTTGCGAACGATATCACCCAGAAGCTGGAAGAAGTCGAACACCATGTAAACGCCCACGAAGGTGACCAGCAGCAAGGCTAAGTAAAGGAGCCAACCGCGCATCACATACACATCGAGGATCTGGAAGAAGCGGCTGCCCGGAGTCCGCGGCCTCACCGGCGTTCCAACCGAAACGGGCTGCCGCCGATGCCAAATCTTGGTGAAGCTGCGGCCGAAATCTTCGAACCACTCGAGGAAGCGCTGAACCACTAAGCGCGCGCGGCGCATGCGAGCGATCATCAGCACACCGGCGATGGCGAAAACGAGGTTCGCCGCCCAGAGGCCCGCGATGGGATCGATGCGTCCTTCTTTTGCCAGGTTCGTGCCGAAAGCCATCACGATGTAGTAGAGGAAAACCAACAGAATGGTCACCATCACGCCCACGGCCTTGCCACCCTTACGGCTAAACATACCGAGCGGAATGCCGACGAGAGAGAACACCAAGGAGGCCATCGGCAGCGCCAGGCGATAATTCAATTCCACCCGAGCGGTCCGCCGCTGAAGTGGGTCAGAAGAGTGGGTGGCAATCTGAAACAGGGCTCCCGCAGCTTGCATCGTCGGTGATCGGGGCTGGGCCGTGGCGTCGGCGCTCGGCGGCGGCGGCAGCGGGATGTCTGTCGCGGTGAAGGATGTTACGGAATAGCGCGCCGGGTCTTGGGGATCGATCTCGTGCATCGCTCCACCTTCAAGGTGCAGCACCAGGGCGCCGGAACCGGCAACGTTGACAAGAGCACCCGTTTCCGCTAAGGTCACTTTCGGTCCGCCTGTGGCGGCGCCTCCGGTTTCCGCAATGAAGACGTTACGCCAGCGGTTTCGCGTGATGTCCTGGATGTACAGGAGCCTGCCGGGAAACTGCTCGATGAAGACGCGTGGCTGGATTTCGTAAGCAACTTGGCTGTTCCGGATTTCCGCTTCCTTCCGGATGAGTTCCAGATTGGATCGCGGCGCGAGGTAAAGGCTCATCGCCGAAGCAAGAAGCCATCCGGCCACAGCGTAGGTCATCACAGGCCCGGCGAAGCGGCTCACCCCTATTCCGACCGCGCGCGCAGCAATCACTTCGCCGTCGGCGGCCAGACGGCTAAGACCCAGCAACACGCCCACGAGCACGGCCATCGGAATCGTAAGTACCAGGATTTCCGGCACCGGGGCCAAGAAGAGCAACAAGATTGTCAACGGAGAGAGATTGCGCCGCGCCACAACCTCGAGCAACTGATTCATGCGCGGAATGTAAATGATGAAGGTGAAGACGAGGAGCCCAATGAATGAGTACGAAGCAATTTCCTTCAAAATGTATCGGGTTAAGATCCGCATGGTTCAGAGGTAAGAGCCCCGCCGGGCGTACCCATCATGCTAGCACAGGCATCGATCCCCTAGCAGCATGATGAAAGACGGCGCACGGTTCATGATATGAATTGGGTTTTCATCATCCTGCTAGAGAGAACATACAGGTTTCATGGCCCCAACTTATCTGATGCTGCTTTGGCATCAACATCAGCCCTACTATAAGGATCTCATTGAAGATCGATACACCATGCCGTGGGTGCGGCTTCATGCCCTCAAGGACTATTACGGTATGGTGGCGGAGCTCCGCGACTTCCCCTCAGTGCACGTCACCTTCAATCTAGTGCCTTCGCTGCTGGCGCAGCTTCAAGACTACGCGCAGGGAAGAGCGAATGAAGAGGCGTTTGAGGTGGCGTTTAAGCCCGCGGCCGCGCTCAGCCTGCCGGAGCGGGAGCAACTGCTCCATTACGCTTTCCAAGTCAACCGCGAAAACCTGCTTTACCGATATCCGCGGTTCCGCATGCTTTTCGAAAAAGCAAACCCTGGTGAGCTCGGCACGCGCTTGGCAGCGGCATTTTCCGAAGCCGAACTGCGCGACCTTCAGGTGCTGTCCCAACTCGCTTGGTTTGAAGAGACGTGGCTCACTTCAGACGCGGAGGTTAGCCGGCTTGTCAGAAAGGGGAAGGGTTTTAACGAGACGGACAAAATCATCCTCCGTAAGAAGGAGCAGGAACTATTCCAAGCTGTGCTTCAAGAGCATCGGGCCGCTCTGGAGCGCGGACAGATCGAGATCTCAACCTCGCCCTTTTATCACCCGATCCTGCCGCTGCTGTGTGACACCGACGTGGCGCTCGAGTCGCACCCGGGCGTCCGGTTACCCCGGGGCCGCTTTCGGCACCCCGAGGACGCCGTGAGTCAACTCCGGGCGGCCCGTGAACTCCATCGGCAAGTCTTTGGCAGCGAGCCGGCCGGCCTCTGGCCCAGCGAGGGCAGCGTTTCGGACGAGGCACTGGCGCTGGCAGCAGGCTTAGGGTTTCAGTGGGCTGCCACGGATGAGGGCGTGCTGGGCCGCTCGCTCGGCATCGGGTTTGCACGCCAGTCTGATGGCTCGCTGTGGGGTGGCCACGAACTGTATCGTCCTCACCGCTTGGAGACGCCGAACGGGCCGATCTCGCTGTTCTTTCGTGACCATGAGATCTCTGATCTGATCGGTTTCGTCTATTCGGGCATGCCGCCCGAGTCCTCAGCAGGCTCTTTGATGGATAGAGTCCGGCGGGCCGGCCGCAGTATGGGAGATGGTCCGGCGGTGGTTTCGATCATTCTGGATGGCGAGAACGCCTGGGAGTTCTATCGCGAAAACGGCCGGCCTTTCTTCCGGGCGCTCTACGGCATGTTGGCTCGCGATTCCGAAGTACGCGCGGTGACGGCGAGCGAGGCTCTGCAGAAAGTCGAGCCCGGCCGTCTCTCTCACGTGGTGCCGGGCTCATGGATCAACGCCAACTTCGACGTCTGGATTGGCGCCGAGGAAGACAATCATGCCTGGGACCTGCTCTCGAACGCGCGCGACTTCTTTCAACAGGAGTCGGCAAAGCCCGGCCACGATCCCGACCAGGTGCGTTTAGCTGAGCAGGAACTATGCGTAGCCGAAGGCAGCGACTGGTGCTGGTGGTACGGCCCCGAGCACTCCACAGCCAACGACGAGGAATTCGACTGGCTTTATCGCAAGCATCTGAGCAACGTCTACCGTCTGCTGGGGGCGCCAGCCCCCGACGAGCTGGCGATTCCCGTGAAGCGCCCGCGCGGGACGGCCCACAACGTCGAGCCCGCGGACGAGGTCAAAGCCGTGATCGACGGCTTGGTGACCAATTATTTCGAGTGGTTGGGCGCCGGAGTCTACTCCCCGGCGGCCACTTCCGGGTCAATGCACGGGCCTACGCCCGCACTCGACAGCGTGCATTACGGCCGCAGCGACTCGGTGTTCTACCTTCGTCTTGATCTCAATCGTCTGTTCCTGCAGTCTCACTCCGAATTCTCCATCCGTGTCACGCTCGAAGCAGCCAGCACGCTCCGCGTGCATGCTCACATTCGCCGCGGCGAACTGCGCGAGACAGAATTGTGGACGAACGACGTTCCCGTGCCTCGTGAGAGCCTTGGTGACAGCTTTGAAATCGCGCTAGGCCGAATCCTGGAATTGAGGGCCGGCTACGACCTATTCGGGTTGGCTGCTGACAAATACATGCGCGCGCAAGTCTCCGTTTGGGAACAAGCGATTCCGGTTCAAGTAATTCCTCAAGAAGGTTGGCTCAGCATTAGCGCTAACAGAGATTCAGAATACTGGTAGGGTTGCGACTTACTTCTACCGAAGCCCTCCAGCGCTTAGCCTCTGGCGTTCGTTATTCCAGCCAGTCCGGAACTGCGACATCAACGGGTTGAGCCCCGACGTTTACAGTGGTGACGAGCGGAAATGGCACGCTCGCAACCTTCGTCGACTTCGCGCTGATCGGTGAAGTACCGAGAACCGCCAAGCTGGAACCGGCCGAGTCCGCCACCACCAGGAAGCGCTCGTCGGGCGTCAACGCCAACGCCGAGGGAGCGATGCCGGCGCGAGTTGAAAGCGTCGAGCCGGTCTGTGACCGGTTCTGCAGATCGATGGCCTGCACAGTTCCATCATCGTGGTTAGCCACGAAAAGTCTCTTGGAGTCCCGGGTCGTCAGTGCTGCCACGGGCCCATTTCCAGTGGGCATCTCGCTTTCCACATCGTCGTGGAATGTATCGAGGATCACGAGGGTGGCCGACTCTCGGCAGAGGGCGATCAACTCGCCGCCGTCTGCCTTTAACGCCAGAGCGACGGGTCGCGAAGCAAGATCGATATCAGAGAGAACCTGGCGCGTGGTCAGGTCCACGGCTGTTATTTTGGGCTCTCCGGTATCGGCGACGAACAGCTTGCTACCGTCAGGCAGAATCGCCATCGGCCCAGGCGCCTTGCCAACCTGAGTCACTCCCAAAATCGCCCGCGATGTCGTGTCAACGAATAGAAGGCGGTCGTGGGCGCCATCCGCCGCAATCAGCAACTTTCCGTTCGGCGAGAAAGCCAACGCGGAAATATCTCCTCCTGACTTGACGCGACCCTCGATCTCGCGGGTCGCGCAGTCGATCAACACGATCTCGCCCCGAGCGTCACTCGCTGCCGCGAGGTGGCCGTCGGCCGTGATCGCGAGGTTAGCGGCAGGGGATCCGATGTCAATGCTGGCGTTCACGCGGAGCGTCGGGTATCCGATCACGCTGACGGTACCGGACTGGCTCAGCACCAATAGCTCTCGCGCGCCCGGTCTCGCCAGCACCTGCACAGGCTGGGGCGCTACCGGAATCTCAGTCCTCACCTGGAACGTCGCAAGATTCACCACCGCCACCGTGTTTGAGGCTTGGTTTGCCACAAATGCGAGATAGGGCTTGGGAGGGGGCGGCCTGCGCGCGCACGAGCTGAGCACCGACGCGACAGCGGGCAGGACTGCTGCGAGGATGAGAACGTGGGTGGGCCAGCCAAGACACGGCCGCCACACCGGGAAGGATAGTTGGCGGAGTCGTAGAACGCGGGCGGGCCGTGTCAAGAGCGCCACTCAGTTGCGCGCGGCCATTTCGGTAGGCGATAGCGCGGTCGTCCTTCCCACCACGGCCGCGATGGCTGTAATCTCGCGCATCAACTCGTCGAACTGGTCAGGGTAAAGCGACTGGTAACCGTCAGAGCGGGCGTGGTCAGCGTCAGGGTGGACCTCCACAATCAGCCCGTCAGCGCCCACGGCCACCGCCGCCCTCGCCATCGGCACCACCTTGTCGCGCCGTCCGGTGCCATGGCTCGGATCGACGATAATAGGCAGGTGCGACAGGCTCTTCACCGCAGGGATCACTGAGAGGTCCAGCGTGTTCCGGGTGTGATCGGCAAAGGTACGCACCCCACGCTCGCACAGGATGACGTTGTAATTGCCCTCCGCCAGGATGTACTCGGCCGCCATCAGGAACTCCTCCAAAGTGGCGGAGAGCCCGCGCTTCAGCAAGACCGGCTTGCGCGAGCGTCCCACTCGCTTCAGCAGGGAGAAGTTCTGCATATTGCGCGCGCCCACCTGCAGCACGTCAGCGTAACGCTCGACGAGGTCGCAATTCTCTGGGTCGATGGTTTCGGTCACAATCAGCAGGCCAAAGGCGCTCCGCACCTCAGCCAGCAGCTTCAATCCTTGTTCACCAAGCCCCTGGAAGGCATAGGGCGAGGTTCGCGGCTTGAAGGCGCCGCCGCGCAGCAGGCGCGCGCCCAGGCGACGTACGCTTTCGGCTGCGGCGAAGATCTGCTCGCGGCTTTCGACCGCACAGGGACCGGCAATGATGGCGAGCTCCGTCCCACCCACGCCGAAGCCACCTTGGGCTGGGCCCACTTGCACCACGGAATTGTCAATCTTCAGTTCGCGACCCACCAGTTTGTAGGGCTTTGAGACTGGGATTGCTTCGCCCACGCCTGGAAGCGTCTCGAACTCAGCAGGCTCGAGAGGGCCGGGATTACCGGTAATGCCGATGGCGGTCCGCTGCGCGCCCGGCATGGGGTGCGCGCGATAGCCCATCGACTCGATTTTGCGGCACACACGGGCGACGTCTTCTTCCGTCGCCCCCGGTTTCATCACGATCAGCATTTGGGTAACCTTTACCTTATGCCACCTGCCTATTCGACTTCAAGCGCACACCTGATAGACTGACAGACTCGTCTATGAGCCAAACTCAATCGGCATACGCGGCCGCCGAATCTGTCATGCTGCGCGGCTTTTGGTACTCACCTCTGCGGAGTGACCAACTCGGCCGCGGCGCCGGCCTAAGGCCGCGCCCGGTGATGCTGCTCGGCACGCCCATCGTCGTCGGGCGCGACCGCCAGGGCCGTCCCTTTGCCATGCGCGATAGTTGCCCGCATCGCGGCATGCCGCTCTCGCTCGGTCACTTTGATGGCAAAGAGCTGGAGTGTCATTACCACGGCTGGCGCTTCGATGCGTTGACAGGCCAGTGCACGGCCATTCCGTCGCTCGTAGCCGATTCCACACTCAAAGTCGAGCGCATTCGCGCGGGCCACTTCGCCTGCGAAGAGCATGACGGCTACATCTGGGTGTATGTCCCCTATCCTGGCACCAAAGGAGAGCCCGAAACGCCGGCGCCGCGTCTGCCTGTCTTCGGCGAGAAGTACCGCGTGGCTCACCTCGCCGCCGACCTTCCCTTGAGCATCGATCACGGCATCATCGGACTCATGGACCCTGCGCACGGGCCCTTCGTCCACCAGGCCTGGTGGTGGCGAAGTCAGCGCAGCATCCACGAGAAACAGAAGGAATTTGAACCGATACCTAACGGCTTCCGCATGACCGCCCACGCGCCTTCGGGAAACAGCGCGGCCTACAAGCTGCTTGGGGTTTATGGCGAGCCGGTCACTACCACCATCGACTTTGTCTTACCCAACGTCCGCCTGGAGCAGATTCACTGCGGCGGCAAGTGGTTTTCTAGCCGAGCCATGGTGACGCCGGTAACCGCTACCAGTTGCCGCATCGATTTCTGCGCGGCCTGGAACCTTTTCCCCCACGTACCCTTCGTGAAATCCGTCTTCAAAATCTTCGGCCGCATGTTCATCGGCCAGGATCAGCTCACCATGACCCAGCAAGCCGAAGGGTTAAAACACAACCCACCTCTGATGCTTATTGATGACGCCGACCGGCCCGCCAAGTGGTACTTCGCCCTGAAGCAGGCCTACCTCGATAGCCGCGAAACAGGCGCGCCGATGGTGCACCCGATAGAAGGTCCGGTCACTTTGCGGTGGCGAAGCTGAAGCTGACGTGGGGTGGGCGGGAGGGAGCGACAAAGTCGACAGTCGAAGGTCGAAAGTCAACGGTTGACCGGCTCGGCAGGCTGCTGGGGGGAGCATCAACAGAAAGCTACATCGGCGTAAAGACTCTGTGGTCTACGCCACCGGCGTCATTCCCGCGCAGGCGGGAATCCACGACTTTTCGCACAGGGTCGTATGACCCGCGCCTGCCGGCCTTTTATTGCGCGTGAACGGCAGCGGCCGCGGAACTGTCATACACCCGCCGGATGACGAGGGGTGCGGCGAGGCGGGAGCTATCGAGCTCGGAAGTATAGTAAAGTTGCTTGCCGTCCGGGCTCAGCTCGTAGGCTTCGGTAAGCTTCCCGGAGTGGCCCAGTTTGCTTTCGGCAACCAGGCGGTTGCCGCTCCAGTGCGTCTTGATGCCCGTCTTTGGGCCGCTGGAATCGTCTCCTTTGTGCTTCTTTCCGTCAGGATAAAGGTTCTCACTGCGGTCCGCGTCGCCGGTGATTGAAATCTGCTTATCGGTCTGGTCGACGGTCAAGTCTTTCGGGTCAGTGGCCAAAGCCTCCAAATCTTCGCCATTGATCCCTTCGCTCTGACCGACGCCGCCAGGCCCTCGGCCCATTCCGCCGCGACCCATTCCCCCCGGGCCTCCCGGTCCTCCCATGCCCCCCATTCCGACCCCGCCGCGGCCCATCCCACCGCCGCCGGTACCGCCCGGGTAATCAGTCCCCGGATAGCCTCCGCCATTGGGATACGTGCCTCCCCCACCCGGGTAACCGCCTCCGTTTGGATAGCCGCCGCCCGAACCTCGCTGCGACACCCGGCTGTTCTGCTCCGCCTCCTGCACCTTCTGCTGGGCGTTGTCACTTTGGCTCGCGTTGTACGTCCACTTGCCTGAAAGATGAGGCGCGTCAGACTTGTCATTCGCCAACGCGAGGCGGGACGATCCCGCCACCGCCACTGCCAGAAGGCCAATGGCAAGCGAAAGCATAACGATTGCCGAAGTTCTGAAGTTCTTTGTCATGGTCGTCTACCTCGAAACCTGCCAGGCGAGTAGTGTCTCAGTTTGGGGTGGCACGGGCATCCTGCCCGTGTTATTTCATGGCCAAGATGGCCATGCCACTTCAAACTGAGATACCACCGCCAGACGAGTTCGGTATCTCACCGGTTGAGATTCGAGGGCGCAGGCGGGGGTTGTACCGAACACGCCGTCAGACTCGCTGTGTCACGGGTCAGACGTAGGGGCGGCCCTTGTGGCCGCCCGCGTAACAGCGCTGCCTTGAAATGGGCGGCCACAAGGGCCGCCCCTACGTCTGGCCCGTGACCTTACTTGTTTTTCAACGTCTCAGCGTTAGACAATGGGCGGAGAGGGGGCACAATCGACGGCGAGGTAAGGCCCCAATGATTCTCGAGAACGAACCGCAACTGCGACCCTCCAAGAACGCTGACGAAAACAGGCGGAACAAGAAGTCATCCTTAGGGCTGACGCTTGGGCTCGTTGCGCTCCTGGGCCTCGCGGCCTTCCCGGCGTGGCGGCTGCAACGCCTCGAAACCGAAATGGCGCAGCTCAGCCGGCAGGTGGTGCAGGCGGACGAGAAGTCCAGCCAGGCCCTGCTCCACGCCTCGCAAGCGGAGGCCAGCGCGCAGCAGGCGGCGCAGCAAAGAGACCAGGCGGAGCAGGCCAAAGCGCAGTTTCAGCAGACGGCCCAGGCCGCCACCCAGCAGGCCGAGACCGCTCAAGCCCAGGCAGCAAAAGCCCAGCAGGAAGCGGAGCAGTACCGCCAGCAGCGCGAGGCTGAGCTCGAGCGCCTTCAACAAGCCCTGAATCAAATCGCCGAAACGCGCCGCACCGCCATGGGCCTCATCATGACCCTCGACAGTAACTCCATCCGATTCGACTTCGACAAAGCCGACATCAAGCCCCAGTACCGCGAGGTGCTCAGCCGTGTGGCGGGCGCTCTGAGTGCATTAAAAGGCTATCGCATTGGCGTTGATGGGTACGCCGACGACGTCGGCACTGAGGAATACAACATCAAGCTGTCGCAACGGCGCGCCGCAGCCGTACGTGATTACCTTGTCCAGGCCGGCCTCGATCCCAGCATCCTTTCCACGAACGGTTACGGCAAAGCTGACCCGCGGGTCTCCGGGAAATCCGACCAGGCACGCGCCGCGAACCGGCGGGTGGAGATCGCTATCGTGGATTCAACGCTGGGGAGCGCAGCCGAGCTTGCTCCCGAACATTGACGCGGTGGTGAGTGCGTCCTGACGCCAACCGGCCAGGCGGGTATGATGGTCGGCGATGATGCGGGTTCGAAGTCGAGACATTCCGTTGTAGTATTGGGAGTGGATGGTACCAAAGGGAGGCTCGTCATGACCATCGAGCTAAGACCGGAGCATCAGCGTGTGATTGAACGGGCCATGCAATCGGGTGCGTACCGCGACCCTGGAGAAGTCATCAGTGCCGCGCTGGACATGCTTTCCGAAGACATTCCAGACGGGAACGGCCAGCCTCGTAAATCTCGGCTGTGGGAATTGCGCGAAGCGCTGAACCTGGGCGATACTTCGATCCGAGAACTGATTGAAGAAGGTCGTGAGTGAGCGCCTTCATCCTGGATGCATCCTACACCCTCACCTGGTGTTTCTCGGACCGCGCTACCGCCAACACGGACGCCACTCTCAGGCGCCTGGAAGCGCGGGAAGACCATGCCATGGTGCCGTGGGTGTGGCAACTGGAGGTCGGCAACGGGCTCGGCAAAGCCGTCACCAGGGCTAAGCTGCCCTTACCGCGCGCCTTGGAGATCTGGGCCGAATTGATGCTGCTCCCTATTCGCCACCTGGCTATCGGCGACATTCCGCAGCTTATTCGGCTAGCCGTTAAACATAATCTGTCTGTGTACGACGCCTGCTGCCTGCAGGCCGCTCTCGCCTCTCAGCTCCCACTCGCAACGAACGACAAGAAGCTAAAGGATGCAGCAGGAGAAAATCATCTTGTCACGATGACGCCGTGAACGCGTGGTCTCAATCGCAAATCACCAGTCGCCAATTTGCAATCTCAAATCTCCGATCCCGATTGATATTGACTTCGCGTCTACGCGGCGATATGTTTGTCGCCGGGTCGTAAGTGAAGCCGACACTATCAAGCACAGGAGTGAGAGGATTCGCACGGCCGTGGTGTGCGCCAGCCGGCCCGTTGGTTGCGTTGGTAGCCCTTGGTTTGACAGTTCGCTTCCGCACCCCTAGACTGACAGGTATGGACACTATCCCCCTCAAGCCCGAGAGGAAGGCGCAGTTGGAGGAATACGCCAAGCGCTTCGGTCAAGACCCGGCTACCGTGCTTGACGAGGCCTTGGATAGTTACCTGGAATCAGAGCAGCGCGACTTTGAGGAGGCCGTCGAAGGCATCCGGCAAGGCTACGAGGATATGGAGGCCGGGCGCACTCAATCTGCCGAGGAGATGTTCGAAGAGTTGCGCTTGAAGCATGGCCTTCCGCGTTAAGACCACCGCCAGGGCCAAACGCGATTTGGACGCCATCCTCGCGTGGCTTTTGTCGCAAGAGGCGGGAGAAACCGGGTTGCGCTGGTTTCAGGGGCTGCGTGAGGCGGTGGCTTCGCTGTCCCATTCCCCCGAGCGTTGCGCTCTCGCTCCCGAAAATTCTTCTTTCCCCTTCGAAGTTCGACACCTGCTTTACGGACGCAAGCCGCACGTGTATCGCGTCCTATTCACCATCAAAGGTATATCGTTTCCGTCTTGCACATTCGTCACGGACGGCGCCAGCCCCTCAAGCACTGAGCTGACGCTGAGGAAGCTGGGCTACCCACTCATATCACCCGATGGCCCGATCACCCGATGAATCAATTCACCAATGTTATTGACATCGCACCTACGCGGCGTTATGTTTGCCGCCGGGTCACTAAGTGAAGTTCTGGGATTTTCAAGTGGCAGGAATGAAGGCTTCGCACAGCTGCGTGCGAGCGAGCACACGAGGCAGCTGCTTCGCGTTTTACGGATATTTACCTTGCCGCTTTCAAGCTGGAGGACAAGGCGGGTCGCTCGTCAGCTGATAGCAATCGGATGCCAATTCAGCTAGCGCCCATACCGAAAAATCCATGGTTCTGTGGCTACACTTGGAAACTGCAGGACGAGGACGAGCTCGCTCGTCTCGTTGCGCTAATCTTTCTCGGTCGATATCTTCACGTCGAGAAGGTCCTAGCGACGTTGAGGCCCAAGGGGCTTTCGATAGGAGCCGGCGCTGCGGCAGAAGCGAAATCGAAACTTCTGGTGAAGAAAGGCCGGGACCCTTGGCATCGAGATGGCTTGCTCTTCCAGGCAATCTCTTGGGTCGCAGCACACAAGGCATCAGTCGCGGGAAAGAATATCTTCACAGTGCCTCATCAAATCCCGGCGCACAAGGGCTTTGACGGTCTCCAGATTGAACTCGACAACAAGAAAAAACTGTCCGGATTGATCATTTTCGAAGACAAGGCAACCGACAATCCACGGGATACGATCACACAGGACGTCTGGCCCGAACTCGATCTGCTGCACAAAGACAAACGGCAAACGGAACTGATGCAAGAAACCACGGCATTGCTTCAACGCGCCGACGTGGCGGATCCCGATGAGGTTATCGAGGGGATTGTGTGGAAAAACATCAGGCGTTTTCGGGTGAGCATAACGGGTGAAGTCGGCCACGATATGGAGCCTAAGCTTTCAAAACTATTCGCAGGGTATGACGGCGTAGTACCTGGGGAAGACTCCTCAATACGGCGTGCCGAAGTCGTCTGTCTGGGAGATCTTCGTCCTTGGATGGAGCAATTCGCAAAGAAGGTCCGGAACGCCATCGATAAGGGGACGGCCTAGGGTATGTTCGATCCGCAAACAGTCGAACTGATCAGATCCGCGCCTCCATTGGAAGGGCTGGAACTCGCTGATCTCCCAAAAGAGCTAACCAAAGCTTACGCGCAAATTGTTTCCCTCAGAATGCGACTGCGCGGTTTGATAACTGAGGAAACATTCGGGCCCGAACTTGGAGAGCTGGTGCGCCGGCTGGAAGGCATCGCCTTGACCCAAGAAGCGCTCGTCGCCGCCGTTCCTAACCGGGAAAACCGAAGCTCTGCGGCTTTCGTCGCCGCCACGGCCCACCAATTGCGATACTCAGCCGAGCGACTACTGGTGTCGGATGAGGCTCCCAGCAGACTCTCAATCGACGCGATCGCACCAGAGATTGCCTCTGCGCTCATGTTCCTAATAGCCGGACGGGCGGCCGATGCTGCGCAGATGGCACGCAACATCCGTGTGGGCAATCCGGAGTCTATTGAAGGCGTTCTCCGCCAGTCGGTCGTTGACTTGGCACAAGGTCGGCTCGGTAGCGTCCTCAACCGCACGTGGAGCGCGCCTGCCGCCCTCGAGTTTGGTGATGATACCGCAACTATTTTGCTTTGGTCACAGCTCGCAATTGGAATCCGCGCTGTGGCCGGCCAACTCCTCGGAAACAAACGAGGAATCGTTAGTCGAATCGAAACCGGCTGGAGTTTTCGCAGCCGTCCGGGAATTGTGCGTTGAACCAGTTCCGTTTGATGGGACAGCACAGGTCTTCAGCCTTTTCCCCGGGCCTCATCACCTTGCCTCATTGCTGGAGGGTGCTTTTGATGTCCTCGCGCAGGCGGCGGTGATCAATCTGGAGCCGCCGGCCGGAGTTCCCGCCGGAGAATGGACTCAATTCCTTCGAGGGGTGGCCCAGCGGCGACCATACTTGTGGCCGAACCATCGGCAGGCAATCGAATCCGGGTATCTCAACCCAGGTACATCCGCCGTGGTCAGCTTCCCAACGGGCGCCGGCAAATCTACTCTTGCTGAATTGAAAATCGCAACCACAAAGCTCCTGGGCAAAAAGGTCGTATTTCTTGCCCCGACTCTTGCGCTCGTTGACCAGGTCACCTCTGATTTGCGAAGGACGTTCCCAGAGGCACAAACGACTCTCGCTGATGAACTGGAGCCAGAAGACCTGACAAAGATCGCAGTCATGACGCCCGAGCGATGTTTGACCCTCTTGGGCTTCAGCCCTAAAGCGTTTGACGAAGTGGGTCTCCTCGTATTCGATGAGTGCCATTTGCTTCATCCGCGCGAGGCGTCGGGCAGGCGCAGTATTGATGCCATGCTCTGCCTTTTGCGCTTCTTGCAGTGTGTACCTGCCGCCGAGGTCCTTCTGGTATCGGCAATGATCAGAAACGCCGACGAGCTTGCTGCATGGCTTCGTCAACTAACCAAACGCGATTGCTTGTCGCTGGCACTCAGTTGGAAGCCAACCCGCCAAGCTCGTGGCTGTGTCGTTTACCCGAGCGGCGAAATCACCAAGCTTCAGCAGTTCGTGAATACCACACCGAAAACAAAGAGAGGTGGATCCCTGCCGTCCAAGGCAAAGGAAGAACTCAAGGCAAAGCCGATTGGGATGATTTCCCTCCTGCAGACGTGGCAAACTAAAGACACAAGCGATTACGTACTATTACCGCTTCTCGACGATCCTATCCTTCTTGGCGTTTCCAAGTACGGGCTAACTTCGAATCGAAATGAGGTCGCTGCTGCCCTGGCTGCTGCCTCTGCAGAGGTTGGGATAAAAACGCTTGTTTTCGCTGCGCAGCCGAAATGGTGCGCGAGTATCGAGAGGACTATAGAGAGCGATCTCACTCCTCGAAAGATTCTGTTAACTCATCGCGAGATGGAAATGCTGGAAATGGCAATTGCCGAGTGCGGCGGGCCAGGACACACGTACTGCCGCCCCGACGCTCTGGCGGCGTCCCACCATGGCCTGCTCCTGCCTGTTGAGCGCCAATTCAACGAATCGACCTTTCGGCGGAGCGATGGCATCCATGCGCTCGTTGCGACATCAACCTTGGCCCAAGGCATGAATTTGCCGAGTCAGGTCGTGGTCATCGCTGGGGATGACCGTTTTGATGTCAATACCAGTAAGCCGGCACTTCTGGAGGCACATGAACTCTTGAACGCGGCGGGCCGCGCAGGGCGTGCAGGGGAGGCCGCCGAAGGGTTGGTAATGCTGGTGCCGGGTAGGGTGATTGCGTTTGACGAACACAAGAACACGATCACTAGCCATTGGTTCGAACTGCAATCGATTTTCTCGAACAGCGACCAGTGCTTAGATATCGAAGACCCATTGCAGCCTATCCTAGACCGAATCCAAAGCGATCAAAGCGGCCTCGGGCCTGATGAGGCCTATTTCCTTAGGCGCCTCCCGTTTACAGTTGCCGAGGCTGACCTGCCTTCCCGGCGCTTGCTGGAGAGTACCTTTGCTGCATTTAAGGCAAACAAAAAACAGGAGGCCGACTGGATCAGCAAGCGAATCGATGCGTCCCTTCAGAGGCGCGCCGAGGTTTCCGGTTCGGAAGAAACTGTGAGCTGGGAGGACGAACTTGCGTCAAGCACTGGAATCCTAGATATCTCGCAGATCAGATTGATAGCCACCCGGTTCAAGGAACAAGTCGGAGAACCCCTGGGGTCTACTGCGCATTGGGTCGAGTGGGGCCTCAAGTGGCTAGAGGAAGATCCTAGACGTCTGACCTTGGTCGTCAGGCCTTCATCCGTCGTCTCTGTCTTTGGCTCCGCTGTGAAGGGGTTTGAAACCGATCCTGCGAAGGGGGCGTTGGCGGTTGCGAAAATCACGGAGATTACACCCCTGTGGATTGGCGGCAGCCCTTTGAGCGATATCGAGCGAGTTATCACCTTGAAGGAGCCGGGCAAATGCGAAGTGCTCGCGAGTGGGCTCTTCGCTTCGTACCCGAGCTCGCCCACTACTTCGGTTTAACGGTGCAAGTCTTCTTGCGTAACCGTGAGGCGGTTTACGGACATGAGCCGACCTTGCCGTTGGAGTTCGCGAAGCACGGTCGATGCTTTCGAGAAGGTTTTGATCATCCCGACAAGCTTGCCCTTCGGCAACTCCTGGGCGCTCTCACCCCGCGCGTGATCATCCACCGCAAATTCGCTGAACTTGAGAAAGTTTTGGAGCAAGGCTCCGAGTACGAGTCGCTTGAGGACGCGAAGCGGAGAGTTCGGAACGCCCTCAAGCTCCAGTAGACAGGGGCGAGCCTGCGCCGCACGCGCCACATCGGCGACTTCCGCAACTGGAAGGACCACGACGCGTTCAAGAAGGCGTTTGACCGGTTGCTGCGGGACCTTAAGAGCAGTGGTTAGTGATTAGTGGTGAGTTGTGGTGAGTGACGAGTGACAAGTAACGACAAGTGACAAACGGCAAATTGAAATCGGATCACGAGGCGAGCTTTTTCTTGGCTTCGTTGAACGCGTTTTACCCCTGCTTTGGGAGGCCTAGCATCCGAGTCAGGGAGGCGTTTCTGCAAAAACGTCCGTAAACTAGCCTACATCTAAAAACGGCCTGACTTGACATCGTGACCTGTCTGTGATAGGGTGGGGGGCGTGAATCAGAGTGGGGCCGGACAAGATCAAGATGGCCCGGGACGGTGGCCGGAAGGATTTGCCATCGGGGCGGGCATTGGGGAGATGCATCCGAGGCCGGGGCTGGGCGACCGCAGCTTATTGGGGCGGTGGAACGGTGGAGCAAAGGCAGCGGCAGTTACACAACTGGTTACTCACGGCGCACCACCTCCCTGCCCCCCCCACCCCCCTACCCCCCAAAGCCAAGAGGTTATTTAGAATCAATATATTACATAATTTTTTGTTTGTGCCAAAGCCAAGAAGTTACGTGCAATCAATAACTTGGTGGCTTTGTGTAAATTTTACCCAAAGCCAAGAAGTCCTTTAGAATCGGTGCCGCCCAATTCGGTAAAATTTACACAAATCCGCCACTTAAGAAGCAATTTGTAAAGCGATGCATCCGGCCGCCCGACAGCGAAGCGGCGCGTCAGTAGGTTAGGCCGCGTCACTCGCCGGTGAATGGAGGCAAAACAGAATTTTGCGAACAAAGCCAATCGGTTTTTGAAAAAAAATGACCGGATTTTTCGATCCAATAGGTCCAATAGGATTGTAGATAAACGAGTTACTTGTTTGAAAGCCAGGAGGTTGTTGATAAATAAGGTGCTTAGCCTGCATTTCTCATGACGGATCGAAAGGGCAGGGCTTCAGAGCCTGTACCTTGGGGCCCTTGGCCCGCGAAAGGTCATGAAAATCGCCGTCCTTGTCGGGCGGGTTCGTAGGGCCGGGGCAAGCCCGGGCCCTACGAGGCGACGACGGCCGCATTTTCGACCCTGTATGAAAACTCGGCTGGCGCGTGCCGGGCCGTGGACCCCCGCCTGCGCGGGGGTGACGCCATTGGATTTAGGGGGTCTACCAAAACGCGTCATTCCCGCGAAGGCGGGAATCCACGAGTTTTCACAGAGACTCTTCGGCCCTGCCGTTCGAGGACGTTCGTGTTTTCTCATGGGCCTCGCGCCGGACGCAGCTTGTCGCTACGAGTTGCGTCCCGGCGCGAGGTGAAAAGCTGTAGAAGCCGCTCATCCGGCGCGGCTGAAGCCGTGCCCTTTTGCACTCTGGCCCAACCGTTGTGAGAAATGCGGTTTAGCTCGTGTTAAGGAGAGAAATAAATTGTCGTCGGCGTGCATGGGAAACCGAATAGCGTTCTGGGAGCGTGCGGTCGGGGCGGAAGCGCGGCGAACTGAACGGGCGAGCAGTCACGGCCGATGCGGCCGATACCGATACGCCCAACTGGACGACACCGAGCAGGCTTTGATATTCTCGCCGCCGTGGAGTTTTTCGTGACACTTACTCACAGATGGGCGGCGCGCGTCCAGCTTGCTGCAGTCATCGTCTGGCTGCTGCTGGGTTCCGCCGCAGCCGCGCGCGCCACCACCTTTCGGGCCGTTGCCGATAAGCTGACTTACAACGCCGGTGATGAGGCGAAGATCAGGGTAAGCGTTGAGTCTCAGGGCCAGAAGGCAGTGATTCGGCTGGTTGCGCAGGTGCGATATCGCGGCGCCAGCCCGATCGTAAACGCGAAGGCAGCGCCGCCGCCTGTCCGCAGCGTACTCTACACAGGCTCGGAGCCGCCGTCCGGTTACATTGCGCTATGGAAGATTCCGCCGGATGCGGCGACGGGCCGCTACGACGTCGACTTTGAGGTTGTGGACCCGGCGAGCGGACGCCAGCGCGAAGGCCAGGAGAAGGTGGCCAGCTTCGCCGTGCACCGGAAGCTGGTGAGAATCGACCGCATTGAGCTCGACAAGACTTTCTATACCTCGGGCGATCCGGTAGCGGCAACTGTGGAAATCGTGAACCTCACCCCCAAGCCTCTGCGCGGGCTGCGCGTGGAATTTTCTGACCGCTACTGGCCGTGGATTGCCGGGCCCGCCGAGCAGGCTAAGGCCAGCATCGTCCCCATGAGCACGTCGCTCGATCTTCCCGCCGCGAGTTCAACTGGCACCCGCGGCGCGACGAGCGGCAGCGTCGCACGCCGCACGGTGAGCGGCGATCGCCTGGCGGTTGCGCCTCAAGTGAAGACACCCTCACTGCATCAGTACGGCGTGGTGGTGTGGGACCACGACCGCAAGAATGTGTTAGACATCGCTTTCAGCCGGCTGGCATTTGTTGACCCGCCGGGCGTGCGCTCGCCGCGGCCCTATCCGGGCCAGTATGTTTATCCCGAGCTCAAAGACGTAAAGGTCACAGCCTACCGGCATTTTTACAGGGCCGGCGAAGACTCCGCCGCTATCGCTTTTGATCACGCGCATACGCTATACCCGCCGGGGGCGACGGCCACCGTCAGCTTTCAATTGACGGACACCGATGCGACCCCGTGGCGTGGGGCGCACGTGCAGGCACGCTTGCTGACGGCCAAGGGAAATGAGCTGGCAACGAACGTGGTGGCAGACGGCCTCAATCTCGAGCCCGCTGCAAAGCCGACGGAGAAAACCACGGTCTTTCACCTGCCGGGGGAGAGCGGCCTCTATCACGTGCAAGTGTGGGTGGCGGGAGCGTCCGGTGAGACGTTAGCGCAGAGCAGCTTGGAACTGGCGGTGAATCCGCTGCCGAAGTCGGTGATGATCTTCTGCGCCCATGAAGATGACGAGGGCGGCTGGCACTGGCTGATCCGGGCCGCGGTCGAAAACAACGTGCCGCTGCTGATGGTCTACTTCACGGGCGGCGATGCCGGCTCCTGCGACCGCTATTATGAACGTTCCTGCGGGCCGGCGGAGGCTCTCAATTTCGGCGAGATTCGCATGCAGGAGACACGCGCGGTGCTGGCGCATCTCGGGTTGCCAGCGACGAGCCTCATGTTTCTCGGCTTGCCGGACGGCGGCTCGGGTGAGATTTGGTATCACCATCCGAATCCGGAGAATCCGTACCTCGCGCCTTTGCTGGCGAGCGATCATGCTCCGTACGAATCGCTGGTCTCTCCCAACCTGCCTTACGCCCGCGATGCCGTGGTGAAAACCGCAGAAGAACTCATCGAGCGCTTCAAGCCTGAGGTCATCGTCACCGCGCATCCGCCGGCGGAAGGACACATCGACCATATTGTGAACAACTATTTCGTAGTAAAAGCCCTCCAAGAGCTTGGCAGGCGGGGAGCAGTGCCGCCGGGCGTGAAAGTGCTCGTCGACAAAGTTTACGTGGCGAAAGAGGCGCCCCCCACGCCTTATCATTACCAGGAGCACACTTTCTACGTTTCGGGTGAGGCCGCCGCGCTGGCGCAGGAAGCCGGCTGGTATTACCAGTCGCAAGGCGGCAATCACGGTGAGGGCAACTTCAAAGACTTCCCGCGGCTTTCGCGGCAAGGAACTTACCGCGAAGTGTTAGACTGGAACCAGCACGAGGGCTGGAACCACATGCCACCCGCGGCCCCGAAGCAGTAGGGCGGCAGCCCGCCGAGGGCGCAGATTTCATGAAGGAAGACATTCAAGCTCAGGCAAGCGAGGCCACAGCCGCGGCCGCAGAGTCGGGTAAGGAAAAGCTGGCTCTCCAAAAGAGCGCGGCTGGATTCCCCGAGGAAGCCTTCGCTTGCCCGCACTGCGGGCAAATGCTGGGCCCGGCCGTGCGTGTTTGCGCGGCTTGCCGTCAAGCAATCGACCCCAGCCAAATCCGCGTGGCCGCGGCGGCGCCTGCGGCGGCCCCGGCCCGACCCGTTGCGGTGCCCAGGGCGCGGTTTTCCTGGGGCATCTTTCTGGCCGCTTTACTGGCCTGGCTGGCTTTGGCGACGTCGATGATTCGCATCGTCGGCTTCGAAAAAGCCCAGTACATGATGGCAGGAATACTGGTGCTTTCGGCGGCCTGGGTGTTCTTGGACGCTCGCCAGAAAGGCTTTCCGCGGCCCTTTCAGTGGGGCGCCGGCGCGCTTCTTTTCTGGATCGTTTTCTTTCCCTGGTATCTCGCCCGTAGGCGACAACCCGAGGCTAGTTGCCCCATTGTCGAAGCGGGAACCGGGCCGTTTCTCCGCGTGCTGCTCCTGATCCTGGCGTTCGCCCTCGGCGTCATGCTGTTGCTCAGCGCCATTGCCACCCGACTGCCGAATCTGCCGAAATAGCACTGACCATCGATCACGGCCACAAGTCTGTGCTCAAGTACTTCAGCCCGGAATCGCAGATAATGATCACCACCGTCTTGCCTTTGCACGCTCCTCCAAGCAACCGGAGTGCGGCCGCAACGTTGGCGCCCGACGAGAATCCGGCAAAGACGCCTTCCTCTCGGGCCAAGCGCCGCGCAGCTTGAATCGCTTCAACGTCACTCACGCTGACGAATCCATCGATCAGCTCGCGCTTGACGAACTTCAGCTCCGAGATCGAGTATCCACCACCTTGAATCCGGTGGTTCGGATTACCCATGGTCTTGCCCGCGAGCGCGGCCGCGCCTTCAGGTTCGACGACGTAGCAGCGCGTCTGCGGATTCGCATCCTTGAAAGCCGTTGCACAGCCGCCAAAAGTGCCTCCGCTGCCAACGAAGTCGCAGAAGGCATCGACTCGATGTCCTGACTGCGCCAGAATCTCAGGACCGGTGTGCAGGTAGTGCGCCCGAAAATTCCCGTCCAGTCTGAACTGATCGGCGCGGAAAGCGTTGCGTTCCGCCACAATCTGCGCCGTCATTTTTTCAACCAACTCCAAGTCTCCGCCGGAGACTTGTCCAGGCGAAGAGGCCGCAAGCTGATCGACCAGCACGACCTCGGCGCCCAGCGCAGCCATCATGCGCGCGCGCTCGGCGGAGTTGCCTCGCGACATGACCGCCACGAAGGGATAACCGCGAATCGCACAGACGATGGCGAGTCCGGTTCCCATGTTGCCGCTGGTCAGTTCGACGACAGTCTGACCGGGACGCAGGCTTCCGTTAGCCTCGGCGTCGTCAATGATCTGACGGGCGACGCGGTCCTTCTTGGAATATCCGGGATTGAGGTAATCCAGCTTGGCGAGGATTCGGCCGTCAAGATTGCGCGTCAAGCGCGAGAGCTCAATCAGCGGCGTCGTGCCGATCGCCTCCACAACGGATGGCAACATTTCACTGTGCGGCGCGGCCACAAGTTCCCAATCGACTTCTCACGCTGGAGCGCGCTTCGAGGTGACGGCATCGGCGGTGTTGGCGCTATCAGCAAACGCGCCGTCGGCGGCCTCGAGCACGTAAACCTCGGCAGGCCGGCCCTGAGGCTGCTTGTAGTTTTCTTGCAGAGCACTCACCAGGTCGTGCGTCGATTCACGGCGCACGAGGTTGACCGTACAACCACCGAAGCCTGCGCCTGTCATGCGCGCGCCCAGCACACCGGGCTGTTTCCAGGCGATCGCAGTGAGGGCGTCAAGTTCCGGCGAGCTCACTGCGTAGTCATCCCGCAAGCTCATGTGAGAAGCGTCCATCAGCTCGCCGAAGCGCTCGACGTCACCCGAATCCAGCGCGGCCACAGCCTCATGTACGCGCGCGTTTTCCGTGATCACGTGCCGCGCCCGGCGGCGAGGAAGTTCGGTCAAATGACTCTCGACCGACTTGAACTGCTCCAGCGTCACATCGCGCAGAGAATCAGCTTTGAGGCCGGCCTTGCGCATCTCGGCCACAGCATCCCCGCATTGCCGGACGCGAACCGCATACTCCGACTTCGCCAGCGCTCGCTTCACCCCGCTGTTCGCGACCACAATGTTTACACCCTCGGGCAGCGGAACGTACCGGTAACTCAGGTCTCGGCAATCCATCAGGAGGGCATGGCCGTGCCGCCCGAGCCCTGACACAAATTGGTCCATGATGCCGGTCGGGACGCCGAGAAATTCGTTCTCCACTCGCTGGCCAAGCAGGGCCATGGCTACGGGATCAGATTGGCGTCCCAGCAACTGCTGCCAAAGCGCGACGGATCCCATCTCCACTGCGGCCGACGAACTCAGGCCGGACTCACGGGGCACGTTGCCGCTGAAAGCCAGATCGATGCCCGTCAAAGGGCCGGCTTCGCGTTCAAGCAGCCGCGCCACTCCCGCAAGATAGAGAACCCAGAGCCGCCGCTCGGTTCCAGGACCAACCTCGTCGTCAAGACCGAATTCAACGTATTCGCCGAGATCCAGCGCGTGAGCCCGCAGCAAGCGGTCGGCGCGGCGGCGGCCCGCGAACCAGATATAGCGGTCGATGGCGGCGGGCAGCACAAATCCCTGGTTGTAGTCAGTGTGTTCGCCAATCAGGTTGACGCGGCCCGGCGCGCGCGCCACCACTTGGGGCGGCTGACCGAAGACCTCGGAGTATCGCTCCTCAACGCTGGTTGCTGAACTCTCGATTTGCACGCTCATGGAGTAAACCCCGACCCGTGGTGGAAAGCCGAAACCAAGCGCCTTACAGACCCACACGTAATTCCGCGGCCAGCCTCGCACCCGCGCCGCAGAAGCTCAATGTTACTCCCGGATTGTATACGAAAGAGCCATGCTTTGCCCGGCATTCCGCGAGCAATTCTGGAAGGCATAGCTCATCCGGTGGTCGCGGGCAGCCCTTCCGGGTAGTGGCGGTCGCGGTCAGTTCAGGTAATAGGTGCGGTAAAGGGTATCGCGTTTGATAGGGCGGAATCCGGCGTCGGCGATGAGGCTCCGCAGGCGCTCCTCGCTCGACTGGTTCCGGCAGCCGGCGGCGTAGACAACATTTTCCTCAATCAGGATACTGCCCACGTCGTTGGCGCCGAAGCGGAGCGCGATCTGGCACATCTTGTGGCCGGGTGTCAGCCAGGAGGCCTGCACGTTGGCAATGTTATCCAGGTAGAGCCGCGACACCGCCAGCGTCCTGAGGTACTCTACCGATGTAGCCTCCTCTTTGACGAAGCGGCCCAGCGAAGTGTTGGAGCGCTGGAAGAACCAGGGAATGAAAGCAGTGAAGCCGCCCGTCTCTTCCTGAAGGGCGCGGATGCGCTGGAAGTGGTTGACGCGATGTTCCAGCTTTTCGCCGCAGCCGAACATCATGGTGGCGGTGGTCCTCAGTCCCGACTGATGGGCGAGGCGGTGAACCCGCAGCCATTCTTCGGTGCTGCACTTCAGGCGCGCGATGCGGAAGCGCACCTCATCATCCAGGATCTCCGCGCCTGCGCCCGGAATGGAATCAAGCCCGGCGTCGCGGAGACGCGCCAGCGTATCCTGCACGCTGAGCCCTGAAACGTCAGCGATATTCAGCACCTCCGGAGCCGAGAGGCAGTGGAGGTGCAAGCGCGGGTAGCGCCGCTTGAGCGTAGAAAGCAGGTTTTCGTAGTAATCGATCTTGAGGTCGGGATGCAAGCCGCCCTGCATCAAGATGCCGGTGCCCCCAAGCGCCAGCGTTTCATCGATCTTGCTGCAGATCGATTCAATCGGCTGCACGTACCCCTCCGGCGAGCCCACCGGACGGTAAAACGCGCAGAAGGAGCAATACTCGGTGCAGATGTTCGTGTAGTTGATGTTGCGGTCGATCTGATACGTAATGACCCTGCCGGGATGAAGGCGCTCGCGCACGGCGTCAGCCTCCATGCCCAGACCGATGACGTCATCAGAACGGAGCATGTCGAGAGCTTCCGAAGGTTGCAGGCTCATGGTCTCGTAATCGGTTCAGCGGAAACAAACAACACAGTCGACAGTTCACCGTTGAGAGTCGGAGCAACCCAATACAGTAACCGGTCGAGTCTTCACTTCTGACCTTCGACTTTCAACTCTCGACCAAATCCAGTTCCTTCACCGACGGGATCAACCCGGCTTTGTGCGCCAAGCGGTAGAAGAGTCGAAGGCCGGCCAGATTCGCCTCGTCCAAAGTATAGTCGATGTTCTCGGTCAGGTAAATCCGCACAGCTTCGGGGGCAATTCCCAGGCGCGGGGCCCATTCGGCTGCGATTTCGTTCACATGCTGCAGCCCCTGGTGGCACGACGCCTCAAAATCGCGGCGAAGATCGAGAGCGTCGGCCTCAAACGGCCGCACGGCCCACAAGGCAAAAACAAAAGGAAGGTCCGTGAACTTACGCCATTCGGAGGCAAGGTCGAACACCAGCGCGTCGCCGTTATATAGAAGGGCCGGGTCGCCGATCAGCAGCGCCGCGTCCGCGCCGTTGAGCATGGCGGCGGGGTCCGGCGCCGAAGGGCGCGCGGCCACGTCAATGCCATAAAACTCCCCAAAGAGAATCTTCACCAGCGCCGCCGAGGTTCGCGACGAAGTGTCGAGCGCCACGGAGCGGACGCTCTCAATGGGCATGCGGCTGAGCAGCAGTACGCTACGCACGCGCTGCTTCGAGGCAATGGAAAGGCCCGGCAGCACCTTGAGGCCGTCAATGCGCTGATACTCGATGCTCGGGATAATGCCAATGTCGGCGCGGCCGAACTCGAGGTCATCAGCACAGGCAGCGGGCGTGGTGAAAGCCAGGCGATAACGCTCGCGCTGGCCGCCGTGCTGCAGTCCCCACGCCAGAGGAGCGGTATTCAGGTACTGAACCACAGAGACCTTCGGAGCCGCGGTCCGCGAGCGCCGGACCCCTTGTACCGCCGCTCGTTCCCTCTCATCAAGCGTTGGCTGGCCCGTGTTCATCAGCGCGGGGAATCCCTCTCCCTAAGGCAATCACTCCGACCCGCCGCCAAAATAGCGTCGCCAACTTGGGGTCGAGGCCCATTGGCCCGTTCTTCTCCATTCTCTCCGACTCACTGATTAGCAGGCAAGAGCGGCAGGCAACTTTGTGCGCCGCGGCCTCTTGGAACCGTCCGGCTTTCCGCAACGAACATCATCCTGTTGATGATCCCGTGTCGTAACCCTTGCCGCTACGGTCCACCGAGCCGATCACCATCTTATTGATTCTGAATCACATTCCCAGTTTGTTCGTACTTTGCGGCCCCTCCAACTGCGAAACATCTTTTAGTCGAGGGTGTCTTGCCAGCCTGCCGGATGCTATCCCCTCACTCACCTGCGCGCCCATTGGCCTCGCACGACAGGGCTGTTTTTCGGGCCACGCCACCCTCTACCCTCACGATTTTATCGCCACGCGGCGGATCGAAAAAGAATCGGTAGTGGGTCAGTCTGACGTCGGGGCCGCCCCTACGCCGAAATGACCCATCGAAAAACAATCTGGACCGTTGACATTGATCGGCTACTTCGTGCATGATGGACGCCATGGGGGTCGGAGTCGGGCCTGTTAGAACCGCGTCGCCAGTCACTGCGCCCTGCCAGCTTGTTGTTCGCCGGCAGGAAGGGCCGTCAGAGTTTCTGCGCTTCATGCTCGAAGGCCTTGAGGTGGGCCAGCAAGTTGTGGTGCTGGCCGGCGCCGGCTGCTTGACGAATCTGGCTCGTGCCCTGAATGAAAGCGGCCTGCAAGCGCAGGCTTTGCTTCGCAGCGGGCGCCTCCTCTTCCTTACTGCGCCGGACTGTCTGGCGCAACTTACCAAGAAGGGCGCTTCCCTTCCCCACTCGCCGCTTCGGCGGCACGCTCCCATTGTGCGCTGGGTTTCGGACTGGTCGTGGGCCTACACGCAAGGCCAAAACAGCACGCGCCTCCTCGACTATCAACATCACGTTCATGAGCTGGTCCGCTCCCTTGAAGCTCTCTCGCTTTGTACCGTCCATTCCGCTACACTCGAGCGCCGGGTATTACTGGCAGTTTTGGCTGACCATCGCCGGGCCTCACGGGGCCGCCTCCCAGCGCTCGCCGAGACCCTCCCGCGAGCGACTGGCGCCCACGGTTATCCCCACTAGCCCCACCCTAACCGTCGTTCCAAGTGCAAGTTTACCCACCTCACTACTCCTTCGAGGCTTGCCTCCAGGCGAAGCTCGGGTTCGTTTCTTGAGTTCGTTGGGTTCGTTTTCTGATTTTGCACCTTTTTTCCCCCGAAACTCGGGTTCGTTTGGGTTCGTTTTCGAACGCGAAATTGACCCCTTTTTGACTCTTATCCATCTTTGAATCTGCGGGTTAAGTGTTTTGGGTTCGTTTTTTTGACTCGTTTGGCAAATAGGCCACCGAATCTCAATTAACCTACGCTGCAACAACATGATACGAGTTTGGGTTCGTTAGCGCGCATCGGTGGTACCCCCGTGGGGGTGCCTTGTCAGGTCCCTGGTTTTCCCCGTCCGACTTCTCGCACCACAGGGCGCTGAGGGGTCACTCAGGGGCGGTTTGGGGCTCCGACTTCAAATATTCGCTACACTCGTTCAACCCTGCTACGATCAGACGTTAGAGAAGTCTTCGACCTCAAACCAACGAACCCACGCCCGGGCTAAGCTCGGGTTCGTTTTTTGGGTTGGTCGGGTTCGTTTTCTGATTTTGCACCTTTTTTCCCCCGAAACTCGGGTTCGTTTGGGTTCGTTTTCGAACGTGAAATTGGCCCCTTTTTGACTCCTATCCATCTTTGAATCTGCGGGTTAAGTGTTTTGGGTTCGTTTTTTTGACTCGTTTGGCAAATAGGCCACCGGATCTCCATTAACCTACGCTGCAACAACATGATACGAGTTTGGGTTCGTTAGCGCGCATCGGTGGTACCCCCAGGGGGGCCTTGTCAGGTACCTGGTTTTCCCCCGTCCGACTTCTCGCACCCCAGGGTACTCACGTGGTTCCGGCTCCGACTTCAAGAACTGGCCATATCTGTTTAGATCTTGCTCCGATCAGACGTCCAGACCGGTTAGCGGTTAACATGAGTTTCCAAGTAACCCGTTCTTTCCCGACCTCAAATTGCCAAGCCCTTTTCCTGGCGACCGGCTCGCTCACTCTGATCGCCTGCCTGCGCTTGACAGGCTCTCCGCTCAGTCCTCAAAATGCTCCCCAGCCGGTGAAGCGGAGGCGGGCCTGCGGGCCCGATACTTGCCCGAAGAAATCTGGCGTCCACAGGGCTGGAGAGTGATGCATCGGTTAGTCCCAAGTGGCGATGAACCGGAGGTTAGCACGCCTAGCGAGTTTTGTCAAGTTAGGTAGGCTTGACTATTAGCCACTGCTGCCTAGGCTAGGCAAAGAGACGGAAACGAATCGCAGAAGGGTGGTGCAGGGCTGAAAGCGAGCCCTGCGTTACGCTTGCTCCACCGTGTAATCAAAAGGCGCGCCGTGCCACGGGCGTCTCTTGGCCTGGGAGCGCGGGCGTCTCGCCCGCCTGGATGAGACTGCGCTGTCCCACACCTGCGGGCGGGACGCCCGCGCTCCCAGCGAGCTTTGCCAAGCCGAAATCCAGGATCTTCGCCGAGCCCCGGCTGGTGACAAAGATGTTGGCCGGCTTGATGTCGCGGTGGATGATGCCCTTCTGGTGCGCCGCGTCCAGCGCATCGGCAATCTGGATTGCGAGGTCCAGCAGGGTCTCGATCCGTAGGGCGCCGCTTGTGGGCGCCCTAGGGCGGGCACATGGCCATGTGCCCGTACGTCAATCCGGTGTTTGAGGGTCTGCCCCTTCCAGCAATTCCATGGCAATGAAGGGCTTGCCCTCGAACTCGTCAATGTCGTAAATGGTACAGATGTTGGGGTGATTCAGGGCTGAGGCGGCGCGCGTTTCGCGTCGGAAACGTTCCAGGGCTTGAGCCTCCGGAGCAAAACCTTCAGGCAGGAATTTCAGCGCGACGAAACGGCCGAGCTTGGTGTCCTCGGCCTTGTAGACCACACCCATCCCGCCGCCACCGAGCTTCTCCAGGACACGATAATGAGCGATCGTCTCGCCAACCCTGCTCAGGCCCCAGGTTGGTTCGAATCATAATATCCCCCGCATTCAGAGTCAAGGAAACCGGCGGACAGGCAGCCGTTTCGGAATTCTGAACGTTGACAACAAGGATTGAGAGGCATGGGTGGCATGCCCACAGCGAATCGAGGCCGCAGATGAATCGAAGGCTATTTTCGACGACAAGAATTTGGGAGGTCTGA
>Ga0335085_10003205_pt1 | contig 28804 bp, 22 predicted proteins | sample Lox_Sample_45_FD_206712 | JGI IMG/M metagenome (GOLD analysis project Ga0335085, IMG submission 206712) | Soil microbial communities from Loxahatchee National Wildlife Refuge, Florida, United States - Lox_Sample_4.5 | ecosystem: Environmental > Terrestrial > Soil > Wetlands | place: USA... | reverse complement strand
GTATGCACTACGAGACGCAAAGTCTTGGCCCCCAGAAAATTCCTTGGTCAAATACCACTACGCGCTGCGTCGCCGCTCGCGCGGCCAAACCAGATCGTTTGCCGATCCAATCTCTGTTGGGAGAACTTCGCTGCTCTCTCGCCCAAGCGTGCGTCGCAGTCCTCGATAGAAGCCTGAGACGTGAGCCTCGAACTCGTGCAGCGACATGTCACGTGTGACGTGGACTCGCGGTATGGCAAAACGCGGCGCCGCGGCACCGAAGCCTCCTCCTTCATTCATGAAGGCGCACTCGAATCCCGCTTGCTTTGCAAACCCCTTCTCTCGCTCGCCAACCGAACCGCAATCTCCAAAGGGATAGGCAAAAGCCCAGATATCCCGTTGCAACTGTCCCTTCAACAGTTCCCGGCAACCGGAGATTTCGTTCCAAACCTGCTCTGCAGAGCTCTGTGAGAGTACCGGGTGCGACAGCGTATGAGCCCCAATGCTCATCTTCAGCGCGAGTTCGCCAAGCTGGTCCCCAGTCAGCAACAGAAAGCGCCTCCCAGCAGCGTCATCGCCGAGAAATCTCGATCTCCAGTTCCTCTCCAGTTTGAGTTGGACTCGGAACTCTAAGAGAATCTCCGCGCGTTGAACATGATCATACCTTGACAACAACCTTGCCAGATTCCACCAGTGCCCGCGCTTTCCTTCTTCCGAACCCACCTTGACATCAATCGCTCCTTCGTTCATCCGGCAGGAGAACCTCGGAGGCCCTGCGAGAAACATCAGGTAGAGCTCTTCGTACCACAACATCGAGGGAACCGCTTCGACCGATGCCCCCGTCACGAAGAACAGGCACTCTACGCCGAACTCCTCCAGGATCGGGAGCATGTCAGTCAGCGTGGCTTGCAAGCCGTCGTCGCAGGTGACCAGGACGGCACGATCGGGCAAATTTGTCTCGCCGCGGCAGTATTCGCGAAATTGCGCAGGCGAAATCAGATTGTAGCGGCGTCGCAAAAGATGAAGTTGTTCGCCTAATGCCGTCCGCGTGATCAGGCCTCCGTCCAACACAGTATCCACCGAACGGTAGCCCTCCGGTTCGACACCGTGATAAGTAACGACCGCGAGTCCCTTACTCCTGTGCAGCAATCCCAGCCGGCTCGCACCGGGATAGACAATTCGCTTCAAGAATGGACTGACGAAGATCATCGGCTACCGTACGGGAATTCCCTGCTCTGCACCAAGAGTGGCGGCCGTCGCACGATGCGCCGATGCCCCAGTGAGCGCCCGCTGCAAGTCCTCGCGATCAATCGTGCGCTTAATCCGCTCCAGTTTCTCCGGCGTGTTCACAAACTCCGCCACCCGTCGCGGAATCTCTTTAATCTGTTCGGGTGATTGAAGTACCTGGGCGGCGCCAAACCGGGCGAACTGTGGCCCGTACTGATACCACGAAGACTCAAACCAGCTGCAAAGAAAAGCCGGGATGCGGCGCAATGCACATTCGCATGCGACCGTCGACTCCACGGTAAGCCCACACCACACCCGCCCCATGAACTCGTCAGTCAGCGCATCTTGCCTTACCTCCACCGCTTGAAGATCTTCCGACGAAAGAAGGCGCCCCAGCATTCGCCGACGTTCATCGGCACTCTCAAACGGATGCAGCTTTACCACCACCTTGCGCCCAACCTCACGTGCCAGAGCGCAAAGATGCGGTATCACTTCCCGGTAGAACATCTCGGTGCGGCCCGCGAACAATTCGTATGCTTCCGAGAACAAAACTATCCAATCGCGGTTTCTGTCGCGATTGACGCTGGTTGAAAGCGCTTCTTGTGCGGCCCCCACCACCACCCGCTCGCCGCTCACTCCGCAGAACCGAACCAGGTAATCGCGCGCCATTTCGCCGCCCGCCAGATACAAATCCGCTTGCAGCGGGCGATAGGCGACCGTCATGTTCAACGCCCCGTGGTCGCACAGGACGGTCCTTATGCCGCGCCGCCGCGCCAGTACCACGGGCATTCTGGTGTAGGCGTTGTTCTCGTCCGCCGCCAAAACCGAGGCGATCGGCTCTTGCTGCAGCACTCCGACCCAGGCGTCGCGCAGCCGCAAACCCGTCCGCAGAAATCGCGGGAACCCCGAAAAGGCTTCGAATTCTTTCGCCAGTTTCAGTTCAGGGGTATCATCCAGAGTTTTCTCTTCAACGTGCTGCCATTCTCGCGATAAGCGAATCCACTCCGTTTCTGTAGACTTCCTGTTGGGAATGGGCGAGTAGGCCGCCAACGAGCGCAGCGATACGTTCTGAGGGTAGGAATCCAGACGCCCGTTAGGTCGCGTCACTACCTGTAGAAATCGATGCTCGGGAAGACGCTGGGCGTAGGCCACCTGTGTCCGCGAAACATTCACATACGCCGATGGCAGCAACACCGCTGGTTCAGCAGACGATTTTTCTTTCTGATGCAGGAAACGCCGCAGCCGAAAATCTGTGTCCCACTTATCCAGCGCGAATTCCAGCAATTGCGCCGGACGGAAGTTCTTTGTCAGCTCAGAGTAACGTCTCAAGCGCGAAGCATCCCCGCCAGTCTTTTCCTCCGCGTAGCAGTGGATTCCCCGGCCCAATGCCGCCGAGAGAATCCTGACGCAGGAGTGTGGACGGGTCGCAACTACTTCGGCACCTTCCGGGATCTTCCTGCGCAGCGACCAAACCATCAGAATCTCGTCGATCCTTGAATAGGCCAGCGGAACAAACAGGTCCCACCAGTCCAGGCCTTCCTCGTCGACCAGTTTCCCCAGTCCGGCGCTCAACGAACTTCGCAATCCCGATCGGTGATCGTCGGGATCCATATGATCGTGAAGACTGAACACCCGGCAGCCACCCGTCCGGCTTGCCTGTTCGTAGCAGAATCGGCCCGACCATCCGAGATCAACGATCCAGTCCCAGTGATCCCGCGCCCAAGGGCCGGCGTCCACGGAGTCCGAAGGATGGACAATCAGAATCTTCATCGCGCTTTGGCCCCGGCGATCAGTTCCCAGGTAAGCGGAGTTCCGCTGGAAATATCGCAGGCTGCATGCCGGCCGAGAATCTCGGCGAAATGACGCGGGTGCAGCCCGTGCGCAGGGCGAATGGATCGCACGTTTTCCGCGGTGAATTCATCGCCTCGCCTCACATCCTGCACGACAAACAGCGAGCGCCGGAACATCCGGCTTCCTTGCTCCGATTCGCCCGCGTGAAACTCGGCCCTGCCGAGTGCTTTGCTTGCGACTCGCACCGCATCCACCATCTCCCGGAATTCGCCTGGCTCCAGCGAAAATGCGCTGTCGGGCCCTTGGAGCCGCCGCGAGGTCGTCAGGTGCTTTTCCACGATGCAAGCTCCCATCGCTACCGCCGCGACTGGAACCACAGCTCCCATGGTGTGATCCGAAAGGCCCACCGGGAGATCAAATTTCTCCGCCAGCGCGCGGATCGAGCGCAGGTTCATCTCTTCCGGCTTCGCCGGATAAGCGCTCGTGCATTTCAACAACGCAATCTGTTGCGCACCCGCCGCCCGCGCCGCGTTCACCGCTTCTTCCACTTCCTCCAGGCTCGCCATTCCGGTTGAAAGGATCAGCGGTTTCCCTGTCCGCGCCATGTTTTCGATCAGGGGGATGTCCACCAGTTCAAAGGACGCAATCTTGTGTGCCGGCACGTCCATCTTCTCGAGAAAATCCACTGCCGTCGCATCGAAAGCGCTCGAAAATAAGTCGAGTCCGAGATCGTTGGCAACTTTCTTCAGCTTCGGTTGCCATTCCCATGGGGTATAGGCCTCGGCATACAGGTCGCGCAGGATGCGGCCATCCCACAGCGTCCCCCCGGAAATCCGGAAATATTCTCGGTCGCTGCGCAGTGTGATCGTGTCTGCCGTATAGGTCTGCAGTTTGACCGCGTTCGCCCCCGCTTGCTTGGCCGCTTGAATGATAGAAACCGCCTGCTCGAAATCCTGATTATGATTCGCCGACAACTCCGCGATCACGTAGACCGGTTCCTGCGGCCCGACCCTCCGCCCGTTGATGAAAAAAGGCTTCATCAGGAGTGAATCCCGTTCCGCTCCAGCACAAAGTGGACCGCTTCTTCCCCTTTCACTTCGCGAGTTCCGATACGCCGAAATCCGGCGTTGCCGAACGCCCGCAAGGAGGGAGCATTCTCGGGTTTTACATACGCGTCAATAAACTTGGCATCCGACGTCTCAAAAAGCTTCTGGTTGGCCAACGCAAGCACCCGCCGCGCGTAGCCCTTGCCGCGGAATTGTCTGTCCATGTTCACCGAAAGAACTGCACGATCGCTTTCGAGGTGATACCTCACCTGCCCCACCGGCACATCTTCCGCGTTTAGCGCAATGAAGAACAACGAAGCCCGATCGGCCAGGCGAGCACGGAACCAGCTCACGTGACTCTCCCACGGGATCGGCTCCGGAGAAAAAGCCGACGCTCGAATTTCCGGATCGTTCGCCCAATCCCACAGCAATTTGCAATCCCCTTCGCCTGCCCTTCGCAGACGCAGGCCGCGGCTTTCCATATCCTGGCACACACGGGATGCCCCCCTGCCATCAATCAGCGAACGCCCCATTGCCGACATCGCGGTCCGCCGCTCCCTGGAACCGACAAGCGCGCTCAAAGCCTCAGCAATCCGTACCGAGGTTGCCTCGGCTGCATCTCCCAAATCCACGGCCGCCCCCAACCGTTGCAGTTCGCGCGACACCGGCCGCTGATTTTCTGCCAGGTCAATCACAATCGCCGGCAAGCCCAGAAAGCACAGCTCCCAGCAGGTCGAACCCGCTCCCGCCACCGCCATGTCAGCCTCCGCCATTCGCTCCGCCATATTGGAGGCATTTTCAATCATCGAGACCCTTTCCAGCCCCGCCGCCGCCTGCTGCAGTTGACGGTACCGCGGGTTGCTCGCTCCCACCAGGATCGTGGTCTGCAAATCGCGCCCGGCGCTTTTCAATGCCTCGATGACATGTTCCGTGACATTGTCAGGATCGCTTCCCCCGAGCGTAACCAGGAGCTTCCGCGCGCGGTCTGGAATCGTCCGTGTCCATTCCTTCCATCGCAGGAATTCTCGCCTGAGCAGGGCGTAATGGGCACCCAGCAACAATTCCGTCTCGGCGTTGCGGCGGGCATACAACGACTCATTCGCGTGCAGATTCTGATTCAGCACCAGATCGGCGCTGTAGTGACTGCAATGTCCGCAATCGTCGAGGAACAGCAACTTCAATCCGGCTGACTTGATCACGTCCTGATATTCACCGCCGAATTGATACCCATCCACCACCAGCCAATCGCGCTCGCGCTGCGCTACCTGTCTCACCGTCTGCTCTGCGTCTGCGGACGTCCCCGCCTCGCAGCCAAGCTCGATGATGCTGGCGCCTTCTCGCTCCACCCGCGCCCGTATCCCGCTCCTGGCTTGGCGCATAAGAAATACCGCCTTGCCTCCGCGGTCCAGCCACGCTTGTGCGATTGCCAGGCATCGCATCACATGACCTGTACCGATGCGGCTGTCGGCATCGGCGCGAAAGAACAAGGTTCGCATTGGCAACCGTCCTCAACGCACGCGGAACACCGGCTCGATCATCGAGCCTTCCAGAAAGCGGGCGGGGTCGGGCTCGCGCAGCCATCCCGCCACCATTTTGAAAACCGAGGCGTACACCTCCAGCGTCCGCGCTATCGCGTTCTCGTCGTGCGCTGCCGTCATATTATGGGTTACCAGCGCCAGGACGCCGCGCTTGCACAGTTCCTGCGAAACCAGTGACCGTAGCAGGGCGCTGTCTTTCCCCTCATGGTCACGGAACTTGACCAACGACCACGTGGAATGCCCCACGCAACTGATTCGCTCTGCCAGTCCGGCATGTTTTGCCAGCATGTTGACGCCATCCTGCAAAATCCGCCCCGTGGCCTCCATGCGCGTGAGCGCGTCCGTGAATTCCAGGATGTCGAGTACCTTCAGCGCTGCCGCAATGGAAGCCACCTCCCCGGCGAAGGTAAAACTGAAGAAGATCTCCTCGAAAATCTTCATGATCTCGGCCCGTCCGACCACACACGAAATCGGAAACCCGTTGCCCATGGCTTTGCCAAAGCACGCCAGGTCGGGCGTGACTCCGTAACGTTTCTGCGCCCCGCCCAGGCCGAAGTGGAACCCCGAACAGATCTCATCGAAGATTAAAACCGCGCCATGACGTGTGGCCAGATCCTTCACACCCTGCAGATACCCCGGAGCCGGCTCGACAAAATTCACCGGTTCCATAATGACGGCCGCGAATTCTCCGCGATGACCCTCCAACAGCTTTTCGAGCGCCGCCAGATCGTTGTAGGGAAACGGATGGGTCAAATCTCGCACCGCCCGCGGAACTCCGGCATTTCGCGTGGTGGTGCCGATATACCAGTCCTGCCATCCGTGATATCCACAGCAGGCCACTTGGTCCCTCCTGGTAAACGCTCGTGCAGCGCGCACCGCACCCGCGGTAGCGTCGGAACCGTTCTTGCCAAAGCGAACCATCTCGGCGCATGGAATCAGCCGCACCAAGCGCTCGGCCAGTTCCACCTCTAAGGGATGGGGAAGCGAAAAACTGTGCCCTTGCGTCAGCTGCAGCGAGACGGCTGCATTCACTTCCCGGTGATCGTAGCCGAGAATATTCGGCAGCAATCCCTGGATGTAGTCGATGTATTCGTTGCCGTCCACATCCCACACCCGGCACCCTTTACCACGCTCCAGGAAAATCGGCGCCACCCCGCGCACATGCTGGTTGTAGCTCTTGCTGAAGGTCTGCGCACACGCGGGAACCACTCTCTGCGCCCGCTGCAGCCAGTTCTCAGACTGGGTGCGCGGACGCTTCGCCACTGGCTCGCTCGAAGCCTCCTTGCATAAGCTCCGGTAATAGCCTTCGTTGGACGTGATGCTGGCATTGAAATTCTGCAGTTCTGACCTCTCCTGCAGATACTCCAGCACATCTGCCATTCCAAACTCGCTTTTCTGCTTCTGCCGCAGTCCGTGGTACACTCCGCGAACGAATTCCAGGTCTTCGGATTGATCCACGGTCCAACGCAGGCGCTTGGGGGCCAACGGCAGTTCGCTTTTGACGCTGAATTTGCGAAAGCGCGGCGAATGCAGGTACGGAGTGACATGCTCGCGATCCGAAGGCCGCGTCGCCTGCCTCCACGCTTCTTCCAGCGCGGCGAAAGAGAATACCTCGGTATCGAGTCCATCGGGGTAGGTTCGCACCAACGTGTTCGAAACGTAGTCGTAGTCTCCCGCAATGAACGACTCCACGACGCGATCCACCACTACCGGATCAATCAGCGGGCAATCCCCGGTCACCCGCACCACGACATCGGCGTTTTGCGCTCGGGCTGCATGGTAGTAACGATCCAGCACATCATCTTCACTTCCCCGGAAACATTGGATTCCCTCTTTCCGGCAGAACTCGGCAATGGGGTCATCCCCGGACTGTTTTGAAGTCGCCACCACGATCTGGTTCACCAGGCTGGCTCGCTTTACCCTCTGTACCACATGCCACAGCATGGGCTGACCTTCAATGTCGGCCATGGTCTTGCCGGGAAGCCGTGACGAACCCATCCGCGCCTGGATCACGGCTACGACCTTACCTTTCCGCTCTGCCCACAAGGAAACCGCTTGCTCCTGGCTCGTGGATGACGACTTCGCTGCCAACACCAACTCCAGCACATCTCTCGCCTGCTTCAAATCCACCAGTGGTGTCTTCCCTGCTTGCACACACTCCAGGAAGTGGCGCACTTCGGCCACGTACATCCCTTCCGCAGATGGATCGACCGCTACCGCCTGCCACTTCTTGTCTTTCGCGAAAAACAACTTCACTTCGGGTGAATCGAAATCCCAAATCACCGTCCCCAACTCACCCGCGACCTTGCAGACGCGCGCATAGCTGCGCTGTACGAAGTCAATGTGCACCTGGGCTTGCGCTCCACTCGCAAACCGCATAAGGATGTCGGCGCAATCCTCCACGCTCACATCCAGGCGGCTCACCTTCCCTGCCATGCACATGATCTCCGTCGGACGGCCCAGCAGCCAGCACATGTAGTCGAGTTCGTGAGAACCGTCGAGCAGAATTCCACCCCCTAAATCCCGGCGGGCGCTGTAGCTGCGGCTGTAGTCCTGCCACGGCCGCCAGTCGGGCAGGTACTGCCCTGCCTCCGCATGCGCGAACAGCACGGGTCCGATCACCCCGCTGTCAATAATCTCTTTCAGCTTTCGCAGGCCCGGATTAAAACGCAGGTTGTATCCGACCTGCACAATTCGCTGCCGCTGGCGCGCCTCGCTCAGCAACTGGCCGACTCCGCGCAGGGTGTCGGACAGCGGTTTCTCCACGAACACGTGGGCCCCGACTCGCACCGCATCCAGACACTGCGGCACATGGTAGATAGGCGGGCTGCACACGAAAACAATATCGGGCTTCCACTCGGCCAGCGCGGCGTGGTAGTCGGTAAAGATCCTCGCGCCGAATTCCGCTTCCGCGAGTTTCAAGCGATCCATGTCAGGATCGCTTACTGCAATGCGGGTGATCCCCAGGCTCTTGAGGTTGGTTATGTGTCTTTGTCCGATAGAGCCGAAACCAGACACTACGACGGAGTACGAGGCTTTATTCGACAATCGGAATCTCACCACCCGGCCCGAAGCGGCCGCAGCCAAACTTTATGCCCAATGCCCTGCCACTTTGGTCACCGCGCGAATCACATCGTCCACATCGCTGTCCGTCATCCCGTGGAACATCGGCAGGCTGATCAGTTGATCGTAAGCTCTTTCCGCGACTGGGAATTCCCCGCCTCCGTAGCCAAAACGATCGCGATAATAGCGATGCCGGTGAACCGGAACATAGTGCACATTCACTCCAATGTTTTCGGCGCGCAGCGCGCGAAATACTTCGCCACGATCCATCCCCCGGCCGCTCACCCGAATGGTAAATAAGTGCCAGGCAGGGTTGGCCTCTTTCCGCACTGCCGGAACCCGAACCCCAGGCACACCGTCGAAAGCCGCCATGTAGCGAGCCGCAATCTCGCGCCGGCGCGCAAGATTCGCCTCCAGGCGCTTCAACTGTTCCAGTCCCAGAGCGCAAGCGATATCGGTAAGGCGGTAATTGAAGCCGAGCAACACCATGTCGTAGTGCCACTGGCCGTTCGCCTGCCGCTGCCGCGCTTCCGTGTCAATGCCGTGATTGCGGAACTTGCGCAAGGTATCGGCCAAATCGGCCCGCTCGGTCGTCACCAGCCCGCCTTCGCCCGTCGTAAGGTGCTTCACCGGATGGAAACTGAACACCGTCATCCGCGCCAGACTCCCAACTTTCCGCCCCTTATATTCCGCACCCAACGCGTGGCATGCATCTTCAATAACGGTCAGCCCGTGGCGCTCCGCCACCTCCACGACCCCATCCAGATCCGCCGGATGCCCGGCATAGTCCACGGGCAGGACCGCTTTGGTGCGGCTCGTCACCTTCTTGGCGATCTCGTTGGGATCGATGTTCAGCGTGTCCTCGCACACATCGGCAAATACCGGGGTAGCCCCCTGGTAAAGAACACAGTTCGCAGTTGCAGCAAACGTAAGCGGCGTGGTGATCGCTTCGTCGCCGGGAGCAAGTCCCGCGGCGAAGGCTGCCGCATGCAGGGCCGCCGTTCCCGAACTGAAGCTCACCGCATGTTTGGCGCCAGCCCAGGCCGCAACCGCTTCTTCGAATTCTCCGACTTTGGGACCGGTGGTCAGCCAATCGGAGCGCAGCGTATCGACGACGGCTCGAATGTCCTCTTCGCTGATGGATTGGCGCCCGTAGGGCAGCAGCGTCTTGCGCACGGGACTTCCTCCGTGGATCGCAAGTGCTTCTTTGATCACAGTCGAGCCCATGGTCCCCTCAGGCAAGCGCGCGTCGCTTTTGCGCCTTCGGCGCCGGCACCATCCCCGGCGACCCGGCATCAATCAGTTCCTGCAACTCCTCGGCCGTCATCCACCGCGGATTTGAGTCGCTGCTGTAACGGAATCCGTCAGAAAGCTTCCGCCCGGTCTTCCAGTTTTCCTCGCTCCACCACGAGTGCCCCGGCTGAATCACGTACATGTCGTCGAGCTCGACGGCATTGCGCGCCTCATCTTCGGAAACCAGCACTTCGTGCAACTTTTCTCCCGGGCGGATACCGATGTAATCCACCTCGCACCCCGGGGCGATCGCCTCCGCCATGTCCACCAGCTTCATGCTCGGAATCTTGGGGACGAAGATCTCCCCGCCATGCATTTGCTCGATGCAGTTCACCACGAAGCGCACGCCCTGCTCGAGAGTCAGCCAGAAGCGGGTCATGCGCGGATCGGTCACCGTGATTCTTCCCCGCCGTCGCTGCTCCTGAAACACCGGAATTACACTGCCTCGGCTGCCCACGACGTTGCCATAGCGCGCGCAACTGAAGCGCGTGTCCTGCGCCCCGGCATAGGCATTGGCCTGCACAAACATCTTCTCGGCACAGAGCTTGGTCGCTCCGTAAAGATTGACCGGGTTCACCGCTTTGTCGGTGCTGACCGCCAGCACCCGGTGAACGCCTTTATCAATGGCCGCATCAATCACGTTGCGGCCGCCCATGATGTTGGTCTGGATGGCCTCGAACGGGTTGTACTCGCACGCCGGCACCTGTTTCAGGGCCGCCCCGTGAACCACCACGGTCACTCCCGCAAAGGCGCGCTGCAGGCGTTGCGGATCGCGTACGTCGCCGATGAAGTAGCGCAGGCTGGGGTGATCAAACCCCGCCGTCCGCATGTCATGCTGCTTCAACTCATCGCGGCTGAAGATGATCAGCTTCTGCGGACGGTATTCCCGCAACATGATTTCCACGAATTTCTTTCCAAATGAGCCGGTGCCGCCGGTGACCAGTACCACTTGCTCTGACCAGTTCATCCACCCATCCTAGAGAGACGTACAGATTTGAGACAGTTCTTGCCGTGAAGGATATCAAATAGATTACCCCGCCTTGGCCCGGCTGGCGAGTATTTCACTTTGGCCTGATACCTTCGCAGGAACCATCCAAATTAAGAGCGGAACCGCGGAATCAAAATGTTAGAATGTTCCCACTTGTTTCCAACAAAACATCTTTGAGCGCGCCACCACAATTGAAGCTCTGTTCCTGAGTCGTTCGGGAGCGGGCTTTTTTGTAAGCGTTTCGTCCGCATGGAGTAGGGATGGGTTCGGGACCAATTATTCCGGCAAAAGGTGACTTCTTGCGCGACACGCGCGGCCCGTTCCCTGTGGACGTGAACGCCGCGGCCGGCGGCTTCTATCCTTCGCCTCCCATCCAGCAGGATTCCGTTCTGCGCGAATACCTCCGCGTCCTGATCAAGCGCAAGTGGATCGTTATCTCCTGCCTGACGATTATTTTTTCTCTGGTCGCCATCGCCACCCTGCGCGCCACCCGCATTTACGAGGCTTCGGGCAGCATCGCCATCAACAAAATGGATCCGACGATCCTGAACTTCAAGGATTCCAACAACGGTGCATCGGATTATTACGATCCCGCCGACCTCGATACGGAAGTCAGCATCCTGCGCAGCGACCTGCTCGCGCTCCAGGTTATTAAGAATCTCAATCTCGACAAGCGGCCCGAGTTCGGAGGTAAAGGCGTCCCCTCCGGGGACACTCTCGGCTTGACCACCGACGAACTGCAGCCCGATTCGCAACGTACCACCGCCTTGCTCGACGCTTTCAAAGGCAACCTCCGCGTCGCCCTGCGCCCCAACACTCGCATCATTGATATTCACTACCGCAGCCCCGACAAGGACCTCGCCGCGCAGGCCGTGAACAACCTGATCCACACCTACATCGAGCAGAACTACCAGACGCGTTACCAATCCACCATGGAGGCCTCCGACTGGCTGCAGAAGCAACTGGTGGACCTGCAGATGAAGGTTGAGACCTCGCAGGAAAAGCTGGTCAATTACCAGAAAGAACACGAGATCCTGGGCATTGACGAGAAACAGAACATCATCACTTCCAAGCTTGATGAACTGAACAAAGAACTGACCTCCGCCGAGTCCGAGCGTATGGAGAAGGAGTCGGTTTACGAACTGGTTCAATCGAATGATCCCGACACCGCTGCTGCCGCCGCCATCAGTGCCAGCTCCAATGCTGCCACCGGCACCGCCAGTTCCAACCTGCTCGAGAAACTCCGCGAACAGGAAGCCGATCTTAAGATTCAGGTAGCCCAGCTCAACACTCAGTTCGGCCCCTCCTATCCCAAGGTGGCGCAGCTTGCCAGCCAGATCAAAGAGGTAGACACGCAGATTCAGATCGAGATGAAGAAAGTGGTCTCTCGCGTGCGCAGCGACTACATGACCGCCCTGCAGCGCGAGAACATGTTGCGCGACGCGCTCGATAAGCAGAAGCAGGAAGCCAACCAGTTGAACGAAAGCGCCATTGAGTACAGCCTGCTGAAACGCGATGTGGAAACCAGCCGCACTCTGTACGAGGGCTTGCTGGAAAAGTTGAAGGAAGCCAGCGTCACTTCCGGTCTGAAGTCAAACAACATTCGCCCCGTGGACCAGGCTCGCGTTCCCACCGAGCCCTCAGAACCAAACGTCCCGCGAAACCTTTCCTTCGCCCTGGCGTTGGGATTGACCACCGGCATCGGCCTCGCATTCTTGCTCGAAGGCCTGGATAACACGGTTCGAACCCCGGAACAGGCCCAGATCATCTCCGGCCTTCCCTCGCTCGGCATGATTCCCCTCGGCTCCAAGTCTCCCTCCGAGGGGCTCGCAAGAAAACGGCTGGCCGTCGCCGCCTCCAAGGAAGCCGTCGAGTTGGTCACCCAGTCCCGGCCGCAATCGCAGATGGCTGAGTCTTATCGTGCCCTGCGCACCTCTCTGCTGTTAAGCTCGCTGGGTTCGCCGCCAAAAACCATCCTGGTCACCAGCGCCCTCCCGCAGGAAGGCAAGAGTACAACCAGCATCAACACCGCCATCGTACTCGCCCAGAAGGGCGTCCGCGTGCTCCTGATCGACGCCGACCTCCGCCGTCCCAGTGTTCACAAGACGCTTGGCATGGGACCCCGGACCGGCCTCAGCAATGTTCTCACTGGCAGCGCCAGCTTGCAGCAGGCCATTGTCCGCTCCTCCATTCTTCCCTCTTTGTTCATCTTGCCGGCGGGCACACCTCCTCCCAACCCCGCCGAACTTCTGGCTTCGGCTCAGATGCGAGACATCCTCGCGGAATTGCGCGAAGAGTACGACCACATTGTCGTGGACACGCCCCCGACCCTCTCGGTGACAGACGCCGTGGTCATGTCCACCCGCGCGGACGCCGTCGTTCTGGTGATTCGTTGCGGACAGACCACCAAGCAGGCTTTGCGCCGCTCCCGCGATCTGCTCACCCAGGTCAACGCCCGGGTCTGCGGCGTCTTGCTGAATGCAGTTGACCTCGATTCCCCCGACTACTATTACTATTACGAGTATCAGGGCAAGTATCATCACTACTACCAGGAAGAAGAATTGCTTCCGAAAGATGATGTAGCGCACCGGGCAACATCGACGGGCGACTGAAGAGCGGTCCCCCCGCTCTCCCAAACAACGGCACCTGCATGCAACTCGCGATCGCTACCCGGGGAAGAAAGATCGCTTTACTGCTGGCCACCTTGTTGCTGGCAAGCCTCTACATTGGTGTCTGCTTCCTCGAGTTCCTGGCGTCGCACTACTCCGACAGGCAAGACCTCGCCAGCCTGGAACGCGCGGTCCGTCTGCAACCCGGCAATTCGGAGTACCGCTATCGGGTAGCTCGTTTTCTCTCGCTTACGCAAAGCCCCCCTGAACTGGTGGCCAGCGCCTATCGCGCCGCAATTGCCCTCAATCCCCACCGTGCCCGTTACTGGTTCGAACTGGCAGGGGCCTACCAGCAATTGGGCGACACATCCGCTCAGGCCGACGCGCTCACCCGTGCCATTCTCGCCGACCCCAAAACCCCAGACGTCGCCTGGCAGGCCGGTAACTTCTTTCTGGTGCAGGGCGATACCGAAAGAGCCCTAAAGGAATTCCGCATCGTGCTGGAAAACGATCCCAGCTTCGCTCCCGCAGCTTTGCAGCTTTGCTGGCGCGTCAATCCTGACATCGATACCATCCTGAGCAAGGCAATGCCTCCCGATCCCCAGGCTTTCTACGCCCTGCTGGATCTGATGATGGTCAAGAAAGAGACGGCAGCTGCCGCCAAAGCCTGGGCCCAGCTCGTGCAACTACAACAGCCCATTCAGTCTCGCCGGGTCTTCGACTACATCCGCTACCTGGTGGCCGAAAAGGAGGTCGATCAGGCGCTTACCGTCTGGCGGCAGGCAGCTCCATTAAGCGGGCTTGAAGCCTATCAACCGTCGCCCCAGAACCTGGTGGTCAACGGAGACTTCAGCCTCCCGGTGCTGAACGGCGGCTTCGATTGGATCTATTACCGCTCCCGCCAGGTCTCGCTGGCGATCGATCCCACGCAGGCGCACACCGGAGACCGCTCGCTCGCCATCACCTTCGACAAAGCGGAGATCGATGACGCCGGCATTCGCCAACTCGTGGCGGTTGACCCCAGCACGACCTACGAGTTCTCCGCGAACTATAAGGCCGAAGACATGGAGGGCGCCGGCGGCCCCCGCTTTGCCGTCCAGGATGTTTACGGCGAACAAATCTACTTTGCCAGCGACGATCTAAAAGAAGCGGACTTCTGGAAACCGGTGAGCGGTATTTTCACGACTGGCCCCGAAGCCAAGTTAGTCGTCATTCGCATCCAGCGGGATCCTCCGGGCGCGCCGATCAAAGGCAAGTTTTGGGTAGACGGGGTAAAACTGGTGGAGAGGCGCAACCCATGACGCCACTGACGAGCCCTCAATCGCAGGAGCCGATGCTGCCCGCACAGGGACCGGTGGCAGTACGACCTTCTCATTCCACGCTCGACAGCGTTCTCTTCATCGGCCCATTTGCCTTGCTGCTTTTCGCTCCCCTTGCCTTTGGGACCGTCGATCCCTGGTCGATCTTCCTGCTGGAGGCAGGTTCAGCCCTTCTTTTCATCGTATGGATCTATCGACAGATCCAGCGAGGGGAATTGGTTGCCTTCGGCAATCCGGTTTTCGCTCCCATGCTGGTGTTTGGCGCCTTGATCGCTGTACAAGCGGTCTTCGGCCTTACCGCCTATCGCTATCAGACCATTTCAAATGTCTTTCTCTACGTTGCGTATGGCGCGCTGTGCTTCCTGGTAAACCAGGGTCTGCGCCGCACCTCGCAAATCAAGCTGCTGGCAACGGCGGCCTGCGTGTACACGGGCGCCGTCGCTCTTCTCGCATTGATCCAGGGCCTCTCCGGTACAACCAATATTTATTGGGTGCATACTCCGCTGAATCCCGGATGGATCTACGGCCCTTACGTGAATCACAACCACTATGCCGGGCTGATGGAAATGCTGGTGCCTTTTCCGCTCATCATCGCCCTGAGCCACCAGGCGCGCAGCTGGCAGCGCAGCGCCGCCGCCGCCACCGCCGCTTTGGCTGCCACTACCATCTTTCTGTCTGGCTCCCGCGGAGGCATGGCGGCTTTCGCGATTGAAATGACCATTGTCGCCGCTGTCTTCCTGCGGGGAGAGAAGCCCGGACGCGCCGCCACCGCGATCGGAATCTTCCTTATCATCGTCGTGGGACTGCTGGTCTGGCTTGGCGGCGGTCAACTGGTGGAGCGCATGGCCAGCATCCGCAGCGAAACCCATACCGAGGTCAGTGGCGGCACTCGTCTCGACATCGATCGCGACGGCTTGCGCATGTTCGTCCAGAAACCGGTCCTCGGCTGGGGACTGGGCACTTTCCCCGAGGTCTACCCCCAGTTCCGCACTTTCTACACCAACTTCTTCATCAACGCGGCACACAACGACTACGTGCAACTGCTGGTCGAAACCGGGGTTCTCGGATTCCTCGCCATGCTCTGGCTGCTCCTTGTCGCCTTCCGCAACGGAATCCGGAAGCTCAAAGGCTGGGCGCGTGACACCAACGGTGGCTTGGCGCTGGCCGCCATGCTGGGCATCACCGGGATTTTGTTTCACAGCTTCGTCGACTTCAATCTACAGATCCCGGCCAACGCCGCCATCTTTTATTTATTGTGTGTGCTGGCGGCGATGGAACCTCGCTTCGGACAATTCCAGCGGCGTGGCCGCAAACAGCACAGTGAGGCTCTCCCCGACCTTTCCGCCGGCACTTTTTCCGCTCTCTCCTAGTCCGCCGGCGCCAGGTTACTTTGGGGCAAGGCGGCGGTTTCCCCTGTCGAATCAGGCCCTTTCCCACTAAGGCCTTGCCAGGATTACCAAAGTACACGAGCGCCGGACACGTTTACCCCCTGCCCGTTCTCCCGTAACTTGAAGCTTCCACCCGGCATACCTCCCCAGGCGCGGGTCCCTATTTTGGAGCTTATGAATGGCTACGCCTGACAGCTTTCAGTTGGGTCTTCTGCCCGAGCGCAGGATGGATTGGCGCACACTCGCCACCAGCTACGGCTTGGAAATCCTGCTCATTCTGTTCCTGATCAACGTGGGGTTGATCTGGCCAGACCGGATGCAGATTGCGCAGAATTACCACGTCACTGAAATCATCCCCCTGCCCAACATGCAGCCTAAGCCCCTGCAGATGAAAAAAGCCCCCGTGCTCAAGGCGAAGCTATTGCCTCCCGCTCCGGTGTTCACAGCGCCGAAGCTGGTAGTGCCGCGAGAGATTCGCCGGGTCGAGGCTCCGCCGCGCGAAGTCGCGGCACCGAAGGTAGTCGTGAACACCTTCCAGACGCCCGTGCTGAGGGAGACCTCTGGCGCGCGTCCGGCATTGATTGTTCACACCGGCGAGTTCGGGAGTTCGGCGCAAGCCACCATCAACGCCCCGATTCAGAAGGTGCAAACCGGAGGCTTCGGCGATCCCAACGGTATTAAGGGCACAGGTAAGGAAGGCGCGAGGCTGGTGGCAGCGAACACCGGCGCGTTTGATCTGCCCTCCGGGCCCGGAACGGGTAACGGCGCCGGGGGCGCCAATGGACGCAAAGGCACCATCGCCAGCGCCGGCTTCGGCAATGGCATCGCGAGTCCCGGACAGGGGGACGGCCGCAGCGGCGGTCGCGGCTCTGTCGCGACTGGAGGCTTCGGCGCCCAGCAGGTGCAGCAGGGTGGGGTGAAGACCCAACTTGATAGTGGTCCGCCTACCAATCCAGTGGAGATCACCTACAAACCCAATCCGGTTTACACCGAGGAAGCTCGCAATCTGAAGCTGGAAGGCGAAGTTCTTTTAGAGGTCATGTTCGGCGCAAATGGTCAGCTCCACGTGAATCGCGTGGTGCGTGGCATGGGGCACGGCCTCGACGAGGCCGCCATCGCCGCCGCCAACAAGATGCGCTTCAAGCCGGCCCTGCGCAACGGTCAACCCGTGGATTCCACGGCGATCGTTCATGTGGTTTTCCAATTGGCGTACTGAGGAAGAAGAGAGGAACTGAGTTATGCGTACTTGGAATGGAATGGTCACCGCGTGCTTGCTGCTTTCGCTGAGCGCCGTCGCCCAGCAGCCAGCAGCACAAACAGCCCCGGCCCCCGCGGACACGCCCGCCACCGCGCAAGCTTCGCAGGCCCCCGCCGCGGCAGCCACGGCTGCTTCGCAGCCCCAGAATTCGGCTCCGCCGGCGCCGCCCGCGATGACGACGCCGACTCCAACCACCATGGATCAGGTGGTGGATCGCACCATCGAGCGGGAACACGCGCTCATGAAGATGCTCAGCACCCGCACCCCGCTGGTCGAGACCTATCTGCAGAACCTGAAGCTCGATCCGCAGCTTGGCCCGGTTCCCAAAGAAGACCATTACTTCCTTGGCCGCATGGACCTGGGAGAAGAAATCGACCGCCGCGACTACCTCTCCAAAGACATGAGTTTCCAGTCCCGCATGATGGGCGGCTTCACCAAGATGTTCAAGTTTGAGTACAAGCCCATGGGCTTCTCCTGGATGATCTTCGCCGATCGCGAAGACTTCGATCGCGCCCACTACAACTTCAAGTACGTGCACCGCGAATTTCTCGGGGATGTGCGCTGCATCGTGTTCGACGTGACGCCAAAGAAGGATGCCGGCAAGGGCCGCTTCCTGGGCCGCATCTGGGTGGAAGACCAGGACTATAACATCGTCCGCCTCAACGGCACCTACGCTCCGCGCCCCAAGAACGCTTACTTCTTCCACATGGACAGCTGGCGCCTGAACCTGATTCCGGGATATTGGGTTCCGGCCTACATCTACAGCGAAGAAGGCGACTTCAGCTACGGCTCCAAAGACAAGATGGCCTTCAAGGCCCAGACCCGCATCTGGGGTTATGACTTGAAGAAGAGCGGGCAGACTGACGAACTGACCAACATCAGCGTCGATTCCACGGTGAAAGACGACAGCGCCGCCGCGCAGGACGCCTCGCCGCTGCAGGCGCAGCGTCAATGGCAGCAACAAGCGGAAGACAACGTCGTGGCCCGCCTGCAGGATGCCGGCTTGCTCGCTCCTGAAGGCGATGTCGACAAGATCCTGATGACCGTCGTCAGCAACCTCGAAATCACCAACAATATCGAGTTGCCGCGTCCCATCCGCACCCGCGTGATGCTGACCTCGCCGCTGGAAACTTTCAGCGTCGGCAATACCATCATCATCAGCCGCGGATTGATTGATACGCTTCCCGATGAGGCCAGCCTGGCCATGGTGCTGTCACACGAATTGGCACACATTGTTCTCGGCCACAACCTCGGCAGCAAATTCGCTTTCGACGACCGCATGCTCTTCTCCGACGAATCCACCTACAACAACTTCGGATTCCGCCACGTTCCCGAAGAAGAAGCCGCCGCCGACAAGAAGGCTCTCGACCTGCTGAAGAACTCGCCCTACGCCCAGAAACTCGACGTTGCCGGACTCTACCTGAAGGAACTCAGCCAGCGCGGCCCATCGCTCATGGCTCTGTTGACGGCTCACCTGGGTAACAGCTTCGTCGACGACAAGGGCAACGTGACGCGACTGGCGCCGTTGATGAACTCGGCTCCCGCGCTGGATCCCAACAAACTCGATCAGATCGCCGCCCTGCCTCTGGGCGGACGCATCAAGTTGAATGCCTGGGACGACAAGGTCGAGATGATCAAGACTGCCCCGGTAGCCATCACTTCAGCGCGTGACAAGATGCCGTTCGAAGTGACCCCGTTCTTCCCGCGCCTGAGCCGCTACAACAGCGGACTCAACGGCAACGGTAACGCGACGGCCGCGGCCAACACCGCTCCTGCCAACCAGTAGGACGGTCCACAAGTTGCACTAAGCGAGGCCGGGACCTGGAAGCAATTCCGGAGTTCCGGCCTTCGTATTTCGTAACGCCGGCAGTCCTCGCCGGCCGGGCGACCTCAAGCGTCGTCGTTGCTGTGGGTTAGGTGTTACTGAGAACTGGCCGCTGGGAACTAAGAACTGACTAAGGCTTCTTTCCCGGCAATCCCGCGGGATTCTCATGCGTACGCTCGCGGAACCTCCCTTTCATGCCGGTCGCGAGCGAAACGCTGCCTTCGCCATAGCGGTCCCGCAAGCGATCTGCTGCCGACAGCGCCTTCTGCCAGCGATCGCGACGTTGGCCTTCGAGCAAGTCTCCCTGCGCTCCGGCGTTCTCGAAGCCTGAGGCGTGCACTCCCAGCAGGCGCACCTCGACTCCCCGTCTCCAGTTCCGGTGAAAAAGTTCCCGGATCTGCTCGAAGATCTCCGTGTCCAACTGGGTGGGATCATTCAGGCTGTGCGCCCGCGTGATCGTCGTAAAGTCTTTGTAACGAAGCTTTAGTTGAATGGTGCGGGCATGGAGGTGGGCTTCGCGCAACCGTCGTCCCACCATCTCTGACAGGCGCATGAGGGTGGCTTCCATCCGCTCGGCATCGGCCGTGTCCTCGTTGTAGGTGTGCTCATGGCTGATCGACTTCGCGCCAACATCTTCGCCGACCTCGCTGTCGAACCATCCGCCGGCGTCTTCGCCGCGGGCCTTGCCGGCCAGCGCCAGTCCCCATTTGCCAAAATGTTCTTCCAGAACACCTTCTTCCAGGCGCGCCAAATCGCCCACTTGCCGGATGCCAAGGTTGTGAAGATTTTTCTCCGTCACTTTGCCAACGCCGGGAATGTCACGCACATCCAGCGGCGCGAGAAATTTTGCCTCTTGCCCCGGAACCACCCAGATCACACCGTTGGGCTTGGCTTTGGCCGAGCCCACCTTGGCAATGAGCCGGGAAATTCCGATGCCGATCGAGCAGTTGAGCTGGGTCTCTGACTTCATTTTCTGGTGCAGGGCGTGCGCTGCGCGCAATGCCGGACCGTGCAGCCGCTCGGTGCCCGTCATGTCCACATAGGCCTCGTCAATCGACGCCATCTCCACCTGCGGAGAGAACGCCGTCAGCACCTTGTGCACTCTCTCGGAATAGTCACGATAGCGGTCGGGGTGTCCCTCCACAAAAATCGCCTGCGGACACATCTTGGCGGCGGTGCGCAGTGGCATAGCGGAATGTACCCCGAACTTGCGCGCCTCGTAAGACGCGGCGGAGACCACACCCCGCTCATGGCGCTGACCGCCGACCACGACTGCCTTCCCTTTCAGCGAGGGGTCGAACAGTTCCTCCACGGAGACAAAGAAGGCATCCATGTCTACGTGGAAGATGGTTTTGGCGGGAGCCGGCATGAAAACCCCGAGAGCAGAGGATTCTAGCAGTTAGACGCATTCGAGAGCCTGGCTGATGCGAAAACTGGACAACTTCCTTCTGGCGGGCTGCCAAGTGTTTTGCGGTAACGGGTTTTCCCAAAATGCAACGCAAATCAAAATGGGACGCCACCTCTGTGGATTTGGTCACTTAACCTTGCGATTTTCGTCGTTTTCCCTGCTTTAGCGGTGTATTCGAGGGACGTGTAGGTGGAGGTGATCGGTCTGCGGACGCGCAGGCCCTTGCCTGCACGAAGGACTTGCGCCGCGCGCTCTCAGGCCGGCGCTTACAGTTTCCCCCACTTCGCCCTGCCGGCATGCTCTCCTCATCTCCCAGGAGACTATTCATGCGCAAAGCTTTGTTGCTTACGTTTCTGCTCTTTCTCGCGGCGGCCTGGGTGGGCTGCGGCGAAAGCACGCACACGGTTACTCCCACATCTCAGGTGGCCTTTATACGTGCTGCCTCCGGTGGTGCCCTTGCCTATAATCACCAGTCCCGCGAACTGCGCGGTCTTCGCGCCTTACCCGCCCGCAAGGCGCATCGGGCATGGGGCTGCAACCTTATGCTTACACCATTGCCAATGGAACCGACTCCATTGTCGTAATGAAGGATGACGGCACCGGCCAGACCGTCGTCGCCAACCAGGCGGGCTACTTCTATTCGGTACAACTTTCTCTCGACGGAAAGAAGGGTGTCGTCTCAGCCGAAGATGAGAATGGATACTTGCAGATCTTTGTCGCCAATATGGCTAATCTGCAGAACGGAAATCCCTTGCAGCTGACCACCGATGCGACCGATCACTATGTTCCGCAGCTCTCGCCCGACGACAACACGGTGGTGTTCGTGAAATATGACTCCGCGGGCATTGGCCGCGCCTATACCGTTCCCGCCGGCGGCGGAACGCAAACCATGATCAGCACCCCCGACACCATCGACGTCTGGACCCCCTCGTACACCCCGGACGGCAAGAAAATCGTCTATGAAGACGACAACCTTGATTGCATCAACATGATGAATCTGGATGGCACCGGCATGACGACCTTGACCAACGCGGGCGGAACCGAATATTTCGACGAATTCCCATCCGTTTCGCCCGATGGCACCAAGCTGGTCTTCAGCCGCTATGGCAAGGCCACCCCTACCACCAGTGAGGATGTCTACATCGCTAACATTGACGGCAGCAACGTCACACAGCTGACCAACAGCGGAACTGCGGGCGAAGCGTGGCATCCCATGTTTGTGAACAACAAGATCGTCTTTGTCTACTATTCTTTTGCCACCAGTGACAACGACATCTACAACATGAACTTTGATGGATCAGCAGCGAAAGACCTGACCAATAACTCTCAGGATGAGTACTTCCAGTACTGATGAGAGAACGAAATCGCGAAAGCTGAACGCGACAGCCGCAGGCGTACGCTCAGGGACTATCACCGGGCGCAGCCTGCGGCTTTCTTGGTCTTATGACCCCGCCCCCGCCGCCCGCGCCTGCCGTACCCGCTCATAGACGCGAACGTATTCCTTGGCTGAGGCAGTCCAGGAAAAATCTTTGTTCATGCCGTTGCGCATCAGGATCTGCCACGAGGTCGGATCGCGGAAGGCCTGCAGCGCCTGCTTGATGGTCAGCAGCAGCGACTCGCCGTTGTATTCGCTGAACTTGAAGCCGGTACCCTTGCCGGCACGCGCGTCCCAGGACTCGATGGTGTCGTCGAGGCCGCCAGTCGCGCGCACGATCGGCACGGTTCCGTATTTCAGGCTGTAGATCTGGTTCAGGCCGCAAGGTTCGTACTTCGAGGGCATGAGGAACATATCGCTGCCTGCTTCGATCTTATGCGCCAAGGTGTTGTCGTAGGCCACTTTCACCGCAATTTTCTGCGGGAACTGCTTCTGCAGGCGCAGGAACATCTCTTCATATTGCTTGTCGCCATTGCCCAACGCCACCACGATCATTTCCTCCCGTGCCAGGCGGTCCATGATCTGGGCAATCAGGTCGAAGCCCTTCTGCGCGGCAAAGCGCGAGACAATGCCGATCACCGGCAGCTTCAGGTCAGGATTAGTGACGCCAAAGGCCGACAGCAAATCCGCTTTGCACGCCGCCTTGCCCGCCAGTTTCTCAGGCGAATAGTGCGCGGCGATGAACTTGTCGGTCTCCGGACTCCACTCGTCGTAGTCCACGCCGTTCAGAATTCCCGTCACCGTCGCCGCCCGGTCGTGCAGCACGCCTTCCAACCCGAAACCGAACTCGGTGGTCTGAATCTCCTGGCTGTATTTGCGGCTCACCGTGGTGATGAAATCGGAGAACACCAGGGCCCCCTTCAGGAAATTCACATTCCCGAAGAACTCCATCTTGGTAATGGCGAACAGATCCCACGGCAAGGTCAGCAGCGGCAAGGTGTCGGGGGGGAACAGGCCCTGGTACCCCATGTTGTGAATAGTGAAGACGGTTCCCACGTCGCGGAACGCCGGATCTTCCGCATATTGGGTGCGCAGCAACACCGGAATCAGCGCCGACTGCCAGTCGTGGCAATGAAACACCTGGGGCACGCCCACGATCTTCGAGGCCTCCAGCACCGCCCGCGAAAACAACGCGAAGCGCTCGGCGTTGTCGGGATAGTCGCCGGACGAGCTTCCATACAGCGCGTCGCGATCGAAAAAAGGAGGGTAGTCTACAAAATAAAAATGCAGTCCCGGCTGATCCGCCGCCGTCACCACCGAACAAAAGCGGTAGCGGTCATCAAACGGCACGGTGATGCTGCGCACCACGGTTTCAGGATTCACCAGCTTGGTTTGCCGATAGCGCGGCACATAGACGCTTACTTCGTGCCCCAGTCCGACCAATGCCCGCGGCAACGCGCCCACCACATCGGCGAGCCCGCCGGTTTTGGAAAAAGGAACACACTCGGAAGCGGCGAAGGCGATATGCATGAAGACAGACCTCCAGGAACCGACGATGACACCACGTTATGATGATGCTCCAGCTATTTGTGGCACACTATTGCTTGCCCAACAGCTGCTGCGGAGTGTACGGGCCAGTCTAATCGGCGGAAAGAAAGAGGGTCAACGTGCCAAAGGTCTCTGCTGCGCAACCCCGGCGCAAGCCCAAACTGGGACAACACTTTCTGGTCAACCCATCGGCCGCCCAGCGCATCGCCGACGCCGCCGGCGACCTGTCTTCCGCCACCGTCCTTGAAATCGGCCCCGGCCGTGGCGCCATCACCAGCCTGTTGGCCAAGCGCGCCCGCCGCCTCATCGCCATTGAAACGGACCGCGTCCTCGCCGCCCAGCTGCGCATGCACTTCGCCCTTTACCCCAATGTCGAGATCATCGAAGGTGACATCCTCGCCATCGACTTCCATACCATCTTCGGCCTCAAGCCCGGCCACTCCCGCCCCGGCACCGAATACCGTCCCGACCCCGCGCGGGTCGTCGGCAATCTCCCCTACTTCATCACCTCCGACATCCTGCTGCGCCTCTTCGAATACCGCCAGTACTTCGACACCATGGTTTTGATGGTGCAAAAGGAAGTGGCCGACCGCATGGCAGCGCCTCCGGGGGGCAGCGAATACGGCCTGCTCTCCGCCACGGTACAGCTCTACGCCAGCGTCGAGAAGCTCTTCACCCTGCCGCCCGCAGCCTTCTCGCCCCCGCCCAAAGTGCATTCCACGGTCGTCCGTCTCGATCCCGCGCCGCGCCTGGACGCCCTCCGCGTCCCCGAGAATGGCTTCGTCGCCTTCCTGAAGCAGTCTTTCGGACAAAAGCGAAAGACGCTGTGGAACAACCTGAAGCTCGCTTACGATCCCAGGAATTTGAAGAGCGCTCTGGAGGAAGCCGGCATCAAGCCGACCGTTCGTGCCGAAGCCCTGTCGCTGGAAAAGAGTGCCGCGCTTTATCGGGCGCTGCGGACCGGAACCGGCGGCGTATGACGCTGGTCACCGCGCGCAGCCCGCGAGGCTGCTAAGATGAGGCTCTGAATCGAGGTTCCCATGCCCTCGAGCCTCCGCCAACCCGCCGTCGCCGGACGCTTCTATCCTGCCAATCCTGAGCGCCTGAAAGCCGATCTCGCGTCCTATCTCGGCCCAGGCGCTGATGCCGCTCCCGCGATCGGCTGCATTGTTCCTCACGCCGGGTATATGTACTCCGGCCATGTCGCCGGTGCTGTCTTTGCGCGCATCGCGGTTCCCCGCCGCGCCATTGTCATGTGCCCCAACCACACCGGCATGGGACAGCCGCTCTCGATCATGAGCGAAGGCGCATGGCAGACGCCGCTGGGAAAAATGGCAATTGATAGCGAACTGGCGGAAACGCTGAAGTCTGCTGACCCTTCTCTGGTCGAAGATTCCGCCGCCCACTACGCCGAGCATGCTGCCGAAGTCGAACTTCCCTTCCTGCAGGCGTGCAATCCCCGTTCCACGTTTGTGCCCATTGCCGTGGGAACCGCACAATTCGAGCCGCTCGAGGCTTTGGGAATCAGCATCGCGGATGCCGTTCTCGCTCAGGATGAGCCGGTTCTGGTCGTGGCCTCCAGCGATATGAACCATTATGAACGCGATGACGCCACCCGCATCAAGGACCAAAAAGCCATCGAGCAGATTCTCCGCCTCGATGCCCCCGGCCTCTACGACGTCGTGACCAACCAAGACATCAGCATGTGCGGATTCGGCCCCGCCGTTGCCATGATCACCGCCGCCCGCCGCATGGGCGCCAAGCGCGCCGAACTCGTGCGCTATGCCACCTCGGGAGACGTCTCCGGCGACCGCGAGATGGTCGTTGGTTACGCGGGAATAATCGTCCGATAATCAACCCGCCGATCGTCAGCGACAAAAAAGGCGGCCCGCAGGCCGCCTCAGAAACCTCGAATAATTTAGTGGTGAGAGACTCCACCGCCTCCCATGTGCCCGCCGCCAGAGGAGTGCATGCCACCGCCGCTCACACCGCGCGGCGAGAACCCTCCCGTTCGCCCCCCGCTGCCGATACCGCGGCTGCCGCTCGTCATCCCGGGGAAGGAACTAAATCCCCCATAACCGGCAGACGAAATCGGCATCCGCATACTCGCCGCCCCGTGTAGCCCGGCGCGATCGGAGAAAGATCCCAAGTTACGCACAATCCCGCGAGGCACACCTAATCCGGCGGAATTTGCCGGAATGGTCATCTTCGGTCCCCAGAAACCGTTGGTGGTGGTGGCAAAGGACCCGCCCCGCACCGCGACCATGCTCGTGCCGGTCGCGGGCGGCTTAGGCGGCACCCATCCGGTTGGACCGTTTCCAATCCTCGGCTGCGTGTTCAGCCCCGCCCAGCTTCCGCCCGGCTGCCAGCCCCATCCATACGAAGGAACATAAATCCAGGAGCCGTAGTGATAGGGCGTCCATCCCCACGGGTAACCGGAAACCCAGCCGTAGCCATAAATAGGATCGTAGGCCCACAGCCCGTTCATGTACGGATCCCAGCCCGCGCCCGCGAAATAAGGCTGCCACAGCATGCCGTATCCCGGTAGGTTCGAGAAGCTGCCGTAGTAATTCATGTCGCTGGCGCCATAGGCATACGGCGAATAGCTGCTGTAGTCGTTATCCGCTGTATAACGATCGTGATACTGCGCCTGCGCCTTATCCCACTCATCGTAGGGATCAATCTCCAGATTCTTGGCCACTTCGTAATGGTCGGTCGCCAGGTTAAAGGTGGCAACCTTGTTTTTCTCGACCGCAACCTCGCCTGCCGAGCCCGTGATCTGTACTTGGCCTTTGAACACCGCGACACTCGCCTGCGCATCAGCCATCTGCGCCCGCAGATGCGCCGGCTCAGTCAACGTCATCCTCTGCTTGGCGAAGGTCAGCGTGAGCAGGTCGCCCTTGCTGCTCTTTCCCGGCTGGAAGTTCACATAGGCCGTACCTTCCTGCAGGTTCACGGTGGAGATTTTCGCGCCCGAATCGCGCAGCGAGAGGTCGGTAAAACTGATGACGGTGTCCGGCGTGATCCGGATTGCGCTGCCATCTTCGAACTCCACTTCGGCGCGCCCGTCGAAGCCGGTCTTGAGCTTCATGCCCTGGGTAATGGGCAGGTTCAGAAATGCCTTTTCGAAACCCTTCCCCATGTTGCGGTCGACTTCGACGCTCCCGTCTACCTGGCTGAGACGCACAATGCGCGCCTGCGAATCCGCGAGCGAAGGAATCACCAATAGAATCGAGATCAACGCTGTGAGCGAGAGGACGGGAAGAACACCGAAACGGTTGCGCATGGACTCCCCCAAGATCGGCCTTTTCAATTATTAGAACACAGGTCGGGTCGGATAGTTGTCTCTTTACTGTATTTCACGCTTGCCGGTCACCCGGCCCGCGTAGAGTTCTGCCACGACAGGATATCCTTCTGATTCCAGAGAGAATAGCTTACTTCGGCTCGGCGGCCGCCCGCGCCAGCATTCTTTGCGCCCGCGCCCGCACGGGATTGATCACGGTATTGTCCAGGGCAATCTGCTGCAGTATGGGGGCTACGGCCGATAGCTCATGCAGTTGGTCATGGTTGGCCAAATCCTCCATCCGCTTCAATTCCTCGTCGAGGGCCAGCTTCTGATAGCGATGGTAGTACTCGAGCCTGCGGCCGAATTCCAGCGTGCCTGACATGCTTTCGAACAGCTCCGTCAGTTCCTGCACCGGGGTAACCTGCGAATAGTTGTAGGTGGCTCGGTTCTCCTTCTGCCCGTCGTTGTAAATCAAGACCTTGTTCCCGGTGAACGCCATGTTCTTCTTCTTGGACTCTACGGGAGTGGCGAAATAGTGTGCCTTCCGGGCAAGGTCAAAAATTCGCGCACGGGTTTCCGGTGAAATTGTAAAGTTCAACTTGAAGTCGTCGGCTTCGCCGCCTTCCATCAGCTTGCCGTCGGAATAGTAGGTAGCGTCGCCGCTCGTCGGGACGGTTACCGCATAGCGATCCGGCTCCGATCCGGGAAAATTCAGGCTGAAACTCACCGCGGGAATAGCAGCAGTTTGTGCGAAGGCCGTCGCCAATCCGAGGATCCCCACTAAAGAGACCAAGACGAGGCGTAGGCGCTGCACAAGCATTGCTAGGATTATGCCAAAATTCCGGGGCGATCGCCGGGGTGAAACACTCTAGCCCGCGCTCTGCCGCTCCAGCGTGGCGGCGGTATGCAGATGGCAAATTGCAATCGCCAGAGCATCGGCCGCGTCCGCAGGCTCAGGAACCTCCGCTAGATTTAACAGCCGCGTCACCATGTGCTGCACTTGCGGCTTCTCGGCCCTTCCATATCCCACCACCGCCGACTTGATCGAAAGCGGCGCATACTCCGAGACCGCCAACCCCGCCGCCGAGGCCGCCAGCATGGCCACTCCGCGCACCTGCCCCAGTTTCAGCGCCGACTTGACGTTCAGGGCGTAAAACACATCTTCGATGGCAACATTGTTGGGATGATGCTCTTCAATCAGAGACTCGAGCTTTTGAAAAATCGTCGCCAGCCGCCGCGGCATAGGCTCGCGCGGCGAAACTTTGATTGCTCCGCACGTCAGGCAAAGCAGCTTGCCATCCGGACAAAGCTCCACTACCCCGTAGCCCGTATATTCGGTTCCGCAATCAATCCCCAGGACGCGCATCGCAGCCAGTGTAGCGCAAGGCGGCGCTTGGCACCCGGCATTTGACCGTTGGCAAACTCGGCTCCGGCTTCAGGCTCTGGGCTTTGGGATGATTGCTAACTGCTGCCCGCGGTTTTCAGCAACATCTCGGACGCCTGGCCCGCGCCGTCTCGTTCTCTCGCAGGAAGGCGGCATACGCCGCGCGCGACGAGGCCATCCGGTTCCTTGCCAGAAACCGCGCATACGCCGATTCATCGAAAATCTCGCGAAGGCATGCCATCACCAACTGAACAATCTTTCTCATGCCTGCTCCTCGGCTGCGAACCGGCTCATCACGAAGGGAGCTTCCTTGACCCTTGCTTCTTTCCTCCCCGAGACCACCCGCGACCATTCCAGCCCCGACTCGATCAAAATCAGCGCCACCATTACGATCAACACCCCGGTCACGACCGCGTCCAGACGATCGTTGAACATCAGCCGGACCGCGTCTTTTACCGGCGAACTCGCCAGCAGCTGCG
>Ga0335085_10003202_pt1 | contig 28853 bp, 20 predicted proteins | sample Lox_Sample_45_FD_206712 | JGI IMG/M metagenome (GOLD analysis project Ga0335085, IMG submission 206712) | Soil microbial communities from Loxahatchee National Wildlife Refuge, Florida, United States - Lox_Sample_4.5 | ecosystem: Environmental > Terrestrial > Soil > Wetlands | place: USA... | reverse complement strand
GGCAGTTCGTCCCGCCCCGTCGACACGTTGAGCCCGATGCCGACGACGACCGCGTCACCGGACTGTTCGGCCAGGATGCCGCCCAGCTTCCGTGCCCCCAGGAGCACATCGTTCGGCCACTTCAGCAGGGCGTCGAGGCCGGAGACCTGCCGCACGGCCGTAGCGACCGCGACCCCGGCGAGCAGCGGGAGCCAGCCGCGCCGGCCCGGCGGCACGCTCGCCGGGCGGACCAGCACCGAGAACGTCAGCGCGGCACCCGGCGGGCTCAGCCAGCTGCGGCCCATCCGGCCGCGGCCCGCGGTCTGCTCCTCGGCGGCCAGGACGAGACCCTCCGGCGCCCCGGCGCGGGCCCGCGCCATGAGATCGGCGTTGGTGGAGCCGGTCCGTTCCGCGACCGAAAGCCCGCGCCACAGACCGCCCGGGCGGACGACCTGCTCCGTCAGGGCTGCCTCACCGAGCGGAGGGCGGGGCGGGTGCTGGGTATCTGTCATCTCGACGGTCATTGTCCCCGGCGCCCGGCCCGGGGTGACACGCGGCCGACGCGGGGAACGGGCCCCGTCGGGCGGGGTCCCTACGATCAGGCGGTACCGAGGACCCGGGACCGTTCGGCGTGATTAGTACTGGCCGCCCTGGCCCTGGCCGCCGTACCCGCCCTGGTCCTGGCCGCCCTGCTCACTGCCCTGGCCCTGGCCACCGTACCCGCCCTGGTCCTAGCCGCCCTGGCCCTGGTCCTGGCCACCGCCGTACTGGTCCTGGCTCTGCTGCTGCCCCTGCTGATCCTGGTCCTGGACTCCGAGGTAGTTCTCGCCCGCCTGCTCGCCCCGCTGGATCTCGCTGCCGAAGCGGTTGCCGGTCTTTTCGTCGGCGAACTCGGCCGCCTTGTCGAAGGCGCTGTCGGCCTGCTCGGGATGCTCACTAGCGAGCTTCTTGGCCTCATCGGCAAAGCCACTGAAGTCAGGCATGGATGCCCCCTCTTCTGTCATTGGCTGGATGGCCCATCCTTCGCACGAGGGGCCACGTTCCCATGGCAATAGATCCCTAAACAAGGCGGAGTGTCCCGTCCCAGAAGGACCCCGCCACTCCTGACGCCCCAGTGACTCAGATCACAATAAGGCCGCGAAGCGGGACGCGTGCCCACGCTGTCGCAGTGACCCGCTGCACCGGTCGCACGCGTCCGGCGGACCGCCAGCAGCAGCGGCTGGCGTCATCCGCTGGTCCTGCTGGATAATTAGCTGAACGGGCTGTCTGATTAACTGTCGCACGGGAAGGGGCGATGCGGTGAGCCCCCGCCCCTATAACCTCGGCCAGCGCCGGGGCCCGGTCGACCGGGGCCGCCAGCAGGTTCTTGCCGCGGCCCGGCGGCTGCTCGCCGGGACCACCAGCTATACCTCCTTCACCGTGGACGCCGTGGCCAAACAGGCCGACGTGGCCCGGGCCACCGTCTACTACCAGTTCGGCTCGAAGGCCGGGCTCCTGGAGGCCGTCTGCGATGCACTGGCCGAGGCCGGCCAGATGTCGGAACTGGCCCAGGCGTTCACCGATCCCGATCCGCTCGGGGCGCTGCGCCGGTTCACCGGCTGCTTCGGCCGGTTCTGGTCCGTGGACCGGGCGGCCATGCGCCGGCTGCGCGCGCTGGCCGCGCTCGACCCGGACGTGGGCGCGGTCATCTCCGCCCGGGATCAGCGCCGCAGGGAGGGCCTGACGGTGCTGGTCGCCCGGCTGGCCGGGACGTCTGCGCTCACGGCCGAGCCCGACCACGCGGTTCGCGTGCTCTTCGCCCTCACCAGCTTTGAGACCTTCGACGCGCTGGCCCGGCCGGACCAGGAGCTGACCGCCGTCGTCCCGGACATCCTCCGGCTCGCCGAGGTGGCCCTGCGGCTCGCGTGAGGCCGCCTGCCAGCGGCCCCGCCGGTGGATGCCGGTTACGGGCCGGTTACGGGCCGGTTACGGGCCGGTTACGGGCCGGCCGAAGCGGGCTCAGCCGGTGTTCTGCAGGCCGGCGGCGACGCCGTTGACGGTGAGCAGCAGCAGCCGCTCCAGCCGCTCACGCTCGGCGGGATCGTCGGCGGCCGGGCCGCGCAGCGCCGCCAGGGCCCGCAACTGCAGGTACGACAGCGCGTCCACGTAGGGGTCCCGGAGCGCGACGGCGCGCGCGAGGACCGGCCGGTCGGCCAGCAGGCGCCCGTGCCGGGTGACAGCCAGCACGAGCCTCATGGTCAGGTCGTATTCGGCCAGGACCCGTCTGGGCAGATCGTCCCGGCCGCCCAGTGCCAGGTAGCGCTCGGCGATCGTGCGGTCGGTCTTGGCCAGGCTCATCTCCGCGTTGTCGATGAGCACGTTGAACAGCGGCCACTCCGTGTACGCCCGCTGCAGTTCCGCCAGCCCCGGGCTGTCCGGAACGTCCGTCAGTCCCGCGCCGTTGCCGTCCGCGCCGGACTTCAGCACGGCGGCCAGCCCGCTGCCGAGGCCGAACCAGCCGGGCAGGTTCACCCGCGTCTGGGACCAGGCGAACACCCACGGGATGGCGCGCAGGTCATCCAGGCTGACCGCGGACCGGGACAGCCCCCGCCGGGCCGGGCGGGACCCCATCCGCAGGCCGCCGATCTCCTCCAGCGGGCTGATCCGGGCGAACCACTCCGCGAAGCCGTCGCTTTCCACCAGCGCCCGGAAGGCACGCCGCGCCGCGTCGTCGATCACGTCCGCGACGCCGCGGAACCGCAACGACACCTCGCTGTTGCTCCCGGCGCGGGCCGGCGCCGACGCCAGCAGCACGGCCGACGTCACCTGTTCCAGATGCCGCTTCGCGATGACCGCGCGGCCGTACCGGGCGAAGATCACCTCGCCCTGCTCGGTGACCTTGAACCGGTCCGCGACCGAGCCGGGGGCCTGCGCGAGCACCGCCCGCCCGGTGGGGCCGCCGCCGCGGCCCAGCGCGCCGCCACGCCCGTGGAACAGGGTCAGCTGCACGTCGTGGGCGGTGGCCCAGGCCGCCAGCTCGGCCTGCGCGTCGAACAGTCGCAGCGTCGCGCTGGCGGGCCCGAGTTCCTTGGCCGAGTCGGAGTAGCCGAGCATCGCCTCCAGCTGCCGGCCGGTGGCCGCCAGCCGGGCCGCGACGGGGGGCAGCGCCAGCATCTCGGTCAGCACGCGGGGCGCGTTGGCCAGGTCCGCCCCGCTCTCGAACAGCGGCACCACGTCCAGCACCGGGGCGTTGCCGTCCGGCAGGGCGAGCTGGGCCAGCTCGTACACGGCGGCGATGTCCCCCGCCGACCGGGTGAAACTGACCACATACCGCCGGCACGCCTCGACGCCGAGCCGCCGCTGGATCCAGGCGGCCACCCGCAGGGTCGCGAGTACCTCCTCGGCCTCCGCCGACAGGGGTTCGCCGGAGGGCGCGTCCCGCAGCTCGGCGAGTACCCGGGCGTGCACCGCGCTGTGCTGGCGGATCTCCAGCTCGGCCAGGTGGAAACCGAACGTCTCCGCCTGCCAGATGAGGTGCTGGATCTCGCCGTAGGCCTGCGCGCGGGCCCCCGCGGCCGCCAGGGATCCCTGGACCAGGCGCAGGTCGGCGATGAATTCTCCTGGGCCGGAGTAGGCCAGGTCGGCGTGCCGGACGCGGGTCGCCTCCAGCCGCGCCACGGTGTACAGCAGGTAGGTGCGGTAGGGCTCCTGCGGGGAGCGGGCCGAGATCTCCGCGATCAGCTCGGGGTGCGCCGCGGCGGCCACGCCGAGCGCGTGCCGCAGCCCCGGCGACGCCGGCGTCGTGGCCTCGTGCAGGGTCAGCGCCCGGCCGATCCGGTCGGCGACCCGCTCGAGCGCGCGGAGCACGTGATCGGCCTGGATGATCGCGGCTTCGCGGGTGACCCGCGCGGTCACGAAGGGGTTGCCGTCCCGGTCGGCGCCCACCCAGCTGCCGAACCTGAGGAACGCGGGCACCCCGGTCGGGACGCTGCCGCTGTCCGAGCCCGCGACGGCGTGGTCCATCGAGCGGTAGATCGCGGGGACGACCCGGAACAGGGTCTCGTCGAAGGCGGCCATCACCGAACGGACCTCGTCGATCGGGTCCATCGCGTTGACCCGCAGCTGTGACGTTCGCCACAGCACGTCGATCTGCTCGCGCAGTTCGCGGAGGATCTCGGTGCGGTCGGTCGCGGCGGCCCGCGGGTCGTCGAGCACGTCCACCAGCACGGAAATCCGCCGCAGCGAGGCGACGACCGCCCGGCGCCGCGCCTCGGTGGGGTGGGCCGTGAACACCGGGTGCACGCGCAGCCCGGCGAGCAGCTCCTCGAGCCGGTCGCCGCCGTGGGTGCGGCGGATCTCCCGCACCGTGGCTTCCAGCGACTCCGGCAACGGGTGCCCGGGCGTGTCCCGCTCCCGCAGGGCCCGGATGCGCTGATGCTCTTCGGCCAGGTTGGCGAGGTGGAAGTACACGGTGAAGGCGCTGGCCACCTGCTCTGCACGGTCCAGGGGCCAGGAGGCGACCAGGGCGGCGATGTCATCGAGCGGGCCGCCCGATTCCGGCTGCGGGCCCTCCGCGCACTGCGGGCCCTCCGCGCGCCGCGCCTCGATCACGGCGTGCCGGAGCCGCTCCACATCATCCAGCAGTCCCTTGCCGCCGGCCTCGCTCAGCACACCGCCCAGCAGGCTGCCCAGCAACCGGACGTCGCGCCGCATCGGCTCCGGCATCCGATAGCGGTCGCTGTCCCGGCTGACCGTCTCCCGCTCCACGCCGCAAGCGTAGCGAAACGCCCAGCTGCCTCCTCGCTAGCTACCCTTAGGTCATGACGAGTAATGCCGCCGCGGAGCCGGACGCCGGCCCCAGCGCCAATGACCAGGACGTGCACACGACCGCAGGGAAGATAGCCGACCTGGAGCGGCGCCGCCAGGAGGCGACCCACGCCGGCTCCGAGCAGGCCGTGCAGAAACAGCACGCGCGGGGAAAGCTGACCGCGCGGGAGCGGATCGAGCGGCTGCTGGATCCGGGCTCGTTCGACGAGTTCGACGAGTTCGCCCGGCATCGGGCCACCGACTTCGGCATCGCCGAGAACCGGCCGTACGGCGACGGCGTGGTCACCGGGCACGGCACGGTGGACGGCCGCCCGGTCTGCGTCTTCAGCCAGGACTTCACCGTCTTCGGCGGATCGCTCGGCGAGGTCTACGGCACCAAGATCGTCAAGGTCATGGACCACGCCCTGAAGGTCGGCTGCCCGGTGATCGGCATCAACGACGGCGGCGGCGCGCGGATCCAGGAGGGTGTGGTCGCGCTCGGCCTGTTCGCGGACATCTTCTACCGCAACGTCATGGCCTCGGGCGTGATCCCGCAGATTTCGCTGATCATGGGCCCGTGCGCGGGCGGTGCGGTCTACTCGCCGGCGATCACCGACTTCACGCTCATGGTGAACGGGACGTCGCACATGTTCATCACCGGTCCGGACGTCATCAAGACGGTGACCGGCGAGGAGGTGACCTTCGAGGAACTCGGCGGCGCGCACGCGCACGCCGTCCGGTCCGGCGTGGCCCACTACCAGGCTAAGGACGAGGACGACTGCATCGAGTTCGCGCGCGACCTGCTCTCTTTCCTGCCGTCCAACAACCTCGAAGACCCCCCGGTCGTCGACCCCCCCGCCGATCCCGCCGCGGCGGAGGAGATCACCAGCGCCGACGCCGCCCTGGACACAGTGATCCCGGATTCCCCGAACCAGCCCTACGACATGCACACGGTCATCGCGGGCGTGCTGGACGACGGCGACTTCCTCGAGGTGCACGCGGGATTCGCGCCGAACATGGTCTGCGGTTTCGGCCGCGTGGCCGGCGCGTCGGTCGGGGTGGTGGCCAACCAGCCGATGCACTTCGCCGGGTGCCTGGACATCAACGCGGCGGAAAAGGCGGCCCGGTTCGTCCGCACCTGCGACGCGTTCAGCATCCCGATCCTGACGTTCGTCGACGTGCCCGGCTTCCTGCCCGGCGCCGACCAGGAGTGGAACGGGATCATCCGGCGCGGCGCCAAGCTCATCTACGCGTACGCCGAGGCGACGGTGCCCAAGGTCACCATCATCACCCGGAAGGCCTACGGCGGCGCCTACGACGTCATGGGCTCCAAGCACCTCGGCGGCGACATCAACCTGGCGTGGCCCACGGCGCAGATCGCCGTCATGGGCGCGCAGGGCGCGGTGAACATCCTCTACCGCCGCGAACTGGCCGACGCCGACGACCCGGACGCGCTGCGGGCCCAGCGGATCCTCGAATACGAGGACACGCTGGCGAACCCCTACGTCGCTGCCGAACGGGGCTATCTCGACGGTGTCATCCGGCCCGGCGAGACCCGCGCGGAGGTCACCCGCGCCCTCCGCGCGCTGCGCACCAAGCGCCAGACGCTGCCGCCCAAGAAGCACGGCAACATCCCCCTTTAGCCCGCGGCGAGCGGCCGACGGCGCCCGGGCAGCGCAGCGCCTGGGCGCCGGGGCCGAGCAGGCTCGCCTGGCCGGGCGACGGTCACCCGAACGGGGATCGCCGCCGATGCTCCGGGGGGCCCATCGAAGCCTGCTTCAGCGGTTACCTCCCGGATGGGTGCGGACGGCTACGGCGGCAGGCGGGCAGCTGAACGCCGCCGGTGCGGGACAATGCGATACGAGGCCCGGGAGGTGGGGCGTATGAACACGCCCGATATATGGGTAGCCAAGGACGACGGGAGCGATATCGTCCGCGCCAGCGCGATCATCGGACTAGGCATCGACTACAACGGCAACATCACGGCACGGGTCGGCCACGGCGAGGGCGCGACCGTGACCCTCGCCGACCCCGGCAGGCAGCACGGTGCACATCCGCCGGCCGATTTTCACCGGCAGCTGATGCGCCTCATCGCCCAGCTGTCCGACGCGTCCGGGGCGTTCCTGGTCCGGCCGGTCCGCGATAAGACCCGCGGCTGGGAATGGGCCACCGAGCCGCTGTAACGCGGGGCCGGGTCAGCCGGCCGGGCCCGGTTCCCGGCGGGCGACGGCGGTAATGGACAGCGACACGGCAACGGCGCGTGCCGGCGCGGTGGCTTCCGCTCTGCCACCGGAGACGAAGGATGCGGACTCTCCAGTGCGCCACGCCGTTATGAAGGGACGTGCCTTTCAGCCGATGAGGCGAAGGCCCCTGGCCATCTGCAGCGGGTAAGAGCCTAGACCGCGATGAGCACGTCACCTACCTGGACCCCGCGGGGCGCAACGTCGCGCTCTGGCCGGACTTCACGTGGGCGTTCGCCTGGCAGACCCGCCGCCTCGACGCGTCCTGCTACGAGGTGCGTCTCCCCCACCCACACTGACAACGGCGGCTATCCGGCCACGCAGCCCAGCCACCGTTACGTTCGCCAAGACGCCGCTCGCCGTGTGGCGCGAGCGCCGAGGAACCTGACGGGAAACGTGATGGGAAGCGTGACGGGAAGATGACGACGCTAGGACTCGAAGAGCATGTCGTGGATAGCGATGTCTACGATCGGTCGGTAGTCCGGTTCAGGGACGCCAACGTGCTGCTGCCGACGTTCGCGCAGCTGACCGACCCGGCGGCCGACATCCCGGCGGTGGTGCGCACGGCGCTGGCCGGGGTGAGGCCGGACGCGGCGCATCCGCTGAACCTGTTCCGGGTGCACTGGTACAACGGTGCCGACCGCGCGAGCCTGGTCACGGTCCCCGGCCACGTGGTGCTGCCCGCGGAGCTCACCGGCGTCGAGGCCACGATCGTCGTGGCGATCGGCGCGCGTTTCCCCATGATCGGCTCGCACAAGGTGCTGGCCGCCTACGGCTGCCTGGCGCCGCGGATCATCACCGGGCAGTTCGACCCGACCCGGCACCGGGCCATCTGGCCGTCCACCGGCAACTACTGCCGCGGCGGGGTGGCGATCTCCCGGCTGCTGGGCTGCCGCGGGGTCGCGGTGCTGCCCGAGGGGATGAGCCGGGAGCGCTTTGACTGGCTGGCCGGTTGGGTCAGCGATCCGGCCGACATCATCCGCACGCCCGGCACCGAGAGCAACGTCAAGCAGATTTACGACAAATGCGCCGAGCTGGCGGCGGATCCGGACAACGTCATCTTCAACCAGTTCGCCGAGTTCGGCAACCACCTGGCGCACTACCTGCTCACCGGGCGGGCGCTGGCCGCCATATTCGGGGACATGCACCGCGCCAACCCCAGCCTGCGGCTAAGGGCGTTCGTCTCGGCCTCGGGGTCGGCAGGCACCCTCGGCGCCGGTGACTACCTCAAGGAAATCCACGGCGCCGCCATCACCGCCGTCGAGGCGTCACAGTGCCCCACCATGCTGCGCAACGGCTTCGGCGAGCACAACATCCAGGGCATCGGGGACAAGCACATCCCGCTGATCCACAACGTGGCCAGCACCGACTTCGTGACCGCGGTGTCCGACCAGGCCACCGATCACCTGGCGCTGCTGTTCGCTGAGCCGGCCGGCCTGTCCTACCTGCGCGGCCGGCGCGGCGTGAGCGAGGCCGCCATCGCCGCGCTGCCGCTGTTCGGGCTGTCGTCGATCTGCAACATCCTGGCGAGCGTGAAGCTCGCGAAGTACCTCGGCCTCGGGCCGGACGACGTGATCGCCACGGTCGCCACGGACGGGGCCAGCATGTACGGCAGCGAGAGGGCCCGGATCGCGGCCCGCGACTTCCCCGGCGGCTTCGACGAGATAGCCGCGGCCGAGGCATTCGGTCGCTGGATGCTCGGCGCGGGCACCGATGAGCTGCTGGAGACCACGCGCACAGACCGCCGACGGATCTTCGACCTTGGCTACTTCACCTGGGTCGAGCAGCAGGGCGTGCCGGTCGAGTCGTTCGCCGCGCGCTGGGAGCCCTCGTTCTGGACCGGCCTGCGCAGCAAGCCGGACGCGTGGGACGAGATGATCCGCGAGTTCAACGGGCGGACCGGGGTCACCCCGTGAGGCAGGGCGCGTCCACCCTGGTCTGCGCGGGCTGCGGGACCGCGGCTGAGCCGTCCGAGCCCTACCCGTTCGGCTGCCGGAAGGCAGGCCACGACGACGTCGACCACGTGATCGTCCGGGTCCTTGACCCCGGCCAGGTGCGCTTCCCGGCCGCCGGCGGCCACGCCGAGCCGTTCGCCGCCTACCGCGGCCTGCTGCACAGCTACCACCGGGCCATCAACGGCGGGCTGACCGACGAGGACTTCTGCGCCCTGGTGAGCCGGCTCGACGGGCGGATCGCCTCGGTCGATGGGCACGGCTTCCGGAGCACCCCGCTGCGGCGCGACGAGCAGCTCAGCGACGCGCTCGGCTTCCGCGCGCCCGGCGGCATCTGGGTGAAGGACGAGACCGGCAACGTGTCCGGCTCGCACAAGGGCCGTCACCTGATGGGCGTGCTGCTGCACCTGCTGGTAGCCGAGCGGATCGGCCGCACCGACCCGGCCCGGCGCCCAGAGCTGGCCATCGCCAGCTGCGGCAACGCCGCGCTGGCCGCCGCCGTGCTGGCCCGCGCCACGGACTGGCCGCTGCGGGTGTTCGTGCCCTCCGACGCCGAGCCCGGCATCGTGGCGCGGCTCGCGGGTCTGGGCGCCGGCGTCAGCACCTGTCCCCGGCAGCCGGGCCAGCCGGGTGACCCGTCCTATCACCGGCTGCTCGCCGAGCTGGCCGCCGGGGCGATCCCGTTCACCTGCCAGGGCAACCTGAACGGGCTGGCCATCGAGGGCGGCGAGACGCTCGGCTTCGAGCTGGTCGCCGGGCTGAGCGCGGCTGGCACGGCGCTCGACCACCTCGTCGTCCAGGTCGGCGGCGGAGCCCTCGCCACCGCCTGCATCGACGCGTGGGCCGAGGCTGCGGCGCTCGGCGCCGCAGCCGACGTACCGCGGGTGCACACCGTGCAGACCGAGGCCGTCCACCCGCTGGAGCGCGCCTACGAGCGGGTTCGCGGCACGCTGCCCGCGAACCCGGCGGCGGCTGATATCCGGGCCGCGGCCGCCGCCGCGGCCCGGCACCGGTCGGATTTCATGTGGCCGTGGGAGAGCGAGCCGAAGAGCCTGGCCGCCGGGATCCTTGACGACGAGACGTACGACTGGCGTGCCGTGGTGGAAGGCATGCTCCGTACCGGGGGCAGGCCTGTGGTGGTGTCCGAGGATCAGGTCGCGGCGGCGCACCGGCTCGGCGTACAGGCTGGTTACCCCGCCGACCCGACGGGTACCGCGGGCCTGGCCGCGCTGCCTGAATTGCTCGCATCCGGTGCCGTCGCGCCGGAGCACACGGTGGCGGTGCTGTTCACCGGCGTACAGCGATCAGGCACCTAACCAGGCACACCGCCCTGCCTGCCGGCGCGGCACTCACGGCGGTCCCGCCGGAAATCAGGGCCCGCAGCTGGAACCTCTGCCTCCGCTTCTGGACCTTGGACTCTGGGCAGCGGCCGCGGAAAGAGATGGTGTCGCCGAAGCGGAAGGGAGCACGAGATGAAGTTCGTCCTCAACGGCACCCCGGTCTCGGTGGACCTCCGTGGGGACGAGCATCTGCTGGACGTGCTGCGGGAGCAGTGCGGGGTGCTTTCGGTCAAGGACGGATGCGCGCCAGAGGGCTCGTGCGGGGCGTGCACGGTGCTGTCTGGTGACAAGGCGGTCGTGGCCTGCGCCCAGGCGGCCCGGCGGTTCGAGGGCCGCGAGATCGTCACCGCCGAGGGCCTGGGCGAAGCCGAGCGCGCCCGGTGGGCGGACTGCTTCGTGCTGGCCGGCGCGTCACAGTGCGGCTACTGCTCGCCGGGTATCGTGATGAAGGCCGAGGCCCTGCTGCGCAGGGAACCCGAGCCGGGCCGGGACCGGATCGCCGCCGCCCTGGCCGGGAACCTGTGCCGGTGCACCGGTTACGCCAAGATCCTGGAGGCCGTCGGCTACGCGGCGCGGGCCCGGCGCGGGGAGCCGCTGCCTGCCGCCGATCATTCGGGCCGGGTCGGCTCGCGCACCGCCCGCTATCAGGGGACCGAGCTGGCGCTCGGCGACAAGGCCTACGTCAACGACCTCACCATGCCGGGGATGGTGTTCGGCGCGATCCGGTTCGCCGACCATCCGCGCGCGGTAATCCTGCGGATCGGCACCGAGCGCGCCCGGGCCCACCCGGGGGTCGTCGCGGTGCTGGTCGCGGAGGATGTGCCCGGCGATCGCGTTCAGGGGGAGCTGATCGCGGACTGGCCGCAGCTGTACGCGGTGGGTGAGACCACCCGCTACGTCGGCGATGTACTCGCCCTGGTCGCGGCGGACAGCCGGGCGGCGGCGCGGGCGGCGGCGGCGCTGATCGAGGTCGACTACGAGGTGCTGGACCCGGTCACCGATCCATTCGCCGCGACCGAGCCCGGCGCGCCGCAGCTGCACCCGCATGCGCCCGGCAACGTGCTGTCGGTGTCGAAGGTCAAGCGCGGCGACGCGGACGCGGCGCTCGCGGCCTCGGCTCACGTGGTCACCGATACGTTCCGCACCCAGTTCATCGAGCACGCGTTCCTCGAGCCGGAGGCCTGCCTGGCCTACCCGGCCGGGCCGGGAAACCGGGCCGTGCATTTCTACACCCAGGGCCAGGGCATCTGGAGCGACCGGCGGCAGGTCGCCGGGCTGCTCGGCCTCCCGCCGGACGCGGTGCGGGCGACCCTGGTCAGCTGCGGCGGCGCGTTCGGCGCCAAGGAGGACCTGAACGTCCAGGGGCACGCAGCGCTGCTGGCCCTGCGCACCGGCCGGCCGGTCAAGCTCACCCTGTCCCGGGCGGAGAGCCTGCGCTTCCACGTCAAGCGGCATCCGCTGACGATGACCTTTACCCTCGGCTGCGACGCCGACGGGCGGCTTACCGCAGTCCGGGGCCGGATCACCGGTGATACCGGCGCGTACGCGAGCGTCGGCGCGAAGGTGCTCGAACGGGCCGCGGGTCACAGCTGCGGCGCCTACCGGGTCGCCGCCGTCGATGTCGAGGCCCGCGCCGTCTACACCAGCAACGTGCCGTGCGGTGCGATGCGCGGATTCGGCGCCAACCAGGTCAATTTCGCGATCGAGGGCTTGGTCGACCGGCTCGCCGGCCTGACCGGACTGGACGGCTGGGACATTCGCTGGCGCAACGCGCTGCAATCCGGCGACATCTTCGGCACCGGCCAGCGGCTCGGCCCCGGCGTGGGACTGCGCCAGACCCTGCTGGCGGTCAGGGACGACTACAAGAACGCCCGCTTCGCGGGCATCGCCTGCGCGGTCAAGAACACCGGGATCGGCAACGGCCTGGCCGAGTACGGCCGGGCGATTCTGCGGCCCGAGGCCGACGGGACGGTGACTTTGTACCAGTCCTGGACCGAGATGGGCCAGGGCCTGTACACCGTGCTGGCCCAGATCGTGTGCGAGCAGCTCGGCCTGACCCCCGACCGGGTCCGGGTGACGACCGACACCGAGCGCGAGCTCGACGGCGGCCAGACCACCGCTTCCCGCGGCACGGTCCTCGGCGGCCGGGGGGTCATCGCGGCCGCCGCCCGGCTCCGCGACCGCCTCGCGGAGCTGGACGGACCCCCGCCCGGCGACGGCGGCCCGAGCCGCGAGCAACTGGCCCGGCTGGCCGGCGAGGAGTTCTACGGCGAGGTCGTTATCGACTGGACCACCGCGCCGGGCGCGGACGTGGCCGAGCCGGTGACCCATTTCGCCTACGGGTGGGCCACCCAGGTCGCCGTGCTGGCCGAGGACGGGCGGATCGCGAAGGTCATCGCCGCCCACGACGTGGGCAGGGTCATCAACCCCACGCTGCTTGAGGGCCAGATCGAGGGCGCCGTGCACATGGGCCTGGGGCACGCACTGTCTGAGGAGTACGTCGTCGAGGGCGGGTATCCGGTCACCACCACGCTGAAGTCGCTGAACATCATCCCGCCGGCGGGCATGCCGGAGGTGGACTGCCGGTTCGTCGAGGAGAACCAGCCCGAGGGTCCCTACGGCGCCAAGGGCGTCGGCGAGATCGGCCTGGTGCCCACCGCCGCGGCGGTGGCCGGGGCGCTGCGCTCGTTCGACGGGATGTGGCGGACAGTGCTGCCGATGAAGGACTCGGCTGCGGCCCGTGCCGCCGCTCCGCGGCTGGCCAGGGCCCGGTCGTGACCGTCGCCGAGCCGACCGTGCCGTGACCGGCGGCGGCCCGGTGACGGCGAGCGGCCCCGTGACGGCCGCCCAGGACATGCTCGCGCTGTGCGGCGGCACGGTCGTAACGTCCCTGGACCCGCCGGAGGTCACCGAGGCCGATCTGGTGCTGGCCGGGGACCGGGTGCTCGCGGTCGGCACCGCCCCCTACGGCGCGGCGCGCCGGGATGCCACCGGCACGCTGATCGTGCCCGGCGCTATCTGCGCGCACCACCACCTGTACTCCGCACTGGCGCGGGGGATGCCGTTCCGGCTCGCGGCGCCGGCCGACTTCACCGAGATCCTGCAGCGGGTGTGGTGGCGGCTGGATCGGGCGCTTGACGAGGCGTCGATCCGCGCCTCCGCACTGACCGCCGGGCTCGAGGCACTGCTGGCCGGGACGACGACGATCGCGGACCATCACGCGTCGCCGAACTCGATCGACGGGGCACTGGACATCATCGCGGACGCGCTCGGCAGCCTGGGGCTGCGCTGCGTTTTGTGCTACGAGGTGACCGACCGGGACGGACCGCAGCGGGCCCGCGCCGGGATCGCCGAGAACCTGCGGTTCCTGGCCGCCGGCCGGCCGCTGGCCCGCGGCATGATGGGCGCGCACGCCTCCTTCACGATGTCCGATGAAACCCTCGCGGCCTGCGCCGACGGCGCCCGGCAGGCAGGGGTGGGCATCCATATCCACGTCGCGGAGGACGCCGCCGACAACCGCGACGCGGTCGCCCGCAGCGGCCACACCGCCGCCGCCCGGCTGCATCGGGCCGGGGTCATCACCGCCCGCGCACTGCTCGCGCACTGCGTGCACGTCACCGGGCCGGAGATCGAGCTGGCGGAGGTGGCCGGCGCCACGGTCGTGTGCAACCCGCGCAGCAACATGAACAACGCCGTCGGGACCTCCCCGTTCACCCTCCGGCCCGGCCGGGTCGCCCTCGGCACCGACGGGATCGGCGGCGACATGATCGCCGAGTCGCAGGCCGGCTTCTTCCGGGCCAGGGAGGAGTCGCTGGCCGTGCCGCCCCGCTGGCCGCTCGCCCGGCTCGCGGCCGGGGCCGCTTTCGCGGGCCGGGCGTCCGGCGAGCCGCTGCTCGGCACGCTGCGGCCGGGTGCTCCCGCGGACGTGGTGATCCTGGACTATCCGGCGCCCGCTCCGCTTACCGCCGCGGGGCTGGCCGGGCACTGGGTCTTCGGCCTGACCGCCCGCTGCGTCCGCGACGTCTACGTTGCCGGGGCCCGGGTGGTCGCCGACGGCCGGTCCACCCGGCTGGACGCGGCCGCGCTGGCGGCCGAGAGCTCGGCGGAAGCCGCACGCCTGTGGGGGCGGCTTGAGGGCATCGAGCCGCATACGTATGCGCCCGGCGGACGGAGGAGCAGATGAGGGTCGCGCTCTACCTGCAGGATAAGCACTCAATCGCCGAGAGCATGGACTACGCCCGCTACGCGGAGGCGCGCGGCTTCGAGGCAGTCTGGCAGGCCGAGAGCAGGCTGGCCCGGGAGGCCACGGTGCCGATGGCCGCGTATGCCACCGTGACCAGCCGGATCAAGATCGGCTCCGGGGTGGTCTCGATGTGGACCCGCAATGTCGGGCTGCTCGCCGCCACGTTCTCCACGCTGGATGAGCTGGCCCCCGGCAGGGTCATCCTCGGGCTCGGCGCGTGGTGGGACCCGCTGGCCGCCAAGGTTGGCGTGCACCGGCGCAGGCCACTGCGCGCGATGCGCGAGACCGTCGAGGCCACCCGGCAGCTGCTGGCGCGGCAGCGCGTCACCTATCACGGCGAGTTCGTGCACCTCGACGACGTCGCGCTCGACATCGTGCACGGCGACCGGTCGCCGCGGCAGGTGCCCATCTACGTGGGCGCCACCGGCATGCAGATGATGGAGCTGGCCGGGCAGATCGGCGACGGAGTGCTGATGAACTACATGGTGACCCCGCAGTACACCACGCGGGCCCTGGAGGCGCTGGGCGCCGGTGCGGTGCGGGCCGGGCGCACGGTCAACGACATCGACCGGCCGCAGCTGGTCGTCTGCTCGATGGACCGTGACCGGGACCTCGCCTTGGACCGCGCCCGCGAGCTGCTCACCCAGTACCTCGGCCAGCAGCCGCACATCATGAAGGCCAGCGGCGTGGATCCGGCGCTGATTGAGGCCATCGGCAAGGTGCTGACCTGGCCGGCCGGCCCGGAGGAGATCCGCGCGGCGATGAAGCTCGTGCCCGACGACGCGGTACAGGCCATCTCGGCAACCGGGACGCCGGAGGAATGCCTGGCAAAGGTCGGGGAGTACATCGCCAGCGGAGCGACCTGCCCGGTCCTCTACCCACTCGGCGACGACGTCCGGCTCATGATCGACACCTTCGGCACCGCGGAGGGGAGCGCCAATGCATGCTGATCTCGTCTTCCGGGCCGCACAACTGGCTGACGGCGAACACCGGGTGCACACCAGTGACGTTGCCGTAGCGGGCGGGAGAATCGCCGCCATCGGCGAGCGGCTGCCGATTGAATCATCCGGGGAGGAGGTGGACGCTCGCGGTCTGCTGCTGTGCCCCGGATTCATCGACATGCACGCCCACTCGGCACTGCACCCGTTCCTGGATCCGCGGCAGGTGCCGAAGGTTGCACAGGGCTTTACCACCGAGGTGATCTGCCCGGACGGTCTGGGTCCCGCGCCGGTGACGCCGGACGGGCGGGCAGAGCGCCGCCGGTACCTGTCGGCGCTCGAGGGTCCTGGTCCCGAAGAGTGGCCGTGGGGCTCCCTGGCTGACTACCTGACCGCCCTGAGGGCGACGCGTACCGTAACCAGCCTGGTGGCCAGCGTGCCGCACTCAGCGGTGCGGGACGTGGTCCTCGGGCCTGCCAAGCGCCCCCCGGACGATGCTGAGCTGCAGCGAATGCAGGACGAGGTTGCGGCGGGCTTGCGGGCCGGAGCCCGCATGCTGTCTTTCGGGCTCATCTACGCACCGGGCCTGTACGCCGGTACGGCCGAGCTCACCTCCCTGGCCCAGGTCGCCGCGAAAGAGGGCGTTCCGCTCATGCCACACGTGCGCAACGAGGGGGCCGGCGTGCTCGACGCGATCGGGGAGTTCGCGGGAATTGCCGAGCGCACCGGAGCGGCCCTGCACCTGTCCCACCTGAAACTCGTCGGGTCACCGCATCTGCTGGACCCCCTGCTGGGCCTGATCGCCGATGCCACGCAGCGCATCGACCTCAGTTTCGACCATTACCCTTATGGTGCGGGAAGCACCCTGCTCAGCGCCTTGCTGCCGCCGTGGGCCTTCGAGGGAGGACCTGCGGCGATCCTGTACCGGCTGCGCGACAGAGCCGAACGGCTGCGGATCCTGCGGGATATCGAAGACGGCCTGCCGGGGTGGGAACACCTCTTCGCAGCGTGCGGGCCGTCCCGGATCACGATCACCGAGGCCGGCCAGCCGCGTGCCGCCGACGTGGGCAAGACCATTGAGCAGATAGCCGACGAGCGATGTGTCGAGCCGCCGGTCGCGGTGCTGGACCTGCTCACCGACACAGATCTGAATGCCGGCATGGTTGATCATTACGCCACTGAGAACGTAGTCCGCGCGATCTTCACACTGCCTGGGGCGCTCGTCGGCTCCGACGGGATCTTCAACGCTCATCCGCATCCCCGCCTGTACGGAACCGCGGCCCGGGTGCTCGGCCGCTACGCGCTGCGGGACGGCCTGGTCACGACCGAGGAAGCGGTGGCGAGGCTGACCAGCCGGGCCGCGGACCGGCTGGGACTGCGTGACCGCGGCCGCGTCGCCCCCGGATTGCGCGCCGACCTCGTCCTGCTTGAGCCGGGCACCTTCATCGACACCGCCACCTACGAGCGGCCCTGCCAGAGTCCGCCGGGAGTGCGCCGGGTCCTGGTCGCCGGGCGCGACGCCCACGAAGCGGACCTGCCCGGCGGCCAGGGGCTCGGAACAATTACCCGCACCCGGCGCGGCGACGCGTCAGCCGATGCCGGCCGGAATTGAACCCCTCGCGCCCGCGTCCACGTGGGCGGGCGCGAGGGGCAGACCTGCCGCCTCGGCGCGGCCAGCGACAAGGCGCTCCCCCCTCACCCACAGTGACGACGGCGGCGATCACGTCACGCACCGCGCGCAGTTCCGGTTTTTGCGGTCTTTGCGCAGATCAGGGTCTCTTTTCAGACCCTCGCCGCGCGCCGGCGGCATGGTCACCCGGCGGCCTGCCCTAAAGTCATGAACACGATGAGCGAATACGCAGCCTCGCTGCCGCTGCTGGCCCGCTACGCCGTCATGGTCGACGTGGGCTACATCTACGCTGCCGCCGGGGAACTGCTGCTCGGCACGAGCTCGCGCCGTGACTTCCGGGTTGACGCCGTGCCGCTCATCCAGGCGGTCAGCAAGCACGCGGACGAGCTCGTCCGCGGCGAGCTGCTGCGGGTCTACTGGTACGACGCGGCCCGGGACCGCGTGCCCACCATCGATCAGCGCGTCATCGCCCAGATGCCGCTGGTCAAGCTGCGGCTCGGCAACCTCAACGCCCGGGGCCAGCAGAAGGGCGTGGACGCGCAGATCCGCGCGGACATGGAGGCGCTGGCCCGGCACCACGCGATCACGGACGCGGTCCTGGTCGCCGGGGACGAGGACATGGTGCCGGCCGTCGAGGCCGCACAGGCCTACGGCGTGCGCGTCCACCTGTGGGGCGTCGAGCCGCCCTACGGCACGAACCAGGCCGAGCGGCTGGTCTGGGAGTCCGACACGGTCGAGATCCTGGACAGCGCGTTCGTCAAGCCGTACTTCACCCGCCAGCCGGTCAGCGTGGTCGAAACCGCCCGCCCCGGCGAACCGGCCGTCAGCGCCGTGCCCTCCCCCGCCCAGCTCTTCGGCGACCGGGTGCCGACCCGGCCGGCCCACCGGCCGACGCACCCCCCGTACCCCGCCGCGGCCGGGCACGGCGGCGCCGTCCTGGCCTCGCCGGGGACGACGTCCGGCTCGGGAGGCGGCGGCATGGGCACGGCGGGCCAGCCCGCCCCGGCCGCGGCCCGGCTGGGGCCGGACCGGTCCCGGGTCGAGGAGGCTGGCGAGCACGTGGCGCAGAAGTGGATCCTGACCCGGGGCACCGACAACATCCGCGACCTGCTCCCCGGCCCGATCCTGCCCCCGGTCATCGACAAGGAGTTGCTGGTCGAGGCGGAAAAGGAACTCGGCCTGTCGCTGCGCGCCTACCAGGAGGCGCGCGAATGGCTGCGGGACGCGTTCTGGAACCGGGTGCACCGCGAGTTCGGCATCATCGTCGGCCGCTCCCGCGACTAGCGCACCCCACACCGGCCTGGCCTGGCTTGGCCCGCTCCGCCCCCCGACTGGCCCGCCCGATAGGCCGCTCCGCCCCCGGACCGGGCCGCCCCCGGACCAGGCCGCCCCCAGACCGGGGCGCCCCCGGACCAGGCCGCCCCCGGACCAGGCCGCCCCCGGACCAGGCCGCCCCCGGACCAGGCCGCCCCCTGGACCGGGCCGCCGGTAGACCGGGCCGCCCTATTGGACGGGGTCGGCCGTAGACTGGGACCGTGCCATCAGATCAGCTGGGCCAGCCGAAGCTGCGCGTCATCCACGGTGACGCCAGCCCCGAGGAGATCGCCGCAGTCTTGGCCGTCCTCGCCGTACGCCGCGCCATGACCACCTCCGCGGCAGCCGGGACGAGTCCTGCCCGGGCCCGTTCGGCATGGTCGGACAGATCCCGGCAGCTGCGCGCGCCGTTGTTCCCCAGCCCCGGCAACTGGCGCCGCTCCGCGCTGCCGTGTTAGCCCGGGGGACAAACTCTCCGGAACCCCCCGCTGCGCTTCGCGCGCCGGCTGTGATCCTCGCCGTCACACCGGCGCTCGCCCGGGCCGGAGGCCCGGGACTCACTGGCCGGTAGCTAGCTCAGGCGCTGCAGGATCAGCTCGCGGACCTTGGCGGCGTCGGCCTGGCCGCGGGTGGCCTTCATCACCGCGCCGACCAGGACCCCGGTCGCGGCGACCTTGCCGCCGCGGATCCTTTCCGCGACGTCCGGGTGAGCGGCGATGGCCTCGTCGACCACGGCGGTCAGCGCACCGTCGTCGCTGACCACAGCCAGGGCGCGCGCCGCGACCACCTCGTCCGGGGTGCCCTCGCCGGCCAGCACGCCGTCGATCACCTGGCGGGCCAGCCGGTCGTTCAGCGCGCCGGACGTCACCAGCTCCGCGACCCGGGCCACCTGGGCCGGGGTGATCGCGAGGCCGACCAGCTCGGTGCCGGTCTCGTTGGCGCGCCGGGACAGCTCGCCCAGCCACCACTTGCGCGCGTCGGCCGGGGACGCGCCCGCTGCCACGGTCTCGGCGACCAGGTCGATCGCGTCCGCGTTGCGCAGCGCGGCCAGGTCGGCGTCGGACAGGTGCCATTCGGCCGCCAGGCGCTCCCGGCGCAGGGCCGGCAGCTCGGGCAGCGACCGCCGGATCTGCTCCACCCATTCGCGGGCCGGGGCCAGCGGCACCAGGTCGGGCTCGGGGAAGTAGCGGTAGTCCTCCGCCTCCTCCTTGCTGCGGCCGGGCGTGGTGATGCCGGTGTCCTCGTGGAAGTGACGGGTTTCCAGCGCCACCGTGCCGCCCGCGTCCAGCACGGCGGCCTGCCGCTCGATCTCGGACCGGACGGCCCGCTCCACCGAACGCAGCGAGTTCACGTTCTTGGTCTCCGTCCGCGTGCCCAGCACCGCCGAGCCCCGGGGCGCCAGCGAGGTGTTCACGTCGCAGCGCAGCGAGCCCTCCTCCATCCGGACGTCCGACACGCCGAGGGACCGGATGACCTCCCGCAGTTCCGCGACGTACGCGCGCGCCACCGCCGGGGCGGCCGCGCCCGCGCCGGTGATCGGCTTGGTCACGATCTCCACCAGCGGAATGCCGGCCCGGTTGTAGTCGACGAGCGAGTATGCGGCCCCGTGAATCCGGCCGGTGGCCCCGCCCACGTGCAGCGACTTGCCGGTGTCCTCCTCCAGGTGCACCCGCTCGATGCCGACCCGCACGTGCTGCGGCTCCGCGTCCCCCTCGCCCACCGTCACGTCCAGCCAGCCGTCGGTGCACAGCGGCTCGTCGTACTGGGAGATCTGGAAGTCCTTCGGCATGTCGGGGTAGAAGTAGTTCTTCCGGGCGAACCGGCACCACGACGCGATCGAGCAGTTCAGCGCAAGCCCGATCCGGATCGTGTACTCGATCGCTGCCCGGGACGGCACCGGCAGCGAGCCGGGCAGGCCGAGGCAGACCGGGCAGACGTGGGTGTTCGGCTCCCCGCCGAACTGGGCCGGGCAGCCGCAGAACAGCTTGCTCCGGGTACCCAGCTCCACGTGCGTCTCCAGGCCGGTGGCCGGCTCGTAACGCTCCAGCGCGCCGGTGTACGGCGTCAGTGGCGGCGCCGATGTCATCGGCCGGCTCCCCTCGTGTCGTCTGCGGTGGCCTGGTCCAGGCCCCGGGCCCCGGCCAGCAGCGGATGGCCCCAGCGCTCGGTGAACGCGGCCTCCGCCGCAGCGGCGACCCGGTAGGCGCGGTCGTCGGCCAGCACCGGCGCCATGACCTGGAACCCGACCGGCAGGCCGTCCTCGGGAGCCAGGCCGCACGGCACCGAGATGGCCGCGTTACCGGCCAGGTTGGACGGGATCGTGCACAGGTCGGCCAGGTACATCGCGATCGGGTCGTCGGCCCGTTCCCCGATCGGGAACGCGGTCGTCGGCGTGGTCGGCGAGACCAGCACGTCGACCTGGCCGAACGCCGCCTCGAAGTCGCGCGCGATCAGCGTCCGCACCTGCTGCGCCTTGCCGTAGTAGGCGTCGTAGTACCCGCTGGACAGCGCGTACGTGCCGAGCATGATGCGCCGTTTCACCTCGGCGCCGAAGCCCTCGGCCCGGGTCAGCGACATGACCTCCTCGGCGCTGCGGGTGCCGTCGTCGCCGACCCGCAGGCCGTACCGCATCGCGTCGAAGCGGGCCAGGTTGGAGGAGCACTCGCTCGGCGCGATCAGGTAGTAGGCGGGCAGCGCGTAGCGGAAGTGCGGGCAGGACACCTCGGTGACCTTGGCGCCCAGCGCCTCGAGCAGTTCGACCGCCTGGCTGAACCGCGACAGGACGCCCGGCTGGTAGCCCTCACCGGCCAGTTCGGCCACCACGCCGATGCGCAGGCCGGCCACGTCCGCCTGGCGGGCGGCGGCCGCGACCGGGGGCACCGCCTCGTCGATGGACGTGGCGTCCATCGGGTCGTGGCCCGAGATGGTCTCCTGCAGCAGCGCCGCGTCCAGCACGGTCCGGGCCAGCGGGCCCGGCGTGTCGAGCGAGGACGCGAACGCGATCAGCCCGTACCGAGAGTTGCCGCCGTAGGTGGGCTTCATCCCGGTGATGCCGCAGACCGCCGCGGGCTGGCGGATCGACCCGCCGGTGTCCGTGCCGATGGCCAGCGGCGCCTCGTACGCGGCCACCGACGCCGCCGAGCCGCCGGACGAGCCGCCGGGTACCCGGGACAGGTCCCAGGGGTTGCGGGTCGGGCCGAACGCGGAGTTCTCGGTGGAGGAGCCCATGGCGAACTCGTCCATGTTGGTCTTGCCGAGGATGATGGCCCCGGCGCGGCGCAGCCGGCTGGTGATGGTCGCGTCGTACGGCGGCTGCCACCGGTTGAGGATGCGGGACCCGGCCGTGGTCGGCATGTCGGTGGTGGTGAAGTTGTCCTTCAGCGCGACCGGGACCCCGGCCAGCGGGCCGAGCTCCGCACCGGCCGCGCGCCGCTCGTCCACCTGGCGGGCCGCGGCCAGCGCCCCGTCCGCCGCGACGTGCAGGAACGCGTGCACGCGGCCGTCGACCGCCGCGATCCGGTCGAGGTGCGCCCGGGTGACTTCGGTGGCCGAGACCTCTCCGCTCTGCAGTTTCACGGACAGCTCAGCGGCGGTCATCGTGGTGAGCTCACTCATGCGTCCTCCGCCAGGATCCGGGGCACCTTGAACCGCTGCTGTTCCACGGCCGGCGACTGGCTGAGCACCACGTCGGCGGGCAGGCACGGGACGATCTCGTCCGCGCGGAACACGTTGGTGAGCGGCAGGGCGTGCGAGGTCGGCGGGATCCCCTCGGCGGCGACCTCCTGGACCCGGGCGACCGCCGAGATGATCTGGTCGAGCTGAGGCGCGAGGTGGTCCAGTTCCTCCTCGCCGAGGGCGAGCCTCGACAGCCGGGCCAGATGGGCGACCTCGTCGCGGGTAATGGACATGCAGTTCATCCTAGAAGCCCCGGCACCCCGCCCGACCCAATTACCGCCGCTTACTGCCGCACTCCGGCTTGCCGCCGTTGCCCGGGTCCCCGAGCAAGGGTCCCCGCCCCTTTTCCATGGACCCGCAATGGCGCCTTTGCGCGTACCCGGGTACATGTGTTGGCAGCTTTACGGGTAAAGAGGACACCCAGATTCCTGCGCGGAGGAGCGCCGGGGGCTATTCCTCAGCAGCGGCAGCATCCCCAGCAGCAGCATCCCCAGCGGCAGCATCCCCAGCGGCAGCATCCCCAGCAGCAGCATCCCCAGCAGCAGCGTCCCCAGCAGCAGCGTCCCCGGCAGGCTCGGGGCGGACAGCGTCCGGGCCCTCGGCCAGCAGGCGGCGGAAGGCGGCCTCGTCGAGGACGGGGACGCCGACCTCGACGGCCTTGTCGTACTTGGATCCCGGGTTCTCCCCCGCCACCACGAAGCCGGTCTTCTTCGACACCGAGCCGGTGACCTTGCCGCCCGCGGCGCGCACCGCCTCCGCGGCCTCGTCCCGGCTGAACTCCGCCAGCGACCCGGTGATCACCACGGTGACCCCGGCCAGCTGCCGGGGCTTGGCGGCACTGCCGTCGAAGCCTTCCTCGGCCATCCGGACCCCGGCCGCCCGCCACTTGGCCACGATGGCGACGTGCCAGTCCACCGTGAACCAGTCGGCCACCGAGGCGGCGATCGTCGGGCCGACCCCGTCCACCACCGCGAGCTGGTCGGCGCTCGCCGAGGCGATCACGTCCAGTGAGCCGAACGCGGTGGCCAGCGCGCGCGCCGCGGTCGGCCCGACGTGCCGGATCGACAGCGCGACCAGCACCCGCCAGAGCGGCCGCTGCCGGGCCACCTCCAGGTTGGCCAGCAGCCGGCCCGCGTTGACCTTCAGCGTGCCCTGCTTGTTGACGAAGAACGGCGAGGCCGCGAGCTTCTCCTCGGTAAGCGCGAACAGGTCACCCTCGTCGGTGACCAGGTGGTCGTCGAGCAGCGCGGTCACGGCCTCGTAGCCGAGCACCTCGATGTCGAACGCGCCGCGGCCCGCCAGATGGAAGAGCCGCTCACGGAGCTGGGCCGGGCACGACCGCGCGTTCGGGCAGCGCCAGTCGACGCCGCCCTCTTCCCGGGCCAGCCGGGTCCCGCACTCCGGGCAGTGCGTCGGGAACTGGAACTCCCGCTCCTCGCCGGTGCGCAGCTCCACCACGGGCGCGACGACCTCGGGGATCACGTCGCCCGCCTTGCGGAGCACCACCGTGTCGCCGATCAGCACGCCCTTGCGCTTCAGCTCGTCGGCGTTGTGCAAGGTGGCGAGCTCCACGGTCGAGCCGCTCACCTTGGCCGGCGCCATCACCGCGAACGGCGTGACCCGGCCGGTGCGGCCGACGTTGACCCGGATGTCGAGCAGCCTGGTCGTGACCTCTTCCGGGGGGTACTTGAAGGCCATCGCCCACCGCGGTGCCCGCGACGTGGCGCCGAGCGCCCGCTGCTGATCCAGCCGGTCGATCTTGACGACGACGCCGTCGATCTCATACGGCGGGTCGTGCCGGTGGTCGGCGTAATAGCCGATGTAGGCGTGCACGGCGGCCAGGTCCGGCAGGACCTTGAACCGGTCGCTGACCGGCAGGCCCCAGCCGCGCATCCGCTCGTACCAGCCGGACTGCGTCTCCGGCGGCCCGTCGCCGCCGGGAAAGCCCTCGACCCGGCCGACGCCGTGCACGATCACGTCGAGCGGGCGGCTGGCGGTGACCCGCGGGTCCTTCTGCCGGAGGGACCCCGCCGCGGAGTTGCGCGGGTTGGCGAAGGCCGCCCGGCCCGCCTCGACGAGGCTCGCGTTCAGCTCCTCGAACGCCGTCACCGGCAGGAACACCTCGCCGCGGACCTCCAGCGTCTGCGGGAAGCCGGTCCCGGACAGCCGGGCCGGGACTGAGCCGATCGTCCGGATGTTCGGCGTGACGTCCTCGCCGGTACGCCCATCCCCTCGCGTCGCGCCGCGCACCAGCGTGCCGTCCCGGTAGACCAGCGCGATGGCCAGGCCGTCGATCTTCAGCTCGCACAGGTACGGCCCGGTGCCACCGCCGCGCGCGGCGCGATCGGCCCAGGCGTCGAGTTCCACCGCGGAGAACGAGTTGTCCAGGCTGAGCAGCCGCTGCAGGTGCTCGACCGGCGTGAACAGCGTGGACACCGCCCCGCCGACCTGCTGCGTCGGCGAATCAGGGGTGCGCAGCTCCGGAAAGCTTTCCTCCAGCCCCTCCAGCTCGCGCATCAGCGCGTCGAACTCGGCGTCGGAGATCACCGGCGCGTCCAGCACGTAATACCGGTGCCGGTTCTCGGTGATCTGCGCGCTCAGCTCGGCGTGCCGCCGCCGCACCCCCGCAGGCGTCTCGTTCGGATCGTCCGGGCCGGCGCCCCCGGGTCGGCTCATCCCCCGCCCTCCGTGTCCTCGCTCTCTTCGGCCAGCTCAGCTACCATTCTCGCCGCTTCCCGGCACTGTGCCAGCACGTCGGTCGCCCGTGCGGGCGCCGCGCCGGCCAGCCCGCACGACGGAGTGACGACAACCTGCTGCGCGCAGTCTTCCGGCGCCATCCCCAGCCGCCGCCAGAACCGCAGCACCCGCTGCGCCGTCCGGACGGGCCCGTCCCGATCCCCCGGCGCAGGGACCGCGGGCACGGCGCCGGCCAGGATGCCCATCCCCGCGTCGGCCATCTCGGCGACGCTGTCCCCTTCTTCCCGCCGCAGCAGGCCCAGGTCGAAGGCGACCGCATCCGGCCCGGCGGCCCAGATGATGCCGAACGGCACCGGGCTCGCGCAGCAATGCACGACGGAGTACCGCCCGGCCGCGGCCACGACCGTGCCCAGCCGGTCGGACATGACCGCCGCGTCGACGGCGGGCAGCCGGGACAGCCCGCTGGCGGTGGGGACCTCCCCGCGCGCCACGGCGGCCAGCCCGGGCTCGTCGAACTGGATGACCAGGTCGGCGCCGGGCACGCGCCTGGCCATCTCGGCGGCATGCGCGACCGCCGCCTCGGCCAGCGACCCGGTGAGATCGGCGACCGCACCGCTGTCGGAAAGGACCGCGTTCAGCGTGCGGGGCAGCTCGATGGTGGCGGCCAGCGTCCACGGGCCGCACAGGCTGATCTTGAACGGGCCCTCGTAACCGGAAAAGACCTCCTCGATCGCGTCGAGGTCGGCCGACATCATGCTGCGCGCGGCACGCATGTAGCGGCCCGGCCGCTCCGCGAGGCGCCAGCCGCCCGTCGTCGTCTCCACCGGCATGTCGATCAGGAGGGCCGCGGTCCGGCCGGTCAGGTCGCCGCCGGGGCCGCGGCTGGGGAGTTCCGGCAGGAAGGGGAAGTCGGGCAGCTCACCGGCCACGATCCGGGCCGCCTCGGCCGGGTCCGTTCCGGGCATGGAACCGATGCCCGTGGCGCTGCCGGCCAGCCATGGGAACGGCCGCGGGCCGCGCGCTCCACCCAGCGTGTCATCCTGCACGATGCTGAGCTTAGAGGCTTTGGCCGACAGGCGCTCCGCCGCACGAAGCGGGCCTACCTGAGCCGTCCCGGGTGTGGTTGCACGGGCGCCCCGGCGCGGTACGCCCAGGTGCCCCGGAACGCGATATGGGCGTGGCCCCGGCCCGGTCGCGCCGGGCCGGGGCCACGGTTCCCCCTCTTCGTCCGGGCTCTGCCCCTGTTACCCGGACGCGGAGCCCCGGCCGCCCCCGCGCGGGCCAGGGCCGTCTCCCTTCCGGCGCGCGCCGACGCCGATGGTGATCAGGACGCCGAACACGATTCCGATGAGAAAGATGACGCTGATGAGGACAACTGCTACGACCACGCCGGCCATGACGGCCTCCCGCCGTCTGCGGCGGCTCTCCCTCGCCGCCGGCCCTACTCATCCATCCCGCGCCGTTGCGGGTGCCCAGGTGACTAGTTGATCGCTGCGGCGCGATCGGCACCCGGTGCGCGCGGCGGCCGTAGCCGCCACCGGCTCCGTCGTTCGGTTACTGATCGTCAGCGTCGGTGCCGCCGACACGCTGGCCGACTCCGGTCAGGCGCCGTACGCCGCGCGCCGCGGAGCCGACCGGCTCCTCCCTGAGGACGAGCGCGCGGTCCCTGCGCCGCATCGTGGCACCGTCCTCTGCCTTGACCCCGGCCGCCACGATCACGCACACCCCGAAGAGAACCCCAACGATGAAGATCACAATGACGATGACTGCTACAAGCCCGACGTAACCGGCCATGACTGGCCTCCTGCACACTCCTGGTGGCACCGTCCCGCTGGCCACCACCCCGCCTGCTGGGAGCGGACCGACGGCCATCAGGCCCGGCCGTTGGGCCGCTCCGGTGTCCCAGCACGCCCAGCTCTCCCAGAAACCGGCCAGCTGGGGCATTTTGACTGGTATAAGCAGGACTGTTGGTGCACTTAGAATCATCCTCGAGATCCATGTGCTACCAAGGAATCAACCTGGTAGGCTGATTCCCATACTCCCTGCCATCCGAGTCATCCCAACCTCTAGTACCTGCAGGATCTATCCCCGGCTCGATTGGATAGAAACCCGGATGAGGCCAAATATTCCTGCAATTGGGATGAGCAGGCTTAATGGGCTAGGTAGGGCGATCTGACAAGATGGGCTGGTTGGTATCACCTGGAGGAGCCATGGCGGATCCCCTGTACAGCCGGATCGCGGAAGATCTGCGCAGTGAGATCGAATCCGGCCTGCTGCCCCCGGACAGTCAGCTGCCAACCGAACTCGAGCTCGGGGAACGCTTCCAGGCATCACGTAACACCGTCCGGGACGCCGTCCGGCGGCTCATCAACCTGGGCCTGGTGGAGACTCGCCCCGGACAGGGCACGTTCGTCGCCCGGCACATCGACCCGTTCGTGACGACGCTGTCCGCCGATCCAATGACCGGCTTTGGCGGCGGCGAGGAAGCGACGTACCTTTCCGAGGTCAGTGAACGGCACCGGCAGGCGGAGATGTCCGAACCGCGGGTCGAGATCCAGGCCGCCGCCGGGGAGATCTCTGCGCGCCTGCGGGTCAGCGACGGCACGCAGCTGGTAAGCCGGCACGAGCGGCGATTCATCGACGACACGCCGTGGTCGCTGCAGACGTCCTTCTACCCGATGGAATTTGTGCACCGCGGAGCCAGCCGGCTCCTGGAGGCCGCCAGCATTCCGCAGGGGACCGTGCAGTATCTGGTGGAGACGCTGGGCCTGAAGCAGACCGGCTACCGCGACTGGATCACGGTTCGCTCACCCGACCCGAACGAGGTCGGCTTCTTCCGGCTTCCCGCTGACGGCCGCGTCTCGGTCTTCGAGATCTTCCGCACCGCCTTTGACCAGGCCGCCGCGCCGATGCGGCTGACCGTCACGATCTTCCCGGCTGATCGCAACCAGTTCATCGTCAACGTCGGCAACGTCCCGTCACCGCACCTGGGCACGGACACGGACGGGAACGTTGCCCCTTGAGTACCGATTGCCCGGCCCTGGCTACCAGGTCGGCTGGAATTTACCCGGCAGGTCAGACTGTCGGGCTGCATCCACGCGATGGGCCTGCTAGCCTCAGCCGCATCATCCTAGTCATCCCAACCTTTTACTCGGTTGCACCAGTCCACCAGGGGTATCACGTGATCATGGCCATACCTGCGGTTGAAGCGGGCACGTGACAGCCCATGCCCGCCAGCCGCTGTGGACTGATCGGTATGTCCGGGAGGAACGTTGCCTGAACCCATCTACCGGCGGATCGCCGAGGACCTGCGGCAGAAGATCGAGTCAGGCGACCTGGCACCGGGAAGCCAGCTCCCGACCGAGGTAGATCTCAGGGACACCTACGACGCGTCCCGCAACACGATCCGGGACGCCGTGAAATGGCTGATCAACCGGGGGCTCGTGGAGACACGGCCCGGCCAGGGCACGTTCGTGATCGAGAAGTTTGAGCCCTTCATCACCACGCTGTCCGGCGACTGGCAGACGGAGTCCGGCCTCGGTGGCGGCGAGGGCCAGGCCTCGCTGGAGGAGGTAAAGGCCCGGCATCGCACGGCGGATGCCTCCGAGCCGAGGGTCGAAGTCAAGAAGGCCTCGGGGTACGTCGCGGATCGTCTACAGGTCAGTGACGGAACGAACGTCATCAGCCGGCACCAGGAACGCTATATCGACGATCAGCCCTGGTCGCTTCAGACGTCGTACTACCCGTTCGCCTTCGTGACGCGCGGTGCGACCCGGCTCCTCGAAGCGGCCAACATCGATGAGGGAACCGTCAAATACCTGGGCGAGGTCCTTCAGTTGAAGCAGGTCGGTTACCGCGATCTGGTCGCGGTGCGCGCCCCCGATGAGAACGAGGCGAAGTTCTTCCGGCTACCCGATGACGGGCGGATCCCGGTCTTCGTCCTCCTGCGCACCGGTTTTGCGCAGGATGCCAAGGATCTGATCCCATTCCGGCTGACGGAGAGCGTTTTCCCATCAGATCGGAACCAGTTTGTGATCAATGCCGGAGAGGTTCCGAGCCG
>Ga0335085_10003200_pt1 | contig 28875 bp, 26 predicted proteins | sample Lox_Sample_45_FD_206712 | JGI IMG/M metagenome (GOLD analysis project Ga0335085, IMG submission 206712) | Soil microbial communities from Loxahatchee National Wildlife Refuge, Florida, United States - Lox_Sample_4.5 | ecosystem: Environmental > Terrestrial > Soil > Wetlands | place: USA... | reverse complement strand
CTCGAGGCGGGTCTCGAAGTTGGACAGCTCGACCAGACGGCCGTCGTACACGGTGCGCCCGGCGAACTTCTCTTCGAGGACGGTGAACTGAACGGGCAGGGGATCAGGGAGCGGGCGAAGCGCTGCCGCACGACACGGGAGCGACAGCGAGTAGGGCGGACCGATGCTGCCGATCTCGAACAGGAGCAGGCTTCGGGCGGCCCCCTTGGGCTCGACCTGGAACTCCCCGTCGATCCTGAGCGGCATCTCGATCTTCGTGCGCGTGTCCTCCGTGATCAGCACTTGCCCGCCCGTCGTGAAGGACTCGACGCGTCCGGCGAGGTTCACGTTCGATCCCACAGCGGCGTATTTCGTGCGTCGGAGCGACCCGATGTTCCCGACGATGACGCGACCCGTGTGGATGCCGATCCCCATCTCGAGCTGCACGCCTTTCTGCGCGGCGAGTCGCTCGTTGACCTCCGCCATGGCCAGCTGCATGGCGAGCCCGCACGCGACCGCCCGGGCGGCATGGTCGTCCGAGGCCACGGGAGCGCCAAAGATGACGAGGATCGCGTCGCCGATGATCTCGTCGATCGTGCCCTCGTAGCGGCCGATGACCTCGACCATCGTCTCGAGGTACAGATTGAGGATCTCGATGACCTCGCTCGGGGGCATTCGCCCCGCCATGGCGGTGAAACCGCGCAGGTCCGACATCAGGATGGTCGTCTCGCGCTCTTCCCCGCCGAGCTTCAGCGCCTCCGGCGTGCGCAGAAGGCTCTCGGCGACCTCTTCGGAGACGTACCGGCCGAAGGCGTGCCGTACCAACTCGTGGGCGCGGGCCAGCTCCGCGTTCTTGGCCGCGAGGCTCCGGCGGAGCTGATCGACGGTGAGGTGGGTGTTCACGCGCGCCAGCAGCTCGTGGGCGTTGAACGGCTTGCCGACGTAGTCCACGGCGCCCATCTCGAAGCCCTTCACGAGGTCGGCGGTGTCGGTCTTGGCCGTGAGAAAGATGATGGGGATGTCGCGCCACGCCACGGTGCTCTTGATGCGCTGGCAGGTTTCGAAGCCGTCCAGCTCGGGCATCATCACGTCCAGCAGGATCAGGTCGGGCCGGATCTTCTCGATCACGTCCAGGGCCTGCTTGCCGTTCGTGGCGACGCTCAGCTGGTAGCCCTGCCCCTTGAGGATGGCGGCGACGGTCTGGATGTTGGCGGGCGTGTCATCGACGACCAGGATGCGCTCGTTCATCACTCTCTCGATCAGATGCCTCGGGCCGCTGCCGCGCGTTCCAGCAGCGCCTGCGCATCGCTGAAGGCGTAACCCTGAATGTGTCCCTCAAACGCCGTGAAGTCTTCGCCGCCGAGGAGGGAGCGGAACACATCCCGGTTGCTCTCGAGGATGTCGGCAGCGCCTGGATCGAACTCGCTCAGCTGCTTGCGCATCTGCGTCACGAGGGTTTTGAGGACTTCCGGATCGGCCGGCGCCGTGGCCGTTTCGGTCTTGGCACCCGACGCGTCGTCGCCCAGTGCGGGCCGCAGACGACCGATCAGGGCCTCGAGCTCCTGGGCGAGCCGCTGCCGCAGAACGTCGATCTCGGAGGCGTTGCCTCGGCCGGCGATGGCGTGCTCCAGAGCGCCGGCTGCCGTGCGCACAGGACCAGCACCGAGATTTCCGGCCACACCTTTGACCGTGTGGGCGAGCCGCTCGGCCGCCGGCTGGTTTCCGGCGCCCAGAGCCTCGGCGATCTGGGCGGGAGCCGCCGACTGCTGCGCGACGAACTGACGCAGCAGCTTCAGGTAAAGAGCGCGATTGCCCGCGACGCGCAGAAGTCCATCTGCGGTGTCGAGACCTTCGACCGCTGGAAGTGACGAGACATCAGCGGCCCTCGATGCAGGCGGAGCTTCGGGCGGCGGCGTCTCCGGGGCGCGGCCGGCACCCGCCTCGTGCTCCGGTCCGGGCTGATAGTAGCGGCCGACCGTTTCGTAGAGAAGGGCGGGATCGATCGGCTTGGCGACGTGGTCGTTCATGCCCGCGGCCAGGCATCGCTGCCGCTCCTCGAGCGTCGCGTGCGCCGTCATGGCGATGATGGGCAAGGTCGCGAAACGGGCATCGGCCCGCACCATGGCCGTCGCCTGGAATCCGTCCATCTCGGGCATCTGCAGATCCATCAGCACCACGTCGAACGCGGAGGGACCGGACCCTTCCGAGAGGATCTGCACGCCCTCACGTCCGTTGTTGGCGACCCGAACGGTGGCCCCGACGCCTTCGAGCAGCTCGACGGCGATCTGCTGGTTGATCTCGTTGTCCTCCACGAGGAGGATGCGCACGCCCCGAAGGCGTTGTCCCTCCTCCGCCGCAAAGCCAGTGACCTCGGGTCGGGCCTCGCTGAAGAGCGTCACGAGCGTGTCCACGATCATGGACTTGGTCACCGGCTTGACGAGGAAGCCATCGAGCTCGAGGCGCTCGGCCTCTTCGCGCACCTCCTCCCGGCCAAACGCGGTGACCAGAACGATGGCGGGCTGGTGCGTCACCCTCTGGTCGCTCTTGATGCGGCGACTGGCCTCGAGGCCGTCCAGACCGGGCATGCGCCAGTCCATGAACACGAGATCGTAAGGCGCCGCCGCATCGGCGTCCGTCACGGCAGCAATCGCTTCGGCACCGGACGCCACCATGTCGACCTCGCCCACGATCGCGCGAAGGGACTCCTGGAGGATCTCGCGAGCTGCCGCATTGTCGTCGACGACGAGCGCCCGAAGTTGTGCGAGCCGGCCCGGGATCATCCTCCGCGCCGTGCCCGCGGCGCTCACCTCGAGCCAAACGAGGAAGTGGAAGGTGGTGCCGACCCCTGGCTCGCTCTCCAGCCAGATCTGCCCGCCCATCAGCTCGACGAGCCGTCGCGCGATGGTGAGGCCGAGCCCGGTGCCTCCGTGCTTGCGCGTGGTCGACATGTCGGCCTGCGTAAAGGGCTGGAAAAGCCTGGCGGCCTGCTCGGGCGTCATGCCGATCCCCGTGTCCCGCACGGAGCCCTTGAGCTGGACCTTGTCGCCGGTGCGCTCCCGCACCTCGATGCGGAGCCGGATCTCGCCGCGCTCCGTGAACTTGACGGCGTTGTTGACGAGATTCGTGAGCACCTGTCCCAGGCGGAGAGGGTCGCCCCGCAGCATCTCGGGCACGTCGGCGGACACGTGGGCCAGGAATTCCAGCCCCTTCTCGTGCGCCTTCTGCGCGGTCAGGGTGGTCACGGAGCTGAGCACGTCGTCGATGGCGAAGTCCGTGGTCTCGAGGTCCAGGCGGCCGGCCTCGATCTTCGAGAAATCGAGGATGTCGTTGATGATGCCGAGCAGGGATGTGCCGGCGTTGTGCACCTTGCTGACGTAGTCGCGCTGCTTGGCGTTGAGCGGGGTCTTGAGGGCGAGGTGCGACAGGCCGATGATGGCGTTCATCGGCGTGCGGATCTCGTGGCTCATGTTCGCGAGGAAGAGCGACTTCATCTCCGTCGCCTCCTCGGCCTTCTGCCGCGCCTGCTTGAGTTCCTCGTTCGCCTGCCGCCGCTCCGTGACGTCCTCGAGCATCCAGACGGTGCCGGCCGACAGGTCATTGGCCTCCACCGCTCGCCCACTCAGGCGGCACCAGAAGAGCTCGCCGTTCTGACGCTGGAGCTGCTGCTCGCGCTGGTGGGTCTCGCCTCGCGCCAGCGCTTCGTAGACCTCTCCACCGCCGGCCACGTGGCTCGCGTCGTCTGGATACCAGATTCGCGTGGGCTGCCCGATCTGCGCGCCCCGCGCGAAGCCGAACAGCTCGTCGAGCCGGGAGTTGCCCCGGATGATGACGCGGTCCTTGATGAACGCAATGCCCAGGGTGGCCGACTCAAGAATCGCGGTCTGCTCAGCGGTGCGCTCCTGAACCTTGAGGTCCAGGGACATATTCAGGTCCAACAGTTCGTTGTGTTTGCGGATGAGCTCGCGTCGCCATTGCCGCAACAATCTAAGGATCAAGATCCACCCGAGCGTTAAAACAGGGATCGCGATCCCGACGGCCGCGACATGCAGCAAGGCCCTGCGTTCCTGGGCGCGTATGGAGGATTGAGCCTTCGCCTCCAGCGTGCGATCGAGCTCAGCCATTCCTTGCGCATACACGGACTTCAGCGCAGCATACTCTTCTCCGCCCAGAAGCTCGGCAGCTTGCTGCGGCCGCCTCTGCCGTACGAAGTCGAAGGCCAGATTCTCGAGCCGCTCCAGGCGTTCATTGGCAGCGTCCGTCTCCTTGGTGCCTTTAAAGTCGGGCAACAGCTCAAGGGCTTCCTTGATGGCAGCGTCTAGCTGAGGTTCGAACTCGCGATAGCGCTTCTCCCATCTCAGATCACCGCTTTCCGCCGCCATCCGGGCGGACATGGTCAGCACCTCGTCCAGGTAAACAATGCGACCCTGGAGCGCCTGGATTTGATGGGCGCGCTGGACGACGCTCGCGAGCCGATGATGAGAGTCCCAGGCGCTCCATCCCAGTCCCGCAAGCACCGCAAGCGTAACAAGCCACGCAACCGTGAGAAGTAGGATGGGACGACGGCTTCTCTCGATCACACCGTCGTCTAACGGTACACGACCGCGGGCGTCTCGGGCTGTCAATGCAGCGTTCACGACCACACCTCTTTCATCAGCCGTCGATTCTGTGTTAGTCCCACGCTCTTCCTGGTTCCCTGCTCAATCTAAGAGGTTCCCTTGACCTGGGGCGGCTTCCATCGGCCATGATCGCGTCCTCCTGTAATTACTTCGGGCTTCCCGACTCTACAATAATTCCGCCAGAAAACCTTCGTCGCTCCGATCCTGACCGTGCCCAGCATCTTCAACCACGCACTCGCTCGTCATGACCGGCTCTCTCCCCCTGTGCCCAGGGAGGACGGATCGGACGCCGGGCCCGCTCGCTTCCAAAATAGAGCCCGAAGCCTGTCCTTTCCAAGCACCCCTTCCAGCTCCTTGAACGCGAAAAACGGAACGAACGCGCCAAATATCACGATGCATTGAGCGAGCAATTCATACCGGCCCTTGCTGGCGAGCTCGGTCAGACCGTCCATCACACCCTCGCCGTGGAGCAGTGCGCGGACCGAGTGTTCCAGAACGCTGAACACTCCCACCAGCGCGCTGAACACCACGGTCCGGTAGAGGGTAGGCACGAGCAGCGGCGTCCGTGTCAGCCCCCGCCCCAGGCGCATCAGGTCGCCCACCATGATGACCTTCGCCAGGACCGCGGCCTCGATGAGCGGCACCCCGTAGTTCAAGTACGGGATGGCGTACTCGGCGAGGATCAGACGGCGGTACCAGCCAAACGCGACGAGGAAGAATGCGAGATACGCGAAATTGAGGACGTACTCGACCATTTCGTCGGCGATCTGGCCTCGCCAGCCGGTCACTCGCGCGTCCTCCTCGTTCACGTCCTGCCCGAGTGACGGGCCAGCTCCTCGGCGAGAATCGGCACGCCCAGATTGCACGCCTGGACGCCCTGGACCACGCAGAGCTTCAATACCTCCATGATCTCCTCCATCGTGGCTCCAGCCTGCTGCGCGTTGTGAATGTGCCGCCGCGTGCCGGGCGCATACATGTGGGTGTAGGAAGCGTCGAAGGCGATGCTCAAGAGCTCGGTGTCTTTCGCGGACATGACGCCGCCGCCGTAAATGCCTGCGCCGGTTGCCATGAACTCATCCGTCCACACCGGGGCGGGTGGCGCCGGCGTCGAGCGCGGCGCGGAGGTGCGGCGCGTGCCATCGGGGTTGAGGTTCGTACAGGCGGCGTTCAATCCCACGCCGATCAGCTCGACGAGCTTGTGCGACAACACCCCGCTCGTCCACGGATTCGTGGTCATCTTGACGCACGCGTCGGCCCACGTGGGGTCCCACTCGCTCAGCGTGTCCAGAGCAGGATCCCACGGACCTGATGTGTGCCGCTGGTCGACGCCGGACGTCTTGTCAGGATCTCTCGTGCTCATTGCGCGCGGTCAGCTCACCTTCTTCACCGCTGGGATCGTCCACGACCCATTGATGATCGAGGGGCTCTGCTCGCTTGGCCAGTACATGCGCAGCATCAGAATGAACTTCCCGGGGGGGGCCGGCAGCCAGTTGGACTCCTTGGCCGCGCCGGGCGAGTCCTTCTGGATGTAGAGGTCCACCGATCCGTCCGGATTGGCCTTGAGATTCTGTCGGGCGCTAATCGAGTAACGGTTCAGCGCGTTCGGCACGAAGAAATACTTGGCGTCGTACATGGTCAACGACCAGAAGCCGCGCGCCGGCGGCAACTGGCCCTTGGGGAAGCGCATCATATACTTGTGCGCGCCATCGTAGGCGTCCCCGTCGGCGGCCTTCAGCGACGTGGGATAGACAGCGTCCTGCGGGCGGTTGGCGCCGAGGCCGATGGCAGTGATGAGCGCGCGCATCAGGTAGTCGGTGCCATAGATCCCGGTCTTGGTCGTGAAGTTCCAGCCGTTCGCGTGCTTGACGCTCCGGTTGGTCTTGAACTGGAGCATGATCCGGTCAAAGGCCACCCCTGGAATGCGCTTGGCGAAGTCCGCGCGCAACTTGCTCGCGTCGAAGTCCTGGCCGGACACGATGCCGATGCTGGCGAACTTGGCAATCTCGGGCGCGTCGGCGGGCGCTGGCGGATTGGCCTTCATGAGCTGGCACAGCAGGGTGAAATAGGCGATGGCGTCGAGCTGGTTCACCTGCTCGCGGACGGCTGTTTTCATGTCGACGGACGGATCGACCGTGCCCGGCGGTGGCGTGTACGGCTTGCCGTACGCGCTCAGGGGGACAAGCGCGAAGGCGTCCTGGGCCTCGTGGACGGCCTTGTAGTCCTCGGGAGTGCCGGTGCAGTAGATGCGCCCCAGGATCCAGACCATGTTGGTTGGCGATGTCAGCGCCTGCACGCCCGCTGGCAGGGTGCCCTTCCATCCCGGACCGGTAAGCGCATAGGTCTGCGCCTTGGTGCCCGTCGTGCGCTTCCCCGGCACCTGGAATACATTGGTCCAGCCATCCAGCATCGGCATGAGGAAATAGCGATCCTTCATGTCCGGGATACTCAGCACCCACGGCTCCTTGCCGAGATCGACCCAGGCCGTGGTGTAGAGCGTGTCGGCGTTTGGCGCCGTCACGTCGCGGAACGACGCGTCCGGATACTGGCGCGCCTTGATGAACTGGCCCATCGGTCCGCGATTGCCTTCCGGAGCTGCCACGTTGGTCATGATCCGCCGGGTGTATTCCATGGTCACCAGCGGGTAGCCATAGATGTAGGCGTCGATCGCGAGCCAGAAGTCCTCGAGGCCTTCGCCGAGGCCGAGAAAGTCTCCGACGTGCGCGAGGCTCGGGGCGCGCATCGCCGTGCTGGCGAGCAGGCCCAGGCCCCCGAAGGTGAGATGGCGGCGTGTGACGTGCATGGACGATCTCCTCCTGATCTCGATGGTGAATGGGTGACGACGATGCCCGCTAGCCCATGGCAAGCGCGCCACGGTATTATAGGATGCTCGTCGGGTTCGAGGACACCCCCGCTGCCTTGGGCAGCCGCCCGTCGGTGTCGTAGGTCAAGAATCCCTTCTGGCCCTCGGTGCGGTTAGGCGGCAGCCCCAGCTTGAAGAGCGTGGTGTCGTACCAGATGTCGAGCTTCATGATCTGCCTCGCTTCGTCGGCCGTCGCCACCTTCCGGCCGAACTGCTGGGCCGTCTTCACCGCCCACTCGACCTGCCTCACCGACTCCCAGCGCTTCTTGCTCATGTCCCAGATGTTGTCCTCGTTGCCGACGCGCGCGTGGGCGCCGAGAATGTTGCCAGGGTCTGGATCGCGATGTTGCCGCGCATGCTGCTCCAGAACGTCACGCTGCTTGCCCCATGCGGCGTGCGGCGGAGCATCTCCATCCAGTCGAACGGATTGCGCGACATGGTCCCGCCCCCGTAGCCACAGAGGGCCACGTTGAGCGGCCCCATGTACACGCCCGTGCGGATCAACCGCTCGACGATCTCGAGCTGGTGGACGCGGGCCGGCACGAAGTAGGGCTGGATGCCGTTCTTGCGCAGCCGCTTGAGATGCTCCACGTAGAAGGTGGACGTCGAATCCACGACCATGTTGGCCCAGGCGGCCTGCACCTTGGGATCGTCCAGGTGCGTCCCCTTGACGTCGCCCGGCACGAAGGCCATGGTGACGTCCCAGAGCGTCGTGCCCGTGGTCACCGTCACGCAGTCCGGCTTCGGGTTCAGCTCCGTGAGCATGTGGCGGGTGTCGTAGTCCAGCCACTTCGCCTTGGCATCCGCCGTATGGGGCGCGAACGAGATCGACCCGCCCACCTGGAGGATCATCTTCGGCACCGCTTGCCGGAGCCGCCCGATGAAGTAGTTGTATTCGTCGAAGTTGCTCGACCCCTGACCCGTCTTCGGATCCCGCACGTGCACGTGCAGCATCGTGGCGCCCGCGTTGTAGCAGTCCACCGCGCGCTGGACCTGCTCGTCCCAGGTGACGGGGATGTCGCAGTCGCCCGGCAGCCACTCCGGGCCGAACGGGGCCGCCGTGATGATCAGGGGCTGCATGCTCTCGGGGAAAAGGGAGTCGTCAGTGAAGTACATAGATGTGTCCTCCGGTGAAAGGTGTTACTTCTGCCTGCGCAACGTGATGGTTCCTGGGTGCCGACGAGGCCAAACCCCACGCGCTTGAGCAGGAACGTCATGGCGCAGACGAGGCGTGCGCCTCGGCGCGACACGAGATGGCCGTCCCCGCTCCGGCCCGCGGCAAGCGATACGGCTCTGCATGCCGGCGACTCTACCGGGGCGTGCGGGCCGCCGGTTGACATGGTGGGACATTCATTTATCTTGTCGGGACACGATCATGCCCAAGCTGATTCGCAGCGCCTGCCTGACGAACTACGTGGAGGTGGCGAGGGCCGTGGGCCTGGACCCCTACCGGCAGCTCAAGGCTGCGGACCTGAGCCGGGCCTGTCTGGCCGACCCGGACACCATGATCCGGGCCAGCGCCGTCGGGCGCCTCCTCGAGGCGTCCGCGCAGGCGGCGGGCGTCGAGGACTTCCGCCTGCGCATGGCCGAGACGCGACGCCTCTCCACTCCTCGGCCCCATCGGCCTTCTGCTCCAGGAAGAACCTACCGTCCGCAGAGCGCTGGCCTCCCTGACCCGCTATTCGCGGTTGCACACCGACGCGCTGGCGTTTGGGATCGACGAGGACGGAGAGACCGCCATCTTCCGGGAGGAGCGGATCATCCAGGCGCGAAGATCCGCACCGCAGGCGAGCGCGCTCACGATGGGCGCGCTGCATCGCATCCTGCGCTCGCTGCTGGGCGCCGCCTGGAAGCCGGAACGCGTATGCTTCTCGCACGCGCCGCCAGCGACGGCCGCCGCCCACGTTCGCTTCTTCGGCTGTCCGGTCGACTTCCGGTGTGACGTGAACGGGTTCGTGTGCGCGGCGAAGGCTCTCGACGCGCGACTGCCCAAGGGAGATCCCGTGATGGCACGTTACGCGCAGCAATACCTCGACTCGATCCTCGAGCACCCGCATGCCACCACGGTCGACAAGGTGCGCCAGTTCGTGCGGGCGCTCTTACCCTCCGGCCGGTGCTCCGTCGAGCAGGTGGCCCAGCACCTGGGAATGGATCGGCGCACCATCCACCGCCATCTCGCGAGCGACGCGGAGACGTTCTCCTCCATCGTGGACGCGGTGCGGGTCGAGCTGGCGACGCGCTACGTCACCACGACCGACCGGCCCCTGGCCGAGGTGGCGGACCTGCTCGGATTCTCCGGCCTGAGCGCCCTGTCGCGATGGTTCAACGGACGCTTTGACTGCAGCGCCTCCGCATGGCGCGCGGCCCGTCGAGGCCGGATGGTTCCCGCGCGATGACATCGCTCACGATCGGGATCATCAGCGCGGCGTGCATCTGCGGCGGAACGGTGATTGGCTACGCGCTACAGCGGGTGCTCCCGAAGCATCACCTGAGCAAGGACACCCAGGACGCGGTCAAGCTCGCCGTGGGCGTGATCGCCACGAGCACGGCGCTCGTCCTGGGTCTCCTCGTCAGCTCGTCCAAAGGCCAGTTCGACGCCATGGGCACGCGGCTCGTCCACTTCGGCGCGAACGTCATCATTCTGGACGCAACCCTGGCCGAGTACGGGCCCGAGGCCAAGTCCGCGCGTGAGCAATTGCGCCGGGGCGTCGAAATGACGCTGCAGCGCCTCTGGCCCGAGGAGCGGACGGCCGGATCGACCGTGAAAGCTCTCGAACGCGGCGGCGACACCGACGCCCTCCGGGCCACCCTGCGCGCGCTCAAGCCATCGACCGACGAGCAGCGAGCCTTGCTGGCGCAGGCCCACCAGATCGCGAGCGACGTCTCCCGCTCGCGCTGGGTGGTGATCGAGGAGGCGCAGCGCGGGCTCCCGCCCATCCTTCTGGGGGTGCTGGTCTTCTGGCTCACGCTGCTGTTCGTGAGCTTCGGCCTCTTCGCGCCCCGCAACTGGATCGTGTTCCTGGCGCTCATGGTGAGCGCCTGCTCGATGGCGGCCGCGATCTTCCTCGTGCTCGAGATGAACTCGCCCCTCGATGGCCTGATGAAGATCTCGAGCGCCCCAGTGCGCAAGGCTCTGGAGTTCATCGGCCACTAGGCTCGTACGATTGACACGGGCGTCACGTTCAGACGTTGACTTGAGGGCATGACTCCCTCCATTCCCACGGCGAAGGTCGTCGTCATCGGCTCGGGCGCTTTTTCGCGAAGGAGTGCGGTAGGTTCACGTTCCGGAGGGCCGCTTCGTCGTCAGGTCCAGGCGAACGACCTTCACCATCGGATCGCCCGGATCGCTCTTCACGGTGAAGCCCAGGTGCCGGGCCAGCCCGAGCATCGCGCGGTTACCGGCCAGGACGAAGCCTTCCATGCGCTGGAGCCCCCGGGCGCGCGCGGCCTGGATCAGCTCGCGCACCAGCCGTGAGGCGAGCCCCACCCCCTGCCAGCCGTCGACGATGGTGACCGCGAACTCGCAGCTCTCGCCGTCCGGCTGAGCGTAGTAGCGGGCGCCACCCACGATGTCGATGCCGTCCGGCGCGTCGATCTCCGCCACGAGTGCCAAATCGCGCTCGGTTCGCAGCCGCACCGCGTCGTCCAGCATCCGCGCCGACAGATCCTTCACGCTGGACATGAACCGGGTGTAGCGGGAATCTCTCGAGAGCCGGCCGAAGGCCTGCCGGATCTCCTCTCGATCGTCGGGGCGGACCTGCCGTATGCGCACGCGGCGGTGGTCCCGCAGCTCGACCTCGATCGGAGCGAACGGTGCGGGTGCGCTCATCGGCGCCGCCTCACCCGGCCTCCAGTGTCCCCTTACCGCAATCCCCAGAGCGCCAGGCTCAGTCGAGCGGCAGGGTCGACTGGACCATCGGCAGCCCTCGGGCCAGCAGCGCCCAGCCGGCGTCACGACGCACGCGCCAGAGCTCCCCTATGTCAGTACCCACCAGCACGGCGCCCGCCGCGTCGGGGTCGGGCGTCACGGTGTGGATCTGCGCCGCCCGACGGCGAGTGAGCCACGTCGCCGAGCGAGCGCCACGTCTCACCGCCGTCCGTGGACTGGTAGAGCATCGCCTTTTTCCTGCGAGACGAGGATTGCCGAGGGGTGACACCGAAGGTAATTAATCACTTTCGTCGCTCGCTCGATGCTTATTGCCTTCACAGTCAACAGCACGTCCATATCCCCATCCTCGACAGCCTCGACCAGTTCACGTGGGCTCAAGCCTTCGGCAAGGGCGGCCGTAAGAAGACGCGTCACTCCCTTCGCGCTAGAGAATCTGGCGGGCTTTCAGGTCAGCCAGCACGGCGCCCACGAGGAGCACGAAGGCCACCCCGAAGAGCGGCTGACCGACGAACATGAACAACGTGAAGAAGATCGGAGTCGTGTGCACCGTCACGAGGAGCGCGAGGAGATTGAAGACGGCCGCGAGCACTACGGCGATGCGGAGGAGACGTACGGGCAGCTCTCGGTGGCTCATCGGCTGGCCGCCTTCTTCTGCTCGGGGTGGGCCGGGCCGTGGCAGCCGATGCAGGACACCGTGCCGTCCAGCAGGCTGTGCATGTCCTCCTTGGGGTGCCCGGCCGCGTTCTGGAACTTCTGAGAGGCCCCATGACAGCCGAGACAGCGCACGTTGGGATACGGCTGGGCGAGGTTGATCGGTAGCGTATAGGCTCCCACAGCGTAGCGCCAAACGTGCCCCAGGCCCTCGAACTTGGCCTTGATCGTCCCGCCCAGGCCGTAGTTCGAGTGGCACGTATAGCACTGGTTCTCGCGGATGTACCGGTTCTTGAAATGCGTGGCCGCCAGCGTATCGCTCTTGACGTTCTGGAGGTCCTGCACGAAAGGCGTCATGACGTGGCAGGAGCCACACGCGGACACGGTGGCCGACTCTTCCAGCCCGTGAGCGAAGGATAGGAAGGCGACCATCAGGGGTACGAGCCCGACCGCCACGAAGAGCCAGCCGCGTGAGGTGGGCGTGATACCGTGGCGGAGGCCTCTCCAGGCAAAGACAAGAAGCGCCAGGTTGAGAAGCGCGAAAGCGATGCCGAAGCCACGCACCCAATCGCTGGTGGTGCCGATCCAGCCGTGAGGCAGCGGCACCGAATCCTCGGCCGCCTGAGCCGCGGCCGAAGCCAGGAGGACCACGAGCGCCGCCGCCCACGCCGGCCGCTTCACCGCGACGCCCACCAACTGGATGGTTCTCGAGACATCCCTGATCCTCTTCGCCAGGTCAGGTGCCATGCGAGCCGCTAGTTGCGCTGGATGATCTGCGCAAACAGTCTCCGAGTCAACGGGAAGATTGACAAATCTCGAATGAGTGATAGCGGCGGCTGCGCTAAGGCACTGCACCCGAAACCACTTAGACATCGGCTCGGCAATCCCATCCGCGCCATCGGGCCCGGCGCTGAACGGTCGATTGAGACCCGCGCTTGCCGGCGCACCCGCGAGCCAGCTTGACCGTCGACTAAGGGCCGCGACCGCTGCGGTAGCGATCATCCGCCTTGCCATGTGAAACCTTCGTTGCCCCTACGGAATACGCTAGCGCGGAGGCGGGACCATCGCGCAGCTACACCGGCGGAAGCTTGGTGTGCTGACAGCTCAGGTGAGCCCGAGTGCGCTGGAACGCGCTGGAGCGTGCCCGAGTCGGGCACAATTTGGGCACAAACTCAGATTGGGAGAAATCCCCTGACAGGCAAGTAGCTGAGAAGAATGGTGGGCTGGGACGGGATTGAACCGCCGACACCAGGATTTTCAGTCCTGTGCTCTACCAACTGAGCTACCAGCCCACCACGAGTTTCCGAGGATAGCAGAACGGGGTAGCAACGTCTACGGAATCAGCTACTTCTTGCCGTTCTCGAAGTCGGAGCCGGTGTCGGACTCGAAGACGATGTGGTCGTCGTCGTCGACCGTGAAGGCCTCGTGGAGGACGAAGGGCACGTCGTGCTGCACGAGGAAGCGGACCAGGCGGGCGACGGCCACCGGGTGGGAGTCGAGGTGGAAGGACAGGGCCAGATCGCCGATCTCGTCGATGGCGAAGAAGGCCCAGTTGCCGACCACCAGGGCTTCGGTATCCGGCTCCCACGTGACCCCGCCGTCGAACTCCTCCGAGCCCTGGGCGAGGTCGTAGAGCTCCTGAAGCTTGGCCCGCCGCCGGGCGTCGTCCACTACATCCCCTTGAAGACGGAGTCGGCGGCCATCTCGCGAAAAGCCTTCTCGTGCGCCGCGATGGTGCGCTCGATGTCGGCGTCGCTGTGCACCGCGGAGATCCAGCCGTGGTGGCTGGCGCAGTCCACGCCGTTGTTGAGCAGCGCGCAGCGCAGCAGGTGGTAGAGATCGCCACGGCGCGGGCGGTCGAAGCCGGCGAGGCCGGGCTTGCCCTCGAACGAGACGTGGAAGATCGACGCCTCTCCGAAGCAGGTGCCGGGGACACCGGCGCGCTTCATCGCGTCCGAGAGGCCGGAGCGCAGCTCGTCTCCCGCCTTGTTGGCGCGCGCGTGGAGCGAGCCGTCGCTCACCAGCTCGAGCGTGGCGATGGCCGCGGCGGCGCAGACCGGGTTGGAGTTGAACGTGCCGTTCTGGGCCACGCGCTGGCTCCGGTCGAAGACCGGCTCGCCGCGGTGGGCCATCATCGAGAGGAGCTCCTTCTTGCCGACGACGGCGGCGCCGGGCAAGCCGCCGGCCACGATCTTGGCGAGCGTGGTCATGTCGGGCGTCACCCCGAAGTAGGCCTGGGCGCCGCCGGGCGAATAGCGGAATCCGGTGATGACCTCGTCGAAGATCAGCACCACGTTGTGGCGGGTCGTGAGGCTGCGAAGCTCCTGGAGGTAACCTGGGATCGTGGGCGTGGTGCCCGACTGGCCACCGGCCGGCTCCAGGATCACTGCGGCGACGTCGCCGCGCTCGAGCATCGTCTCGACCGCCTTGATGTCGTTGGGCGGGCACACCAGTAGCTGGTCGAGCACCGAGGTCGGCACGCCGGCCGACATGGGCACGTCGTAGGGCGGGTTCACCGCGGCGACGACACCGTCGTGCCAGCCGTGAAAGTGGCCCTGGAACTTCACCACCTTGTTGCGGCCGGTGAAGGCGCGCGCGATGCGCAGCGCGAGATGCGTGGCCTCGGTGCCGGACATCGCGAAGCGCACCATCTGGGCGGAGGGGATCAGCCGGCTGATCATCTCGGCCCAGCGCACCTCCAGCTCGTGGCTGGCCCCGAAATGGGTGCCGCGCGCAGCCTGCTCCTGGATGGCCTTCACCACCGCGGGATGGCAGTGGCCCAGGAAGAGCGCGCCATGGCCCATCCAGTAGTCGATGTACTCGTGCCCGTCCACGTCCCACTTGTGCGACCCCAGGGCTCGCTCCACGTACACCGGGAACGGCTTCATGTGCCGGCCGTCGTGGGTGACGCCGCCGGGAATGATGGCCCGCGCACGCTCGTAGAGCGCGGCCGACTTGGGGTGCATGGCCTTGTAGGTCTCGATCACGCTCTGCTGGGCAGCACTCATTTGCTCGGACCTCCGGTATGACGGGGTGATTCCAGCACTCGAAGCAGCTCAAGCATGCCGACATGGGCGGGCAAAGGCAAGCCATCGACGGTGGGCTCGCGACGAAGGGTGAGGCCGTCGACCGCACCCGCGTCGACGCAGGCGGAGACCATGGCCTGCTCCTCCTCGCCGGTGTGCAGCAACGGGCGGCCGGCCAGGCGGGCCAGCTCGGCCACGATGCCGTACGCGCCCCAGTTCGACACCCCGGCGACGACCAGGTGCTTCACCGCCACCATCGAGGCGATCTGCGGGAAGACGCCGCCGGCGCGGGCCACGCGGGCGCGCACCGTGCCCATGCCGATCTCGTTGCCGCCGTCGCCGACGCCGACGGTGACCACGCGCCCCGGCGCGGCCAGAAACAGCTCGTCGAGCGGGCCGTTCCACTCGGTGAGCGAGCGGCCGCGCGCGCTGCGGTAGTGGCCGTCTCGGGCGCGGCCGGGGCGCTCGATCGCCACCAGGTGCGTGGGCTTGTGCCCGGCGAGGAGCCGCCGGGCGGCCGCGCGCGCAGCACCGGCGGCCTGCCCGTGCGGCACGTGAAACGTCTCGACCGCCGCGGGCTCGCCCAGCACCTTGAGTGCGGCCTGCAGCGGCGGCACCGCCACCGCGTCGGTGATGTAGCTCACCTCCGCGCCCAGGACGCGCAGCGCGCGGCCGAGACACGCGGTGCCGGGCGGGCCGTCCGTCTCGGGCAGGCCGGGCCCGACCGCGAAGCCGGTGGTGAGCAGCACGCGCCGGCTCCTGCGCAGGGCCTGGGCCGCCGCGGTGGCCCCGCCGCTCACGAAGAACGCGGCGATGCCGCGCCCGCCCGGATCCAGCGCCATCAGGTGATCGATCATCGCGCCCGGACGCGGCACCGCTAGCGCTTGGGCGCGGCGGGAGCGGAACGAGGGGCGGCGGGCTCGTCGGGTTGCGGCGGCGTGAAATTGAGGAGCACCGCTTCCTCGCCATCCTTGTCGAACGTCACGAGCAGTCCCGACCTGTAGAAGTACGTCGGCTGGTCGTTCTGGGTCGACACGCCGTCGGGTATGCCGAACCCCTGGACGACCGTGTTCCTTCCGAAGATCTTGGACTTGGGCTCGAGCCGCACGACCCGGACCACCGTCGGCTTGTAGCCCTGCGGCGAGAGCAGACCATACTCGATCGTCATTCGCTGGATGCCGCCCGGCGCCCGGGTATCTTCGAAGACCCACTGGGTGGTGTCGTAGCCCTCCACCTTCGCGTGTGTCTCCTTGCTGGGCGCGCCGTACCGCGCGCGCACCTCCGTCAGGGTGGTCACCCCGGGCACGATGCCGCCCCACTCCTCCGCCGCCGCCGGCGAGATCGTGGGGAGGACCGGCCAGGGCGCGACGCTGGACACGAGCGCGAGGCACACCGCGAGAGCGGACCGCGCGCGGGTCATCAGAAGCCGATCGCAGCGCCGTCGCCGCGGGGATCCGCCCCGCCGCGCAGCGTGCCGTTCTCGAGGGTGATGCCATGCGCGTGGCCCATGCGCATGAACCAGTCCGACACCGGCGTGATCTTGTGCCCCTTGCGGGCCAGCGCGTCACGCACGACCGCCGGCACACGGCTCTCGATGCGGACCTGGTCCACGACGTCGCCCGGGTCGATGGGGCCGGCCACGAAGCGCGGCCGCTCGATGGCCTCCTGGATCTCCAGCCCGTAGTCGAGTGCGTTGGTGAGCGACTGGGTGTGGAACATGGCCTGGCCGTCGCCGCCCATGTTCGAGTAGCCCAGCACGGGCTGATCGCCGCGCGTGACCACGCAGGCGATCAGGGTGTGGAACGGCCGTTTGCGCGGCGCGAAGCAGTTCGGGTGCGCGGGGTCCGTGTTGAAGTAGGCGCCGCGATTCTGCAGCACCACCCCGGTGCCGGGGGCCACCACCGTCGAGCCGAACGACTTGTAGAGGCTCTGGATGACACTCATGATGTTGCCCTTCCCGTCCGCCACCACGAAGCCGGTGGTGTCGCCGTCGAGCTCACCCCACTTGTGCCACTGGGCCTTCTCGGGATCGAAGGCGCGGCGCCGACGCGCCGCGTACGCCTTGCCGATGAGCGCCTCCACCGGCACCCGCTCGCGCGAGGGGTCGGCCACCCAGCGGTCGCGATCGGCGTAGGCCAGCTTGGTCATCTCGATCAGGAGGTGCAGGTGCTCGGGCGAGTGGATCTCGTAGCGGGCGAGGTCGAAGCCCTCGAGCAGGTTCAGGGTGAGCAGCGTGGCCAGGCCCTGGGTGGGCGGCGGCGTCTCGTAGATGTTGTAGCCGCGATACGTCGACGAGATCGGCTCGCCCCACTCGCCTTCGTGGGCGGCCAGGTCGTCGGCGATCAGGAAGCCATCGGCCGCCATCCGTTCCGCGATCGAGCGGGCCACGCGCCCCTTGTAGAAGAGCTCGGGCTCCTGCCCCAGCTCGGTGAGCGTTCGCGCGAGGTCGGGCTGGCGGAAACAGTCGCCCGTCTTCGGGAACTTGCCGCCGAGGGCGATCACCCGATGCCACTCCGGATCGTCGACGGTCGGCGCCTTCTCGCGGATGGCCTGGGCCACCACGTCGGAGAGCGGAAAGCCCTCTCCCGCGTAGTGAATGGCGGGCTCGAGCAGGGCGGCCATCGGCCGCGTGCCGAACCGATCGAGCAGCATGCGCCAGCCGCGCGTGACGCCCGGCACGGAGACGGAGCCCGGGCCGGTGTTCGGCACCGCCTTGAGGCCGCGCCGGCCGAGCTCGTCGAGGGTGGCGCGCGAGCCGGAGCGGCCCGCGCCGCTGAGGAAGTGCACCCGCCGCGTGGCCGCCTCGTAGTACAGGCAGAAGATGTCGCCGCCCACGCCGCAGAAGTTCGGCTGAGTGACCGCGAGCACGGCGTTGGTGGCGATGGTGGCGTCCACGACGTTGCCGCCCGACTTCAGCACGTCGACGCCGGCCAGCGAGGCCAGCGGGTGACACGAGGCAACCATGCCGCGCCGACCCATCGGGGCCTGGCGGTGCGCGTAGCCGATCTGGGGCATCCTAACCCTCCACGAAGATACGAGTGATCTCGTCCTGAGGAAACGTCGGCATCGGGCGCGCGTAACCACCGGTCGTGAGGCTCACGCCCTGCGAGGCCTCCGTCACACGCCCGATGGCCGTGCAGTCGATGCCCGCGCCGCGGCAGGCCTCCGTCACCCGCTCGGCGTCGGCCGCGGCCACCGCCAGCAGCAGCGAGCCGGAGGCGATGGTGCCGAGCGGGTCGAGCCCGAAGGCCTCGCACAGGACGCGACCCTCGCGCAACACGGGGATGCGCTCGCGGTCCACGCGCAGGCCCACGTCGGCGGCCTGCGCCAGCTCCCAGCACGCGGTGGCCACGCCACCCTCGGTCGGATCGTGCATGGCGTGCACCCGCGCGGCCGCGCAGGCCGCGCGCGCCTCCGGCACCACGCTGATACCGGGCCGACGCAGGAGATCACGCGCGCGCTTCACCATGTCGCCCGGCACCCCGCGCCGCTCCGCCTCGGCGGCCCGCTCCCTCGCGATGATCGCCGCGCCCTCGAGCGGCACCCCCTTGGTGAGCAGCAGCGTATCCCCGGGCTGCGCACCGCCCGTCGTCACCAGGCGGTCCTTGGCCACCTCGCCCAGCATGCATCCGGAGACGAGCGCGCGCGGCAGGCCTGCCGTCACCTCGGTATGGCCGCCGATGAGGGTCACCTCCAGCTCCGCGCACGCCTCGCCGAAGTCGGCGAACAGGCGCTCGACGGCACCCTCGGTGGCCCCACCTTCGGGCAGCAGCACGGTGGCCAGGAACCACAGCGGCCGGGCTCCCCGCACCGCCAGATCGTTGGCGTTGACGTGCAGTGCGTACCAGCCGGCCTCGTCGGTGGCGAAGGTGATGGGATCCGCCGTGGCCACGAGGTACCGGTCGCCCATGTCCAGCACGGCTGCGTCCTCGCCCACCCGCGGACCGACGATGACGCGCGGGTCGGTGGCCGCGTGCTTGACGAGGAGCCGCCCGAGCAATTGCGGCGGGAGCTTGCCTACGGGCAGGGCGGGCATGGCCCCCGTAGTATAGCTCAATAATTTCGCTATGATGGGTGGCTTCGTGGCGACCCGATACCCGAGACCCTGTTCTCGGAAGGACCTATGGGGGACGTGCTAGAAGAGCGGGGCGGCGGCGCGGAGGGCGGCGATGACCAGGGGTTTGGGGTAGATGCCCGTGATCACGACACCGAGGACGCAGAGGAAGATGCAGAACGAGAGCAGCGGCGCGACCGGGATCGGATCGCGGCGCTCGGGCGCGTCGATGTACATGCGCTTGGCCACCAGCAGGTAGTAGAAGAGCGCCACCACGGTCAGGATCGCACCGACCAGGACCAGCCAGTAGAGTCCTTGCTCCGCGGCGGCCCAGAAGACGTAGAGCTTGGCCCAGAAGCCGGCCACGAACGGGATGCCGCCGAGCGAGAGCAGGAACAGCAGCATGCTGAGCGCCAGGATGGGCGAGCGCTGGGCGAGACCGCGGTAGGCCGCGATGCCCTCCGAGCCTTCGGCCTGCGCCACCGCCTCGACCACCAGGAACGCGCCCATGTTCCCGAACAGGTACGCCACCAGGTAGAAGAGCATCATGGCGGCGCCGTTGGCGGAAACCGCCGCGAAGCCCACGAGCATGTAGCCGATGTGCGCCACGCCCGAGTAGGCGAGCAGCCGCTTGATGTTCTGCTGCGGGAGCGCCATCAGGTTGCCGCCGATGATCGTCACGGTGGCGAGGCCCGCCGCCGCCGGCACCCAGTAGAGCACTCGGTCGCCCATGCCCTCGAGGTAGAGCCGGAAGATCACCACGAACCCGGCCGCCTTCGGGGCCACCGAGAGCCACGCCACGAACGGCGTGCTCGCTGCCTCGTAGGTATCCGGCACCCACATGTGGAACGGGAACGCGGCGATCTTGAAGCCGAGGCCTCCGAGAGCCAGCAGCATGCCGAGCAGCAGCATCGGGTGCCCGGTCGACAGGGCGCGCGCGATGCCGCGGATGTCGGTGGTGCCCGCGATGCCGTACATGAAGGAGAGCCCGTAGGCGAGCACCGCCGACGACACCGTGCCCACCAGGAAGAACTTGAGCGCCGCCTCCACCGCCTCGGGCTCGCGCTTGAGGAAACCGGCCAGATAGTAGAGCGGGATCGACATCAGCTCGAACGCCACGAAGAGCAGGATCAGGTCGCGCGCCGAGCCCAACACGAGCATGCCGAGCAGGGAAGCCAGGATGGCCAGGTAGTACTCGGTGGCGCGGCGGGCAAAGGCGGCCGCCTTGAGCGGCAACGAAGCGAGCACGCCGATCAGGGTGGCGAGGATGAAGAGGCGCTTGGCGAAGAGGGCCAGCTCGTCCTGCACGAAGGCGCCCCGGAAGAGCTCGGCACCCGCCTCGGCACGCCAGGACAGCCCGAACAGGACGACGAGACCGATCGCGGCGAGCACGCCGACGCGCCGCTTGTCGCCCGCGGGCATGAACAGGCCGACGAAGAAGACGATCAGCATGAGGATGCCGAGCCCCACCTCGAGGGCCAGCGCGCCGCTCACCGCGGCCCCGGTCACTGGAGCACCCACAGACGGTTGAGGAGCGGCATCGTCGCGGTGTCCACCGGAGCCAGCGCGAGCGACGGCCACACCCCGAAGAGCACGATCACGAACACCAGGATCCAGAGTGCGGCCCACTCCGGGCCCCGCGCGTCCGGCAGGTTCTGGAAGTGCGGATCGGCGGAGGGCGGCCCCCAGAAGATCTGCTTGGTGACCCGCAGCACGTAGACCGCGGTGAGGTACGCGCCGCCCACCGCCGGGAAGAGCCACCAGGAGTGGGACGACTGCCACGCGCCGAGGAACGTGAGGAGCTCGGCCACGAAGCCCGCGGTGGCGGGCAGCCCGAGCGACGACAGGCCCGCGATGGTGAACGCGGTCGTGATGCCGGGCATCATCCGGCCGAAGCCCCCCATCTTGAAGATCTCGCGGGAATGGGCCTTCTCGTAGACGAGGCCGACCAGGGCGAAGAAGAGCCCGGTCATGATCCCGTGGGCGAACATCTGGTAGACGGAGCCGTTCAGGCCAACCTCGGTGAGGGTGGCCATGCCCAGCATCACCACGCCCATGTGCGAGACCGACGAGTACGCGATCACGTACTTGAGATCGGTCTGGGCCATCGCCGAGAAGGCGCCGTAGACAATGTTGACGCACGCGATCGTGCCCACGAGCCAGGACCACTGCAGCGTCCCGTCCGGCAAGAGCCCCATGCCGAGCCGGACCACGCCGTAGGCGCCGAGCTTCATGAGCACCCCGGCGTGCAGCATCGACACCGCGGTGGGAGCGGAGGCGTGGCCGTCGGGCGACCAGGTGTGGAGTGGCCAGATGCCGGCCAGGATGCCGAAGCCCACGTAGAAGGCGAGGAACACCCAAGACTGCAGCCTCGGATCGAACTGGGTGAGCTCCATCTCCAGGAAGGAGAACGACGAGGAGTCACCCGCCACGTAGAGCGCGAGGATACCCACCAGGATGAAGGCGGACCCGAACAGCAGGTACAGGGTCAGCTTCATCGCCGCGTACTCCTTGGTGCCGACGCCGGTGCGGCCGAACGCCCAGCCGAAGATGCCCTGCGGCCGCACCTCGCCGGTCGAGCCCCAGATGCCGATCAGGAGGTACATCGGCAGCACCGCGATCTCGTAGAACAGGAAGAGCACGAAGAGATCGAGGGAGACGAAGACGCCGTAGACGCCGGTCACCAGGATCAGCAGGAGGGCGTAGAACTCCTGGCTGCGCACCTTCACGGTCCACGAGGCCCACGCGCCCGCGAAGATGATGATCGAGGTGAGCAGCACCAATAGCAGGCTCATGCCGTCGATCCCGAGCTGATAGTTGATGCCCAGCGCCGGCACCAGGGGCAGGTCCTCGTAGAACTGGAAGCCGGCCGCCTCGCGGTCATAGGCGACGTAGATGACGATCGAGAGGATCAGCGGCACCGCGGTCGAGACCACCGCCAGCCCGCGCACCAGGAGCGCGTTCCGGCGCGCCAGGAACATGATCAGCAGCGCACCCACGAAGGGCGACCAGGTGATGATGGACAGCAGCGGGAAGCTGCTCAGGCCGAGGGGCATGGCACTCCTATCGGGGCCATCGCATCCAGACCATCAGGAGGAGGACGCCGAGGGCGACCCCGTAGACGTAGTCCTGGGCCTGGCCGGACTGGATGCGCCGCAGCCGGTCGCCCAGCGTGAGCGTCCAGGCGCTAAGCACGTTCACGATCCCGTCGACGATGTAGCGGTCCACCCAGCCGACCGCTCGCGCGATCCCGAGGATCCCCTGCCGGTAGATCAGTGCGAAGAAATCGTCGAGCCAGAATCGCTCGGCCGCCGCCTCCCCGATCAGGGCGAACCGGCGGAAGAGCCACTCCGGGCTGACCAGGCGAAGCCCATACACGAGCCAGGCGAGCACGATCCCGGCCACCGCGACTCCAACGGCCACCCACGTCAGCCAGGCCGGCGGGATGACGTCGGACTCGATGTGCCACACGGAGAGCCCGATCCCGATGGCCATGGCGAGCGCGGACAGGAGCCAGAGCGGCAGCGACATGATCGCGGGGGCGTCGTGCGCGTGGCCGCCGGGCGCGTCGTGACCGCCGTGGGCCGGCGTCGGCGCGCCCAGGAAGGCGATGAAGATCACCCGGAACATGTAGAAGGCGGTCAGGAGCGCCGCCAGCAGCAGCATCGCGAAGGGCACCGTGAGCCCGCCGACGTAGGTGGCGCCCAGGATCTCTTCCTTTGAGAAGAAGCCCCCGAAGAACGGGATGCCCGCGAGCGAGAGCGTGCCAATCAGGAAGACCGTGAAGGTCTGCGGCATGCGCCGCGCGAGGCCGCCCATCGCGAAGATGTCGTTGGTACCGACCGCGTGGATGACCGCGCCCGCGGCCAGGAAGAGCAGCGCCTTGAACACGCCGTGAGTCAGCAGGTGGAGGAAGCCGGCGCTCGCGAATCCGGCTCCGATCGCCGCCATCATGTACCCGAGCTGGGAGACCGTCGAGTAGGCGAGCACGCGCTTGATGTCCCGCTGCCCGCAGGCCAGCGTGGCCGCGAGCAGCGCGGTGAACGCGCCGATCCACCCCACCGCGACCAGCACGTCGGGAGTCTGCTCGAAGAGGAACGCGGTGCGGAAGAGCATGTACACGCCCGCGGTCACCATGGTGGCGGCGTGGATCAGGGCCGAGACCGGGGTGGGGCCTTCCATCGCGTCCGGCAGCCAGATGTGGAACGGGAACTGCGCCGACTTGCCGGCGGCGCCGAGATAGATGAAGAAGGTGACGAGGCCGAGCCCGGCCAGGGCCTCGCTTCCCGCGAGCGTCATCCCGAAGAGCTCGGAGAAGTCGAAGGTCCCGGTCCTGCTCCACAGCATGACGATGCCGATCAGGAAGAAGGCGTCGCCCGCCTTGGTGATCCAGAAGGCCTTCACCGCCGCCCGCGCCGCCTCCGGGCGCTGATACCAGTAGCCGATCAGCAGGTACGAGCAGAGCCCCACCAGCTCCCAGCAGATGAAGAGCTGGATAAAGTTGGGCGCCAGCACCAGGCCCATCATCGAGAACGCGAACAGGGACTGGTAGGTGTAGTAGCGCCCGAGCGACGCGGGCGGCTCGTCGGAGAGATAGCCCAGCGAGTAGACCTGGACCAGGAACGAGACCAGGGCCACCAGGATCAGCATCAGCGTGGAGTCGGCGTCGGCGAGCACGCCCACCGAGGCGAGCACACCGTCCTCCACCGGGATCCAGTCCCACAGCACCCGGCGCGCCATGTCCGGCACCGCGGCACGCCACGACGAGACGGCGGCGACCAGCGCGGCGAGCGCGAACAGGATGGACAGCGTGGCGGCCGGACGCCCGGAGCGACGCAGCGGGACGACCAGGCTCAGGAGGAGAAACGCGACCCCCGGAACCAGCCAGGCCCAGAGCGCGAAGGTGCCGGAAGCGGCCATGGCGCGCTATCCCCTGAGGAGATCCAGGTGGTCCGCCACCGCGGTGCGACGGATGCGGAAGATCAGGATGACGAGGGCGAGGCCGAGCGCCACCTCCACCACCGTGATGCAGATGGTGAACACGGTGAAGACCATGCCGGAGACGTCGCCCAGGTAGCGGGCGAAGGCCACCAGGTTGATGTTGACCGCGTTCAGCATCAGCTCGATGCCGAGCAGGATGCCGATCGTGTTCCGACGGGTGATGACGCCGAACAGGCCGATGCAGAACAGCATGGCCGCGAGCGTGAGATAGGCCTGGAGCGTCATCTCAGTCGTCCGGCCGCGCGAAGTACAGCGCTCCCAGCAGGCCGGCCAGGAAGAGCACGCCCAGCAGCTCGAACGGCAGCACGTACGTGGTGAGAAGGCTCCGGCCGATCGCGCTGGTGAGGTCGCCGGTCATGCCGGGCCGCGAAATCGTGAGCGGTACTCGCCGGAACACCACCAGGATCGCCACCAGCAGCGCGCCCGAGATGATGAAGCCGGCGAGGATCTGTCGGCTCACCTGGGTGATCCGCTGGCCGACCAACCGATCGGTGACCACGATGGCGAAGACCGCGATGGTCACCACGCCGCCCGCGTAGAGCAGCAGCTGGACCGCGGCCAGGAACTCCGCGTCGAGCGAGAGGAAGAGCCCGGAGGTGGCGGTCAGCATCAGCGCCAGGTAGAGCACCGAGTGGAAGAGGTTGCGGGTCAGGACCACCGCGAGGGCCGAGGCCAGCAGGACCACCGCCAGCCCCCAGAAGGCGATCGACTCGAGGATCACTCGGCGCCGCCTCCCGGCTTCGCCGCGGGCGCCTTGCCCGCCTCCGCGACCTTCGCGGCCTCCGCCTCGGCCCGCGGAGCCTTCGGGGGCGTCTGCATGTCACGCAGCAGGTTGCCGGTGGCCCACGACGGCTCGAACTGCAGCCCGATGTGGTGCAGCCGGTCCTTGTCGAGCAGCAGCTCGCGCCGGTCCGAGGTCGACATGTCGAACGACTTCATCATGATGATCGCGTCGGTGGGACAGACCTGAACACACAGCTCGCAGAACTCGCAGGCGTAGAGCTCGAGTGTGAAGGTCTTGGCGAAGTTGCGCTTCTCGGCCTTGAGCATCTCCACCTTGATGACCTGCGGCGGGCAGATGTACTCGCAAAGCCGGCAGCCGATGCAGTTCTCCTCGCCCGTCTCCTTGTCGTAGGTCAGCGCGAGCAGGCCGCGATAGCGATCGGGGTACGCGCGCACCTTGTCCGGGTAGTGCACCGTGATCGGGCGGCGGACGAAGTTGATCAGGGTGACCTTCATCGCGCGCGCGACCGCTCGCACCAGCTCGTAGAGATCGCCCCAGAAGCTCTCGCCGAGCCGCCTAGCCATTGCCGGTGCTCCGCAGGGCCACCACCAGGGCGGTCGCCATCAGGAGCAGCAGGCTCGCGGGCAGGAGCAGCTTCCAGGAAATGGCCAGGATCTGGTCGGCCCGGATCCGCACGAAGCTCCAGCGGACCCAGGTCACCAGCAGGAACACGAACATGGCCTTGAGCACCAACCAGAGCGCGCCCCACCACGGCGAGCCGGCCGCCCACGGCCCCGACCAGGCCCCTAGGAACAGGAGCGCGCCCAGGAAGGACGTGCCGATCATGTGGGCATACTCGCCGAGCTGGATCAGCGCGAACTTCATCCCCGAGTACTCGACGCGGAAGCCGGCGACCAGCTCGGACTCCGCCTCCAGGATGTCGAACGGCACCCGGTTCTCGGCGGCGAGCGTGGCCACGATGAAGAAGACGAACGCGAGGGTCCCGAGGGGGAACCAGCCCGCGTACCAGATTCCCGCCTGGGCGGTCGCGATGTCGGAGAGGCGCAGCGAGCCCGCGAGCACCACCGGCACCAGCGCCACGAAGATGAAGGGCAGGTCGTAGGAGATGATCTGGTTGACCGCCCGCATCGCGGAGAGCAGCGCGTACTTGTTGTTCGAGCCCCAGCCGCCCATGAAGAGGCCGACGATCTCCATCGCCGACACCGCCAGGAAGAAGAGGATGCCGATGTTGAGATCCGCGATGCCCAGGCCCGGCGCGAACGGCAGCGTGGCGAAGATCAGCATGCACGGCACGAGGAAGACGATGGGGGCGAGGTTGTAGACCGACCGGTCGGCCAGCCGCGGAACCACGTCCTCCTTCATCATGAGCTTGAGCGCGTCCGCGATGGGCTGCAGCAGCCCGTGCGGGCCCACGCGGTAGGGGCCGATCCGCGACTGCATGCGAGCGGCGAACTTGCGCTCGAGCAGCGTGACGTAGGTCACCATGCCGATGATCACGTTCAGCACGATGAAGCCGACGATGAAGCCGTAGAGCGCCTCGGCGGCGAGCGGGGGAAGAGTCATGCTAGCGGTCGACCTCGCCGAACACCGGATCCACCGAGCCCATGATCGCTACCACGTCGGCCACCTTGCAGCCGATGAGAATGTGCGGTAGCACCGAGAGATTCGAGAAGGACGCGCCGCGCCACTTCATGCGATAGGGCTTGGCCCCGCCGTCGGAGACCAGATAGCAGCCCACCTCGCCGCGGGGGCCCTCCACCCGCGCGTAGCCTTCGCCCTTGGCCACCCGCACCTGCCCTACCGACTTGACGCCAGGGCGCGAGGAGACCGGCCCCTCGGGCAGCCCGTCGAGGGCCTGCCGCACGATGCTGATCGACTCGCGGAATTCGACCATCCGCACCCGGTAGCGAGCGTAGCAATCGCCGGCCGTCTCCACCGGAACCTTGAAGTCGAAATCCTCGTAGGAGGAGTAGGGCTCGAGCCGGCGGATGTCGTAGCTCACTCCGGAGCCCCGGATCAGCGGACCGGAGATGCCGACCGTCTGGGCCATCTCGCGCGAGATGGTACCTACCCCCTGGGTCCGCGCCAGGAAGAAGGCGTTGCGCTCGAGCATGTCCTCGTACTCGTCGAGGCGCCGCTCGATGAGCGCGATGGTCTCGCGGCACTTCTGGGCCCACCCCGCCGGAATGTCGTAGCGTGTGCCGCCCACCTGGTGGAGGCCGTAGAGCAGCCGCGCGCCCACCAGGGCCTCGAACAGATCGAGGACCCACTCGCGCTCGCGGATGCAGTAGAGGAAGACGGTGGCGCCGCCTCCGAGCGCGCCGCCCAAGTCGAGGCACCAGGTGCCGAGCCAGAGGCAGTGCGAGGCGATGCGCTGCAGCTCGGCCACGATCACACGAAGATACTGCGCGCGCCGCGGCACCTCGATCTTGCCCACCATCTCGGCGGCGCGGACGTAGGCAAGCTCGCTGGTCATCGCGGCCACGTAGTCGGTCTTGGACGCGATCGAGGGGTACTGGGTATAGGTGAGCGACTCGCCCAGCTTCTCGTGGCAGCGGTGGAGATAGCCGATCACCGCGTCCACGCCCACCACCGTCTCGCCCTCGAGCGAAAGGATCGCGCGGAAGACGCCGTGGGCGGAGGGATGCTGCGGCCCCATGTTCATCGTGAGGCGCTCGCTGCCCCCGTAGCCCAGCTCGATGACTTTTCGCGCTTCTGGATCCATGGAGAAAGTGAACGACGGGCCTAGCGCATGGGTGAGAAGGACGCCGGATTGAGGACGATGGCATGCATGCTGGCGAGGAGCGGGGTGGCCTTGGCGAGAAAGGTCTGCCACTCCGGCTCCTGGGCCATCTTGGCGCGGGCCGCCGCCCGGTCGTTCAGGTCGCGGTACACCCACATGTGCACGACCTCGTTCAGCTGAGAGACCTCGGTCTGCCACAGGCCCACCCGGCGCGTGAACTTCTCGCGGAACGGGATAATGTCCTTGAACAGGGCGAGCCACTCGCCGGCCTTGCCCACGTGCGCGCGGTACCAGCGCAGCTCGTACACGTTGCCGGTGTCCGACGGTGGGGTCATCGGCACCACCGGGGAGAGGATCTTGTTCTCCTGCGCAAGCATCATCGGCCGGATCTTCGGGATGTATTCCTTGGTCCACGCTTCGTCCTTGGCCAGGCCGGCGCGCAGCCGCTCCCGCTCGTTGAGGTCCGCGTAACTCCAGAGATGAACGAGCTGGTTGAGGGTGCCGAACTCGGTGGACCAGTAGCCCTCGAGTTTGCCGTACTTGTCGCCGCGGATCTTGCGGCCGATCTCCCCGTTGAGCTTCAGGTACTCACCCTGCTTGCCCGGCATCAGCGTGTACGTGCGCAGCTCGTAGATCATGGGGCGTGCTCCTCAGCGGTAGGGCGGGTGTGGAGTATCCACGGCATACGACTTCAGGAGCGGGTGACCTTCCCAGTCCTGGGGCAGCAGGATGCGACGCAGATCGGGATGCCCCTCGAAGCGGATCCCGAACATGTCGTAGCACTCGCGCTCCATCCACTCGGCGCCGCGATAGAGCGGCTGGAGCGACGCGCAGGTGGTCCGGCCCGCACCGAGGCGCGTCTTCATCATGATCGCGAGCCCCACATCGAGGTTCTCGACCCGCGCCACCACCTCGAGCCCCTGCTCCTTCCAGTCCACCGCGCTCAGGAAATTGAAGTAGAGACAGCCGAGCGTGTCCTTCGCGAAGGACGCGAGCTCCATCCATCGGTCCGGGGAAACCGTCACGGTGAGGAGGGGCCCGTCGCCCTCGGCCGTCACGCCGAAGCGCTCCTGGATCCGGGCCCGCGCCTGGTCGTGGATCACGCGATCAGTCGACCTTCTCGGTGGGGGCGGCGCGCTTGCCGGTCTTCCGGAAGTGCGCGATCTGCTCCTGCAGGAGAAGCAAGCCGTTCAAGAGCGACTCGGGCGGCGGCGGGCAACCCGGCACGTAGACGTCCACCGGGATCACCCGGTCCACACCCTTCACCACGTGATAGCCGTGGCGGAACGGCCCACCCGAGTTGGCGCACGA
>Ga0335085_10003199_pt1 | contig 28875 bp, 28 predicted proteins | sample Lox_Sample_45_FD_206712 | JGI IMG/M metagenome (GOLD analysis project Ga0335085, IMG submission 206712) | Soil microbial communities from Loxahatchee National Wildlife Refuge, Florida, United States - Lox_Sample_4.5 | ecosystem: Environmental > Terrestrial > Soil > Wetlands | place: USA... | reverse complement strand
TGCCAGTTTGACCAGTCGAGATCTTCGACGATTTCTTTTCCGTCAACGGTTCGCTTCCATTTCGATTTCGCACTGCCGTTGACGGCGATTGCGGCATTCGTGATCGCCTCCTGCGTGAGGTTCATGATGCCTTCGTAATTCGTGTAGGCCTGGTAGGCCTCGAGCATGGTGAACTCGGGATTCCAGCGCCATCCGAGACCCTCGTTACGGAAGTTGCGGTTGATCTCGTAGACGCGGTCTAGGCCTCCGACGACGAGCCGCTTCAGATAAAGCTCGGGCGCGATGCGGAGGAAAAGATCCATGTCGAGGGTGTTGTGATGCGTGACGAATGGTTTGGCGACAGCACCGCCGGCGATGGGATGCATCATCGGCGTCTCAACTTCAATAAAGCCCTGCGAATCGAATGTGTTCCGCATCGACTGGATGATCTTCGTGCGCTTCAGAAAAACTTCACGCACTTCGGGATTCACGATCAGGTCGACGTATCTCTGGCGATAGCGAGCTTCGACGTCGCTGAGGCCATATTTTTTTTCGACGGCGCCCGTGTCGGCGTTTTGAGATTCGAAGTCCTTGCCGATCGGCAGTGGCAGAAGATCTTTGCTGAGAAATTCGAGTTGTTCGACGTGGATGCTGAGTTCGCCGGTGCGCGTGCGGAAGAGATATCCGCTTACGCCGATGTGGTCGCCGAGATCGAGCAGCTTGTAGAGTTCGAATCCTTTTTCGCCGACCGCGTCTTTTTTGACGTAGATCTGTAGCTTCTGTCCACCTTGCTGAATGTGGGCGAATCCTGCCTTGCCCATAAGGCGGAGCGACATGATGCGTCCGGCCACGCGGACGTTGACGCGGGATTGGTCGAGTTCTTCGGCAGGTTTGTCGAAGCCGGCCCAAATCTGCGGGATGGTATGGGTGAACTCGTATTTGCTGCGGTACGTGGGCTGGCCTAGAGCCTCAATCTGTTTCAGCTTTTCGCGCCGCAGGTCGTAAATGTTTTCGTCCAGTGCCAAAGAGAATCCTTTTGTCCTTGTGAGGAAGAACGATTATAAATGTCCAGTTCCTAAGAAAAACCGCCCATTGTTAGGGCGGCTTTTCTGAGCAATATGAATTCGAGCATTATGGTCGCGTCAGGAAGATGGGCAGGCCGAGTTTGCGGTCGTATTTTGGCCGGTAGCGCTCGGTGTTGTACATCGATTCGATGTCGACTTTGCGCGGGCCCAGTTTTGGATCAGGGATTGGGACGATGGCATAGCGGCCTTCGTTGATGGCCGTCATCAGGCCGGACTTCCCTTCTTCCAGAGCGTCCATCGCCATTCCGGCGAAGGTGAATGCGACCATGCGATCGACGAAGTCGGGACTGCCGGAGCGTAGGTCGTAAGTGAGATCGCTGACCACCGTTTCTTCTCCGGTCGCTTGCTTGATTTCGTCGCTCAGGTCTTCGGCGACGCTCATCTTTTTGCGATGACCGAAGGCGTCGGCTTCGCCATATTCCTTCACTTTGTAGCCTTGCCACTCTGCGCCTTCGGAAAGGATGACCAGCGAATAGTTGCTGGGATTGTTGCGCTTGTCCTGGATGAGCAGATCGATCATGTGCTTGAGATCCACTTTATATTCCGGAATGCAGCAACGGACCGCGGTGACGTAGGCGGTGTAGAGAGCGGTGTAGCCAGCATCGCGGCCGAAGACGCGGAAGATGCCAATGCGCTCGTGGGAACCGACGGTGGTGCGCTGGCGGTCAATGGCGTCCATGGCGCGGGTGATTGCGGTCGAGAAGCCGATGCAGTATTCAGTGTTGCGGACGTCGTTGTCCATCGTCTTCGGAACGGCGATCACTTTCATTCCTTTGCGATCGAGTTCCGAGGCGTAGCTGAGTGTGTCGTCGCCGCCGATGGCGATGAGGTAGTCGAGGCCGAGGGTCTCGATGTTCTTCAGTACGGCAGGCGTTACGTCGTAGACGGTGCTGGTCACGCCCTTCTTTGTCGATTCCTTGGCTTCGAATTTTTGTCCCTGAAGAACGGGGGGGATCTTCTTCATCTTGGTGGGATTGGTGCGCGAGCTATGGAGGAACGTTCCGCCGGTACGATCGATAGTGCGGGTGTTCTCGCGATTGAGCGGCAAAATATAGCGCGACTTGCTCGCAGGATCACTGAGGTTGACGTGGGTTAAGCCTTCCCAGCCGCGGCGAATGCCGATCACTTCGCATCCGATCTCTGCGGAGCGATAGACCACGGATTTAATTACCGAGTTGAGGCCGGGGACATCGCCGCCTCCGGTGAGTATGCCAATGCGATGCTTTGCCATGTATGGCTCCTTACTTTATCTAGAAAATAAATTGCGAATGAAACACAGAAGCTGACGCTAAAGGTTGGCTCTCGTCGTGGAGGCAACTACAGATTTTATATGTTGAGGGGCCGGGTTCCAAGTAAAAGAACGTTTTTGCGCGCGGGGCAGGAACTGAAATGGCACCGCTCGACGAAAAGAAATTGAGGCTTGCACGAGCCCTAAATTGACAATGCTATTAGAGCGAGAACATAATTTTGACCCAGAAATTTCCCCACCACGGAAAGCAGCGCAACCCGTCGAGTAGAGAGTCACTTCAGCAAAAACGATCCCTGAATCGGTCAGATCGAGAGGAGAAAAAGATGTTGAAAGCCCGTGATTCCGGGTTGATTAATGTGGGTTGACTCGGATTGAAGGCATGGGCTGCGAATTATACAGCCCATGCCATGTCGAAAAAGGACCGACGATTCAGAATCAGACTGTATGCAAGAATTGGCGGAGGAGTCGGCCCACTTCCAGTGGTTGCTCCCATGCCGAGTAGTGACCGGCTTTCGGGATCACGAGGAACTGGCTGCCCTTGATGTGCTGATGCATGAGTTGGGCTTCGTTGATGCCGGTTGAGACGTCTTCATCGCCGGTGACGAGAACTGTGGGGACATTGATGGTCTTCAACGTATCGACAGAGTCGGGACGATCGGCCATACCGCGCTGAACTTCGGCGATGTCTTCCGGAGACATCTGACGCATCATGCGCAAGGCGCCGTCGATCAGATCAGGTCGTGTTTCACGCGTGGTTTTTGCCATGACCCGCGGGATCATGGATTGGAGAAACTGTTCTGTTCCGCGCTCGAGGACGTCGTTGGCTGATTGGAGGCGGCCGGCGCGGGCTTCGGCATTGTCGGCGGGAGCTTTGGTATTGAAGAGGCCAAGGGCGGCGACGCGGCTGCGGTGCTTTCGCCAGAATTCGAAGAGGATGTATCCGCCGATGGAGACGCCAATGAGCGGGGCGCGGCCGATATCGGCATCGTCGAGGATGCGGGCTAGATCTGCGGCGTGTTTCTGCATTGTGGCCGGCCCCTCGCCGACCGTGGACTCGCCGTGACCGCGAAGGTCAGGGAGAATGACGCGATAGCGAGTTGCTAGCGATTCTGCGACCGGGAGCCAGAATTCGTGGTTCGCGGGAAATGGGTGGAGCAGGATGACGGAGGGGCCGTCGCCTTGCGTCCAGTAAACGATCTCGGCGTCGTCGGACTTGATGCGTTGGGAGGGGATGGGCATGTGGGGATTAGAACATATACCCATGCCGGGCTCAGATCCGGAGGACGGTGAGTGTTACGAGATGTTACGCCAGTTGACGTCCCATAGGAGCAACAGATACTTGCGAGTATCGAATTCACACGATTTCGCGGGACAGAGCATCAAAGTTTTAGAGGTGCCTCATGAAATCCACGTCCCTTCTACTTCTGGTGTTGTGCCTCTTTTCCAGGGCCGCTCGTTCGCAAAGCCCCTTCGACGGTACATGGGTTCTTGATACTGGCAAGAACGAAAGCCTTGCATCCGAAAAACCGAGGGTACTTTCTGTCGCGGACGGAGTGTTTCGCGAGAATGATAGGCAAATCAAGGCCGATGGCTCTGACCAAAAGGTCCCTGTCACCGGATATTGGGATACAGTCAGTGTTCGCATCGTGGACGATCGCACGGTCGAGGTAATCTCCAAAAAGGCCGGGAAACCGATGTTCACCGAAACGGACACCGTTTCAGCGGACGGTAACACCTTGACGAAGGTGATGAAAGACACAACCGAGGCCGAGGCGGTTACTTTCGAGAGTGATTTCAGACGTATCGCGCCCGCTCCTGCGGGTGCCCACCCCGTGTCAGGCTCGTGGCAGGTCTTCAAGGAGAGCCGATCGCAAAACAGTACGATCATCAAATACAAATGCACATCGCAGGGATTCACCGCTGAGACTCCATTGGGAGAAAAGCTCGAAGCCAAGTTTGATGGCAGGCTATATGAAATGCAGGACGACCCCGGTCATACGATGGTCTCGGTGAAATTGATAAGCCCTTACACGGTCGAACAGACCAATGTGCGTGATGGCAAGATTGTTTTTATCGTGACGCTAGAGGTCACCCCTGACGGTAAGGCCATTCGCGCAACGTCGAAAAGCAAGGAAGGCGGAAGTGTGAAAACTTGGACACTTCACAAGCAGTCTGAGTAGTTCGGCATTGCCGAACACATCACGCAAATTATGAAGAAGGTTTGTGACTGCTGTAATCAGGGATGTTACAACAACTGAGTGCAAGTCCCACACGCGAGATTTTGTGTAAGTGTCTTTCGCTTCGTCGCGTCCGTGGACCATTTGTCCGGCGTCCTGCATACCTTTTTTGTACGCAATGGAGCAATATTCGGTAGACCATAGGAGCGCAATCAAATGCCCGCAGTGCAACCAACAGAGTTCCGCTATACCCGAGCAATCATCACCTTCTTCGCGGCCTACGTAATTGTCACCCTCGTCGCCGTCGCCCTGTCGATGGCCGCCGAAGCCGCCATGCACAATCCTCCCACACGCGACATGGTCCACAGTCCTTCCTATGTCTTTGCGGAAAAGTTCTTCCCGATCATCAATCTATTGGTTTGGACTGCCTTCAGCTGGGTTTACTTCAAGCTTCGCCGCAGCGCTCCGGTTCTTTCCAGGGAAGCTCTTACCTTGGGCGCCTTCTGGCTCCTTTTGGCAATTCTTGTGGACTACGTCGGCTTCGTGCTCATCAAGAATCCGTTTTCTTTAAGCGCCCACGACTTCTACATCGGCCAGTTCCCGTGGATTTACCTCATCTATCTCGCCATCCTCGTCAGTCCGATTCTCTACGCCACCTTGCGCTCAAAACGCGCGATCGCAACCTAGCCATCGAACTATCGCCCATACATTCCGCTGATTGAGGGGTTTTGAGCGCTATGGGATTTTTCGCCAACTATCTTGGTGCGCCGGAGGCCGTACACGCCGAATACTCACCAAAGCTCAATCGAAACCGGGTTGCTGACGTTCAGTTTGGATTCGTGAACGCCTCCGCCATATCCCGCGAAAAATTGATACTGTCCCCCCGGAAGTTCAAAACGGAATTGCGTGGTGCGTGACGTGTGAGGTGCAAGCTCGAATGATTGAGGGAATCTCAGGCTCTCAGGGATGACGTAGGAATAGGAGTATACCGTTTCACCGTTCCCCAATCCCCATGTGCCTTTGCCAATGAGAACATTGCTGCGCGTAATCACTGCCGTCGACGGTCCATCTGATGGCGTCTGGACTCCAGCAATCTTCTTCGACAAGAGCACGAATCCAATTTGGGAGCTGGCGATTTTAGCTGGTGTGTCACTTTCATTTGTGACCGTGAGTTCGACTGCAGTACGTACACCCTCAACGGCAACCGGCTGAGCATCGATACTAATGCCCTCGAATGTGAATGGACTCTTGCTTGGCGGAGCGGGGCCGAGAACCTTCAATTTCTGAATTAGGCCATCTCCCGGATTCGTGGGCTGAATGACCTCAAGTGCGTCCAATTCGATGGCCTGCCCCTCATATTCGCGAAGTTGGTCTTTGACGCGCTCGGATACGTACATGAGATAGACGCCACTAAACAAAATGCAGCCATCCCACCGATCGAAGATTACGACTCCGCTATATTTCCCCGGGCCTCGTATTCCTGCGTTGGCCGGTGTACAGAGAGACACGCACAATGATGCCAGCACGCACACTGTCACAAAACGATGTTTCCGAGTCGCCAAAAAGAGCAGTGCGAGAGGAGGCTTCATTTCTTACCTGGGTTAACTGACTCCGCCGCAGCCGATCTGGTTCCCAGTGTCAACTGTCGAAACCAGGACGTTAGCACTCAAAACCCTCGACGGGCCTTTGTTGCCGCCTTAAGCGTTTTGCGCCGGCTGTGCGCCGATTGGTGCCGGCAGCAATAAGGGCTCTTCCGGCATGATGATCCAGGCGATGGGGTAGGAGAGGAATCCGATAACTGTCATGAACGCCATGATGAGCCACACGACTCGTACTAGAGTGACGTCGATGTCGAAGTATTCCGAGAAGCCGAGGCAGACACCGGCAACTTTGCGTCCGAGGCGCGGGCGGATGAGTTTGCGGCGAGCCAGCGTGGCGCCGACGCGGATTCCGCAGTAGGCACAGACAATGGCGTCGTCCTGGATGACTTTGCCGCAATAATTGCAATACATGGTTAGGCCCTCTATTTCATTCTACGGCTGTGTTCGTCTTCTGGTTCCGTCAAATTCTTTCACCGCCAAGGACAGTAAGGTTCATAAAGGAAACCATTTCACCACAGAGGACACAGAGGTCCACAGCGAAAGTCTATTCGCGATAGGCCTCTTTGATGTAGCGACGGGCCAGGTCGGCCTGGCCGCTGTCGGCTCGGCCTTCGAGGACGGTTTCGTAGCTCTTCATCGCCAGATCGCGCTTTTGCAGGAGGTCGTACATCTGACCGGCGGCCAGATTGGCTTTTTGGCGGACATCGGGATCAGGATTCGGGGCTTGGTTGACCAAATCGTAGGCGGCTGCCGCTGCGGGCAGGTTGTGTTCGCTGCGCAACAACTCACCAAGTCCCCAGGCAGCTAGTTCGTAGTGCAGGTTGCCGTACTTCCCCTCTTTTCCGTTCTGCCAAACTTTTCGATAAGCAGCTTCGGCATCGCGAAGGCGTCCGGAGGCGCGGAGCAGGTTTGCCACCTCAGTTGGAAAGAGATGATTGTGCGGGTAGCGTTCGGTGAGTCCTTGCATGTAGCCGAGAGCTTCATCGTACTGGTGCTCGCGGCGCAGAAAGAGGCTCAATAGAACTTTTGCATCGACCGCTGCGTCGCCATCGCCTTTCGCGACTGTTCGAAGATAGGTGAGACCTTTCTCTTTCGATCCGCTCAAGCCAGCGATAGCAGCAGCGGCCTTGACGCTCCACGGCAGATTGCTGACCACGTAATTGTGGGTTCCGACGACCAGCTTCGCGTCGACGTAATCGGGGTCGAGTTCGAGAACGTGCTCATGATCGTGGCGAGCTCCGACGGCGTTGCGGAGGGCGGAAAACCAGGCGCGCTCAACCAAGCCTGTGTATACCGCGAATTCGGCGCGCGTCACACCGCGGCAGTAGAGAGCGTCAACGTCCTTGGAATTGGCTTTGAGCTTCTGCTCTTCGACGTTTTCTGCAAGCCGAACGAGGCTCTTGATCCGCTCTTTAACTTTGGGATCCGTGGGACGGGGAGCGTGTCCGATGAAACTTTCGTTGGTGTAGTCGCCGGTGTTCATCCCGCCGGTTTCGTAGAGGTTGCTCATAAGAATAGCGGTGAGGAGATGGTTCAGGGCGAAGGCGTCGTTGGGACGATCCTGCACCATTTTTTCGAAGTCTTCGATGGCACGACCGTACTCCATGTTGTAGAAGTGGTCGAAGGCAGCGTCGACCTGGGCATCATGAGGAGCGCCGTTCGGAAGTGCGGAAGTAGGTGCAGATTGGGCTGTAAGCGCACACGATACCAGCACAATGGAGAACGACAGGTGCCAGACGATAAAACGCATTCGGGGACTCGCGCAGAACCAAGCGACGATGAAGCTAGTCTAACTGATGCACCGTATTTTCTGCGGCGGCGAGAACACTTAGCTGACAAGAACGTGGATGTTGACCTCCCGGTGCCTGAGTCGGTACTCCAATTTCGTTTGCAGCTCTCCTATACTCGCTTGGTTTGCGTCTCGGCCAAACACCTCTAACAGCATGTGAGGAAAGGGATTGGGCCTTCGTAACTGATACTTCTTTACTCGCTCAAGCGGGTAAGATTTGCTCGACGGACGCCGGGTCGCAGTAGGGCATACTGCAATAAGTCAAAGAATCTAAATGGTTTGCAGTAGGCGCGCCTTTGGTGTTTGGAATGCCAAGTGGGGAATAGCAAGGTCCGCGAGTAGAAACTAACATGGCAGAAGCAGCACAAGGCACACAACAAGAATTTTGGCGTCCCCCCTCCCCCACTTTGGGACCGGAAGTTATGCCGGCGGAGTCGGTTCCTGCCATGGCCGAAGTCTGTCCTCGGTGCAATACGGAGTTCCTGCTGGCAGCTCGGTTCTGCCATACATGCGGGGTGAGGCGGCCTGTCGCGGTTAAGGCGCAGGAGCGCACGGACGCAACTGTGGTCGCACAGGTGTGGGAAGGGTTTACCAAGCAAGTTTCTGATATCTGGAGCCGCGTACCGCTGGACAAGCTTAAATTCCCCGACTTTGGGAAACTGCGGACACCAGCTTGGCTCCACTATCTTCACTTCCACGAAATTCGCACCAGGATCGGGCTTTCGACTGCGTCTTTGATCGCTTTTGTTTTGGGTTTGGTGTGCGTGGCTGGGGCTCTGCTGGTCGGGCTACTGACGGCGAAAACTCTGGTCGACTGGCAAGCGATCCAGATGTACCGGATTGAGTGGCTGCTGGCCGCAACAGCAGCATTCGTGGCTGGAATCCTTCTGAAGAAAAACAGTCGGGACGAGCAAGACTAGCTCAATTCGCCGCCGGTTCCCGCGGCTCTCCTCTGCTGGTTCATCCGATAAAGGTGGTGCACTGGATCGGTACCTTTGCCCAACGGATGCCCATTAGTAATCGCCGCTGAGACATAGGTTTTTGCCAACAACGTAGCTTCGGCCAGTCCGCGATCAAGAGCGAGATGGCATGCCATCGCAGTGGCAAAAGCGCATCCGGTGCCGTGGGTGCAATTGGACTGCTGACGCTCAGCTTTGAAAATCTCCTGCTCCACTCCAGATTTTGTCTTGAAACTCAGAAGATCAATGGCCTTGTCGAGATGGCCGCCAGTGATCACCACGTTTGCGGCACCCAATTCATGGAGTTTCGCCGCCGCCTCCTTCATTTCATCCAGTTCTTGAACCTTCGTGCCCGTGATGGCGGCCGCTTCGTCGACGTTTGGGGTAACGACGTCGGCCAAGGGAATGAGGCGTTCAATCATGATGCGGGTTCCGGGCGCATCCACCAGGTCGGCTCCAGAGGAAGACTTAAGGATTGGATCGAGGACGATATTGGGAAGACGAGCGGCCGACCCACGGGCTGAGCTTTTCGTCCGGGTAGTAGAGGAGAAGAAGTCGGCAACGGCTTTGGCGACCTTTGCAGACCCGAGCATGCCGATGTGGACCGCAGCAATATCGATGTCGGAAACCAGTTCCGCAAGAGTGTCGGTAACAAGGGAAGGATCTACGGGCTCGACCCGCTTGACGCCTGCAGTTGACTGAACCGTCATTGCGGTTATGCAGGCGACGCCGTAGCATGCGTGAGCGGCGATGGTCTTGATATCCGCAGTGACTCCCGCACCGGAGGATGGGTCAAATCCGGCGATTGTAAGGACTACGGGTGGTTGTTCGGGCATGGACTTCCGTTCTTGGGAATACCAGAGTTTGGCACATCATGGCATAGCGTACGCGGGACTAAGGGACTTTTTGTCCCATCCTTTAGAAAAAATAACGGCTTCCGGCTCAAAAGGCAGGTCTGTAAGTACATGATTTGATTTAGGTTGCTACAGAATTAACGGTAAGCAATTGATTCCACTGGAGTTGCAAATTTTACGCTGTCGCGTCTTTGGTGCTATTTACATTTTGATAAATACGTAAACTTCGAGAAACAAATGAGATTTCTGGCATCTGGATAATTTTTCAATAGGTTACGTGTGAGATCCATTACTAGGCGGTCATCGTCCTATTGGCCATTTCGGGTTGACACCAGTTTGGCAGGCCGATAGCATTTACAAACTGCAGTTAGAACCAGCCTTTAGGCCAAAGGGCACTTTTGAGATGCGAGGAGAACTGAATGCGAAGACGTATAGCTCATGGACTGGCGATCGCCTTTTTGATCGTCGGCCTGGGAGCGGCTCAGGGACCGAACAGCTCGGAGGCGAAACCGGCTCCTATTAGTTCGATCCAGGCAAAACCAGAAGTCCGCAAACAGGTCGGCAAGACCAAACCGTATCAGGTTGGGACAGCTTCGTGGTATGGCGCAAGCTTTCAAGGGAAGGAAACGGCGAGCGGCGAACCGTATGAAATGTACGGCATGACGGCCGCGTCACTGACCATACCCATGGGAAGCCATGTGAAGGTCACAAACCTCCGGAATGGCAAGTCGGTGGTCGTCCGAATCAACGACCGTGGACCGGTGGTTCCGGGCCGGATTATCGACCTCTCTTATGGGGCCGCCCAAGCGATCCAGATGAAGTCGCATGGGCTGCAACGAGTTCGTCTGGACCTGGTAGAAAACACCATGGTCGCCAAGGCTACCCAAACCAAGCCGGCGTACCAGACGATTGCGTATAACCATCCCCCTGTAGCGCAACTCCCGTAAAAACCGTACACTAGCCGGGATGACGGCTGCTCTGCCCAACCGCATCCCGACCGATAGCTTAGGGTATCGGAGTGATGACCCGCGCGAGCGGCTCATCGTTGCGCTGGACGTTTCCACGGCCGCCGCCGCACAGAAGATCGTGGCGGCGGTCGGAGACTCCGCCCTCACTTATAAGGTGGGAATGCAGCTGTATACCGCTGAAGGACCGCAGGTTGTGCGGGATTTGGTGGCCTCCGGACGGCGGGTATTTCTCGACCTAAAGTATCACGACATTCCGAATACCGTGGGATCGGCTGTAGCGGAGGCTGCGAAGCTTGGCGTGTATATGTTGACCGTGCATGCCTCCGGCAGTGGCAAGATGCTGCGGGCCGCCGTGGACGCGGCGAAGGTGCGGCCAGAGTTGATGATTCTGGCTGTGACTGTGCTGACTAGCATGGGTGGGCAGGATCTGGAGACCATCGGGCTACGCGGGTCGGTGGAAGAGAGTGTAGTGCGACTTGCTTCGCTTGCCCTCGCGAATGGATGCCAGGGCATCGTGACCTCGGCACGAGAGGCGTCGAAGGTACGGGCGGAACTTGGGCAGAATTTCGCTGTTGTCACTCCGGGGGTGCGTCCGGCTGGAAGCGCGGTGGGAGATCAGGTGCGCGTCGTGACGCCGGCCGAGGCCATCGCGGCGGGGGCAAGCCATATCGTGGTGGGAAGACCGATCACTGAAGCGGTGGACCCGGCGGCTGAGGCTAGGGCGATATTGGGGCAGATGGGTGGGTAGCTCGCTAGTGATTGTCAATTTGACCATTATTATTGACTATGGTCTAATTGATTTGTGAAGGAAATTGCAATTTCGGAGTTCAAAGCGAAGTGCCTCTCCCTGCTTGACCAAGTCCAGAAGACCAAGAAACCGATCCGAATTACACGCTTCGGAAAGCCGGTCGCGGAGGTCATTCCTCCATCTCACGAAACTTCTGCAGCCGACTGGATCGGCTCCATGAAAAGCACGATGAAAATCGTCGGCGACATCGTGTCCCCCGCGGACGATGAAGAAGACTGGGAGGCACTACGGGATTGAGACTGCTCTTGGACACTCACATCTGGCTTTGGAGCCTTCACGACCCAAGCCGCATCGGGAAGCGCGTCCTTCAGGAGTTAAAAAATGGCGATAACGAATTATGGCTATCGCCGATCAGTACATGGGAAGCGCTCACACTCAACGCGAAGGGACGCATCCAGCTACCGGGTGATCTTGCGCAGTGGGTTTCCAGCGCGATCCGGCCATTTCGAGAAGCACCACTAACGCACGAAATCGCTTTGGCGGCGCGACAACTTCCACTGGCGCACCATGACCCTTCGGATCGATTTCTCGCCGGTACAGCGTATATTCTGGACCTTACGCTCGTAACCGCCGATGCGAACCTGCTTGGGCTTGGCGAGATCCAGACGCTTGCCAACCGCTAGTGCGCTTCCCGAATCCACCAAAAAAGAAAAGCCGGAGGCGTTCGAGACACTCCGGCTCGGAAAAGAACTTGTCAGGCTATAGTTTCTCGAAAAATTCACAGGCTGAGCACGAGATGTAGATGCCGCCGGGGACGCCGCGTTCGCGGTCTTTTACGCGCTTGACGATACGGGTGGGCTTGCCGCACTTGGGGCAGTCGGTGCTCTTGGTGGTGTCCATCACCTTCTTACGGTCGGCTGTCTTTGCGATCTTGGCGCCTACGGCCATGATTGATCTCTCCTGATGATTCGAATATGTGCGCAGCTGCTCTGCGCGTCAGCCGCGCCGAGGATGGTGGATGGAATTGTCTGGATCCACTTGGGAAGACGTTGAAGCTGCGTCTTGATGTTCTTCCGCCGTGATTGATTTTACAGTAAGGTTGTGGCGGATGTCTTGTGGAGATCAACCATCGACGGCGATGCGGGGAGAGGCGGGCTAAAGCGAAAGCTCTTACCGCTAAGATCGCGAAGAACGGCCGCGACGATCGCCAAGAAAACAGTGGGCTTGGGAGTCTCGCTTGAAGTCGCACGCTATCGGCGCTACTATGACCCGTTCGAAAGTGTGAGGACAGATGCCTCAGAACTACGTTCCCATCTTCATCTTTATTGTCATCGTCGGAACACTGCTTCCCATTACGTTGCTTTTGGCGAAGCTGGTGCGGCCTTCGAATCCTTCAAAAACCAAGTTGATGCCGTACGAGTGCGGCATCGATCCGGTCGACAACGCACGCGGGCGATACACGGTGCGGTATTACATCATCGCAATTTTGTTTGTGGTGTTCGATGTGGAGACGATCTTCTTATTTCCGTGGGCGGTAAAGTTCAAGGCGTTTGGACTGTTCGGTCTGCTGGAGATGCTGATTTTCCTGACCATCCTGATCGTTGGCTATATCTGGGTGTGGAAAAAGGGCGCGCTGGAGTGGGTGTAGACCTTTTCGCCAGTTCGATAAATCATTTAGTCATTGAAAAACATTTCGCTCTCACTTCATGATGAGCACTTCCGCACTTAATGCGATGGATTCTTCCCCCGCTGAGACTTTCACTGCTTCGCGGTGGACGCAAGGGAACTTCTTATTTCCCACGCGGCTTGTGGTCAGTCCACAACGCGTCGCGCGGGTGAAGTCCCGTTTGTTCGGCAGTAATGAAGAGAGCATAGCGATGTCGAAAATTGCTTCGGTACACATTTCAACCGGAGTGTTCTGGTCGGAGATTGTGATTGAGTCGACTGGCGGGACGGATCCAATCACGAGCCATGGACATCGCAAGAAAGATGCGCAACGCATTCGAGACTTAATCGAGACCTATCAATCGCAATCGCGCGGTTAGAGCACCGTTTTCGCGCGATCCGGCTGATTTGCGCATTCCCTTCCCGACGTTCCTATTCGTAAGTTCATCTTTCTGAATCGCACGTCCGCACTTCTTTCAAATCGCGCAAACTTTTTACAGATTCTTGTGTCCTCCGTCGTTGACACTCTGTGCTCAAGCTGATAAAAGTTATCGTTCTTTCGAACGCAGTTTGCGCCGGAGACTTGTGCCCGTCGCTTTATGCCGGACGAAACCAAATCCCCTACTCCACCGCCGCCGGAGAATGAAAAACCGACGGCGGATCAGCCCGCGACACCGGGCGGACTGAAATCTACACCCTCCGGCTCAGTTCAGTCCGAAACGAAGACAACTCCCACCAAGCCTTCTCCTCCTGCAGAAACTTCGACTCCTTCAAAAGCTGACGCACCCGTTGCTCCGGCGAAGCCTGCTGCTCCGGCTGCCAAGCCCGCGGCGCCTGCGGCGGGAGAACGGCCTGCGGGACATCCTGCTCCACCGAAACCCACAGGGCCGGTGCCAACGCCTTGGGATTCGCCGATGGTTGCGAAGTTCAAGCAGATGTATGGCTCGGGCATCACTGCGCTGACGCATCTCGGACAGAACTATCTGGAAGTTGACCGGTCGTTAATTCCGGAGATTCTGCAGCTCCTGCGCGATGATGAGCAGTTTGACTACTGCGTCGATCTGACGGCGGTGCATTATCCGAAGCGCGAGAAACAGTTTGATGTGGTGTGGGTGCTGTATTCGTTTGCGCGGAACGAGCGCATTCGAGTGAAGACGCAGGTAGCGGACGGCGCGACGGTGCCGAGTTCGGTGCCGATCTGGGCGACGTGCAACTGGCTGGAACGCGAAGTCTATGACATGTTCGGAATCAAGTTTGATGGACATCCGGACATGAAGCGCATTCTGTTGCCGGACGGATGGAAGGGATTTCCATTGCGCAAGGATTACGGAATTCTGCAGCAGGATAGTGAATGGGTGCAGATCAATTTAGGGATTGAGAGTGGACAGTAACACACTCACCACAGAGGACACAGAGGTTCACAGAAAAATACAAGAAGTCAGATGACGGATCCCAACACAGAGTCGCCGCTTGATCTCGAAACTCCAGACAAGACATTTCTGGACTCGAACGAGCTTGTCATCAATATGGGGCCGCAGCATCCGGCGACGCATGGGGTGTTGCGCGTCATTTTGCGGCTGGACGGCGAGAAAGTGCTCGGCCTTGAATGCGTTATTGGGTATCTGCATCGCGGCGTAGAGAAGATTGCCGAGAATCGTACGTACACGATGTTCAATCCGTATGTGGACCGGATGGATTATGTCGCAGCGATTTCGAACGGGCTTGGATATTGCGAGGCGGTTGAGAAGCTGTTGAGCGTGGAAGCGCCGCCTCGAGCGCAGTACATTCGAGTCATTCTTACAGAACTGAATCGGATTGCGAGCCATCAGCTTTGGTTGGGGACACACGCGCTCGACATCGGCGCGATTACCCCGCTGTTTTATACATTCCGCGACCGGGAAGAAATCCTCAAGATTTTCGAGAAGTATTGCGGAGCGCGGCTGACGACGCATGCATTCCGCATTGGAGGACTGCAGTACGAGGCTTACGACGGATTCGAAAGTGACGTGAAGAACTTCGTCAGCTTCGTGAAGCCGAAGATTGATGAGTACGAAGAACTGCTGACGACGAATCGGATCTGGCTGGAGCGAACGAAGGGCGTTGGAGTCATCTCTGGAAAAGATTGCATTGCGTTGGGAGTGACCGGACCTGTTCTGCGGGCCAGCGGCGTTAAGTGGGATATCCGCAAGGCATTGCCTTACGCCAATTACAAGAACTTCGATTTCGAGATTCCTACCGGGCAGAACGGCGACACCTACGACCGGTACATTGTGCGGATGATCGAGATGCGGCAATCGCTGCGGATCATCGAGCAGGCTGTGGGGGGCATTCCCGAAGGGCCCATCATGGCGAAGGTTCCAAAGGTGATGAAGCCTCCGGTAGGCGAGATTTATCACTCGATCGAAGCGCCGAAGGGCGAACTCGGATACTTCATCGTGAGTGATGGATCGACGCAGCCGTATCGCGTGCGGGTGAGACCGCCATCTTTTGTGAATTTACAGGCCCTGGATTTGATGTGCCGCAATCAACTGGTAGCGGACGTGATTGCTGTGATTGGAACGCTGGACATCGTACTGGGCGAGGTGGACCGGTGATCCAGAAGTTCATCCAGTACGTGCAGTCTTATCTTGACAGCAATCAGACACCGGGGGCGGCGGGAAATATTTTCTGGGCAGTGGTGTATGTATTGTTGGTGTTTGTCGGGCTCTCGATTGCTGTCATCTGCATGAACTGGCTGGAGCGGAAAATTCTGGCGCACATGCAGGTGCGGTTGGGACCGATGCGGGTGGGTCCGCATGGACTGCTGCAACCGATCGCAGATGCGATCAAGCTGCTATTAAAGGAAGACATCATCCCGGCGGAAGCCGATAAGGTGGTCTTCTGGGTGGCGCCATTCATCGTGGTGCTGGCGGCGTTCACGGTGTTTGTTGTTGTGCCTTTTGGCCCTACGCACGCCATCACTGACATGAACATCGGAATTCTGTTCATGCTTGGTGTGTCGTCCCTTGCGGTGCTGGGTATTGTCACCGCTGGGTGGGCCTCCAATTCGCACTATCCGCTGATCGGCGCGTTGCGCTCAAGCGCGCAGATGGTGTCATACGAAGTTGCGATGGGGCTAGCGGTGGTCTCGGCCATCATGATGACCAGCCTGAACGAATCGAGCACCGGCACGCTGAGCATGATCGGGATTGTGCAGGCGCAGCTTGCACAACATGAATGGTTCCTTTTCAAGTTCTTTCCGCTGGGGATTATCGCGTTCGGTATCTTCGCGATTGCGATGGTCGCCGAGACGAATCGAGCGCCGTTTGATTTGCCGGAGGCGGAATCGGAACTGACTGCAGGATTTCATACGGAGTACAGCGGGTTCCGCTGGTCTTTATTCTTCCTGGCGGAATATTCGGCGATGATTGCGGTCTCGTCGATCGCCGTCACGTTGTGGCTTGGCGGATGGCTGCGGCCGTTTCCGAATGCACTGAGTGGGCCGACTTGGGATCTGGCGTTTTCGCTGATTCCGGGACTGACATTTTTGTTCCTTGCCGGGATGTGCTTTTACAGCACGGTGCGGATGCCGAAACATCCGCTGTTCCGGATTCAGACGATTGGGCTCGGCGGCTTCGGGATCGTGCTTTTGTTGATCGGGCTGGTGTTGTTCATTCCGGCTGTGCGAGTGCGGGTAAGCGATATCTTCTGGTTTTCGGCGAAAGTTGCGGGCTTCATGTATTTGTACATCTGGTATCGTGGCACGTTTCCGCGCTACCGGTTTGATCAGTTGATGAAAGTGGGATGGAAGATCCTGCTTCCAACGGGTCTGGCGTTGTTGATTGTGACGGCAATCTGGGCGATGCGCTCGGCGGTTTGGGCGGATGTTGTTGTGCCCATTTGGCTTGCATTCTTGGACTTGCTGCGGAGGATATTCTGAGATGAATCCCAGTGTCGCGACAAATCCTCCAGTGGCGACGCCATTCTTCTTTTATGGACTAGCTGCAGTCATGGTGATTGGCGGCATTCTGGTGATCACGCGGAAGAATGCGGTCCACTCGGCACTCGCGCTGATCACAACGCTCCTCGCGCAAGCCGCGCTGTACCTCATGCTGTATGCACCTTTTGTCGCTGGCGTGCAGATCATTCTTTATGCGGGCGGGATCATGGTGTTGTTCTTGTTCGTGATTATGCTGATCTCGATCGAGCGGGCGTCGAAGGAGCGGCAGTTCAACAAGCAATGCCTGGTCGGGATTGCCGCAGCAGCCGCATTAGGTGGGCTGCTGATTGCTGTTTTTACGACGACGTCGAAGGGCCAGATGATGTTTGCCGAAGGGCCGACGTCGTACGTCGAATCGCAGAATACACAGGCTGTCGCGGGCTTTTTGTTTGATCGCAGCACGGGAATGTATATGTTCTCGTTTGAGATCGCTTCCCTGCTGCTGTTGGTGGCCATCATTGGGGCGGTGGTGATGGCGAAGAAGAGGATTTGAAAAGCAGCCTCTAGCTGCTAGCTCCTAGCTTCTAGCTAACCCCTAAAAGCTTACGAGACAGAGCTAGGAGCCAGAAGCTAGCAGCTAGAAGCTCTTATGGATGCAATGCTTCACATCTCGACTTTGCACTACCTGGTACTTGGGGCAGCGCTTTTTCTGCTCGGCGTGATTGGCGTGTTGACGCGGCGGAATGTTGTGATTGTACTGATGTCAATTGAGTTGATTTTGAATGCCGTCAATTTGAATCTCGTTGCGTTTTCGCGGTACTGGCAGAGCATCCATGGTCCCGGAGCCTTGCATGGACAGATCTTTGCGATCTTTGTCATTACCGATGCTGCGGCTGAGGCCGCCGTCGGGTTGGGAATCCTAATCGCTTTCTTCCGGAACAAGGAGACGGTGAATGTGGATGAAGTGAATTTGTTGAAGTGGTAGGAAGGCAGTACCCAGTACCCGGTACTCAGTACCCAGTTCAATGGTATTTCTGAATAACATCTGGCTTATTCCGCTGCTTCCGGCGATCGGCGCGGCGATCATGTTCTTTTTTGGGCGGCGGCTGCAGAAGTCGTCCGTGAACGCCGTTTGTGTTGGCGTTGTGGTGTTGGCGTTCTTGTTCGCCTGCGGGGCGGTTCTTCAATACAACACCTGGGCTGAGGCGAACAATCATCAGCCATTTCAGAAAATTCTCTATACCTGGCTCGGGACTGATACGGGACACTTCAACTACATCACTGAAGGCGGGCGACAGGCCGCGTTTCAGGCTGACGCCGGATTTCTGCTGGACCCGCTATCGAGTATCTGGTTGCTGTTTGTAACCGGCGTCGGGATGCTCATCCATATTTATTCGACCGGATACATGGCGCATGAGGGAGGGTATTACCGGTTCTTCGGATACCTGAACCTTTTCATGTTCTCGATGCTCACGCTCATTCTGGCGAACAACTATGTACTGATGTTTGTCGGGTGGGAGGGTGTGGGGCTGTGTTCTTATCTTCTGATCGGGTTCTACTTCCAGCGGAAGTCGGCGAGCGACGCGGCGAATAAGGCATTCATCGTCAATCGCATCGGCGACGCTGGATTTCTGCTGGGAATGTTCTTCATCGCCTGGTATTTCGGATCGTTGCGCTATGTCGATGTGAATCATCTGGCGCGGAGCGGACAATTCCAGATTGGCGATCCGATTATCACTGCCGCGACGCTTCTTCTATTCGTTGGAGCGTGCGGGAAATCGGCGCAGCTTCCTCTTTATGTGTGGCTGCCGGACGCGATGGAAGGTCCGACTCCGGTGAGCGCGCTGATCCACGCGGCGACCATGGTGACGGCCGGTGTGTATATGGTGGCGCGGTCGAATGCGCTGTTTGTGCTGGCTCCGACGTCGATGAAAGTTGTTGCGATCGTTGGAGCGCTGACGGCTATTTTTGCGGCGTCGATTGGGCTGGTGCAGAACGACATCAAGCGTGTGCTGGCGTATTCGACTGTTTCGCAGCTTGGATACATGTTCCTTGCATTGGGCGTGGGAGCGTTTGCCGCTGGTGTGTTCCATGTGTTTACCCACGCCTTCTTCAAGGCATTGCTCTTCCTCGGCGCCGGATCGGTGATCCACGCCATGTCGGGCGAGCAGGATATGCGGAACATGGGTGATCTGCGCGGCCGCATTCCGACCACCTATCGCACCATGTTGATCGCTACGCTGGCGATCGCGGGGATTCCGCCATTTGCCGGTTTCTTTTCAAAAGACGAAATCTTGTGGCAGACCTGGACGAGCGAAGGCGGTGCGTATCGCATCCTGTGGGGCATTGGATATATCACGGCGCTGATGACGGCGTTCTACATGTTCCGGTTGATCTATCTGACGTTCTTCAGCCAGCCGCGCATGAGTCATGAAGTCGAACATCACATTCATGAATCGCCCTCTTCCATGACGGTGCCGCTGGTCGTACTCGCGGTGATGTCGTTGTTCGCCGGCTTTCTGGGATGGCCGCACAGTCTGGGCGGATCGGACCGGTTTGCGAGATATCTCGATCCTGTGTTCGCGCGGGGCGAGGCGAAAGTGCTCGTCGAAGAAGGCAAGGCCGGACAACTCGCCTCCGGAGAAAAAGAAGAAGAGGGTACGAGTCCAGTCGAGTATGGGTTAATGGGCTTGTCGGTGCTCGCGGCCGTTGCGGGCTGGATGGCTGCTTCGCGCTTCTACAAAGAAGCGGGCAAGGGATATGCCGAGCCGATTCAAGGCGCGGCGCCTGGGGTTTATAACACTTTGCTGCATAAGTACTACGTCGATGAAGGCTACGACTATGTTTTCACCGGCCGGCGGAAGCTGGGCGGAGTGCGCCTGGGCGTGATGGGGCTCGGCGAGGGAAGTTCGTGGTTCGACTCGCACATTATTGATGGCGCCGTGAATGCGGCCGGATGGATCACGCGCGTCGCAGCAACGATTTCCAGTTGGTGGGACAAGTGGATCATCGACGGAATCGGTGTGAACGGGCCTCCCACGATCGCGAGGATGTTGAGTTATCCAGCACGGCTGTTCGAGTGGGGGCTAGTGCAGTGGTATGCGCTCGTGATGACTGCTGGGCTGGTTGGATTCGTGTTTTATTACGTGTATCGATGAATGGCAGCTTCTAGCTGCTAGCTCCTGGCTACTAGCAAATCGCTAGTAAGAGGGAGTTGAGCTAGAAGCTAGCGGCTAGTAGCTAGAAGCTGATTATGGACCACATACTCTCAATCATTCTCTTCACGCCGCTGGTGGGCGCGATCCTGCTCTTGTTCGTCCCTAAAGAGAACAAGAATGCGGTTCGTTGGATCGCTAACATCTTCGCCTTGGCGGGGTTCCTGGTTTCGATTCCGCTGGTGCCGGCATTCTGGGCGCTGGTCAAGAGCGGCGATGCGGCTCCCTTCAAGTTCATGGAGGGCGCGCCGAACAACTGGATTCCCTCGATTGGCGCGGGATACGTGCTCGGCATCGACGGCATTTCGTTTCTGCTGGTGATGCTGACAACGCTTCTTGGATGGATCTCGATCATGTCGTCGTGGACGGCGATCGAGAACCGCGTGAAGGAATACTACGTCTGGTTCCTGGTGCTGCAGACGGGCATGCTGGGCGTTTTCATGGCGCTGGACTTCTTCCTCTTCTTTGTGTTCTGGGAAGCGATGCTGGTGCCGATGTACTTGCTGATCGGCATCTGGGGCGGGCCGCGAAAGCTCTATGCGGCAATCAAATTCTTTTTATATACACTCGCCGGTTCGGTGTTGATGCTGCTGGGCATCTTGTTCCTGTACTTCCATCACCACACACTTACAGGCATCTATACGTTCAGCTTGCAGTCGCTGTACGAGACGGCACCGAAGATTTACTCGGACTACGGACCGTATGCCGCGACTCTACTGTTCCTGAGCTTCTTCTTCGCGTTCGCGATCAAAGTACCGATGTTCCCCTTCCACACTTGGCTGCCCGATGCTCACGTGGAAGCGCCGACTGCTGGTTCAGTAATTCTGGCAGGCGTTCTGCTGAAAATGGGGACGTATGGATTCATCCGCTTCTCGCTTCCCTTCTTTCCGGATGTGCTGATGCATACCAAGGTCCGCGGCTGGATGATTGCCCTGTCGATTATCGGGATCATTTATGGCGCGCTCGTCTCGCTGATGCAGAAGGATATGAAGAAGCTGGTGGCGTATTCGTCGGTAAGCCACCTGGGCTTCTGCACGCTGGGTATTTTTGCGTTGAATCCGGCGGGGCTGAGCGGATCGGTGTTGCAACAGATCAATCACGGGATTTCAACCGGTGCGCTGTTCTTGATCGTCGGCATTTTGTACGAACGGCGGCATACGCGCGAAATTGCGGAATATGGCGGCATCTCGAATGTGATGCCTGTGTACGCCACGATCACGATGATCATGTTTCTGTCGTCGATGGGGCTGCCGCTGCTGAATGGATTCGTGGGCGAGTTCACCATCCTGCAAGGAACGTTCATGGAGAACTGGCGATGGGGCGCATGGGCCGTACCCGGAGTTGTGCTGGCCGCGGCGTATCTCTTGTGGCTCTACCAGCGCGTGTTTTTCGGGACAGTTACGAATCCGAAGAATGAGAAGTTGCACGATCTGACCCCGCGCGAAGTAGCGACGTTTGTGCCGCTGCTCATCATGGCGTTCTGGATTGGTCTGTATCCGAAGCCGTTCTTCCAGATTCTTGAACAGCCAGTGAATCATACGATTGCGATGGTGCGGCCGGACTATCCGCAGGCGGGAGGAGCGGTGAATGCGTCGGCGAAAGAGCCCGAGGGCGTAACCTACTACAGTCCGACGGCAGCGCCTATGCCACCGAGTTCGACCTCAGCCGAAACAAAGCCGAGTAAGGCTGTGTCTACGCTGAAGGGGAAGACTCCGTGATCTGGACCGACTATCTGCTCGCGCTGCCGATCACGTTGCTGACGCTGTTTGCGCTTGGCATTCTGCTGATCGACTTCATGCTGCCGGACAACATGAAGTCGGCAAATGCCGTGACAGCGTTCATCGGCGTGTTGTTCTCGGCGGCGGGCGTGTACAAGATCCAGCTGTGGCTTGGGGATTCGCCCCGATCGTTCGGCATGCTCAGCACGATGCTGGTCGACCGCTTCACTCTTTACTTCTGGTATTTGTTCCTGGCGGGAACGGCGATCGCGATCCTGATGTCTGTGCGCTATCTGGAGACCGAGCACGAGAACCATGGCGAATACTATGCGCTGATGCTGCTATCCGTTGCCGGGATGATGTGCATGGCAGCGGGGTTCGACATCGTCCTGATCTTCATCGGGCTGGAGTTGATGGCCATTTCGACGTATGTGCTCGTTGGATTCCTGCGTCGCGACCGGCGATCGAATGAAGCGGCGCTCAAATATTTGCTCCTCGGGGCATTTTCATCTGGGATTTTCGCGTACGGGCTTTCGCTGCTCTACGGGCTGAGCGGCAGCACCACGCTCTCGGTGATCGCGCAGGAATTGTCAAAACGAATGCTCGATCCCCAGTACCGGCCAGTGGCGATTGTTGCCCTAATTGCAACGCTCACGGGCCTGCTTTTCAAGATCGCGGCAATTCCCTTTCACCAGTGGGCACCCGATGCATATGAAGGAGCGCCGACGAGCATCACGGGATTTATGTCAGTCGCAGTCAAAGCAGCGGGCTGGGCGATGCTGCTGCGGATCGTGCTGTGGGGGCTGTATCCCATGCGCTCGGTGTGGGGTCCAATGCTGGTGTTCGTTTCGATCGCCACGATGACAGGCGCGAACTTTGCGGCTCTGACACAAACAAATACAAAGCGCCTGCTGGCATATTCCTCGATCGCGCACGTTGGCTACATGCTGCTGGCAATGGTAGTAATTTCGACAGCCGAGGTCCCCAGCGATGCTTTTTTCGATGCGATCAAAGGAATCCTGATTTACCTGCTGGTGTACACGTTCATGAACATCGGTGCATTCGCCGTGATTACGTCGCTGCGGCACCGTAATATCGCCGGAGACGACCTCGACGACCTTAATGGACTGTATTCGCGCGCTCCAGTGGAAGCGGTCTTGATGCTGGTTTTCATGTTATCGCTGGCTGGGATTCCTCCGCTGGCCGGCTTCTGGGGTAAATACTTCATCTTCCTCAGTTTGATCGAGGGCAAGCACTATGTGCTGGCCGCATTGGGCGTACTGTATTCGGTCTTTGGTCTCTATTACTACCTGAAGATCGCCAATGCCATGTTTATGCGTCAGCCTGAAAAGGGAGAGGAGCGCCTTCCGGTCAGTCTGGGAATGCGTGTGGCGTTGGGCGTGACGGCGCTGGCCACCGTCTACATTGGCGTTATGCCGAACCGGTTCATCGAGATGGCGAACTGGACGTTAGGCCTGGCGCGGCATGCTTCGGTGGCGCAGTTGATGCGGTAGGCTGGCCTTTTATCAGCCCATCGAGAGTCCCCTGAGGGTAGGGATCCTACGACTCCGATTTTGCTCCGCTTCGCTGCGCAAAATCTCCGCTCAGGAGGACACAACGGAGTCGATCGATGACATACTGAGCGAGTAAAATCACGCCTAATGGCCTCGGATCAGGATCCTGACAAAAAGAAAAGTCCGTGGGTGCAGTTTGGACGCTATAGCCAGTTGGCGTTCATGCTGCCGGCGGGAACTGTTGCCGGGTATCTAATCGGTGCGCTTCTGGATAAGTGGCTGCACAAGAGTTGGATCAGCGTTGTGGGGCTGCTGCTGGGAACTGCGGGCGGCTTGATTGAGTTGATCCGAACTGTAGCGCGCGATACGGAGTAAGGGTGGGCACCGGGGCCAAAGCCGACAATCAACGTTTCGCTCCAACGCGGCCTTTAAAGGGCCGCTCTTCCGTGGCGCTGGCGGAGCTCGTTTCATTCGGACAACGGGGTCCTGCACGGATACGATGACGGACGCACACCAAAACGGTTCAGACCCGTCAGCGGCAGAACAGACACCGGAATCTTTCTACGAATCTGCACTGCCACGGTTGCGGAAATTCATGCTGGTTCTTGCCCCGATCTTCACTGCGGCAGCGTGGGCTAGGTATGGTTCTCGTTCTGCCTTGGGGTTCTTGCTTGGCGCGGTTATTTCCTACCTAAACTTTCAATGGCTGAAGAGTGGGGTTTCGGGCCTGGCAGACAAGGTGACGAATACCGGTAAACGGCAGTCAGGCAAGGGGATAGTGGCGCGGTTTCTGCTGCGATACGCATTGTTAGGGACCGCTGCGTATGCTATATTAACCAGTTTCCCCGCGAGCCTGAGAGGTCTTTTCGCGGGGTTGTTTTTGCCGGTGGGGGCGATTGCCTGCGAAGCGGTGTATGAGTTGTACGCGACTGTTCGCGGGAGCTGTTAGCGGGTTCGATAGGTAGGGTGCGAGAGCGAGTTGCCCTCGCGATGTCGGCGCAACGATCAAGGGACATGCACGAACAACTCTGGTTTACCCAAATTCTGAATCATCTGTTTGCAGGGCCTGTGACCGCGCTGCTTCGGATGATGCATATCGAGCCGAAATATCCGGCGGCATCGATCCCGGACTCCTTTGCGATGGAGTTGCTGGTTTTCATTTTCCTGTTGATCGTGTTTCTTCTCTTGCGTTCGCGGCTTTCGGTGGAATCGCCCGGTGCCCTTCAGCACACATTTGAAGGAGTCGAAGGATTTGTGCTCGGCCAGAGCCACGAAATCATTGGGCGTCATGTCGAGCATTACACGCCGTTTTTCGCGGTCCTTTTCCTATTTATTCTTACCTGCAATCTGATCGGCCTGATTCCAGGATTCGAGTCGCCGACGGCCGTAACCGTGGTGCCGCTCGGTTGCGCGATCTGCGCATTTTTCTACTATCACGCACAGGGATTCAAGCATGCAGGGATCAGGTATCTAAAACATTTCCTGGGTCCTATACCCGCTCTGGCCCCCATAATGCTGCCGATTGAGCTGATCAGTCACTTTGCTCGCCTGCTTTCACTCACTGTGCGTCTTTGGGCCAACATCTTCGCCGGCGACCTAATCACGCTTGTGTTCTTTTCCATGATTCCGATTGGCATTCCCATCATCTTCAGTACGCTTCATATTCTCGTCGCCATTTTGCAGGCGTACGTGTTCATGCTGCTGACCATTATTTATGTCTCAGGAGCGGTCTCGGAAGAACACTAAAACAGTACCCAGTTTGGGCGTATTAGGCGAATTAATGGTCAGCGAGCGAGAGATTTTCAGTTAGCTGTAGCGGCAGTGTTCTGTTCTCTGCACTCAGTCCTTCTCGGTGGCCCCTATTGAGGACTGGGTACCGAGTACTGAGTACTGCCTCCCAGTGTGAGGGCGTCTGCACGGTATGGCGTCAACCACCTCCTGGCGGCAATTTGATAAAGGAGCAACACCATGCGTCAACTAAGCCGTATTTTCATGATGCTGTCGGCCCTATGCTTCGCCATGCCTGCGTTTGCGCAGGGCGGCGCAGCGGGCGAGACCAACTGGGTCGCCATCACTGCCGGATTCTCGATGGCGATCGCCTCGGCCGTTTGCGGCCTCGCACAAGGCAAAGCCGTTGCGGCGGCTACCGAATCGCTGGCCCGCAACCCCGCCGCTCGTCCCGGAATCACCTTCGCGCTGATTCTGGGGCTGGTGCTGATCGAGTCGCTGGCGCTGTATACGCTGGCAATTATCTTCTTGAAGGTGAAGTAAGGCAGGTTTCAAAGTTTCAAGGTTGAGACAAAAGCCTCTGCTTCTGCAGGCTCTGCTTCTGCAGAGGCTTTTGTTTTGTTTCGTACATGCGATGGCGGGTCGCTCTTCGGCACTACTTAAACCTTTCTATCACCGCTCCACTCGCCTCCTTTGGTTTGTGGAGAGGAGTTCAGCGCTTCGACGAGAAGGCGGCGGAGTTTGTAGCGGCTCTCGAGATCGGTGCTCACGATTTCGAATCCGACCTCGTTGACGCGGGCGCGGCGGAGCAGGACGTGCGCCCGAATCTTCGACCGCATGCCCAGTGAGATTTCGAGGTCGGCTTCGCTGCCGATACGAAGGTTGTCTTCTTTGCTGCCCATGCCTCCGCCAAGGCTCAATTCCCGGATAAGGATCTTCGACTTGCCCCACGAGCTGCCGATGGTGCCCGTGACAGTCTTTGCCAAGATCATGCGCTCATAGCGGCGCTGACGAACCCATGGACAAGCCGGAGCGGCATCCAGGGGTGCGATGGCCAGTTCGGCGGCTTCGAGGCCGCTATCGGACATTACTTGCGTGCTGTAGCGTGGATCAGTTTTGGATAGCGCCTGCGCTGCTGCAATTCGCAGCTCGCGGTGGTAAACCCATCCGAAAGTCTTCTTCGCTTCGAAAATCTCGCGCAGGATAGCAACGGACTCGTTGTCTTTGAGCCTGCCGAGCGACTCAATCGCCTTTAACTGTACATAAGGGGATCGGGACTCGGCGTCCCCTGGTTTTGCCATGGCGATTAGAGGGGGCACGGCCGTCAAGTCCCCGCTCATGCCGATCTCGTCAACGGCCTCGGGGAGCACAAGGGGGTCGAGGACTTCCGCAAGTTCCAGCAGCGTACGCCCCCGGTCTGCGGCGTTGCCATAAGCAATCTGACGCACGACGATGTCGTGATAGAAACGATTCCATTCCGGCAGCCGGACGGGAAGCAACTCGAGTAGCGTGCCCACATCCAGGCGGCTGATCAGGCCTACTCCGCTGGAAGCTTGCCGGGGCTGTCCGGTGCGAAGAATTTCGCGAAGTTGCAACAGTGTTGGGGAGCCCAGTTCCTTTACCAGTTCGATCATGCGATCGCATTCGTCCCGGCGCATACAGCGGAAAAAGCGATCCGCCAGATGTTCGGCAGCCGACTGGCTGGTGCGGCGCAAGACCGCAAGCATGTCGGGCACAATCGGATCCATCCGAAGAGCTTCCTCAATGAACTCGGGCAGCCGGTTCTCAACCCCGACTCGAGCCCGCAGGTCGCTGACCATGACAGGCCGTTCGACGCTGACCAATTCCATGCCAGCGCAGACTTCGTTGATGGCAGCGTAGTTCTTGGCGGCGCTCGCCTCCTGGCTCAAGCGTACAAACGCTGCGCCCAGCAAGCTCTGCATTTCGGCATCTTTCTCGGCGATGATCTGTTGACTGAGCTTACGAATAGCCTGTCCCATCGGCTCTCCGCCAACGCGGGCATACAGATCCGCAAGCTGGCTCAAACCGATTGCGGTTCTACGGCGGGGCTCGGTGTCTTTGGCACTGAGACAGCCGGAATAGTTATTCAAAATGTCAGTGGCGAGTTGCCGGTCATCGCGGTCAAGCAGTAGTTCGACAAACTGACGCAGGTTGCGTGGTGGCACGCAGGGCGCTTCGTGGGAAAGTAAAACACTGCGCTTGCCGGATTCGGGCACTTCCGCCCAGAACATGCGGTCGAGGATGTCGGCGTGGGACTCCACGAGGATCCCCGCCTTGCTCATCTTGTCTTCCTGGATCTTGAGGATCTGCCGGAGCGAATCCATCTGCCGGCTCATGTGCTCCATCATCTGGTGAACGGCGTTCACCTTCACTTCGCCCTTCTGGTAGCGTTCCAGGGCAAAGCGGATGGCCATGTGTTCGGCGGCTTTCATCAGAAGTGGAGAATCTTCTTCTTCCGCCGTAGCGGCCTTTGCTGCCAGACTGCCAAGCAATTGTTGGAGATTCAGCCGCGTATTCGGATCAGTTTCGGAGAGCTCTTTCTGAAGGTCCTCTTCTTTGACGCTAGGATCCTGCTGGACCTGGCCAAAGCGCGTCAGCAGTCGGATCGCTTGAATGACCTCCTGCTCCTGAAGCGGGACAACGTTTCCAGTCCATGCGGGCGCGACGCCGGCAGCGGAGCCGCCTGCACCCTGCCCTGAAGCAGCTCCGGCACCTGCACCAGCCCCGGAACCACTGGCATTGCCTTTTCCGAGTGGAACATTTGGCACACTTCCGAGCGGGACCATTGGCGTCCCGTCACCACCCTTGCCCCCTCCAGACGTTGCGCCTTCGGCCGCAGCAATCAACTGCAGCAGTTTCTGCGGATCATTCAGCCATTGCTTGAACTCTGGGCCCAGCGTCTGGGCAGCGATCTGGGCAGCGATGCTGACGTCTCCTGTAAGCGGGTCGGCTGCGACAAACTTGACTTCGTTGATCTTGATCGTGCCTTGCTTGGAGCCCAGAGCGTCCTTAATTTGTTTAGCAACGTCTCCGGCCTTTGAACCAGCCAGCATGAAGGCGCGCACCAGGCGGACAAAATCTTCTTCCGTGACCTCTTTGGAGAAATGGAGGCTGGCCAGACCAGCAGTTGTCAGCAAGGTGGCAAAACTTTTTTCGGCCTGTCCCGATTCAAGTGGGATGCCATCAAGCAGCAGCTTGTTATCGGAAACACCCAGCAAGAAACCACCCGCCGGAAGAGCACTCTCGAGTTCGTTCCAAGTGGTCTCAAACTGCGCTTCAGTCCGCTTATGGTCGTAGCCGTACATCCGCGCATACTTGATGAGGATGTTCAGGCTGTGGACAAACGCCCGCGCAGAAGCTGCACGCGCCGCCTGCGATGTGTTGACGTCGGAGATAAGAAGCTCCTGGAACTGATGATGTACGCCTAAGGGTAAGACGAAAAGGTAAGGTCTCAAACGTTACGGAAGTAAGTGTACGGAGAGGGCTTAGGGTGGTGGGTCGAGTCCCTGCCAACGGCAGATTCCTGCTGCTTCGTTGCGCTCATGCGTCGAAACTATGGACGCCACTTTCGTAGCGGCTCTTAAGCAGTTCAAGAGAGAGTCTTCGCTGCTACATTTTGGGTCAGGTATGAGTGTTTCAGAGCTTCTCACGGTACCGAAGGTGCATCGATAGCAACTTAAGCTTCC
>Ga0335085_10003198_pt1 | contig 28877 bp, 21 predicted proteins | sample Lox_Sample_45_FD_206712 | JGI IMG/M metagenome (GOLD analysis project Ga0335085, IMG submission 206712) | Soil microbial communities from Loxahatchee National Wildlife Refuge, Florida, United States - Lox_Sample_4.5 | ecosystem: Environmental > Terrestrial > Soil > Wetlands | place: USA... | reverse complement strand
TGTCTCCGCTTCTCCCACTGGCCATTCTCCAGGCTCGAGCCCCTTTAGGATGGCTCGTCGCGTTCGATTGATGAGCTCCCGCCGTTGCTCCAGTGTGTAATTCTCGGCGGATATGGGTCCGTGGATGGTGATGCGGACCCGGCCGGGACGAATCACAAACTGGCCCTTGGGCATGATCTTGCGAGCTCCCGAAACCGAAATTGGAACAATGAGCGCGCCAGATTTGATTGCCATGACGAACAGGCCTTTCTTAAAAGTCTGAAGGCGGCCGTCGGGACTGCGCGTGCCTTCCGGAAACGCCAGAAAGGAGTTCCCCGCCTTCATCGCGGCCACCGCGCGCTCGACGGCGGCAATGGCCTGCTCTCGGTTCTTGCGATCGACAGGAATGAAACCGCGATAAACCATGGCCGGTCCCAAAACTGGCACGCGGAAGAATTCCTTCTTGGCCATCACCAGAACTGGCGGAAGGATGGTAATCACTGCCGGTGGGTCGCAGTTACTTTGATGGTTGGGCATGTAGATGGCCGCGCGGCCATGGGGAATTTTTTCGAGTCCCTGGACTTCCAGGCGGACACCCGCGAGCCAGAGCGCCAGCCGGGCCCCGGTAATGCCTATCTGATAAAGCTTGTCGGTATTCTTCGTCAGCCAAGCATGAATTAAGAACGGCAAGCCGACGACCAGGATATAAACCAACGTAACGAAGCTGACGAAGATTGCGCGGATCATCGATTCCCCGAAGAAGAATTGGTTGCACCTTTCAGCCAACCTTCGCGCACCCGCAACTGCTCGGGACGCGCCTGCGGATCTTCCTCAATTTGAAAAGAGATTTGCCGGTTTACGCCGATCCGGAATCTGAGGACGTGGGTTTTGCCTTCTCGCACGATCCGGAGTTCCACCGTCTGGGTGGGCCGCCAGGAGGGCAGAGTGGGATTGGGGCCCGCGGGCAACGGATCCCCATCTGCACTTATAAGCACATCCCCCGGCTCCAATCCGGCACGTTGCGCAGCACTTCCGTCGTCGACAGAATCCACTTGCAGCAACCCAACGGAATTCCGCGTTGCGGAGAAGCCTGGCAGCGGTAACTCCGCCACATGCGTCGCGAGGAGCAGTCCGGCATATCCGAGGTACGTCAGATAATCGAGTTCCCGCGTTCCCTGCACGTAGTCCTCAAAGAATCGATTCGTATCAAAAGTGGGCGCCAGTTGGGTGATAATCGAACGGAAGTCCGCAAAGGTGTAAAAACGCCCCCGCCGCGCAAAATCCTGATTAAGACGACGCATCACGTCATCCAAGCCGGCCAGGTTTTGGCTGGCGTGGCGGACGCCCAGATCCAGCAAGTAACCGAGCAATTCCCCTTTGTTGTAGTACGATATGCTGCGCTGGGAACGATTGTAGTCGGAGTATTTTTCCAGCCAGGCTTCCCGCCCTGATGTCTCCGCGCTTTGAAAGCGGCGTCCATTTCGGCTTTGAAGTATTTCCATGGCGCCTGCGACGCGTGCATAAAACGTGTTGCGATCCAGCAGGTCCGCGCGCAGCAAAACCAACTGTGCGTAAGCGTTGGTGACGCCCTCGCACAGCCACAAATCCCGTGTGTCATTGCCGTTGATGTAGTCCACTGGTTCCAGGGACTGGGGCCGGATTCGTTTGACGTTCCAGGCGTGGAAGAACTCGTGGGCTACGATACTTTCCAGATAACCCTCGTTATCATGAAGGGCAGAAGCCGGGATGGCAATTGCCGCTCCGTCGCGATGTTCCATGCCCCCGGTCGACCCGCCATCGCGCGGAAAATGCAGGACAAAAGTATAACGATGGAAGGGAAGATCCTGCATCAGCGTGGTTTCTTCCGTCGTGATCTTCTGTATGGAGCTGAGAATACGGCCGGGTGAATAATCGGCACGGTCGGCATCGATGATCAAGCGAATGGTCGCCCGCTTAATATCGGCCGCCGATGCGCCCGTAGGGATGAATCCCTGGGTATAAGCGAAGTCCTCGAAATGGCCCGCCTCAACGGGGCTATCCACCAGAGCGTCGTAATTTGCCGCCTGAAACTCATCCCCCTCGCCTTCCAGGCAGCTTGCCAATTTCCAACCAGCTGGAACATGGAACTTGACGTACACCGGCCGATTGCGCTCACGGGGCAGGTAAAAGAGGATCATCGCCAAGTTCAAGAAGGAATGATGGCCATCCAACATGCTGTCGAAGGGGCCGTCAGCGGCGGCATAAACCGAATAGTGAAAGGCGAGGTCGCTGCAAGACCGGTTCGGGCCGCGCCAAGTATTTAAGTCCTCCCGGTTCAATTCCGCGGGTTGGCCATCGCAATCGTCTTTCATGTCTTGCACGTTCTTCACGAAGTCGCGGATCTGGTAGAGACAGTTCCAAGTGGGAATCTGAATCTCTGTGCCCGCGCTGGCGTCGGGAATATTCATCGTGACTTGCACCAGGTGCGCTTGCGTCGCGCGCAAGTCGACCATATATTGAATCGGCTGGGCCGCTCCAGCCGGGAAAGGGAGTAAGAGAAGCAAGACCCAAAGCCGCCGACGGCAATAAGGCCCGCCAGGCCGCGCCAGAAGCCATTGGGTTGAGAAACAGGGCTGCCCCTGTGCTTTCAGGTTATCGGCGTCGTTAAGAGTCGAATGGTCGCTGCGCAAGTTAGGTTTGGATGTTGCTGGCGACGAGCGCGAAGCAAGTGCCCTGATTCAGCAACGGCAACAATGAGTTTCAGTCCTTCGCGGTGCGTTCAACAATATAACACCTCGCAACTTCGCGACGATTCCGCAATCTTCGCAAAACCCGTGCCGCAACAGGGACTTTTGCCTTTATTTTCATAAATATATAGGCCTCGCTCGGGGTCCTCAAAAACTTCTTTTTCGCGGCGTCTGGCGTGACGTCGCTTGTAGGACCGAACGGCGGTCGGCCTCCGGATATTTTCCCGGCAGCCCAAGGTATTCATGCCGCCGCGAGCCCGCAAAGTGGTCCTCTGCGTCCGCGTCCCTACAATCGTAGACTAGCCCATTATGCCATCTGCTTGTCAACAGCATTTTTGCCGAATTTCCTACCGGTAGGAAAAAATCGTATGCCAGAGCGACTATTTGTCTCCGCTATTTCCTGCCGGTAGGAAAGGGTAGTTTGGGATCCGAATTTCTGTGTGCGGAGTAGAGGCGCTTCGCGGAGCGCCGGTCCAAAATTGTGGGAAATGGTTGGCGAGCGCGGTTCGCGAACCGCCCCTGCTATCAAGCTTATGCCTGTTTGATTTCTTTTGCGCCTCAGCCGCACTGTGCTACCCGCTGATTGGGTAGTTACCATATCTCCTCGCTGCCTCTGCCATTGCCAAAATGTTTTCGGGTGGCACGTCGGCTTGGATGGAGTGTACCGCGCTCAGAACGAAACCACCTCCCGGCGCAAGGTCGTGGATGCGCCGGCGTACTTCCGCCGTTACATCGCCCACTGACCCGCACGGCAAGACGCGTTGCGTATCAATTCCGCCCCAGAATGTGATCTTCTCCCCGAATTGGGACTTCAACCTGGCGGTATCAGGCAGGGCTGACACCTGCACAGGATTGATGGCGTCAACGCCGATTTCCGCCAGATCATCAATCAAATTCATCATGTTGCCACAACTGTGGTAAAGAATTGCCGCTGAGGTGTGCGATTTCACGAAGTCGAAATACTTCCGGTGATAGGGCTTAAGTCGCGAGCGGTACATCTCAAGCGACATCAGGAGCCCGCTCTGGGTGGCTAAATCGTCGGCCGTTCGATAGATTTGGACATACGGCCCCACCTCTTGGAGAAAGCGCTCTGTTCCCGCAAGGTTGATCTCGAGCACTTTCTCCATCAGCGCCTCCACGAACCTACGATTCACCACCAAGTCCGTCAGCAGTTGCGCAAGGCCTCTTAGGTTGCATGCCAATTCCCAAAATGAGTAAAAGCCGCTGCTTGCCTCAATAGCGTATTCGGTATTCGTAAAGAGCACTTCCGCTTCCGCTCGCAGGCCGGAGGTGAAACCCGGGTCGAGCGGGTCGGGCCAAGCATAGTGGTCGAGATCCGCGACGGCGGAATCGGCCAAGGGATTTCGAGCAATCTCCCAGTAGTAACCGTTCTCACTAAATGGTTGCTGCTTCCAGGTGACTCCCCAAATGTCGACCAGAGTGCCAGGCTCAGGGGTCGGCGGCGACAATCGCCGCGGCGATTTCGAGCGGAGAGGACGGCAATCGCTGCCTAATCGCTGCATGACTTTTTCGTCCAAGGCCGCTACTCGAAACAGTTTGCTCAGCTCAGCCCTACTGCCCTCCACACCGAGGTGCCGCTCCAATCTCTCATTTGCTTCGATGGAGATACTGGTGCTCGAACCACCACCGATGTCTACAGGAACCCGATCCGGTTCGTGGTGGTTTATGGCGGCGACGACTCGTTCACGGGAAGTCACTTCAGTTCCCTCTGCTTCGATCTAGCCGAAATTTCGAATAATATAGCGCCGCCCCCATCAGGATCGTCAACAGGCCGAGCGCCGATTCCTTGGGCCGCAGCGAAGAAGTATAAAAGAGCATCCAGGCACTCGCTACGATAAAGAGGGCGGGAGCCAGTGGGTAGCCCCAGCTCAGCGCCCCGAGTCTTTTCCATCCTTCCCGCCGGCGGAGGCAAACGGAACCGGCGACGGCCAGGGCGGCAAAGAAAATCAGGGCGAAGCCTATGTAGTAAATTAGGCTCTCAAACGTTCCGGTCAATATCATCATTCCGGCTGCCAATGTTTGAAAAATGATGGCGAAGGTGGGAGTTCCCCATCGGGGATGAATACGCGCCGCGACTGGAAAAAAGCAACCATCCAACGCCATCGCGAAGTACACACGTGGGCCGGCAATCACCATGGCGCTCACACACGAAAGCAATCCCACCGACATGATGGCGCTGAAAAAGTTGCCGCCTCGTAGCCCGAAGAGCGCGCCGGCTGAGGCCTCGCCAATCGCCACCACACCCTTCATCGATTCCAGAGGCAGCGCGTAGACAAACGCCACGTTGAGCAACAAGTAGAAAGCGGCGACGGTGAGAGTCCCCACTCCCAGCGAGGCGGGGAGAGTCCGCTCGGGCGTTTTCATTTCACCAGCGACGTAGGTGGCCGCATTCCACCCACTGTACGCAAACATCACAAAGATCAGCGATACCGCAAACTGCGCAGGCAAGCTATGGGTTGAAGTTCTCGCCGCCACCTGCGAAAAATGGCCCACGCTCCCATGGCCAACGGCGAAGGCAAACCCCAGGAATAGCAGTAAAACGCCAATCTTGAGCGCGGTGATAACGTTTTGGAGTTTGGCGGCTATTCTGAGCCCCACCACATTGATCACCGAAAAGACCACCACAATTCCCACCGCCAGCCATTGCCCGTAGCCCGCATGGAACCACCCGAGCGTGCCACCGGAATTTGCCGCCGCTCCTGCTACAGCAAAGGAAGGGAAAAAATGGGAGAAATACTCGGAGAAAGCGAGCGCTGCCGCGGCAATCGGCGCCGAGAACCCGGCGAAGAAGGAAATCCAACCGCTGAGAAACCCCCAGACCGGGCCCCAGGCCTCGCGCAGGAAGATGTACTCACCGCCTGACTCCGGCATGTTGACGCCCATTTCGGCGTAACAAAGGCAACCGGCGACGGCGATCACAGCCCCAACCACCCATATACCTAGGACCAGTGAGGGACGACCCAGATCGCCGGCCAGAAATCCGGTGGTCGTAAAGATACCCGTGCCAATCATGTTGGCCACCACGATGGCCGTGGAGTGGCTGAATTCCAGTTCCCGGCGTAAAGAAGGTTGAGCCACGCTGGCGTTCTCCAATCTGATTGTTCGCGTTTTTACTCGCGATACCGCGCGTTGACCCGCAAACCACGCGAGTAAGTATCGGTCACAGCCTAGGGTGGAAACGCCGGGAGCGCAAGTGGGTTCTCTCCCATCAGTCTCTCCCACCTCGACAACGTCCCCAGAGGCCGCTAATATCATGTCATGTCGAAATCAACTCGTGCCATTTCCCTTCCTCGCGATTCGATGGGATTTTTTCTGTTGGCGGTAACGCTGCTCCTTCCTGGGCCTGGGCAATCGCACGGGGCTCACGCCGCGCAGGCAGGACAAGGCCTTGCCGGAGCTACCCTGATTCGGCAGGTTCCCTACGTGCCCACCCCTCAGGACATCGTTGACAAGATGCTGGAGTTGGCCAAGGTAACGTCCGACGATGTGGTTTATGATCTGGGATCGGGAGACGGGCGCATTGTAATTACCGCCGTGCAGAAATATGGCGCCCACGCCGTGGGCGTGGAAATCAATCCTGACCTTTATCGTCAGTCGAGCGCCCGCATCAAGGAACTAGGTTTGGACGACCGTGCGAACATCGTGTCTGAAGATATGTTCGATGTAAGCGTGCATCGCGCCACGGTGGTGGCGCTCTACTTGTTGACTTCGTTTAACGAAAAACTGCGGCCCAAGCTGGAAAGGGAGCTCCGTCCCGGAACGCGAATTGTCTGTCATGATTTTCACGTTCCCGGTTGGGATCCTGAGAAGGTTATCGACGTGACTTCAAAGAATGGGCTTCCCCACAAGCTTTATTTATACGTTCACCCGTAAAGGTATTTCCCGCTCATCACCTTTGCTGCCGGACCAGTTAATGTGACCTCGCCGTTTTGAGGCCATGCCACCTCGAGCGTGCCAGCCTCCGTCCGCACGCGCACGCGCCGATCCGTGAGGCCATTGAGAATCGCTGCCACCGCGGCGGCGCAAGAACCCGTCCCTGACGACATAGTGTGGCCAACCCCCCGCTCCCAAAACCTCACTTCGATTTCGTCTTTGGACACCAGGCGGACGAACTCCACATTGGTCCGGTTCGGGAAATGCTCGTTTTGCTCGATCTCCTGACCCAGCCGCGGCCAATCGACCGCTGCGAAATCCGCTACAAACACGCTGCAATGAGGATTTCCCATGGAAGTGACCGTGATCGGCAAGTCGCCGCGATGGGTCTTGAGCGGGAAGCGAAGGAGAGGAGAGGCCGTCTCCGCCGGCCTGAAGGGAATTTCGGCTGCGGTGAGAATTGGTGAACCCATTCGCACCCGGAACATCCATTTCCCTTCACTCGACTTTCCTCTTTCGAGGGTCTTTAGTCCCGCGAGGGTTTCAATTTCCAGCGTACGCTTCTGGGGCGTACGCTCCATGAGAAACGCCCCGGCACAGCGAATACCATTTCCTGACATTTCCGCTTCACTGCCGTCTGCGTTGAAAAAACGGATTCGTGCGTCGTGGCTTCCCCCTTCGGGTTTCATAACCACGATGAGGCCGTCAGCACCTGCGCCGGTGTGGCGATCGAGAATGTCGCGTGCGAATGGGGAAGCATCCGAGGGAAAATCGCTCGCGAGAACGACAAGCCAGTCATTTCCAAGTCCGTGATATTTCAAGAAAGGAATAACTTTCATCACATTTTTCGTAGCCGGTAAATCTGGAAGCTGCCCTCGCCCGGAAATTCCTTCTGATCTACGACTTCGAAATTCGCAAAAGCCTGGGGATAAGCCTGCATGAGGCTATCGATGGCGTCGCCTTCGCCGCGGATAATCCACTCCACCCACTTTTCCGGCTCCGTATGCATTTTGGCCCCGTATTTGCGATTCTGGCTGGTGAGGGTATTGCGAAAATAGATGCCGACCTGCGGCATTACGCAGGGCCACTTCCCCGACGCCACCAGGACGCGTTTCCCGTCGTAGTGCGCACGCAGGAACTGGATGATAGCTTGCTGCCGTCGGGCGCGGCAAGGGGTATTCAGGATTCCTTCCTTCACCACCGGCAGTTCCTTGGCGCCCGCAGCTGTCATTGCAGCAAACTGCCGCCCCAAAAAAATCAGGAAAATAATCAGCAAGGTTACACGGAGCTTCTTCCCCAGGCACGGGAAAAATACAAATGAGGGAAACAGGGCAACCGCCGCAACCATTTCCACACCATACCGCAGGTTGTAATAAGTATGCGGGAACAGCGTGGGCACATAGAGCGGGATCGCGGCGTGCGCCATCGCCTGAATATAGAAGGGTAACGAAACAATGAGCAGCGCGGCAACGGCGCCGCGCCGGGATTCGCGCAAACTCGCGCACCACGCCACCAGACCCAGCACGGCTAACTCCAGCGCCCAGACGCCTATCACCAGCTTTAGGTCTTCCAGGTAATAGCGCATGGAGAGGAGCAAGCTCCCGTCGGTGGGATAAGCGAATGCGGTGGTCGCCAACTGGTGGGCGTAGATATCTTTCGCCGAACCGAGGCCATTGTAGAATTCCAACGGATTGTTGTAGCGATGGGCATTATGAATAATCCACAATAACGGCCCTGCCCCGGCGGCTCCGGCGAAGAACGCGGCGCGAATAAGGCGTTTCTTCCACGGGTGCGGATGGATCAGGAATACCAGCAAGGTGGCAAAGGGAAGCACATTCCATCCCTCATAGCGCGTCAGCGTTCCCATGAAGGCGGCTACGGCTGCGCCCGCCAGCGATTTCCACGAGCCCGACTGGGAATAGCGAAAGAGTGCGTAGGCAACGACCACCAACAATAAGAGCGCAAGCGGCTCCGTCAGCGGAGTGCTCGCGAGGTAGAGCAAGCTTGGGCACATCAGGATCCCCGCCAGAGCCACAATCCCCGCCGCCAGGTTGCGGTTGATTTCCGCCCCTAGGCGGAAGAGGAGATAAGCGGTCAACGCAAACGCCGTCGAGGAGACGATTCCCCCTGCCAGGCCTGAACGCCAAAGAAAATCATTGATGGCAAGGGGGGAACAAATCAGGTGGTACAGAGGCAGCCAGACGCTGCCAACTTCCTCGTAGCCAGGGGTGAACGAATCAAAGAAGCGGCGGGCGCCTTCCATATGGGCCAGGCCGTCGCCATAGAGGTTTGAAAGTCCGCGGGTGTAGAAGAAGCGCAGGCTGGCGCAGGTTACGCCCACAATCACAAGGGCGATTGCGGCATGAACCGGGGCGGGAATCCGCCAAGGTTGAGATGCGTTGGATTCGACGGCAGAATCATGCATCAAATTGTGTCAGTTGTTTGATTTCGCGGTAACGTGATTCAATTTCCCCCGGCGTCAATCGCAACAGGCGGCCCAGGCCGAATTCTTCCACGGCAAAGCTTCCCATGACTGACCCATACACAGCACTGCGCCGAAGGTTCGCATCCGACAAGTCACCGCTGCGCGCCAGATGGCCCATGAAGCCACCCGCAAAGGTGTCTCCCGCGCCGGTCGGATCATGAACTTCATCGAGTGGGTAAGCGGGTACGGTGAAGATAGATTCCGGGCCGAAGAGCGTGGCGCCGTGCTCCCCGCGCTTGATCACCACTACGCGCGGACCAAGCTTTTGAATGCTCTCCGCCGCTTTCTTCAAGTTGTTGTGCCGCGAAAGCATCCGGGCTTCACCTTCGTTGATGAGCAGAATCTCCACCGTCGCCAATACCTTTGCCAAATCTTCGGGCATGCCCTGAATCCAATAGTTCATGGTGTCGAGGGCGGTGGCGCGAAGGTTGGGCAGTGCGCGGCGAACGTTGAGCTGCAAGACCGGGACGATATTACCGAGAAAGAGAAATTGGGTATCGAGGTAAGCCGCCGGAATCTTGGGCACGAAACTTTCGAAAACATTGAGCTGGGTGTCCAGCGTGCGCGCCGAATTCATATCACCCGTGTATTCGCCCTTCCAGCGGAAGGTCCGGCCGGCGACTTGTTCCACTCCCCTGGTATCAATGGATCGATCGCGAAAAACCTGAAAATGTTCCTTCCCAAAGTCCTCACCGACCACCGCCACAACGGAAACGGAAGTGAACCAGCTTGCGGTGACGGAAAAAAAAGTCGCTGACCCGCCGAGAATTTCCTCCGCCTCCCCGTGAGGCGTGCGAATGGAATCAAAAGCAATCGAACCAACCGCCAGTAACGACATAGGGATACCCTTGACCTCACGAGAGTGGACTGACCGACAGCCTTCTACTTCAGATACTTACCCACCAACAGGGCTAGCTTTTTCTTGGTCGCGGCGGGAATCTTCTTGCGATCCGTGAGGATCGCGTGGGCAAGCGCTGAAGCGCAGATGCAATTCCGCGCCTCCGGGAGAGAAAGCACCGCGCGCCGCACAATCTTCTGGGAATTCTCTACGTTGCGCGAAAGATAGTCAAGGACCTGCGTTACTGTGACGGCGTCGTGATCGGGATGCCAGCAATCGTAGTCAGTGACCATGGCCAGTACGGCGTAGCAGATTTCCGCCTCACGCGCCAACTTGGCTTCTTGAAGGCTGGTCATTCCGATGATGTCCATGCCCCACGAGCGGTAAAGGTTCGATTCCGCCTGGGTGGAAAACGCCGGGCCCTCCATGCAAAGGTACGTTCCACCCTTGTGGAAAGGCACGTCGAAACCGGCACAAGCATCCGCAAGCACCTCAACAACGGTGGGACAAACGGGAGAATCAAACCCAATGTGCGCCACCAGCCCGCCCCCGAAAAACGTGGAAATGCGCTGGCGCGTGCGGTCAACGAACTGTGTGGGCAGCGCCATTTCCGTCGGGCGGAAATCCTCGCGCAGCGAACCCACCGCGCTCACCGAGATGATTCGTTCTACACCGAGCTTTTTAAACCCGTAAATGTTGGCGCGAAAATTGAGCTCCGAGGGAGTAATGACGTGGCCGCGCCCGTGGCGCGCCAGGAACGCAACCCGCCGCCCCTCGAGCATGCCGACAATATAAGCGTCCGATGGTTTTCCAAAGGGTGTAGTAATCCGCACTTCCCGGGCCTTTTCCAGACCCGGCATACTGTAAAGACCACTCCCACCGATGACTCCAATCTTTGCTTTGGCCAAACTTCCTCCTGTGCCCTCGCACGGGCTGATTTGAAAAACTAGTCCACTGCCTCGGTGGAAATCTTGCCCTCAATTCTTATCAAGCGCGTCCAGCGAACGCAAGGGTCATGGGGGAAGACCACGAGTGCCTTGGCCTCCGCCAATTCCGGCAACAGACGCTTCTTGTTAGCGAGAGTCTCCAGGGGGTAAAGGTCAAAGCTGGTCATCCAGGGGTAGGAAATGTGGGAATTTGTGGGCACCAGATCCGAGGGAAAGAATGCCGTGTCGCCCTCCGATTTCACTCGCACACATTGCATACATCGAGTGTGCCCAGCACCAACCTCCACCCGCACGCCCGGGACGATTTCCGCGTCCCCTTCCAGAAACTCCGTCTGAGCCTCCGCCGCGGCGAAAAATTCCTCCACGTAGCTGGCGCGGTTGCGCTCGGTGGGATGGTGCGCATCTTCCCATTCACCGCGCTGCACGAAATACCGGGCGCGGGGAAAGGTCGTCACAAGCTTTCCATCTTCGCGCCGAACGTTCCACCCGCAATGATCGAAGTGCAAGTGCGAATTGATGACGATGTCGATATCCTCAGGTTGCAGTCCCAGTCTCTGAAGTTCAGCGGGAACCGTCTGCGTGTGATCCACACCGTAAATTTCGTTGAATTTCGCGTCAAACTTATCTCCGATGCCAGTCTCCACCATAATGTTATGGCGGCCCGTTTGGATCAACAGGCAAGTCAAGCTGATCCGGATCCGATTGAGGGCGTCGGCGGGGATTCTTTTCTCCCAAAGCGCCTTGGGAACGATCGAGAACATCTGCCCGCCATCGAGCAGGAAGCTTCCGTCGGAAATCGCGTGCAGGTTGAATGCGCCTAGTTTCATGATTCCTCGATCAATTCGATGAGCACCCCGGCGGTGGTCGAGGGGTGGAGAAAGGCTATGTGCTCGCCGCCAGCACCTAATCGAGGCTCGCGATCAATCAATCTCACGCCATCGCTCTCTAATTTGCGCAACGCTTCCGGCAAATCCGGAACGCTTAACGCCAGATGATGCATCCCCTGGCCGCGTTTGGCGATAAAACGCCCGATAGGGGAATCCGCTTCTGTGCTCTCCAGCAATTCTACGCGGCTATCACCCAGCCGGAAAGCCGCCACCCGCACTTTTTGGTCTACAACGGTCTCCTGCGCTTCGGGAGGTTTCCCCACCAGTTTCTGAAAGAGGGGAACCGCTCGCGCAAGTGACTCCACCGCGATGCCCAAGTGATGAATTCTCAATTTGCCGGACAAAGAAAATGCCGGGCGGGAGTTTGCGCTCCTCGCCAGGAGCGAAGTGATGATTTCATCCACAACCTGATGGGGACCCCGTTGATGCGATAGCAGATCCTCAACCTGCCGCTCAAGGGAACCGTCGATGAGCGGATCCGCAACAACCCTTTCAAGAAGCGTTTGTCGCAGCAAATCCAAAAGCCGGGAGCGCCAATGCTCCTTGCGCCGACGTTCCTTGACATCACCCTTTTCACTGAATGCGTGGAATTGGTCGAGCGTCTCAATCAACTCCGAAATGCCTTGCCCCGTGGTGGCCACGGTTTTGACGATGGGCGGCCACCAACCATCGGGGCGAGGAGCCATCGAAAGCATCGCCGTGACCTCCTGTTCGACGCGGTCAGCCCCAGCACGATCCGATTTGTTGATGACATATAAGTCGGCGATTTCCATCACCCCGGCTTTAAAAGTCTGAATGTCATCGCCCAGACCTGGTACCAACAGGAGCACTGTCACGTCCGCGAGGCGTGCGACTTCCACTTCATCCTGCCCCACGCCGACGGTTTCGATCAGCACGATTTCGCAACCCGCGGCGTCGAGGATCGTTACTGCGTCCTGAGTCGTGGGAGCTAGCCCGCCGAGCTGTCCGCGCGTGGCCATGCTGCGGATATAGACTCCCGGGTCATTGGCGAGACTTTGCATGCGCAGACGGTCGCCAAGAATGGCCCCGCCCGAGAAGGGGCTGGTAGGATCAACCGCAAGGATTCCAACCCGCCCTCCGCGGCGGCGATATTCCACCGCCAGTCTTTCCACCAGCGTGCTCTTCCCTGCCCCCGGCGAGCCTGTAAGCCCCACCACTCGCGCCCGCCCCGCCCTGGGGAACAACTCGCGAAGCAGGGGAACCGCTGAAGGGTCCCGATTCTCCACGGAAGAAATGGCCCGGGCGATGGCACGCCGGTCACCCGCAAGGATCTTTTCCACGAAGTCGTGATCTATCTCGGGCATAGCAGACTTTTGGCCGGAAGGGCTGCGCCCCCCGCGTTCCAAAGCATAGAGGAATTACGATGAAAAGCAAAATGCCTCTCTGGCAAGGGTGAAATACCCGTTATCTACCCATAACTCAAACTATAACACAACCCCGGGGCCGTCAAGAAAACGGCGCACTCCACAGCCCACCGTGTAACCGTGATAAGCTAATGTGGCGAATCAGAAAATGGGGCACGCAGGCAGCAATGAGCGTCTTGGCACCTTGCCCGCACTCGCGCCGTTCAGAGGATTCGACGATTACCAAATATGCTTAAGTATCTGACTTTCTTTATGGCTTTCGCAGCGGCTTTCGGAGTTGCATCAGCGCGCGAGCGCCAACCATTAACCGCGAAAGTGGTCGTCCAAGGTGGTCAGGCAGGTTGCCGAGTGGATTTGGATGCGACCATAGCGGGCACCACTAATAGCGCGGGAGTTCTCAACATCGTGGATGTCGACCCCGGCGACCATTACATCCACGTTCTCTGCCCGGGCAAGCCTGAGGCGGGTTACTTCATCTCGCCGAAGGCCGACGAGGAAGCCCGGATTCTCCCGATACAGGGTGCGCCGGCCTCCCCGGGTGGGAGCGACCCTGTCGCCTTGGCCGAAAACAAAATCGAATTGCGCAGGCTGGTACAGCAGGCTGTCCAATTGCGCCAGCAAGCACGGTTGGATGAAGCGGTCGCCGCTCTTCGCCAAGCCATGAAGATGGATCCGGAAAACGCCGATCTGCACCGTGAGATGGGCATTACCTTCTTGCTGTCCAAAGAATGGAAGCGCGCCCGGGTGGAAATGGTTGAGGCCATCCGGCATGATCAGACGGACGCCGACGCCCACAATGGCCTCGGGTATGCGTTGGAGAAACTCGGGGATATTGACGGGGCCTTGAAGGAGTATCGCACCGCCACCCGCCTTGAACCTGATGACCCTACTTATCGCACCCACTACTTCGACGCGCTCGTGAAGATTCAAACGCGCCAGGAAGTGAAGAAGTAAAGCGGGAATTCTTCCCGTTGGGGCGTCAAGGAACTTTGCAGTGCCAAAGAGGCCGGAGTGTGGGGCCGAGGGTGTGTGCCAACGCTCAGGATGCCACGGCTCGCCGCAGGGTGACGACTTCACGCAGGACCTTCAAGGCGCGTTCACATCCAGCCCGATCCACGTCCAGGTGTGTCACCATGCGAATGCTTTGCGCGTTCGTGGCGTTCGCCAGGATCCCCTGAGCGGCCAGGAGCTTGGAGATTTCAAAACCTGTCAACCCTGTCCCGGAAACGTCAAAGAACAAGATATTGGTAACCACCTTGGCGGCATCAATCTTGATTCCGGGAATTTGCGGCAACTCCTGGGCAAGAAACCTGGCATTGGCGTGATCAATATGGAGCCGCTTGGGACTTTCCTCCAACGCGATGAGGCCGGCCGCTGCCAACACACCGGCTTGACGCATTCCGCCGCCGAGCATCTTCCGGACGATGCGCGCCTCCTCTATGAATTCTTTGCTTCCCACGAGCATCGATCCCACTGGCGCGCCCAGCCCCTTCGAAAGGCAGAACATCACGGAGTCAAAGCCTTTGGTAAGTTCTACGGCGGACTTTCGCAGGGCCGCGCTGGCATTGAAGATTCGTGCGCCATCGAGGTGCACGGGCAACCCCGCCGCGTGCGCATGACCAACGATGTCATTGGTATTCGCCACTGGGTAGACCGAGCCTCCCGCCAGGTTGGAGGTGTTCTCGAGTTCGATCAATCCGGTCCGGGCACGATGGTCGTTCCGCCCACGAACGTGCGGGGCGATCAGGTCCCAGGTCAGGATTCCATCTTCGGCATGAATCGTGCGGGGCACAACACCGGAGAACGCCGTGACCATCCCCATTTCAAAGTTGTAAATATGGCAGCGGTCCTCACATATGACTTCCTGCCCATGGCGGGTCAGGACCTTGATGGCGGTCTGGTTGCCCATAGTCCCCGACACAACGTAAAGGCCCGCATCGCGCCCAAAGATTTCCGCCGCTCGATCCTGGAGGCGGTTGACGGTAGGATCCTCACGGTAAACGTCATCCCCAACGTCGGCATCGTGCATGGCCTTGCGCATTGCCGCGGAAGGCTTGGTTACGGTATCGCTGCGCAGATCTACGATAGGTGCTGGCATAAATTCGCACGCTCCAATTATCAATAGGTCACGAGCATAATACCACCTGCCCCGGAATGGGGGGCACAACCCACCTTATACGGAAACGAATTCCTGGAAAATCTCGTTGGAAACCAGGTAGGAGTTCCTCGCCATGCGGACACGGTCCCCCTGGGAAACCACCAAACCCTCATGCGCGAGATTCCGAATCTTGTCTCCCCAACGATTCAGGCAGCCTGCTCCCCAGCGCTCCCTCGCCACGCTTAAATTGACGCCCTCCACTTGCCGTAGTCCGAGAAACAAGAATTCCTCCACCTGTTCTTCCAGCGACAGGGTGCGAAACTCGTCGATAGGCGACAGCCCCGCTTCTAATTTCGCCAGGTAGTCCTTTACATCAGTTTGATTTGACCACCGCCGTACGCCGTCAAAGGAGTGTGCCCCCGCGCCAAATCCCACGTAAGGCGCAAGCTGCCAGTACTTCCGATTATGTCGCGAATCAAACCCCTGCAGGCTAAAGTTGGAAATTTCGTACTGGGCGTAGCCTTCGTTTGCGAGAAATGCGCAACCGCACTCATAGGCGTCCGCCATGAAATCATCGCCTGGGACTGCGGCGGCATAATAACGATCTCCACCGTGGACAAGTTCCCTTCCCAGACGGCTCTTTTCGTCCACCTCAAAAAGGTAGAGTGACACATGCTCGGGTCGCAGCTTTGCGGTGGCGTCGAGACTGCGGCGAAAGGACTCTTCCGTCTGGTAAGGCAGTCCGGCAATTAAATCCAGGCTGATGTTTTGGAAACCCGCATGCCGCGCTTGACGAACAAGGGAGAAACTGTCATCAACAGTGTGCAAGCGGCCGACGGCACGAAGCTCCCGGTCGTCAAACGTTTGCGCTCCAATGCTCAGCCGGTTCACACCCATGCCTCGTAAGGCCAAAAGCAAACTGCCATCGGCTGAACCGGGAGTTGTTTCCAGCGTGAATTCGACGTCCTCGCTCCAGCGCAGATGATTCTTAAGGCCACGCACGAAAAGACCCAGGCGTTCCTCGCCCAGCAAAGTTGGAGTGCCGCCACCAACATAAAGCGAATCGACTGGATACGCCAGGATCTCCGGGGGGATTCCATACGCGGCGAAATAACCTGTGCAGAGTTCCAATTCGCGCCGGAACATCCGCGTGTACTGACCGAAAGTCGTGCTCCGCTCCACACGCGAGCTGAAATTGCAAAAGCTGCACTTGGACGCGCAAAACGGAACCTGGATGTAAACGCCAAGAGTTGACATTTCAAAGGTCCGTGATGTCCCTGAATACGACCCAGGAGTGAGTTCCAACAAAAGCAGCGTGCAACCACGCAGGTGTGCTTTGAGAGGATATCGCTTTGCCGGGTTCGGATGATGCCATAATTCCCCGTCGCGTGACTGACTCGCGGGCGCCGCATACGCTAGGCGGGACATTATTGCGCGGCATGCACGCGATGGAGAGCCTCCGCCAAGGCAGCCAGCATGGGTGGATATACCACAACCGTGGGCACGGTCTTTTTCACTAGGTCCGCTGTGCGGTGCACATTCAACCTTTCAAACAGGAATTCGAATTTTCTCTCCAGGTCCTTTCCAATCCTGTCCCGGACGTCAGCACCAAGTTCCCAAAACTTTCGCTTGAAGGGCCCGAAGGCTTTTTTCCGGGTCTTGTATATGAACTGCTCATCCGTATCACCGGGCTTCTTTTCATCTGCGCAGGCTTTTCGCAGGTACTTATAGATCTCGTCCTTGAAAGCGCGGGGGAAGGCAGGATTCTCGTAAATCAAGTTCTGGAACTCCGTCGCCAGATGGACCTCCGCCGTTTCGAGCTCTGCGAATTTATGGAAGGCTTCCGCTGGCAGCGTGGAGGCGCCGTGCTGCACAGCTCCGGCCATGCCGTAGTGGTCACGCGCGGCTTCCGAGAGCTTGCGCAAGGTTTCAAAATCGATGGCGACTTGGGCCAGCGTTCCACCGGCCAGCACCACTCCGCCATGTGCTGTGCCGGTTTGGACACTGATCTTGGAGAGCCCTTTCTTTTTACCGGCGTGTTTTGAAAGTGTGGCGAGGAAACCCTCCATGTACGCGGCCAGTTCGTCGAGCGTGGAGTTCTGTTTTCCCACTTCTCCTATCTCACCCCCCAAGGAAATCGTAATCCCCTTGGGTTCAATCGAACGCACGTGCGCGGCAAGTTTTGCGCTGGCTTCAAAATTTGCACGTTGTTGCTCCCGTACCCCTGGCTTACTGAGATCAACCAAGGTGGATGTGTCGATGTCGACATTGTAATATCCCGCCGCGACTGATTCCTGGGCGAAGTCACATATCCCCTGGAGTTCCGCTTCGGGGTCCTTAACAAATTTGTTGGCGTTGGCCTGATAGTGGTCGCCCTGAATAAAAATCGGGCCTTCATAACCTTCCTTCAACGCCGCAGCCACCACGACGGCCGCATACTCCGCCGGCTTTTGGCCAGTGTAATTACTCTCGCTGCGCGAAAGTTCAAAAATGAAAGCGCCAGCTTTCGAACTCAGCGCGGCCCGAATAACCGCACGGGCCACATCGTAGCTCAGACCGCGGATGTTGATGGCCGGAACCGTAAAGCCCCCGGCCTCTTTTCTTCCCCGAGCTTCATAAAGGCCTTGAATCGATGATGGAATAACGCCCAACTCCAGGCCCGCGCGCCGGATAATCCAGCGGGCGGTCTTACGAACTTCCTCGCCCTCCCCGAAAACGGCGTTCCACACGAGTAAATCCAGGGTCTGTGCAACGAACTTCTGCGGATTTCTCAGTATGATCCCACCGCTTTCCGAGATCTCATAAACGGCACGATCGCGATTGATTAGATCGAGCGCTGAACGAACATTCATGTTGGACCCTCGGGAAAAGCTTAGCCCATAACTCGCAGCTTGGAATTATACCAGACCGCCGAAAATTGAGGTTTGAAAGGTACTTACGCGAGGGTTCATGGGGCACTCGTCCATCCACAACTGTTGGTTGCATGGGTGACCCTTCGCCCATAGACGCTAACCTGGCCGGTTTCAGGCACCCAAACGGAGTGTGCGCGTGTGAGAGGAGGTCAAAACTTCAGGGTTTGATGATCTGAGCAGCGGACTTGAATCTGCGAGAGAACCCGGTCGAGCAACTCATAGCCGGCGCGACCCAGGAAATATGCGCCGCCCACGCGTCGCTCCTGCAAATCCTTGTGCGGCAGGAGAAATCGCGACAAGGCCTGCACATGGCGAACGAGCAAATCGGAGCGACCCAGCGCGGCCCGGGTCAGCTTGCCTCGCAGGCGTTCCATCTGGTATTTCATCTTATCCTTGGTATGTTGGAGCGTATCAAGCAAGGTGGGGTCGAGCTTATCGATATCGCCTTGCAACCGGTCGAGGAGTTGTTCCAACTCGCGCTCACTTTGATCGAAACGCTCCGACCAACCCTCGGCAAATGCGCCGGCGGCAATTTTCCGGCCCAGATGCTCATCGCCCTGCCACACGTCCTCCAGGCCCAATTGGTATTTTTCCATCAAACGGTCAGTCCGCGAGTCGAGCAAGGTGAACGCCGCGCGTGGAAAAATGACCGGCTGCGGGCGGCCCAGCACTTTGTAGATGGTTTGCGTCTGGCCGAGATAGGCCAACTCGGAAGGGCCTGCCACATAAGCGAGGGTTGGCATGAGTGAGTCCTGGACCAGCGGACGTAACAGCACATTGGGTGAAAAGTCCAGGGGGCGTTCAGCAAGTAGGGATTGAAGTTTGGGTAACGAAACTTCTTCGCTCCCATCAATGAAAAACTTACCGTCACGTTGATGCAGCGCCAATCGGTCGCCGTCCCGGGCCACAAAGATCAGCGTTGAATCCTCATCTACGTGAACTTGGGCGTGATAACCACGTTGCACCAAGGCGTGTGAACTCTCCAAAACGCCGGCTCGAAGTTCCGCCGCCTTCCCCAGCGCCTGCTGATAAGCCCCAGAGCTAAGCTGGTGCACGGATTCATCCAACGGGTCCAGGAGAATCACGCCCCAACGGCCGAAAAGCCGGGTCATGAATCTCGCGAAGCTCTCTCCCCATGTTACGCCGGGCACATAGCACTCCCGTAAGTCCTGCACGAGCCGGGAACGCGACTCCCCTTCCGGCAGGACCGTTTCCATCTGATCAAGTGCCGCGGCAATCTCCGCCGTGTGCCGGACTTTGCCCACGGGCGAGCGCGGCGAGGGACGGTTCCCGGAATCACGGAGCGGGAGCAAATTGAACTCTTCATCAAAGGTTGCTCCCTCCGAAACTTCTTCCAGGTCATGGTCCTCCGTCGCCAACCAAAACACCGGGACACAAGGAAGGCCTTGCTCCGAAAGTGATTGCGCAACCCGCACGGTCGTGAGTGCCTTGTAAAGGGTAAATACTGGGCCGGAAAACAAACCCACTTGCTGGCCGGTCACAACGGCAAAGGTTTCGGGTCCACTCAGCCGGCGAATATTGGCCAAGGTTGGCTCCGAACAGCCAAAAGCCCGATTCTGTCGCGCCAGGATCTCGGCAATCTCCGCACGGGGGGTAGCGTATTTGCTCATTTGAGCTGCAACGGCCTGATAGCTTCGAGGATCGTACGGTGAGCCGTTATAAAAGTGCCCAACCCTATCGAAGTGGTAGAGATAATCAGTGAGCAGGGCGCTGGAGTGCGGAACGTGAGTGTACGGGATACATGTCGCGGTCATGAGAATCAAATATCCTACACGGTCTTCCCGCCGGCGGCAATATTTCACACTTTTGGCGTTGCAATTACCACCGCCGGGTTGAGCACAACCGTACGATTGGCACCGAGGGTATTAGATGTGCGAGGCCCGCCAGAGATACGGAATCGAACATTGGAGAGCTGGGGCAGAGAGTGCGAGCGCTGCAAACGCGTCGCTCCCTTTGCAGCCCCCATAGAAAATCTCTCAATAAAAAAGAACCAACCTCGACCGCATTTATGTAAGCTGCATCGGTTGGCGACTGGCTGGCAAGGGTTGAGGCGGCGTCTTGCCCGCACCGTTTGCCGGCTGACGTGACTCCACTTGCCAGTGGTCACCCGACTTCCGTAGAACGTAACGCTGACGAACAACCAACTCCGTCACATTAGGGCTTTGAAACCTGACATAAGCCTCAGCGGTGTCACCGTGAAACTTAACTTCTTCAACCTCCAAGTCCATGTTACTGAAAACCCCTTGCGGCAACGTCTGCACATGATTCTTGATGACCGGCGGGATCGCCAGCGTCGCGGAAAGATTCTGTCCCGTTCCGGTCAAGTCCTCAAATCTAGGCGCGGCACCATTCCTCGGCCTGAAAGGTTCCAATGGCTGAGGCAACGGAGGATCGGACGGCTTTGCCGGGGCCGCCGTCTTCATGGCTGGGGCCGGTGCGGGGGCGCTAGGGGCCCCCCTCGGCGCCCGGAGAAGGCCGTCCAACTCCTGTTCGATCTGGGCAATCCCTTTCTCGTGGCGCTCCCGAGCCTTTTTGACGCGCCAGTCCACCAACGGCTGCGCGAGATAGCTCCCGACGGCGAAAATAGGTTTCCAAGGCAGCAGAATGACAATCACCACCAATGCACATCCCCAAAAACCGTAGAGAGCGAGCACACTCGCTAAGACTGCCTGCACGGCAACACGGATTTCCGCCTCATTTGTGATCATCGTCTCCTCACATTGCCAACGTGTCGGCGCAGCGCCCAGCGGCGGCAGAATCCTCCCGTCTCTGGGCAAGTCTTGCCGGACCTCGGCTGTTATGCCCTCTCCAAGCAAGCACGCCACGAGGAATTATGCAAAACGCTTGCCATTCCTAACCGCAGATGAAGTACCTCCGACGTATTTTCAAGAGAGGGCATTGCTACACGCAAAGACGAGACTGTGCGAGGATCAAGGCTTTTCTGAATTTGCCAATCTTGGGTAGTGCCAACAAGTGGCCAATACCGCGTTCTATTCAGAATAACGTGTATATATAAGGCGCGGCGACTTCTGCCGTCCCCATGAGGACAACCATGAAAGCCAGCGCCATTATGAACAGAAGGGGCCAGATGATGCGGTTAGCTAAGCAATAACCAACGACATCGCGAATCAGAACCCAACCGTAATAGAGCCGCCGCATATGCCTGCCTTTTCCTGAGTATCCTGACTAATCGAGGCCCAATTCCTGCTTCCAGTCCACCGTTTCTTCCCAGGGGGGTTGCTCGCCCTTGTACAGGAGAAACTTGTTGAGGACTAGAAAGTCAATGCCCGTGCGCATGAAACACCGGTAAGCGTCCGTGGGCGTGCAGACAATCGGCTCGCTCCGGACGTTGAAGGAAGTATTTACCAACAGCGGGCAGCCGGTCCTTCGCTCGAACGCAGAGAGAATTGCGTGGAAGTCCGGATTCGTCTGCCGTGAGACGGTTTGAATGCGAGCGGAGTAATCAACGTGCGTAATTGCCGGCGCCACAGAGCGTACTTGGTTCACCCACTGCTCCAGTGTTAGCGCTATATCGCCCGGTGGAGGATGGCGCTTACCTTCGCGGAGGGTGGTAACCATCAGCATATAGGGCGAGGGGCCATCGAGTTCGAACCATTCGGCGGCGCGCTCCTCCAAAACCGCCGGCGCGAAGGGCCGGAAGGATTCGCGGAATTTCGTGGCGAGATTCAAGTGCGATTGCATCTTGGGGTGGCGGGCATCTGCCAGGATAGAACGATTGCCGAGCGCGCGGGGGCCATATTCCATCGCTCCCTGAAACAAACCCACGACGCGGCCTTGGGCAAGTTGGGCGGCGATTTCTTCGGCACGGGCATCAGCTTCTATTGCCCGGTAGGGGTAGCCATTCGCGGTGAGGAACTTCTGCACATCCTCGTCGCTGAAACTCGGTCCCAAGAAAGAACTACGCATCGCGTCGACTCCGCCCTCGCAGATTCGCGGATGGTTTTCCGCTTTATGCCAGGCGAACAACGCCGCCCCCAGGGCTCCGCCGGCGTCCCCCGCGGCGGGTTGAATCCAGATGCCGCGAAACAACTTCGCGCGCGTGATCGCCCCATTGGCGACGCAGTTCAAAGCCACTCCTCCCGCCAGGCAGAGGTTTTCCTCATTGGTTTGAATACGGGCGGCGCGAGCCGTGCGCAGCATGATCTCCTCCGTGACGACTTGGATGGAACGCGCCAAATCCGTTTCTCGCCGGGTGATGGCGCTTTCCTGGGCGCGGGGTGGACCTCCAAGGAGGTCCTCGAATGCTTGATTGGTCATCTGCAATTCGTTCAGGAAACCGAAATACTTCATGTTGAGCCGAAAGGAACCATCCGGCCGAAGGTCCACGAGATATCGATAAATGAGGTCCACATACGTGGGCCGCCCATACGGAGCCAGCCCCATCAGCTTATACTCACCGGAGTTGACCTTGAATCCGGCATAATACGTGAACGCCGAATAAAGCAGTCCGAGTGAGTGAGGAAACTGTTGCTGCCTAAGGATCTCGACGCCATTTCCCTGCCCTTTTCCGATTGTCGTTGTCGCAAATTCGCCGACACCATCCGCGGTGAGAATAGCTGCGGACTGAAACGGCGACGGGAAGAAAGCGCTGGCCTGATGCGCCTGGTGATGCTCGGGGTAAACAAACTTCCGGGGCCGCGCAAAGCCAAGGCGGCGTAATTCGGTCTCAAGGATGTAGGGAATCCACAAGCGTTCCTTCAACCACAGTGGAATCGTCTGTCGAAACGCCTCCCAGTTTCGCGGCGCGGATACCAAGTGCGTCCTCAGGATGCGGACAAACTTGGTGAGGGGTTTTTCATAGTAGGCAGCAACATCAAGATCCTTCTTCCCCACCTTCCCTTCCGCCAGGCAGAAATTCACGGCGTGAATCGGAAATCGAGCATCATGTTTCCGCCGTGAAAAGCGCTCTTCCTGGGCCGCGGCGATTATCCGGCCATCGCGCACGAGGCACGCGGCGCTATCGTGATAGAACGCGCTGATACCCAGGATATTCATCGCTGACTATTCCGATGAAGCCAACCGCCGCACTCGATCGCGCAGGTAAATGGCGTAAATCTCATGCCCGAACGTGTCAAGGTGCGCCCCATCGTGATAGAGTTCGGCGACGCCAAGATTGGTCTGAAAAAGCATAAGGGGATAGGCTTCAGGGACCCGTTTCCTGGCGAGTTCGGGGAGCAGAGCGTCCAGGACACGGCGGGTCGATTCGGCCGGTCGGCCTTCCCGAGCTTCCTCCTCATTCGGAAGCAATTCAAGATCCGCCCGCGCGCTCTGTCCCTGTGCGAGGGCTGCGATCGCTATCCAGGCTGCGACACCATCGGCAAGATTTTGGCCTGCCTGCGGGCTGGACTGAAAGCCCTCCCTTCTGCCGGTTGGTCGGGCGTTGTACTCCCACATAAGGTGCTCCCAAAATTCCTGCCAAGCAAGGTTCGGGCGATGGCCTTCTGCAAAGAAGGGAAGTTGCTCAAGACCGTAACGCGGGCGATACGCATCATTGGGAGGTCCCATCACCATCACCAGATCCGCCTGGAAGAGGCCGAATTCCTGCACGTAAGCAAGTTCGTGTTGTGGCCCCCAACCGTTCACGCCCATGCACAACACTTCCACGTTTCCAGGCGAATGGGGCAGCAGGCCGGGCCTTTGATTTAAGAGATCTTCCAAACGCGAGGCATACATTTCGTGCTGGTCGATGTAGGAGCCGCCGTACAGGGTGGAGTCGCCGAGCATCAATATGCGAAAAGTACCCACCGGTTTTACCGCCGTTACGTTGCGCGACCGCATTCCGAAGGCGTTAATGTGGATATTCCCGCCGTAGCGATGAACATCCTGGTTGGGAGCGGGATAATAGCCAACGCGAGGATCATTCCGATAGACAATGGAATTGCCAAACCCCATTGACCGAAGAATCAGCTCACCGCTTCCGGCAAGGACCAGGGCAAAGACGAGGATCCCGATGGCCCAGGCAAGAAAGTAGGATTCCTGACGGGCATGTTCGATGGTGAAGAGGCGCTCATAGTACTTGGCCCGCTTCCGCTCCGGCGGCGCGGGTTGCCAATACGACGGCCACCTGGGGTCCGCTCGCAAACTCAGCAGGTCAACTCTTGCCGCCGATAGGGCCATACGGGTCGCACCAAAAACCAGAACGTAGAACGGCCACAAAAGAACCAGCGTTGAGACGCGCCCGGCGCCCGCGCCGAGCCATTGAGTGACACGCAGGATTGGTCCGCGCAAAAATGGGGAAATCAAACCGAGGGTAAAGAGCAGCGTTGCGGCCCACACCGCGAATGCCATCATGGAGTGGCCGCGCGCGAGCAAAAGCAAGCCAAAGGCTGCCCCCACCACGACCAGCCCAACAACAGGCGGCGCGGAGGCCGCGCGTGGCTCCGGGATCGGCGGGAACCATTGCAGGTCTTTCATGGGTCACGCTTAGACAGCCAGCCCGGCATGCGCTTCATGAAGAGCTGCCGCAATTTGTTTCCTAGCCTGGGCAGAAGCAGGAAGCAGAGGAAGTCGCGGGTTTCCCCCGTGGTGACCACACGAGTCGAGTGCGGCCTTGATCCCCGGCACACCATGGGGGACATTAATCTGTTGCCCCAGCCGTACAAGGCGTTGCTGCAAGTCGCGCGCTTCCGTGGCGTGCCGGTGGAGGAAGGCCTGGTAAAGGCCCACGCACAGCGACGGGGCAAAATTCGCCAGCCCCAGCACCGCTCCCACTGCCCCATCTCCCAAGGCGTCGTAAAAGATGGATGCGGCGCCCACCATCACGCGGAATTCCGGCCGGACCTTGTGCAGAACGGCACGCACGAAATCCAGCTTCCCGGAGCTTTCTTTGAGCCCCACCACATTCGGCAATCTCGAGAGCTGGACGATTGTCGCCACGTCAACCTCAAGACCCGTGAATTGCGGGATGGAATAGATAAGGACCGCCCGCTTGACCCCCGCGCCTACCGCGCGGTAGTGGGCCACCAGAGCGGGAGAATCCATACGGGATTTGTAGTAATTCGGCGTGAGGACCAGGAGCGCGTCGGCTCCGCGCGCCACGGCTTCACGGCTGAGGTTGATCGTGGCAATGGTGCTTTCCAAACCGGTGCCCACCATAAGGATCTCGGGTGACTTCACGATTTCCCGGGCGACTTCCACCAGCCGCAACCGCTCCCGCTCAGCAAGGTACGGCGCCTCGCCCGTCGAACCCGCCACCAGAATTCCCGCCAGTCCGATTCCGGTGATCCGGCTCAGGTTCTCGCGGAAGTATCCCTCATCCACGTCGCCGCGCCGATTGAAGGGAGTGACGACGGGGCAGATGACACCCTTCAAATTCTTGAGAACTTCATTTCTCGTCATGGTCGGATCCTTAATGCGGATGCTAGTGGAATCTGGCAAGTGGTTAGTGGGGAGTGTCTCGCCCTAGCCACTAACCGCTGCACTTATTATGGAGTTTTTGCAAACTCTCCACGTGCGTTTGACCTTCCTGGCAGGCGCGAATTCCATGGATCGCCGCATCGGCCGCGGATAGTGTGGTTATACAGGTCACTCCGTGTTGCACTGCCGCGCGGCGGATGGCTTTGTCGTCGACTTGCGCCCCAAAGGCGTATTGATAATTAGATCAATCTCGGCGCTCTTTATGCGGTCCACTACATTGGGTCGCCCCTCGTTGACTTTAAAGACCTTTTCCACCTTGATGCCCGCGGTGCGTAGAGCTGCCGCTGTCCCCCGCGTGGCGACGAGGGTGAAACCTAAGCTTTCCAGGTCGCGCGCAATGGGGGTCACGCCGGGTTTGTCATGGTCGTTTACAGAAATGAAAACGCGCCCCTTGATGGGAATCCGCTGGCGTGCGCCAAGCTGCGCCTTGGCGAAGGCCAGTCCGAAGCTGTCGGCCACACCCATGACTTCTCCGGTGGATTTCATTTCCGGTCCCAGAATCGTGTCCACTCCCGGCAGTTTCTGGAATGGGAAGACGGGTGACTTCACAAATGCATGGCTGACAGGCAACTCAGGCGGCAGGCCGTATTCCGTGAGCTTGCGGCCCACCATCAGGCGTGCCGCAATTTTGGCAAGAGGGAAGCCCGTCGCCTTGCTTACGTACGGGACTGTGCGGGAGGCACGAGGGTTCACTTCCAGCACGTAAACCTTCCCATTTTGAATGGCGTACTGCACGTTCATCAGGCCCACAACCTTCAGTTCGCGCGCCAGGCGCACGGTGTAGTCGCGGAGCGTCTGGCGCTGATCCGGGGGGATGCTTACCGCGGGCAGCACGCAGGAACTATCACCGGAGTGAATCCCGGCTTCCTCGATGTGTTGCATAATGCCCGCCACCACCACGTCGGCGCCATCGGCGAGCGCATCCACATCAACTTCCGTTGCGTTCTCCAGAAAACGGTCAACCAGAATCGGAAAAGCGCGTTGCAATTCTTCCGCGCGGAGAACGTATTCGCGCAGGGTGGCCTCATCGTAAGCAATCACCATCGCCCGGCCGCCCAGCACGTAGGAAGGCCGCACCAACACGGGATAGCCGATGCGCGCGGCAATCTCGAGCGCTTCCTGAACATTCATAGCGGCGCCATTTTCGGGCTGAGGGATTCCCAGGTCGGCGAGTAGCTTGCCGAAGTGCTTGCGGTCTTCCGCCAGGTCAATGGATTCCGGCGACGTGCCCACGATGGGCACACCCGCTGCCTTGAGCTGGCGGGCCAGGTTCAGGGGCGTTTGTCCCCCGAATTGGACGATAACGCCCGCCGGCTTTTCCGTTTCCACAATCGCCATGACATCTTCAAAGGTCAGAGGTTCAAAGTAGAGGCGATCGGAAGTGTCGTAATCGGTCGAAACCGTTTCCGGGTTGCAATTCACCATGATCGTCTCGAAGCCCTCTTCCTTGAGGGCGTACGAAGCATGGACGCAACAGTAATCGAATTCAATTCCCTGCCCGATGCGGTTCGGACCGCTGCCCAGAATCATAATCTTGCGGCGGTCGGTGGGCTCGGCCTCGTCCTCCTCTTCGTAAGTCGAGTAGAGATAAGGCGTGAAGGATTCGAACTCCGCCGCGCACGTGTCCACGCGCTTAAATACCGGCCGCACATTGAGCGCCAGGCGGCGCTGCCGCACTTCCTCAGCGCTCTTTCCCCAGAGTTCCCCGAGGTAAGGATCAGAGAAGCCATATTGCTTGGCGAGATGCAACACGCCGGCGGGAATGTTTTCAAGTGTGAAGCGCTTTAGCTCGCCTTTGAGCTCAAGAATCTGTTGGAGCTGATTCAGAAACCACGGGTCGATGCGCGTGATTTCGTACAGAAGATCGAGGCTGTAACCGATCTCGAATGCATGCAGCAGGTCCCACAGGCGCTCGGGGTGCGGAATCGCCAGGCGGCGCTCCAGTTCAGCGGGGTCCGACGGCGAAGTGGGCGCCTTGCGGCCGGTTTCGAGAGAGCGAATCCCCTTCATCAGGGCTTCCTTGAACGTCCGCCCGATGGCCATGACCTCCCCCACCGACTTCATCTGCGGCCCCAGCGTGTGATCAGAGTCCGGGAATTTTTCCTGGGCCCATTTGGGAATCTTGGCGACCACGTAATCAATGGTGGGCTCAAAGCAGGAGGGAGTCTTCTTGGTGATGTCGTTGGGGATTTCATCCAGGGTATAGCCCACCGCCAGGCGCGCGGCAATCTTGGCAATCGGGAATCCCGTGGCCTTCGAGGCCAGGGCCGAACTGCGCGAAACGCGCGGGTTCATTTCAATGATCACCATGCGGCCGGTTTCCGGGCTGACGGCGAATTGAATGTTTGAGCCGCCCGTCTCCACCCCCACAGCGCGGATCACCTTGAACGCTGCATCCCGCATAAGCTGATATTCCTTGTCGGTCAGCGTTTGTGCGGGCGCCACGGTGATGGAGTCACCGGTATGGACACCCATAGGATCAAAGTTCTCTATTGAACAGACCACTACGGCGTTGTCGGCGTGGTCGCGCATGACCTCAAGTTCAAATTCCTTCCAGCCAACTACGGATTCTTCCACCAGCGCTTCGTGCACGGGGCTGAGTTCGAGGCCATAATGCACCTTCTCTTCCAATTCCTCGCGGTTATAGGCCATGCCCGCGCCCGTCCCACCCAAGGTGAATGAGGGACGGATAATCAGCGGGAATCCCACCTGATGGGAGAACTTCAGCGCGCCCTCCACCTTGTTCACCAGGACGCTCTTCGGCACGTCGAGGCCGACTTGCAACATAGCGTCCTTGAACCACAGACGGTCTTCGGCCATCTTGATGGCCCTGAGTGACGCCCCGATGAGTTGCACATTGTACTTGTCGAGGACGCCAGCCTCCGCGAGCTCGACGGAAAGGTTCAGTGCCGTCTGCCCACCGACGGTCGGCAGCAGCGCATCAGGCTTTTCCAGCGCGATGATGGCTTCAAGATACTCGACCGTGAGCGGCTCGACGTAAGTGGCGTCGGCATATTCCGGGTCCGTCATGATGGTGGCAGGGTTGGAATTCACCAAAACCACCTCGTAGCCCTCGGCCTTTAGTGCCTTGCATGCTTGCGTGCCGGAATAGTCAAACTCGCACGCCTGGCCAATAATGATGGGGCCGGAACCGATGATCAGGATTTTGCGTAAATCAGTGCGTTTGGGCATTAGGTCCTATAACCGGTGGACTTCTTCGTGTTCTATTCGTTCTGTATCGCGATTCAGAACCTCGATGTCCTCGTCA
>Ga0335085_10003196_pt1 | contig 28880 bp, 25 predicted proteins | sample Lox_Sample_45_FD_206712 | JGI IMG/M metagenome (GOLD analysis project Ga0335085, IMG submission 206712) | Soil microbial communities from Loxahatchee National Wildlife Refuge, Florida, United States - Lox_Sample_4.5 | ecosystem: Environmental > Terrestrial > Soil > Wetlands | place: USA... | reverse complement strand
GCAGACCATTCAGGGCACCCCGTTCTACGCGCGCGTCGAGGAGTCCTTCCGCAACGGCGCCGGACTGCTGCTGTGCGCCGACCTGTCGCGGCTGCACATGAACGGCGGCCCCGGTTCCATGCACTACCTGGTGTGCGAGCAGAAAGAAGTCGATGGGCAGATGGAGATGTCGGCCTCCCTGGGCTTCGACGGCGCGCGCACCGGGATCGCTTCGTGGCTGGCTGAGCCGGCGCCCATGGGATCCCTCGACTACATCTCGCCGGATGCGACCCTGGTCGCAGCAGCGACGGTGAAGAGTCCGGCGGCCATTCTGGATGAGATGGTGACGCTGCAGCAGCGTTCGGCCGAGCAATCCCGCAAGTTCTTCGACGAAGTGCGCCAGGAAGTCGGCTTCGATGTGCATGACGATCTGGCTGGCACGCTGGGCGGCGAGTTTTCGATTTCGCTGGACGGCCCGGCCTTCCCGGTGCCTTCCGTGAAGCTGGTGGCCGAAGTATACGATCCGGCGCGCTTCGAATCGACCCTCGAGAAGGCCGTGGCGGCTTACAACCGGCACGCCGTCGCGGAGGGCGGAAAGGCACTGCGCACCTCGCAAGAGACCTTCGATGGGCGGCAATATTATATGATCGCCGGCGCCGATCCGAACCCGCTGACCGAAGTGCATTACACTTTCGTAGACGGCTACCTGATCGCGGGCCTCACGCGCGCGCTGGTGTCGCACGCGATCCAGGTGAAGACCACCGCCACCAACATTTCGCACTCGGCGCACTTCATGGCGCTGGAGCCGCACGATCGGCACGCCAACTTCTCGCTGGTGGTGTACCAGAACCTCGGCACGACGCTGGCGCCGCTGGCGAATCTGCTCGGCGCGTTTGTTCCCAGCCGGCCGGGCCAGCCGAGTCCGGTGGAAGGCCTGGGCCACATGAAGCCGATGTTCATCGCCGCTTACGGCGAACCCGATCGCATCACCGTGTCGGGCAACGGCAATGGTCTGGGACAGGGCATTTCGAGCCTGATCGGCGGGAATTTGATGGGCGTGGTCGGAAATCTGACGCCGTTTGGGCCGTTGCAGGGAACACGCCGCCCGCAACCTGCGTTTATAAATAAGTAATGGAGCCGGTAATCGATCTGGATGGTTTGGAGGTGCGCTTCGGCGCGCGCCCCATCCTCAAGCAGTTGAAGGCCTCACTGACAGGCCGCTCGATTGGGCTGCTGGGTCCGAACGGCGCCGGCAAGAGCACCCTGCTCAACACCCTGCTGGGCTTTCACAAGCCGTCGGCAGGCACTGCCCGCATCTTTGGGCGCGACATCCGCACGCAGGCGCGCGAAGTGCGCAGCCTGATCGGCTACATGCCCGAGAATGACTCTTTCATCGCCTCGATGAGCGGGGTGCATTTCGTCCGGTTAATGGCGGAGTTGGCCGGGCTGCCCAAGGAACACGCGCTGGAACGCGCCCATGAGGCGTTTTTCTACGTCGGCCTGGGCGAGGTGCGGTACCGCAATCTCGGCACGTATTCGCTGGGTATGAAACAATCGGCCAAACTGGCCCAGGCGATCGCTCACGGACCGAGGCTGCTGTTTCTCGACGAGCCTACCAATGGCCTCGATCCGCCGGCGCGCACGCGCATGATCCAGCTCATTCAGGAAGTCCGCGACCGCGGCGACCTGCATCTGATCCTTTCCTCGCACCTGCTCCGCGATGTGGAAGAATGCTGCGACCAGGTGCTGATTCTGAAGGACGGGAACATCGCCGCGTTTTGCAATCTGGAAGAGGAGCGCCGCGCCAATCGCCGCTTCCTGGAGATCGAAACGCGCGGCGAATCGAACGGCAACTTCCTGGATGCCATCCGCACGATGGGCTGCGAAACCGCGCCGGGCGCGCAGGGACGCATCAAGCTGGTGCTGCCCGACGGCCTGGAAGTGCGCCGCTTATACGAGGTGGCCGCCGCGCAGAATGTGCAGATCCGCCGGCTGAATCACAAGCGCGATTCGCTCGAAGACATCTTCCTGAAAGCCATGGAGACCGCCGACGCCGGCAACGCGCCTGCGCCCAAAGCGGCCGCTACCGTCCCGGCGGGGACGGCACCGGGAGGCCGCTGATGGCCGTTTATAAAAAGACCTACCGGCCGTACGAAGGCGCGCTGACCGGCCGCATGACGCGTCTCTGTGTGATCCCGCGCTATGCTTTCGAGGACCTGCATCGCTCGCGCTTCCTGAATTTCTTCTTCGTGGCCAGCTACATTTATCCGCTGATCTGCGCCCTGATCATCTACGTGCAGCACAATGCCAGCGCGCTCGGCCTGCTGGGCGTGCAGGGCGCCAACCGGCTGATCGCGATAAACGTGGTGTTCTTCATGTCGGTGCTCGGCTGGCAAAGCATGTTGGCGCTGTTTCTGGCGGCTTTCATCGGCCCCGGACTGGTCTCGCCCGACCTGGCGAATAACGCGCTGTCGCTCTACCTGGCGCGGCCGTTCTCACGCGTCGAGTATGTGCTGGGCAAGATGTCCGTGCTGATGGTGCTGACGTCGCTGATGACTTGGGTGCCGGGGCTGCTGCTGTTTCTGTTAGAAGGTTACCTGGAAGGCTGGAGTTGGATGCCGGACCATGCGCGGTATGCTGCGGGCATTTTCTTCGGGGCGTGGATCTGGATTGTGATTCTGGCGCTGCTGGCATTGGCGCTTTCGGCCTGGGTGAAGTGGAAGCCCGCGGCCGGCGCTTTGATGTTCGGCGTGTTCTTTGTGGCCGCCGGATTCGGCGCGGTCATCAATGGCATTCAGCGCACACACTGGGGACACCTGCTGAACATCAGCTACCTGGTCGGGTCGGTGTGGCTGAAACTGTTCCAAGGCTCCGAGCCGACCACCAACGGCGCGGTCTTCTTCCGCGTGCCTGAAGGCGAAGAATTGCCGATGTGGTGCTGCTGGATGGCGCTCGGCGCACTCTGCGCGTTGTGCCTGTACATGCTGGCGCGGAAGATTCGCGGCGCGGAGGTGGTCCGATGAGCCGCTTCAGCGGAGCCGACGTCCTGGACTTTCTCGGAGTCGTGGTGGAATTCGACGTGTTAGCGATAGTGGTGCTGGCAGTCGCCGCGCTTGTGGTGTTCGTCCGGCTGGTGGCCAAGGCGGCCAAGTGGGGTATCCGCGAGGTAACCGCATGAGCGACCACATCGTCTTCGACGACGTCTCGCGCTTTTACGGCGAGGTCCTCGGCATCAACAATGTCAGCCTGAGCATTCCGCCGGGCATCACTAGCCTTGTCGGACCCAACGGCTCGGGCAAGACCACCCTGATGAACCTGCTGTGTGGGCTGATCCGGCCCACGCAAGGCAGCATCTCCGTGCTGGGCATCACGCCCGATCATCCCGAAAAGCTCTGCCGCCTGGTCGGCTATTGCGCCCAGTTCGATGCGTTCCCCAAAGCCATCACCGGCTATCAATTCCTTTACTCCTTCCTGCTGATGTTCGGGTTTGCGCCCGCCGAATGCGATCGGCGTACGCGCGAATCGCTATCGGTAGTGGGGCTGCTGGACGCCGCCGCCCGGCCCGTGGCTGCGTATAGCAAAGGTATGCGCCAGCGCGTCAAGTTAGCCCAGGCCATCGCGCACGATCCCAAGGTCATCATCCTCGACGAGCCGCTCAACGGACTCGATCCGCTGGCCCGTGCCGAGGCCATCGCACTGTTCCGCCAGTGGGGCGACAAGGGCTGCCACGTGATCGTCTCAAGCCACATCCTGCACGAGGTCGATCGCATTTCCGACCAGGTGATCCTGCTCAGCCAGGGCTACGTGGTCGCCGAAGGCCAGATCCACAGCGTGCGCAGCGAGGTGAAGGAACAGCCCATGCAGATCCTGGTGCGCTGCGACCGTCCCGCGCTGCTGGCCTCGCGCCTGTTCGCCCAGGACCACGTGGTGGAGGCCAAGATCGCTACCGATGGCAAGGGCCTGCTGCTGCGCACGCGCGACGCCGACAGCTTCTACCTACTGCTGAACCGCGTCATTCTGGATTCGGGCCTGGAAGTCGAGTCCGTCGCCCCCGCCGATGACGACGTGAACTCCGTGTATCAGTACCTGATCGGCGCGGAAGGAGCCGCCCAATGAGCGCCGCCAGCGCCGCTGCACCGCCCGCCGCCGTGCACAAGGATTCGAGCGTCCTGCGCCAGATCGGCGGCGTGATGCGCCTGGAATTGAAGAAGACGTTTCTTTCGCGCCGCGGCTGGTGGATTTACTTCCTGGCCCTGGGACCTCTGGGCATCACGCTGCTGCACTGGCTGGTGGAATCGCGCATCGGCCGCAATGGGAACCGCCACTCGATCGGCGAGGACAGTATCATCTTCGCCGGCATTTTCATGTTCTACTATCTGCGCGCCGGCATCTTCTTCGGGTGCATGGGCATCTTCTCGAACCTGTTCCGCGCCGAGATGCTGGAGAAGACTCTGCATTACTATTTCCTCACCCCGCTGCGCCGCGAATGGCTGGTGGCGGGCAAGTACCTGGCGGGCCTGGTGATGGCGGTGGTGCTGTTCGGCGCGAGTGTAGCGCTGAGTTTCCTGACCATCGGCGGACACTTCGGCCCCAACTGGACCGATTACCTGCTGCACGGCCCCGGCCTCACCCAACTCGGTGGATACGTGCTGGTGACGGCGCTGGCGTGCGTCGGTTACGGCGCGGTCTTCCTGATGAGCGGCCTGTTCTTCAAGAACCCGATGATCCCCGCAGCGGTGGTGTGGGTTTGGGAGAATCTCAACCCGTTCCTGCCGAGCCTGCTGAAAAAGATCAGCGTGATCTTTTATCTGAAGAGCCTGTGCCCGGTGGAGGTCCCGATTCCGCCGCCGTTCAACGTGATGGTGGTGGATGCCGAGCCGACGCCGTTCTGGGTGGCCGTGCCCGGCCTGCTGGCGCTGTCGCTCATCCTGCTGATGTACTCCGCTGCGAGCGCACGCACTACCGAGATCAGCTACGGCGAGTAGGCCGGCAGCGTAGCGCTGCATAATGGAGGAGAGCCTATGCTGATCCTCCAAGTCCAGATCCACGTGCTGCCGGAACATCTCGAAGCCTTCCGCGAGGCCACGCTCGAAAACGCCCGCAACAGCCGCCGCGAACCGGGTATCGCGCGCTTCGATTTTCTGCAGCAGGCCGACGATCCCACGCGATTCCAACTGATCGAGATGTACCGCAACGCCGAAGCGCCCGCACGGCACAAAGAAACCGCGCACTATGCTGCGTGGGTGGAGAAGGTCACGCCGATGCTGGTCGAACCACGTACGCGGCAACTCTACACCAACATCGACCCAGGCGACGGAGCGTTTTGAGCGTGTTCGAATTCGCCACCGCCGCGCGAATTGTGTTCGGCGAAGGCTCGGCCGCACAGGTCGCCCCCGCGGCTCGCTCGATGGGGAAGCGTCCGCTGCTGGTGACCGGAGCTTCCGCGGAGCGCGCCGGCTTTCTTGACGGCGCACTGGACATGGCGTCGCACTTAGCCGTGTCGGGCGAGCCGGAAATCGCCTGGATTCGCGAATCCGCCGAGGTGGCCCGCGACGCGCGCTGCGACCTGGTGATCGCGGTGGGCGGCGGAAGCGCCATCGATGCCGGCAAGGCTCTGGCCGCGCTGCTCACCAATCCCGGCGACCCGCTGGATTATCTCGAAGTGATCGGGCGCGGCCAACCCGTCGAGCATGCCGCCGCGCCGATGATCGCGGTCCCGACCACGGCCGGCACAGGCTCCGAGGTCACGCGCAACGCTGTCCTGGCGTCGCCCGAACACCACGTGAAGGCCAGCCTGCGCAGTCCGTTGATGCTGCCGCGCATAGCCGTGGTCGATCCGGAATTGACCTTCGGCCTCCCGCCGCAGATCACTGCGTCCACTGGCCTGGATGCGCTCACGCAATTGATCGAGCCCTACGTTTCGCTACGCGCCAACCTGATGACGGACATGTTCTGCGCCGATGGCATTCCCCGTGCAGCCCGCGCTTTGCCGATCGTGTTTGAAGATCCCGGCAATCGTCCGGCGCGCCGCGACATGGCTTGGGCGAGCCTGCTCGGCGGACTGTCGCTGGCCAATGCCGCGCTGGGCGCAGTACATGGATTTGCGGCTCCGCTGGGAGGCATGTATCCGGCGCCGCACGGCGCGCTGTGCGCCGCGCTGCTGCCGCACGTGGTGGAAGCGAATGTGCGAGTGCTTCGCGAGCGCGAGCCGCAGAATCCGGCGCTGGCTCGTTATGAACAGGTCGCGCGCTGGCTGACCGGCCGACTGGACGCGTCCGCCGAAGATGGCGCCGAGTGGCTCGCGGCGCTGTGCCGTAAGCTGGGCGTTCCGCCGCTGGGGATTTACGGCGTCAATCGCGCGGCTGTCCCCCGCATCGTGGCGCAGGCTGCCAAGGCCAGCAGCATGAAAGGGAATCCGGTGGCGCTCAGCGAGGAAGAATTATCGTCTATTCTGGCCGCGGCGATGTAGCGCCACGCGTCACTGCCGCTTGGCCGCGCTGTCCCTTTGCGTAATCGCATACTGCCGATTGTTGCGCGCCAGCACGAAATTCGGATTCAGCCGCAGCGCTTCATCGGCCGCGCGGATACCTTCGTCCCACTTGCCCATGGCGTTGTTGGCGGCCGCGATGTTGTTGTACGCCTCGGCATAGTTCGGCCGCAGCTTCAATGCCGCGCGCGCCGCCAGGATGCACTGCTCGTATTGCTTCGATTGATAGAAGGCCAGCGACTCATCCAGGAACTGCTCGGGCGTCGGCTGAGCCGGGATTGCGACGGGCTTCACCGCCGCCGCCATCGTGGGCCGGCCGGACAGATAGCGCTGCGCCACTTCATCGGTCGGCGCCGCCTGCAACGTGTCGCGCGCCAGGGCTTGCAGCGCATCGGTATTGTTCAGCTCGGCATAAAGCTGCATCAGCAGATGGCGCGAATCGAACGCCAGGCGATCCTTGGAAATTGCCGTCTGCAGCAGCGCGATGCTGCGCGGCGCCTGTCCGACCTGCAGCAGCCAGCGCGCGTAGAAGAAATACGGGTCGGGACTGTCCGGTGCCAGTGAGATTGCACGCTCGAAATGACGCTGTGCTTCGGCATCGCGATGCAGCCCGCCGTTGGCGATCCCCAGGTTAATCTCGAGAGTGAAGTAATTCGGATCGAGCACCAGCGCCCGCTCCATGTAGGAGAGCGCGCCGGCGTAATCTCCGCGAGCCATCAGCACCAGGGCGTAGTTCATCAGGCCGCGCCCGTTCTGCGGACTCTTCTCGGTGACGTCGTGCCAGAGCGACTCGTCGGTGCGCCACACGTTATTGCGTTCGTGCGTGCCGTGAGCTTCCGCGGCAAACACCATCACCAGCGACGCCACCGCCGCGCGCACCCAAGCCGGATGCGCCGCGAGCACCAGTCGAAACGACCAGAACACCGCCAGCGCCAGTCCGACAAACGGGAAAAACATGCGGTGGTCGTTGGTGACTTCCGCCAGCGGCATCAGCGACGTGGGCAGCAGCGTGAGGAAGAACCACAGCAGGCCGAACGCGATTGGCCGAGTGTCGCGGCGCCTGGTCGCCCAAATGGCCACCCAAAGAAGTGCGGCCACGAAGACGTATCCGGCAACCGCATCGGTGCTGAAAGGCCCGTGAACATAGCTCCAATCGCTGTCGGCGCTTAGTTCGGTGGGAAGGAAGAACGATTTGAAATAATACGCCGACACGAACGGCTGCGTGAGGCGATAGAGCGACGGCGATTGCGCCCCGGCATTGAATTGCGCGGGCGTCATGCTGGATTGCAGCAGAGCGAATGCCGCGGTGACGACCAGGGCCGGCGCAGTGGCGCGGATGGCAGCCTTCCACTTCGATGCCTGCGGAGATGCCACTCCTCCGATGGCGCCCTGCCGCTCCACCAGAAAAACGTATAGCAGTAGAATCGCTGGAAAGATCAGGGCGGGCGGCTTCGAAAGATACGCCAACGCTACAGGAATCAGATACAACCCGAACTTCCGCTGTCGAGGCGCGACCGCGAACCACAGCAGTCCCGCGACGATGCCCAGCGTGCAGTACAGGTCGGCGCGCTGCACCACATAATTCACCGTCTCCGCATTGGCCGGATGCAGCCCGTAACACAGCGCCGCCAAAAACGCCGTCCACACATTCGATGGCTGCGGATCTGCGGCATCCATGATGCGGCGGAACAGCAGGAACATTAGCACCAGTTGCACGGCGTACCAGAAGAACGTGTCGATGTGGAACCACAGCGGCTTCAGTCCATGGCCTAGCCGGTAATCCAGCGCCAGCGTGGTGAGCACCACGGGACGATAGACGCGGTGATCGGGCAGCGTGCTCGAGGACTCAGTGCCGGTGAAGAAGCGCGGAACATTCCTCAGGTCGCGGATGAAAATATTGTCCCTAACCGAGTGCGAATCGTCGAAATGAAAATCGTTTTGAAAATGATTGGCGTAGGCCGCGAGCGCCGTGAGCGCCAGCACGACCGATAGAATCGTCGTCTTACTGACCTGCATTGTCTCCAGGACCCGATTGTATCGCGGCGGAACCCACACGCGCCCAAACGACAGGATCGGTTCATGCGAGCGCTCGCGGCCTTGGCCTGCGCATGGTGCGCTGTCGCTCAAAGCGAGACGCCGTGCGCATCCAGCCCGGACCCACCTCCTGAAGAGGCTGGAAGACGCCATTTTCGGATTTGCCGGGGGTCGTCATGGCTTACATTCCCACCATACGCCGTGACACGGCAAGCCGGGCCGGATAGCGGATCCACTTGGAGCGGGCATGGAAAAGGGATGCTCGTCGAGGTGAACTTAGAGGCGCCTGTCAGGAAGCCACCTTCGGTAGGCGACACTCCCTTCGCCGGCCAGTGGAAGGATCGCGAAGACATGCCGGACAGCGCCGATTAGATTGACCAACTGCATCGCCCGTACTATTAATGGCAACTGACCTCCGGAGAGGGGCGCGGGATTACTCGATCCAGCCGCCGCCCAGCACCAACTCGCCCGAGTAAAACACCGCGCCCTGCCCAGGCGTGACCGCCCGCTGCGGCTCATCGAACACCACGCGCACGCGCGTTGGGTCACCGGTAGAATATAGCGTTGCGGGAGCGGCGGTGTGACGGTTGCGGATCTTCACTTCGGCGCGCACCGGCTCAACCACGCCGGCAATCGAAATCCAGTTCACCTCACCCGCCGTCAGGTCACTGCGCAGCAAATTGTCGCGGCCGCCTACCACGACGCTCTGCGACCGCGGATCGGTGGCGATCACATACAGAGGCTCGCCCGTTGCCACACCCAATCCGCGCCGCTGCCCGACCGTGAAATGATGCACGCCGGCATGCTCGCCGAGCGTCCGGCCATCGGTCGAAACGATCGGACCGCGAGTTGTTTCGGGCGGCGTGCCATTCTCCCGCAGGTAGGCGCTCATGAACGCGGCGTAGTCGCCGTTCGGCACGAAGCAAATCTCCTGGCTGTCCGCCTTGACTGCCACGGCGAGGCCCATCGATTGCGCCAACTCGCGCACCTCCGGCTTGGTCATCCCGCCAAGCGGAAACAACGTGCGTGCAAGCTGTCGTTGCGTGAGGCCGAACAGAAAATAGGTCTGGTCCTTCGAATCGTCGATGGCGCGCAGCAACTGATAGCGGCCGCTGACAGCATGGTAGCGCACGCGCGCATAGTGGCCGGTGGCCATCATCTCCGCGCCGACCGCATCCGCCATTTCCAGGAACCGGTCGAACTTGATGTAGTTGTTGCACAGCGTGCAGGGAATCGGCGTGCGGCCGGCCAGATACTCGGCGACGAAAGGCTTGACCACCTGCTCTTCGAACTGGCTTTCGAAATTCACCACGTAGTACGGCACGCCGATCTGCTCGGCCACGCGCCGCGCATCATAAACATCGTCGAGGGAGCAGCAACGGCCCGTTCCGCCGCCTTCTGTCATCAGCTCGGGCAAACGGCGCTGATTCCAAAGCTGCATGGTCATTCCCACAATGCTATGGCCCTGGCGCACCAATAGCGCGGCGACGGTGGAGCTGTCCACTCCACCGCTCATGGCGACAGCGATCGGCGAATCAGGCATGCACGGAAATCCGGCGCAAATGCGCCACGGAAAGCTCCAGCGCATCGACAAGAGCGTCTACCTGCGCGGCGGTGTTGGCGCGGCCCAGTGAAAATCGCAGGCTGGAACGCGCCCGCTCGCGCGACAGGCCGATGGCGGTGAGCACGTGCGAGGGTGTAATGGCGCCCGAAGAACAGGCCGCGCCGGTCGAAACCGCAAAGCCGCGCAGGTCGAGTGCAATCACCATGGCCTCGCCGTCCACACCGTCGAAATAGAGGTTGCTGGTATTCGGAGTGCGGTTCCAGCGCGAGCCATTGATGCCCGCGCCGCCAATGCGCTCGAGCACCTTATTCTCCAACCGGTCACGCAGCGCGCCCAGCCTCTCGGCATCTGATGCCACATCACGTCCCGCCAGTGCAGCAGCCGTGCCCAGAGCCGCGATGGCCGGCACGTTCTCGGTACCCGGACGCCGGTCGCGCTCGTGATGCCCGCCGTACGTCACCGGCACCAGGCGCGTGCCCTTGCGCACGTACAGCGCGCCTATACCCTTCGGCCCGTAAATCTTGTGGCCGCTCATACTGTACAGGTCCACGCCGAGGTCGTTCACGTCCACCGGAATCTTGCCCAGCGCCTGCACTCCATCCACGTGCAGCGGCACACCGGCTTCGCGAGCGATGCGCGCAATCTCCGCTACGGGCTGAATGGTCCCCAGTTCGTTGTTGGCATGCATCACCGAAATCAGGGCAGTCTCAGGACGCAAAGCGCGGCGCACATCGTCCGGGTTGATCACGCCGCTCGACGCCACCGCGACGCGCGCCACCGCGACGCCTTCGCGCTCCAGTTGGCCGCACGGCGCCAGGACCGCGGGATGCTCAATAGCAGTCGTGATAACGTGCCGCGCGCCATCCGCCTTCGCGCGCACCACCCCCAGCACGGCCAGATTGTCCGCTTCAGTGCCGCCGCCCGTGAAGATCATCTCCGCCGGATTCGCGTGCACCAGTGCCGCCACTTCGCGCCGCGCCTGCTCCAGACGCTGCTTGGCCGCCTGCCCGAAATGATGGATGCTGGACGCGTTACCATACACTTGACCAAGACACGACACCATCGTCTCGAGCGCTTCGGGCGCGAGCGGAGTGGTAGCGTTATGGTCGAAGTAGAAGTGCTGCACCTGAAGTCATTTTACCAATGCCCAAACCGATCCTTACTCTCACTACCGATTTCGGCCTCGCGGATCACTATGTCGGCGCGATGAAAGGCGTGATCCTCGGCATTTGCCGGGACGCGCGCATCGTCGACATCAGCCACGAAGCCGCGCCGTTCGACATCGCCGAAGGCGCATACCTGATCTCTCAGGCGTGGCGCTGCTTTCCCAAGCAGACCGTACACGTGGTGGTGGTCGATCCCGGCGTCGGCACCGCGCGCCGCCCAATCGTTATGGAGGCGGGCGGCCACTATTTCGTGGCGCCCGATAACGGCGTGCTGTCGATGATCTACTCGCGCGAGAAGCACAAGATCCGTCTGATCTCGGCCGAGCGTTATTTCCGCAAGCCGGTGAGCCACACTTTTCACGGCCGCGACATCTTCGCGCCGGTAGCCGCGCACCTGGCCAACGGCGTGCCCGCAGCGCGCATGGGCAAGACCATCGACGATTACCTGCGCACCGATTTCGAGAAACCCCAACAGACCGGCAAACGCGCCTGGAGCGGCCGCATTCTGAAGATCGATCGCTTCGGCAACATCGTCACCAATTTCCTGGCAGCGGATTTTCCAGGCATCGAACGTCGTGACTTCCTGCTCACGGTCGGCAGCCAGCAGATCGGCGTACTGGCGCGCAATTACGCCGAGGCCGGGCAGGACGAACTATTCGCCATCATCGGCAGTGGCGGCTATCTCGAAGTGTCGGGCAACCAGTTCTCCGCCGCGCAGCGCACCGGTTGCCAAACCGGTGCGGCCGTCGAGCTGAACGTGTGGTAGCGACGCCCGCGCTAGTTTCCGATCGGCACCTTTTCCGCGCGATCCACCACCAGAATGTCCACCGGCTCCTTGCCGACCTCCAGCGCCAGCCCCAGCTGTCGCTGGATGGCTTTAAAGATGCCCGGAGCCGCCGGCTCCGTCGCGTCCGATCCCGCCGGCGCGGCCTCGTCCGGACTCCACTCCAGATTTACATCGTACGCGCCGGCCATACTGGTGCGATCCACCACCACCTGCTTCAACTGCCGCGACAGCAGCAGCGCCAGCCGAGGCATCGACAAACGAGTATAGTTAAGTCTCCCACGCCCATAGTAAATTCGATTGGACGGCCCCTCGCCCTTAGCCGCTACCAGTTTCAGTCCGCCCTTTGCGACCGTCAGGTCCAGGTGCTTCATCGGCCGCGGTTCGTGATGCAGCACAAGCTGGAAGCGCTCCGCCAGCAGCCCTTGCATCATCAGCAGAAGCTGGTTGAATGGCGTCACCGGCGGCGCTTTGGCCTCGATATCGACGCGCAACTTTCGGTCGCGCAGCCAATCCGGACCGGAGATCAAATCCTCGCTCGACAGGTTGTACGCAAACTGGATGCACTCGCTCAACGTGGTGTTCCTCAGCGTCACCACGCCATGGACGGCCGTGCCCAGGTTGATGTTCAGCAGTTCGCCCGCATCCGTGCTCGGCTTCACCGACGCCACATCGAACGATGGCGGAGGCGCCGCCGTCTGACCCAGGGCCGCCGTCAAAACAACGAGCAGGATCGCCATCCGCCGCATAGTCTACGAATAAATTAGTATGAATTCCGCCACGTGTCAACAGCAACGCATCGCTGTTGTTAGGATCGTGCGCCCGCGGTAACCTAATAGGCATGTCCGGCGCGCAGGCCACGCTCGATCTGGTGGGTCTCCCCACTTCACTCTTCTTCGAGACGCCCGAGCAGATTTACGCGCGCGTGTTCCGCGAGATCAAGCCGCGTACGCCGATGCCCACTCTGCGCGTGGAGTTTTGCCAATTCGCCAACGCCAACAGCTTCATCCGCCTCAAAGACGGCCTGCTGCACGTGCGCATTTCCGACCTTCTGGAAGGTGCGCCGGCGCCGGTCATGGAGTCGCTCGCAAACATTCTGCTCGGCAAGCTCTATCGCAAGCCGGTGGCGCGCCTGCACACGCATCGCTACAAACTCTACCTCAACCGCCGCGACGTGCGCCGCCAGGCGCAACTCGTCCGGCAGATCCGCGGCCGCAAATTCATCTCCGGGCCCAAGGGCCAGCATCACGACCTCGAAGAGATTTTCGAGCGCCTCAACGCGGAGTACTTCGATGGCCTGCTCGGCCGCCCCGCGCTCGGCTGGAGCCGCGGCGTCTCGCGCAGCCTGCTCGGCCACTTCGACCCGTCGCACAACGCCATCATCATCAGCCGCATCTTCGATCAGCCCAAAGCGCCGCCACTGGCGCTCGAGTACGTGATGTACCATGAGATGCTGCACCTGCGCTATCCCGTGGAGCATCACCGCACGCGCCGCTGCGTGCACACGCGGGAATTCCGGGAGGCCGAGAAAAAATTCCCGCGGCTGAAAGAAGCTAAGGAGATGCTGAAGAGGCTGTGAGCGTCAGAGCAAGTCTGTATTCACCGCGGAGCCGCGGAGTTCGCGAAGGCAACGCGGAGAAATTCGTTCGTATCATTTTGTTCTCCGCGTTTTCTCCGTGCCCCTCGCGGCTCCGTGGTGAACACACAGCCCCATGCGCATCATAGTCGGCATCTCCGGCGCGAGCGGCGCGATCTATGGCATCCGGCTGCTGGAGCGTCTGCGGCAGCGCGGCGGCGTCGAAATCCACCTCATCCTCACGCGCGGCGGTGAGAAGACCCTCTACCTCGAAACCGGCCGCCTTGCCGCCGATATTAGAAAGCTCGCCGACCATTCGTACGCCCTTGAAGATATTGGCTGCCGGCTTGCCAGCGGATCGTACTCCACCGACGGCATGGCCATCGCCCCCTGCTCCATCCACAGCATGTCCGCCATCGCCGCGGGCATCAGTTCGAACCTCCTGGTGCGCGCCGCCGACGTCACACTCAAGGAACGCCGCCGCCTGGTGCTGATGGTCCGCGAAAGCCCCTTGCACCTGGGCCACCTGCGGACCATGGCCGCGCTCGCCGAAATCGGCGCCATCATCGCGCCGCCCATCCCCGGCTTCTATCACCATCCCCAAACCGTCATGGACATCGTGGACCACAGCGTCGATCGCGTCCTCAGCCTGCTCGGCCTTCCCGATCCGCAGGCGCGCCAGTGGCAGGGAGACGCGCAGTGAGCGCCATCCGCACCAAGCCGGTCGCCTTTCAGGGCGCGCGCGGCGCCTTCAGTGAGGAAGCCGCCCGACGCCTGCTCGGACCGCGCGTCGCCGTGCTGCCCTGCGAACGCTTTGAGGACGTCTTCCGCAGCCTCGCCGAAGGCCGCGTCTCGGGCGCCGTCGTGCCGATCGAAAACACGCTCGCCGGGTCGGTGCACGAAAACTACGATCACCTGCAGACCTTCGATCTCCCCATCGTCGCCGAAACCAGCGTTCGCATCGTCCACAACCTCATCGCGCCGCCGGGCGTCTCGTTCTCCAAGATCCGGCGCGTCTTTTCTCATCCCGTCGCCCTGAACCAGTGCCTCGACTTCTTCGCGCGCCATCCGCAAATCCAACGCGTCCCTTTCTACGACACCGCCGGCAGCGTCAAAATGGTCATCGAGGACGGGCTCCGCGACGCCGCCGGCATCGCCTCCACCGTAGCCGCCGAAATCTACGGCGGGCGCATCTTGCGCCGTTCCATCGAAAGCGACCGCCGCAACTTCACGCGGTTCTTCCTGCTGCGCCGCCCCGAATATGCACGCCGCCATCCCGTCCGCGCCGCCAAAGGGGCGCCATGGAAAACCTCGCTCGTCTTCAGCACGCGCAACATCCCCGGCGCCCTCTTCCGCGCCCTGAGCGCTTTCGCCCTGCGCGATCTCAACCTCACCAAAATCGAATCGCGCCCCCTACGCGGCAAGCCCTGGGAGTACCTCTTCTACCTCGAGTTCCTTGAACGTGCGGATTCGCCCAACGCCCAGAATGCCCTCAACCACCTGCGTGAGTTGGCGGACTTTCTGCGCGTCCTGGGCAGCTATCCCAAAGGTGCGTGAGAATCCGCCCGCCGCCGCCTGGTCCCCGGAGCTACACTGTTGCCATGAGTGCTGACGATAGGGTTCAGGCTGATACGGTTGATACAGAAGATCCGGCATCAGAAGTTGACGTCACCGAACCCGACCCCCTTATCGAAACCAAAGAAGCCGGCGAAACGGCTTCCGGGGCAACCGCCGAGGAAGAACTCCCCATCCTCGCCGTCCGCGAGACCGTCATCTTCCCCGGGTCGATGCTGCCCATCACCGTGGGACGGCCCAGTTCCATCGCCCTGGTGCAGTCGATGGGCGAAAACCGCCTCCTGGCCGTGGTTTCGCAGCTCGATCCGCGCGTCGAAACTCCTGGCCCCGAGGACCTTTATCCCGTCGGCACCGTCTGCGTTCTGCACAAAGCCCTGCGTGTCCCCAAGGACAATCTGCTGCTGTTCTGTGAAGGCGTCGCGCGCATGCGCACCGGCGAATTTACTTCCGTGGAACCCTTCCTGCGCGCGCATATCGAACGCATCACCGAAATCGAGCCGCCCCTCACGCCCGAAGTCGAAGCTCTGAAGCAAAACGTACAGAATCTCTTTCAACAGATCGTGGCGGCCGCGCCCAACCTTTCCGAGGACCTTTCCACCACCGCCAACCAGATCGCCGAGCCCGGACGCCTGGCCGATTTTGTCGCCGGCAACGTCCCCGGACTGAGTCCCTCCGAACGCCAGCGTCTGCTCGATATGGCCGATGGCGGCCAGCGCCTCAGCGAGTTGCACCGCTTCCTCACCCGCGAACTCGAACTGCTCGAACTGCGCGGACGCATCCAGTCGCAGGTGCAGGGCCAGCTTTCGCAAAGCCAGCGCGAGTTCTACCTTCGCGAACAGGTCAAAGCGATCCAGAAAGAACTCGGCGAAGGCGACGACGCCACCCGCGATACCGAAGAGCTACGCAAAAAACTCGAAGCCGCCGGCATGCCGGAGGATGTGAAAGCCGAGGCCATGCGCGAACTCAGCCGCCTCACGCGCCTTTCGCCCGCTTCGCCCGAATACGGCGTCACCCGCACCTACCTCGAATGGATGGCCAACCTTCCCTGGAGCATTTCCTCCGGCTGCCAAGTGGATGTCAAACACGCCGCCGCCATCCTCGACCAAGATCACTACGACCTCGAAAAGGTCAAAGAGCGCATCCTCGATTACCTCGCCGTGCTGCAACTCCGGCCCGTGCTCAAGGGACCCATTCTCTGTTTCGTCGGGCCGCCCGGCGTCGGCAAAACGTCCCTCGGCCGCTCCATCGCCCGCGCCCTGGGACGCAAATTCGCCCGCATCTCCATGGGCGGCATGCACGACGAGGCCGAAATCCGCGGTCACCGCCGCACCTACATTGGCGCACTGCCCGGCCAGATCATCCAGGCCCTCCGCCGCGCGGCCGTCAACGACCCGGTCTTCATGCTCGACGAGGTCGATAAGCTCGGCCGCGACTTCCGCGGCGACCCCGCCTCCGCCCTGCTCGAAGTCCTCGACCCGGAGCAGAACTCCACCTTCCGCGACAATTACCTGGACGTGCAGTTCGATCTCTCCAAGGTCCTCTTCATCACTACCGCCAACGTGCTCGATCCCGTCCCCGACGCCCTCCGCGACCGCATGGAAATCATCTCGCTCGAAGGCTACACCGAGCAGGAAAAAGTCATCATCGCCTTCCGCTACCTGATCCCGCGCCAGACCGTCGAAAACGGCCTGGAAGGCGAAAAGGACATCGTCTTCAGCGACCCCGCCATCCGCTTTCTCATCCGCCGATACACTCGCGAAGCCGGCGTCCGCAGCCTCGAGCGCGAGATCGGCACCGTCTGTCGCAAGCAGGCCCGCCGCATCGCCGAAGGGACGCGCGAAAAAGTCACCGTCACTCCGGAACTGATCGAAAAGGACCTCGGACCGCCGCGCTTCCGCACCGACACCGAAGTCGCTGAGCGCACCCGCCGTTCGGGCGTCGCCGTCGGTTTAGCCTGGACGCCCGTGGGCGGCGACGTGCTGTTCATCGAAGCCGGCCGCATGCCCGGCGGCAATCGCGGCCTCATCATGACCGGCCAACTCGGTCCCGTGATGCAGGAATCCGTGCAGGCCGCGCTTACCTGGGTCCGCGCCAATGCCACCCACTACGGCATCGATCCCGACCTGTTCAAGACCAGCGACATCCACATCCACGTCCCCGCCGGCGCCATCCCCAAGGACGGCCCCTCGGCCGGCATCACGATGGCTGCCGCGCTCATCTCCATGCTTACCGACCGATGCGTCCGCCCCAACCTCGCCATGACCGGCGAAATCACCCTCACCGGTCAGGTACTTCCCGTCGGCGGCATCAAGGAAAAGGTGCTGGCTGCCAAGCGCAGCGGCGTCGTGGAAGTGATCCTGCCGCACGAAAACGAAGTCAACGTGCGCGAAGATCTCAAGAGCGAACAGATCGGCGAAATGAAAATCCACTACGTCAAAGCGATGGATGAGGTCGTGGATCTGGCGCTTGAAAAGTTGCCGGAAAAGAAAGAGTAGCGCCGGGTTATCTCACGCGGCGCTGCAGGCCCGGGCTCAAGGCCAGCATCGCCGCGCCTCCCAGGAAGAATCCGGATGGCTCGGGAGCCCCGCTTGAAGGTTGCGGCACCGCATCCAGGAAGAACGATCCGGCCGGATTGCCCACCCCGTTGAACAGATCGGCAAACGCCACCGCGCCGGAGGTCGGCGAGGAGAGGCCGCTCACCGTGACATCGCCAACCGTCACACTGAAGGTGCCGGAACCGATCGCATAGCTCAGGTCCCATTCCTGCCACTGGTCCGTAAGATAGCTGATCCCGGTGTCGCTTACCGCAAACCCGGGGCCGACCGCTTCCACGTGCCCGGCTCCGTTCGGCCTTACCCAGGCGCGCGCTGAGTTGAAGTCGCCGTCATCCAGCATGAACTGGCCGCGCGCGTCCGTGTCTGTGGCGCTCGGGAGGTACACCATCATCCGCAGCAGAATCATGTCACCGGGATTCGTCTGCGCTGACGAAAACTCCGCTTGCAGGTTGCCCTCGTCCAAGGTCGTGGTCGTTTGCCGGAACGACTGCGCATAGAAGCTTCCCTCGGCTGGCCCCGGCGACACCGCGTTCGTGACGCTCACCCCCGGCGCGGATGGGCCGAGCGTCCAGGCCCCAGTCCCCGGATGCAGCAGGTCGCCGCTTTCGAAACTGTCGAAGAAGATCGTCGTGCTGGTGCTCAGGTTGGTCACCGCAACCGCCCCCGCAGGCCACGCACCAAGCAACACAAACGCAATCGCACCCACCCCTGCCTTGATTCCCGTACGCATATTCTCGTTGTTAGCAGTTACGCCGCCGTCAATTCCATCAATGACGCGTCAAATCGGGTGTCAATTTTCGAGTAAGATGTTCAGGACAGGTTGTTCGGGTGATGTCCAAGTACCGCTGCGGCTTATTCTCCGTCGATCTGGACCGCGAGGAAGTGCGCGCCGGCGACCGCCCTGTCGGTCTGCCCCGCAAGAATTTCGAGGTGCTCCGCGAATTGGTCCGCGCCGAGGGCAAACTGGTCCAGCGCGACGACCTGACACGCGCGGTCTGGCCGGATACCGTCGTCGAAGAGGCCACTCTCCGCCAGAACATCTACACCCTGCGCTCGATGCTCCGCGAGATCGATTCCGGCCGCGAGTACGTCGAAACCGTTCCCAAAACCGGCTATCGCATGGCTGTTCCGGTCGAGCGCCTGGAAACCATCTCCGCGGACTCCGCTTCCCCGATTCCCCACCGTCGCGTTCCGCGATACGCCCGTCCTGCCGTCACCGCCATCCTGATCTTGGCCGTCGCGGTGTTCCTCTGGATGCGTCTGCCCGCCCCACGCCCGCCTCAGCCCGCACCCGAACAGTTCGTCTCCCAGGCATGGGAGATCCTCGACCAGCGCGACGGCCGTCTCTTTCCGACCGTCGAATGGCTGCTCGATCAGGCGATCCGCGACAACTCCGCTTACGTGCCCGCGCATGAAGCACGCGCCGTGCTCTTTGCTTTAGAGCGGCGTGAAGCTCTCGCCGAAGCTGAGGCCGCCCAAGTCCAGAAACTCGACCCCACCACTGCTTTGCCGCAGGCCATTCGCGGCTTCGACCGCATGATGTACCACTGGGATTGGTCCGCGGCGGCACACAATTTCGCGGTTCTGGATCGTGTGGGTTGCCGACAGCCGGTCTGCCGCCAATGGCGCGCGCTCTACCTCGCCCTCACCGGGAACTCCGTAGAGGCAGTCCGCGAAGCGAACTTCGCTCTCGAAATCGATGCCGCCCGCCTGGCGCCCCGCGCGCAACTGGCCCAAGTGCTGTATTGGGCCGGCCGCTACGACGATGCCATCTCCGAAGCTCGCACCGTGTTGGAAGCCGGCGGTGTCTGGACCCACGCCCGCTATCATCTCTGGAAATCGCTGCTGCTGAAAGGCGACCGTCTGGCCGCTGCCGAAGTGGCGCTCCGCTCGCGCGATGGCGCCTGGTACCGCCTCGGACACGGCGATGAACTTCACGACATGATCGCCGATCCGGCCGCCGGGTCCCAGCCGGAGTTCTGGACGCGCCTCCTCCAAGCGGAGGAACGCCGCGGCGTCGGTCCCTACTTCCTCGCCGAACTCGCCATGGCCGCCGGCGACCGCGACCGCGCCCTCGCCGAGCTCGAGGCTTCCCTCAAATCGCGCGACTTCTTCCTGCCCTTCGCCCGCCGCGATCCGCTATTCGGCCCGCTGCACGGCGAGTCCCGCTACGAGGCGGTCATGCAGGCGGTCGGCCTATAACCCTGCCGGGCAGGGCGCGAACGACGCCCAGTCGATCGCCCGCTGAAATTCCTCGTCCGGCGTAAAGGTCGTCTTGAACGTGAACGCAAACTCCGTCGGCCCGTGAGCCTCCAGGTACGCCAACCGCTTCTTAGCCTCGTCGATTCCCGGAATGTGGCCCGCCGGCACCCACCACAACGCCAGGTACACGCTCGAGAATTTCTCGAACCACTCGTGCCGCCGCTTCACCAGTTCCATGTGCGCGGCTCCGTAAGTATATTGCCGCAGCGACTCGATCGTCTCCCAAACCGACATGTTCACCAGGATGCGGTCGTCGTCATACGGGCGGTAGTACGTCGCGTTGCCTTCGTTGGTCTGCAGCCGCCACACGAAACCCGGACTGGCGTCCGCCAAGGCGTTGAGATCGTCCAACCGGTTCATGAACCCTGCCATCAGCGGATCGTCCGGCGCAGCCTTCACCCTCCCGACGTTGACCTGAGCGATGTGGTATTTCCTCATTTCAAAACCTCACCGGTCAGGCCCGCACGACATCCGCCCGTTCGACTTGGGGCGGTGGTTCGCCGATTCCCAAACTGAATGTAACGGAAATGGTCGTGAGCACCGCAACCGGAACACCATCATACATTGCCGGCCGGTAGCGCCATTGCTTTACAGCATCCATCGCGGCCTTCACCAGAAACGGATGGCCGCTGATCAACCTGAGATGCTCCACCGTGCCGGTTTCGTCGATCAGGGCCGCGAGTTGGACGGTGCCTTGAATATGAGCCTGAATCGCCAGCTTGGGGTAGACCGGGCGCACGTTGTGGATCAGCCGTCTTGCCTGTACTTCCGGCGTCACACGAACCGTCGGCGGCTGCGCCGGCAGAAGACCCGCTAGCGCCAGGCAAACGGCAATCCCGATACAGCCGCGCATAATGCCGACCGTGTAGACACCGGATCGGCCGGCAAGGTTCCCGTATCCGTTTCCGCCGCACCGCGCCTACTTCAACCGCACCGGCTGCGTGAACGCCCCGTTGCCGGCCGAGTCCCAAAACGCGAACCGCACCCATTGCTTCCCAGTCGCATCGAACGGTACGCGGAAAATCATCCGGCTCAGCGGAGCCATTCCTGTCGCCGGCATCACCTGACGCCCGGTGGTGTGCCCGTCGCCCCAGACCACTTCTATGAACTCCGGCGGAAACGTCCACTCGACATCCGCGTTGTAGATCCGCTGCGCGCCGGTGCCCTCGATCCCCCATCGCCGCAGCAGCACCTCGCCGCTGGTCACGAAATAATCGCCCGCCCGCATGGCCTGCACAATCGGCGACCAATCTTCTCCATACGCCGGTACGTGCGCCAGCTTCACATAATTCACCATCAATTGCGGATAGGTTTCATCGTCCGGATACTTCATGTACGTGTCGCCCTCGGCGATCATGTATTTCGGGTCGGTGCCCCAGTTGTTCATCTCGTCCATCAGGCCGAGGCAGCGCACTTCGCATAGGCGCCTCTGCGATTGATCCACCGGCAGTGATTGAAACGACCCTCCCAGAAACCGGTCGCTGAGGAAGTGCGCTTTGTCGCGCACCGCATCCGGATAGCCCGCCGACCCCTTGGTGCGCGGATGCGCCTGCCACATCAGCCCCTTTTCGCGGCGAATCATGTCCAGCTCTTCCTCGGCCGATCCCACGTGGTACACCTTGCCGTATTGCGGGTCGTTCTCTTCGAATTGCTGCCCCGCATTGCGCACGTGCGACCAGTACACCGGCCGCGGCAGAAACGTGATGTAATGGCCGCCCAGCTTGGCGTCCGGCTCCTCGCCCGGCACCAGCAGGAAATCGCGGTCGCTGAAGCGTTCGCAGCCGTTGAAATACACCTTCTGTTCGGCGAAGCGCACCGGCCCCGGGTCGTTGGGATGCGAATCGCTGTGGAAGTCCGCCAGGATTGCTATGTTAATGCCTAGGCCGCGAAACACCTGTAGCCAGCTCGGCTGCTCGTCCACCGACCCGCCGTCGGAGATGTGCTCGTTCCAGTGCATGTGGAAGTGGCTCACCAGCACTTTGAAACCGGGGATCTCTTTGTAGCGGTCGTCGTGCGTGTACGCCAGCACCGCCTCGTCCGTAGCTTCGGCGCCCGCGGGACTCAGATAAAAATACACCGGCATGCGCTGCCACGTCCCCGGCGGCGCATTATACAGCGCGAAATTGTTGATGTCGTGGCGTGCCTCGTTGGCGGTCTTGGTCCATTCGGCATCCGACACGCCGAAGGGCCGGTACGACTCTTCGTGGTCCGCCTGCCGCACGCCGATCGCAAACGTCGACGCGCTGTCCTTGCGGTAGTACACGTAGCCGAGATTGGTTTCGATTTCGCGCGCGAAAAAGAACTTGTGCGACGGCGGCAGAAACGCCAGCGATCCGCCGCCCGCCTCCACCATCGCCACGCGGTTGCGCGCCCGCAGCGCAACAGGGTCGGTGTTCACCGCGCCGCCGAACGCGTACTGCTGCCAGTTGCGCGCCGTATCGCGCCAGCGCAGGCGCGTATCCCCCGCAATCGCCATGCCCTTCACGCCCGCTACGTACTTATACGCAACCGACGGCTCATCCGTCTTGGCGATCACCTCCTGCCGCAGCAGGTTGGAGCCGCGATACACGGTGTACTGCAGCCGACCCGAGAAAATCCCCATCTCGACGCCGGGAAAACTTACCTCGATCCGCGTGCCGTTGGTATTCACCGCGCACCCGCTCGCATGGAAGGTGGCCCACGCGCGCCGGATCTCTTCAGGCTTGCGTGGCAGGTCCATGTTGGTGTTGGGCGCGCCCGGCACCATCAGCGGCGCATCCCAGAACGCGTTCCACTTCTCGCGTTCCACCACTTCCGGCGTCAGCGCAATCCCCAGCGCGCGCAGTGGCGCCATCTGCTGCTCTGAAAGCCGCCGTTTGCCGCTGGTCACTTGATACTCCGGCGTCAGGTTGCGCCCCAGCACGATCCACTCTCCGCCGCTCTTCCGCACCGCCATTTCAGTGACCACTGGCTGGCCGTTGCGGATCGTGAACGCCGCCCGAAGCAACTCACCGCGTTCGCCCGTCCACGACACCTCGAGCGCGCCCGAAGCCGCCTCTGCCTTCAATCCGTCCTGCGCCCGGTACCCCTTCAGATCGCAGTCCAGGCTCTGGCCCCAACCCGCCGCAGCCAGCATCACAGGCAGAAGCACCGCTTCCAATTTCATTGGCGAACCTCCCGGCTTTCGGCTCTAACGTATCACAAGCGTGCCGCGAGGTTGTGTTGTCACGCGGAGCCGCGGAGCGCGCAGAGCAAACACGGAGACAGTCTCCTTTTCTCCAAGTCTTCTCCGCGTTCTCGCCGTGTGTCTCTCGAAAATCTCTTCTTCCTCTCCGCGCTTCCCCCGACTACCGTGGCTCTGTTGTGAAGCGCTGCTGACCCGAACAGCCCCATTTTCATTCTGTCGGGTGTGGCCGCGCCCTCCGCGGCTCCGTGGTCCATGTGAAAACAGGGCCCAACGTCCGCCGTCTCTCCGGTCCCATAAACAGCGCGTCTCGCCGCTCGGGCTCTGTGGCGTCCCGGAAATCCCTAACCAAAGTAGACCGCTGTTAGGCCGTTCGTACCACAACTAAAAGCAGCGTCAAATCGGTCTTCCATATATAGCGTTTCTACGCGATGATGACCTTGGAGCTGCAAGGTTTCCAGTTCAGAAGTTCGCTCTTGAACGCCGGAGGATGCGTCACCTCCGGCGTTGCTTTCTCCGCCCTTATTGCTTCAGCGCTTCGATTTCCAGCGAAATTTTCACGTCGTGACCCACCAGCCAACCGCCTGTTTCGAGCGCCGCGTTCCAATTTAAGCCGAACTGCGTGCGGTCGATCTTCGTCGTGGCGCTGGCGCCGATCCGCACATTTCCCCATGGATCGCGCGCTTCCGGCGTCGGCCCTTCCACTTCCAGCACTACCGGCCGCGTGATGCCGTGGATCGTCAAATCCCCGGCCACCTCAATCGCGTCCTCGGTTTTGCTTACTTTGGTGCTGCGGAAGTCGATCGTCGGATACTTCTCCACATCCAGAAAGTCCGCGCTCTTCAAGTGCGCGTCTCGCTGCGGCTCGCGCGTGTTGATCGATGCCGTGTCAATCGAAGCCTCGATCGAGCTCCGTTCCGGCTGGTCCGGATCCCATACGATCTTCCCCGAAACCTTGGTAAATTCTCCGCGCACGTTGGCAATCATCATGTGCCGGATGCTGAAGTGCGCGCCCGAATGAGCCGGATCGATTTGATATGTCGCCTGTGCCATGTTCGTTTTTCTCCTCGTCTGAATTCGCCGCCCCCGCGGCAGTTTAGGAGGCTTCGCCTTCCCGCAAGGCCTCCAGAATTTCGATGAACTGCTTGAGCCGTTCCTCGCCCAGCCTGCCGATCATCTTGGCCAGCAGCTCGGCCACTGGGCCGTCGAGATCGGCTGCCAGCGCCAGCCCCTCGGCCGTAATGCGCGTAATAACCACGCGCCGGTCCTCTTTGCTTCGTTCGCGCGCGATCAGCCCGCGCGACTCCATGCGGTCCAGCAGGCGCGTCACGTCCGGATCGGGCGTCAGCATACGCTCGGTGGCCTGGCTGCAAGTCAGCCCCTCCGGCCCCGCGCCACGCAAAATCCGCAGCATGTTGTACTGCGTCGCGCTGAGCTGGTATCGCTTCAACACCTCGGTCGCCTTCTCCTGCAAAACCTGGTACGTCCGGCCCAGGTTGAGGAACGCCTCCTCTTCCAACGACCCGAACGGCTTCGTCTGCCGGATTTCCTGTGCCAGCTTCCCGCTCACATTTTCAATATATTAGTGATAACGAATATTGTCAAGACAAAATCTTTATACAAAGTTAAATGCTTTCCAACCCCGCATTTGTATGTAATTTCACGCTATAATTCTCATAGGAGCCATTTCATGAGAGGCGTGCTTACCGTCCTGCCGCTTCTGGCAGCAGCCCTCCCCGGATACGCCGATTTCTGCTACACCATGACCCAGAAGTCCGGCCCCGGCAACGGGCAGGTCTTTAAGTATCTGGTGAAGGGATCGAAGCGCGTCGAGGTCCGTGGCCGCATAACCACTATCCTCGACTTCGAGGCCCAGACGCTCACCACCATTGACCACAATGTCAAAGGCTACCTGGTGGTGCCCTTCAGCTCTCTGAAAGGCGCTGCCTCGGGTGCCGACATCGACGTCCAGGTCAGCGCCACCGGCCAGAAAAAGGCCATTAACGGGTTCAACGCCAGCCAGGTCCTTCTCACCGTCAAAGTCGAACCCGCCGCCGATACTCAGGGGTTCAAAGGCCAGATCGAGATGGAGCTTTGGCTCGCCAAAGATGTCCCCGGCAGCCAGGAAATGCTCAAATTCTATAAAAAGAACGCCGCCGCGTGGCCCGCCACCGGATACGCCGGCAACCCCGGCATGGCCAGAGCCGTGGCGAGGCTACAGCAGATCTTCGTCGAAATGGACGGTGTGCCGGTAATGCAGGTGGTCCGTGCCCGACCGTCCGAAGGATCAGCGCCGCAGAACGCCCAAATGAGCCAGGCGCTGGCCCAACTCGAGGCTTTGGCCAAAAGCGGTGGACCCGGCGCGGCCGGCGCACAGCAGGCCCTCGACCGTCTCAACGGCATGACCGGCGGCTCCGGATCGCTCTTCGATACCACCCTCGAAGCCGGCAACTTCTCCGACGCCGCCATCCCCGATTCCGAATTCGCGATCCCCGCCGGCTACCGCAGGATGGACCAGTAGCCGCGTCATCCCCGGTGGCGCCTTCGAGTTTGGCCCTCGCCAGGCGCCCACCCGCATCGCGTGCATCTTCGGCTCGGGCGTTACTGTCCGACGCGGCCATCCTGACGCTCGGTCTGCTCAGGGCCGGCCAGGGCGCGGCAGCCGCACCGCTCGCCTGCGCGCCCTGGTCTCGCCCAACGGACTGCAGCTCGTCGCCCACCGCGGCCTCCATCTGATCCCCCGGCACAAACTCGCCGAAGCCGAGATGGCCTGGTCCGATATCCAGGGCCTCGGAGCCATGGAGACCTTGAACATGGCCCTGCCCGATCGTACCCCGCAGCCAGATTGTCCCGTTGCAGGTTGTCGAGAATGAAATCGTCGCGCCGTCGGCGACGTCGTGCATGAACGGTTCCAGGACGAAACCCGCGTCGCAGCCGGCCAGAGGCGCATTGCCTCCATTCAGCGGATCTTCGGCTGGGCTGATCCTTTGTGCGCCGTTGCTACTCCTGGCCCCGATCGGCGGACTGATTCAGGGATTCTCTGCCACATGGCCAAAGCTGCGGGTTTCCTCTTTGCGGCCGCGAGCCTGGGAGTTTCCCTGATCCGGTTCTATCGCGCCTAAAGCAACAATCCTGTCCCGAACAGGTTGACAGCGTGTCCGCCTGCTGCTTAACTATAGTTAAGTTGCATGGCCGACCTAGCTAATTCCAGCGCCGCGACCCGTTCGCTCGCCGACGTCCATGGCAGCGTCGGCACCGCCGACCTCTCCCTCTGGCGCCGCATGTTCGCCTTTGCCGGCCCCGCCTACCTCGTCAGCGTCGGCTACATGGACCCCGGCAACTGGGCCACCGACCTCGAAGGCGGTGCCCGCTTCGGCTATCGTCTCCTCTGGGTGCTGGTAATGTCGAATGCCATGGCCATCCTGCTGCAAACCCTCAGCGCGCGTCTGGGCATCGTCTCGGGACGCGACTTGGCGCAGGCCTGCCGCGAAACCTATCCCCGCCCGGTCAACCTGGCACTCTGGAGCCTCTGCGAAATTGCCGTGGCCGCCTGCGACCTCGCCGAAGTCCTCGGCGCCGCCATCGGACTCAATCTCCTGTTCCACATCCCGCTGCTGGCGGGAGTCCTGCTCACCGCTGCCGACACACTACTACTGTTGTGGTTTCAGGGTTTCGGTATCCGCACCCTGGAAGCCTTTGTCCTGTCGCTGATCGTCACCATGGGCGGCTGTTTCGCTATCGAGATCTTCTGGGCCAAGCCGTCGGTTCCGGAAATGCTCACCGGACTCCTTCCTCGGCTTGACGGCAACAGCCTCTACATCGCCATCGGCATCCTCGGCGCCACCGTCATGCCGCACAACCTGTACCTGCACTCCGCCCTGGTCCAGACGCGCCACATCAACCGCGACCAGCGCGGCATGCGCAGTGCCTGCCGCTTCAACCTACTCGATTCAGCCGTGGCCCTCAATGCCGCCCTGCTGGTCAACGCCGCTATCCTGGTGATGTCCGCGGCCTTGTTCTACAAGCATGGGATTTTGGTGACTCAGATCCAGCAGGCGCATGAACTGCTCGCGCCGCTGCTCGGCGCCAGCCTGGCCGGTGTCCTGTTCGCGATTGCGCTGCTGTGCTCCGGCCAATCCTCGACCCTCACCGGGACCTTGGCCGGCCAGGTGGTGATGGAAGGTTTCCTGAACATCCGCATGCGCCCCTGGCTGCGCCGCCTGATCACCCGCGCCCTAGCCGTCATCCCCGCCGCCCTTACCATCTATATCTCCGGTGATCAAGCGACCTACCAACTCATCATCTTGAGCCAGGTAATTCTCAGCATGCAGTTGCCCTTCGCCATCATCCCGCTGGTGCATTTCACCAGCGACCGCCAACGCATGGGCATGTTTGCCAATCCCGCCTGGGTCAAAGGGCTTGCCTGGACCACCGCCATTGTCATCGTCGGGCTGAACGCCTGGCTCGCCGGACCGATCCTTTCCGGTTGGATCACCTCCGCCGGGCGTTGGCGGCCCTTGGTTGCGCTACTGATCCTGCCAGTGGCTTTGCTGATTCTTCTACTACTATTGTGGGTTTCTTTCGAGCCGTACCTTTCAGTCAGGCTCCGATCCCTCGGCCGTGCCCCTGTGGTACTGCCCGAAACCGCCGGTGCGGAAGTTGTTACTCCGCCGACTTACCATCGCATCCTGGTCCCTCTGGACCACACCGCGCTCGACCGCCTGGCCGTCAGCCACGCCGCTGCGATGGCCCGGCTCTATGGCGCCAAACTCTATCTACTACACGTAGAGGAGGATGTCACCAGCCAGATCTACGGCCAGGCCGCCTCCACCGCCGAAACTGAGGCGGGCGAGCACTACATCGGTAAAATCGCGGCAGCCCTGCGGGATCAGGGTATCAGCGTCGAAACTTCGATCTCGCATTCCTCCTCCCCGGGGAAAGAGATCGTGCGCTACGCCAAAACCATCGATCCCGACTTGGTGATCATGGGAGCGCACGGCCACGGTGGTATCAAGGACTTGATTTTCGGAACGACCATTAACCCCGTCCGGCACAATCTGAACGTGCCCATGCTGATCGTGCGGCCGGGACGAACTTGACCCGGGCTGGGACAGCCTGTCCCAACCGCGTGTCACGGGAACACAGGATCAACCGGAGTACTTGATCTAACATAAATGCAATCAGTGAGATCAGGTGGTGTTTTACATGCTTCTCAGACATCCGTGAAGCGATTTGCGCCGCTGCTTCTGACCGTCTGCCTGACGCCCCTGTTCAGCGCCACGCTGCAGCAGCTCTCGATGAACGATCTGATTGTCAAATCCACCGCCATCGTTCACGGCAAAGTCACCGGGTCCTCCGCAGCATTCTCCAACAGGATCATCTACACCCACTACACCGTCCAGGTATCCGAGCGGTTCAAGGGTCCCAGCCAAACTTCTATAGACGTAGTGGTTCCCGGAGGCACGGTCGGTAATCTGCGCCAGACCTTCGCGGGCACCCCAGCCTTCAACGTCGGCGACGATTACGTTTTCTTCCTGTGGACCGGCCGCAACGGGTTGACCCAGGTAATGGGCCTGACCCAGGGCCTCTTCGCCGTAGCCCAGGACGGTTCTTCGGATCCCGTTGCGACCCGCACTGCCAGTCATGAAACGATGCTCAGCGCGGTTTCCGGCCAGCAGGTGAAGGATCAAGCCGTCAGCATGAAACTGAGCCAGTTGCGTATCCTGATTTCCAGC